>Ga0206103_100015_pt1 | contig 350939 bp, 331 predicted proteins | sample 1B5Ametagenome_FD_148638 | JGI IMG/M metagenome (GOLD analysis project Ga0206103, IMG submission 148638) | Enriched microbial communities from leaf-cutter ant dump, University of Wisconsin, Madison, United States - 1B5A | ecosystem: Environmental > Terrestrial > Nest > Insects nest > Nest dump... | reverse complement strand
CATCACTCACGCGGCATGGCTGGATCAGGCTTTCGCCCATTGTCCAATATTCCCCACTGCTGCCTCCCGTAGGAGTCTGGGCCGTGTCTCAGTCCCAGTGTGGCTGATCATCCTCTCAGACCAGCTAGAGATCGTCGCCTTGGTAGGCCATTACCCCACCAACTAGCTAATCTCACGCGGGCTCATCTAATTCCGATAAATCTTTCCCCCGTAGGGCGTATACGGTATTAGCACAAGTTTCCCTGTGTTATTCCGTAGAACTAGGTAGATTCCCACGCGTTACTCACCCGTCTGCCACTCCCCTTGCGGGGCGTTCGACTTGCATGTGTTAAGCCTGCCGCCAGCGTTCGTTCTGAGCCAGGATCAAACTCTCAAGTTTGAAATCTGACTATTGTCGCTAGATGCACGTTTGCATGATTGACGAGGACACACACCTTTTGTCTGCGTCTTGCGACGCGACTAGGTAGTGTACCTCTTAGAAAACGTGCACCCATCGAAGTCTGTTTAACTTCCGCCGGAATTGCTTCCGGGTTCAGTTCGCAAGAACCTCGCCGTCCACGTTTCTCTTTCTTCTATCTTCACAATTTCAAAGAGCTGACCTCTCTGCCCTCGCGGGCTAGGACGTCATTGGAAGCCTTGCTTCCTCATTCTTTCAGGGAACGTACCTAGTGATCCGGTTGCCCGGCAGGTCGTCTGCCCTTTCAGAAAACGCTGAACAGTGGGAGCGGCTAGCGCTCGGCGTCGTCAACGTGGCGGGTTGTAGTCGAGACGTTTTCGTCTGTCAACACCCTTTTTTCAATTTTCGTTTCGCTTGAAATTGCTTTCCAATGACCCGGAATTTGAAAACCTGAAATCGAAAATTTCTTTTTGATTTCAGAGGCTTGCTGCTTTGCTTGCCGCCGTTTGGCGCCGCGCTGTTCAGCGATGAGCGGGTTATAGGGGCGGCCCATTTTTCTGTAAACCCCCTAAAGCGACAAAATCGTCATTTTCTGATTTTGCCGCGCGCCGCCATGTGGAAAACTCGACCGAGTCACCAGTGATTTAGCGGCTTTGCCGTCGCTGCGTTCAATATGGAATTTTTCCCCGCCGATTCAAGAGGCTGGGGTTTTCTCGCCCGGCATCAGGGGAAGGGACGCGCCGGGCGCGATTCCGGCGCGCATTTTTTTGCCGCCTGCCCCGCCTTTCCCCGGTCCGGGGCGGGCCCGCTCCCAGTTTCGCCGTATTTGCTTTGGATAGGAGGGCGGGATTGATATAGACTCCGCGCCTGCGTGCCCGCGCGTATGGGAATGCACCACGCCCGCCCGGGGAGCCTGCCATGCCATTGCAAAGGATGGAGCGTTGAGCCCAGCGCAGAAAAATCGCCACGCCGCCCTGCTCAAGGCCACGGGTTTCGAGGACAGTCCCGCCCTCACCGTGCAATCCACCGATGGCGAGATCCCGCATGGGCGCGAGCTGAGCTTTGCCTGGCTGAGCGGCACGGTGATGACCGGGCTGACCAGCGTGCTGCTGATGGGCGCCGCGCTCTACGTTTCCTTCCAGGGGCAGGACACTTTCTCCACCGCCTATGAGGCGCTGCAGATTTCCCGCCCCGAGCGCAGCACCCTCACCCCCACCGATCTCTCGGCCAAGTCCTCGCGCCTGCGCCCCATCACCGCCACCCGCTCGGACCTGGAAGTGATCGAGGCCTCGATCCGCGAAACCGTCGATGGCCGCGACATCATTCGCAACCAGCCCTTCGTGCGCATCCGCGCCACGCTGGCCACCGCCCCCACCTCGCTCTCGGAAAATGTGCGCCCCTACGATCCGGTGGCGATCCTTGAGGCGACCCAGCCCCTGCCCGCCACCGGGGTGATGGACATCAACACCGATGTCTATGGCGCCGAGGTGGAAGGGGAAGTGGCGGTCAAGCTCGCCGCCATGCCGATGACCTTCGTGCCGCCCCGCGCCATCACCGACCAGTCGGCCGCCGAATATGTGCGCAGCGTGGTGGAAGCCACCTTCTTCAGCGACGATCCCGTGCCCCCCACCATGGCCTATGCCGCGCTCGCCCCTTCGGTGCGCGATCTGGGCCAGGGCGCCGGCGGCAACACGCTTGGCGGCGTGGCCGAGAACGTCACCATCATGCCCAAGACGACGCTGGCCTCCAACAGCGCCCTGGGCCGGTCCGAGCGCATCCTCACCATCAAGGAGCGCACCCCGCTCGACGAGATTCTGCGCCGCAACGGCTTTTCCGACGCGATGATCCGCGCCATCGACTCCACCTTGCAGAATGTCTTCCCCTCCACCGAGCTGGCGGCGGGGGCGCGGCTGCGCATCCTTTTCGGCCCCTCGCGCACCGCCAACACGCTGGTGCCCTATCGGCTGAGCATCTATTCGCATGACAATGCCACCAATACCGACCAGCACCGGGCCACGGTGGCGCTGACCGACAAGGGCCAATACGTGCTGGGCCTGGCGCCGGCCGAGATCGAGTTTCCCGAGGAGGATACCGAGGAGGTCAACGTCGCCAACCTGCCCAGCCTCTACATTTCCATCTGGGAAACCGGCCGCAAGCACGATCTGGACGACGCCACCATCGAGCGCATCATCGGCATGTTCGCCTATGATGTGGACATGACCCGCAAGGTGGCCCCGGGCGACGCCATCGAAATCCTGGAAACCGCGCCCGACGGGCAGCAACGCAGCGAACTGCTCTATGTCAGCCTCAAGCTGGGCAACACCACGCGCCAGCTCTATCGCTTCGCCACCGGGAATGGCGGCGCCGATTTCTTCGATCCCGAAGGGGAAACCGGCAAGCGCTTCCTCACCCGCCGGCCGCTCGAAGGCGGGGGCACGCTGCGTTCGCGCTTCGGCTATCGCGTCCACCCCATCTTCAAGACGCGCAAGCTCCATACCGGGGTGGACCTGGCCGCGCGCAGCGGCACGCCGATCTATGCCGCCGGCGACGGCGTCATCAAATATTACAAATGGCAGTCCGGCTACGGCAACAAGGTCGAGATCCAGCACGTCAACGGCTATGAGACCGCCTATGGCCACATGTCGCGCTATGCCGACGGGCTCGGCGTGGGCAGCCATGTGCGCCAGGGCCAGGTCATCGGCTATGTCGGCACCACCGGCCAGTCCACCGGCCCGCACCTGCATTTCGAGATCAAGATCAACGGCAATCTGGTCGACCCGCTCAGCGTCAAGCTGCCCAAGGACAATGTGCTGCCGCCCCAATACAAGGCGCAGTTCGCCCAGACCATGGCCCAGATCAACGACCTCATGGCTCGCGACCCCGCCCCGGTCAGCGTGGCCCAGGCCAATCCCTAGCCATTCCACGTCCTGCCGGATCGCCGGCTCTTTCGCTCCCTCTCCCTTGGGGGAGACGGGGCTTTTTCCTGACCGGACATGTTGGGAAGGCCCCCTCACCCGTCGGCTGGGCCGCCGACCTCTCCCCCAAGGGAGAGGTGAAGAGGGCCGGCGCCCGCCTCTGTCTCGCCAGGCCGAGCCCCCCATCCTCGTCGTTCCCCCTATTCGCGCGAAATATAGACGGCCAGTTCGTTGCCGCCCGGCTCGCGGCAATGAAAGCGCCGCCCGCCGGGGAAGTCGAACTGGGGCCGGGTGACGACGCCGCCGGCCGCAAGCACCCGCCGCTCGGCATCGTCGAGATCGTCGGTGCGCACCACCGCCATGGTCGTGGCCACCCGGCCGGCGGCCTGGTCCACCCCGCCATCGATGCCGGCGCCGGTAATGCCGTCATAATCGGGGCCGTAGCCGACCCGCCCCCAGCCGAAGGCCGCCTGGAAGAAGCCGCTGGTCGCCGCGCGGTCGCTGGAGGGAAATTCGATATAGTCGATGCGCTCGGCCATGCGGCCCTCCTGTTTTTGTTCTCTTTATGTTCTAGTCCGCCCGGCCCTTTCCGGCAAGACGAAAAAGGGCCGGTCCTACGACCGGCCCTTCGATCTATCCCTTGCTGGCGGATCAGGCCGCGGCGGCGCCGGCCCCTTCGGGGCGCAGCACGATGCCGTCGGGGTCGGCATCGACCACCACGCGGGCCCCGTCGCTGACCGTGCCGGAGAGGATTTCCTCGGCCAGCCCGTCCTGCACCTCGCGCTGGATGACGCGCTTCAGAGGCCGCGCCCCATAGGCGGGGTCGTACCCTTCATTGGCGAGCCAGTCGCGCGCCGCCGGGGTCAGCTCCAGTTCGATATCGCGGTCGGCCAGCAGCTTTTCGAGCCGCCCGAACTGAATATCGACGATGGCGCCCATATGCTCGCGCCCCAGCCGGTGGAACAGCAGGATCTCATCGATGCGGTTGAGGAATTCCGGCCGGAAGGCCGACTTGACCATGTCCAGCACCTTGCCCCGCACCAGTTCGACCGATTCCCCATCCTTGAGCTCGACCAGATATTCGGCCCCCAGATTGGAGGTGAGGATGATGACCGTATTGCGGAAATCCACCGTCCTGCCCTGCCCGTCGGTCAGCCGCCCGTCATCGAGCACCTGCAACAGCACGTTGAAGACGTCCGGATGGGCCTTTTCGATCTCGTCGAACAGCACCACCTGATAGGGCCGGCGGCGCACCGCTTCGGTGAGCACCCCGCCCTCGTCATAGCCGACATAGCCCGGAGGCGCGCCGATCAGCCGGGCCACCGAGTGCTTTTCCATGAATTCGCTCATGTCGAGCCGCACCATGGCGGTCTCGTCGTCGAAAAGGAATTGCGCCAGCGCCTTGGTCAATTCGGTCTTGCCCACGCCGGTGGGCCCGAGGAACATGAACGAGCCGATCGGGCGGTTGGGGTCCTGCAAGCCGGCGCGCGAGCGGCGCACCGCCTTGGCCACCGCCGCCACCGCCTCGGCCTGGCCGATGACGCGGGCGCCCAGCGACGTCTCCATATGCAGCAGCTTTTCGCGCTCGCCTTCCAGCATCCGGTCCACCGGAATGCCGGTCCAGCGGCTGACCACCTGGGCGATGTCGCTGGCTTCCACGGTTTCCTTGGCCATCACCGGATCGGGCTTGCCGTCGCCATCGGCGTCCTCGGCATTGGCGAGGCGCTTTTCGAGGTCGGGAATGATGCCATAGGCCAACTCGCCCGCCTTGGCCAGGTCCCCGCGGCGCTGCGCGATCTCGAGCTGGCTGCGCGCCGAATCGAGCTCTTCCTTGATCTTGGTCGAGCCTTGCAGCCTTTCCTTTTCCGCCAGCCATTTCGCCGACAGGGTCTGGGCCTGCTCCTCGAGCCCGCTCAGTTCATGCTCGAGCCGGTCGAGCCGCGTGCGCGAGCCCTCGTCGGTTTCCTTCCTGAGCGCCTCGCGCTCGATCTTGAGCTGCATGATGCGGCGATCGAGCTCGTCCAGCGCCTCGGGCTTGGAATCGACGGCCATGCGCAGGCGCGCCGCCGCCTCGTCCATGAGGTCGATGGCCTTGTCGGGGAGGAACCGGTCGGTGATGTAGCGGTTGGAGAGGGTGGCCGCGCTCACCAGCGCCGAATCGGCGATGCGGATGCCATGATGCAGCTCATATTTCTCCTTGAGCCCGCGCAGGATGGAGATGGTGTCCTCCACCGTCGGCTCGGAGACGAAGACCGGCTGGAAGCGCCTTGCCAGCGCCGGGTCCTTTTCGACGTGCTTGCGGTATTCGTCCAGCGTCGTCGCGCCCACGCAATGGAGCTCGCCCCGCGCCAAAGCGGGCTTGAGCAGGTTGGAGGCGTCCATGGCGCCATCGGCCTTGCCGGCGCCGACCAGGGTGTGCATCTCGTCGATGAAGAGGATGATCTGGCCCTCGGCCGCCGTCACCTCCGACAGCACCGCCTTGAGACGCTCCTCGAATTCGCCGCGATATTTCGCCCCGGCGATCAGCGCGCCCATGTCGAGCGAGAGCAGGCTCTTGTTCTTCAGGCTTTCGGGCACGTCGCCATTGACGATGCGGATGGCCAGCCCCTCGGCGATGGCGGTCTTGCCCACGCCGGGCTCGCCGATCAGCACCGGATTGTTCTTGGTGCGGCGGGAAAGAACCTGGATGGTGCGGCGGATTTCCTCGTCGCGCCCGATCACCGGGTCGAGCTTGCCCTCGCGCACATCGGCGGTGAGGTCGCGGGCATATTTCTTGAGCGCGTCATAGGCGTTCTCGGCCGAGGCGCTGTCGGCGGTGCGGCCCTTGCGGATGGCCTCGATGGCATTGTTGAGCCCCTGCGCGGTGACGCCGGCCGCGGCCAGGATCTTGCCCGCCTCATTGTCCTTTTCCACCGCCAGGGCCAGCAGCAGCCGCTCGACGGTGACATAGGAATCGCCCGCCTTCTGCGCCGCCGATTCGGCGGTATCGAAGACGCGCGCCATCTCGCGGCTGAGATAAAGCTGGCTGCCATCGCCCGAAACCGACGGGATCTTGGCCAGCGCCGCCTCGACGGCCACGCGCGCGGCCTTGGGGTCGCCCCCGGCGCGCTCGATCAGTCCGTTGGCCATGCCCTGGTCGTCGTCCAGCAGCACCTTGAGCAGATGGATGGGGGCGAATTGCTGGTGCCCCTTGCCCAGCGCCAGGGTCTGCGCGCTCTGGATGAAACCGCGGGCCCTCTCGGTATATTTCTCGATGTTCATGCAACTCTCCTTGTCTCGCCCGCGATCCGGCCCATGGCGGCACCGAATCCACGTCGGAAGCGTCGTCGATGGAACGCCTGACCGGCAGCGCTGCTCCATCTGAGCGATATATGGGGTGCGATTTTGCGAAAGAAAGGGCGCCAGCGGACGCAAAAAGGCCGGGTATCGCTACCCGGCCTTTTTCAAACGATCTTTCCGATCCAGCCCTATTCGGCGGCGCTGGTGGTGCCGGCGGTGAGGAAGGCCGGCAGGCCCCCTTCGGGCGCTTCGCCCGCCGCTTCCGCTCCGGCATCGCCCCCTGCGGGGCGGCGGCGGCGCGGACGGCGCTCGCGCGGCTTGCGGGCGTCGCCCTCGGCCTCGCCGGTTTCTTCACCGGCCTCGATCGGCGCGGCGGCGATGACGGGCTGCTCGCCTTCGCCGGCAAGGGCGGGCGCGGCATCGCCCTCGGGGCGCGGCGCGCGGTCCCGATTGCGGTTGCGGCGTTCGTTGCGGGCCGGGCGCTCGCCCTCGGCCCGGGCTTCGGGCTGGGCGGGGCGGGCATCGCCCTCACCGGCCGCCTCGGCCTCGGCGGGCGCGAAGCTGGGCTGCACCACCGGCTGGGGCGAGGCGAAACGCGAATTCATGTCGGGCATGTCGTCGTCGAAATCGCCGTCGTCCTGCCCGTCGGGGCGCTGGCCGCTCATGGCCTGCTGGGCGCTGGAGACGATGCGGAAATAATGCTCGGCATGCTGGAGATAATTCTCCGCCATCACCGAATCCCCGCTCGACTGCGCGTCGCGCGCCAGCTGCAGATATTTCTCGGCGATATGGGCCGCGTTGCCGCGCACCTTCACATCCGGGCCGTTGCTCTCGAAATTGCGCGACAAGGGATTGACGTGCTTGCGGCCGCCGTTCCGGCCACGCTGCCGGTTCTTGTTCTGATTGTTGGGTCTCATCTGGTCGCTTTATCTAACTCTAGAAAATTAAGCGTCACACTGCTGGTCGCCGGGCCTGCCGCCCGATCCGACCGCTGCCGATGCCCAACGTCATGCTTGGGAAACCGGCCCTAAACTGGCTTCATGAAGACCGAAACCGCCTGCCGGCAACCCGAACCCGTTCCGCGTCGCCCCGGCCTCTGCCGGAACCGCGCTGCGCTTGCAGCCAATGGAATTTATGGGTGGCTAGTCGCCGTGGCGCTCATGATGCGCCGTTGACAGCACCAGCAAACTATAACGTTCGCCGCTTTTTTGCCAGCGGAAATTATCGGCCCCGCATCCGAGCGCCTTTTCCGGCTTCAGATATGGCGCGCCCACACCACCCGATCAAGCCCGTTGAGGTCTTTGTGCACGCTCACATCTTCGTATCCGGCCTCCAGGAACAGCGCGCTCACCCCCGCCCCCTGGTCATGGCCGATCTCGACCAGCACATGGCCCCGGGGCTCGAGCCAGGCGCCGGCCCCGGCGGCGATGATCCGATAGGGCGCCAGCCCGTCCGGCCCGCCATCCAGCGCCAGGCGCGGATCGAAATCCTTCACCTCCACCTCGAGCGTCTCCACCACGGCCGAGGCGATATAGGGCGGATTGGAGACGATGACGTCGAACAGACCCCCCTCCCAGCCTCCCCCGCCAGGGGGGAGGTGCAGGCCGGTGCGTGGGGCAGCATTGGGCCAGGTCCCCGATGCAGCACCCTCCCCCTCGCGGGGAGGGCTGGGGAGGGGGGCGAGCGCCCCGAACCAGTCGCCCCGGCGCAATTCCAGCCGTTCGGCCACGCCATGGCGGTCGGCATTTTCCCGCGCCGCCGCCAGCGCCTCGGCGCTCAGATCCACCGCCACCGCCCGCGCATCGCCCTGATTGACCAGCACCGCAATCGGAATGCAGCCCGTGCCCGTACCCAGGTCGAGCAGGCGCCCGGCTTCGGGAAGGGCCGCCAGCACCATCTCCACCAGCAGCTCGGTTTCCGGGCGCGGCTCCAGCGTCCCCGCGTTGAGGGTGAAGGCAAGGCCGAAAAATTCGCGCGCCCCGATGATGCGCGCCACCGATTCTCCGCTCAGGCGCCGCTGCAGCAAACCCGCGATGCGCTCGGCCGCCTCCGGGGCCACGGGGTCGTTTTCGCGCAGCGCCAGCTCCAGCGCGCCCAGCCCGAGCGCATGGCCGGCCAGCAGCTTGGCGTCCAGCGCCGCGCTGGCGAAACCGAGCCGCGCCAGCACGTCGCGCCAGCCGCGCCACACCTGCCCGATGGTGGGGACCGGGCTCAGTTGCCCGCCTCGAGCGCCGCCAGCTGCTCGGCCTGGCTGGTGGTGATGAGCGCCTCGATCAATTCGTCCAGCGCCTCGCCGGCCATCACCTTGTCGAGCTTGTAGAGCGTCAAATTGATGCGGTGGTCGGTGACCCGCCCCTGCGGGAAATTATAGGTGCGGATGCGCTCGGAGCGGTCGCCCGAGCCCACCTGCCCCTTGCGCTCGGCCGAGCGGGCGCTGTCGCGCTCCTCGCGCTGGATCTCATAGAGCCGCGAGCGCAGCACCAGCATGGCCTGGGCCCGGTTCTGATGCTGGCTCTTCATGCTCGAGGTCACCACCAGCCCGGTGGGCAAATGGGTGATGCGCACCGCCGAATCGGTGGTGTTGACGTGCTGGCCGCCCGCGCCCGAGGAGCGCATGGTGTCGATGCGGATGTCCTCGTTGCGGATTTCGATGTCGATATCCTCCACCTCGGGCAGCACCGCCACCGTCGCCGCCGAGGTGTGGATGCGCCCCGAACCTTCCGTGGCCGGCACGCGCTGCACCCGGTGCACGCCGCTCTCGAATTTCATGCGCGCATAGACGCCCTTGCCCGAGACATTGGCGATGATTTCCTTGAAGCCCCCCATTTCGCCGGGGCTTTCCTCCATCACGCTGACCTTCCAGCCGTGACTGGCCGCATAGCGCTCATACATGCGGAAGAGGTCGCCGGCGAACAGCGCCGCCTCGTCCCCGCCGGTACCGCCGCGGATTTCGAGGATGATGGATTTCTCGTCCGCCTCGTCCCTGGGCAGCAGCAGGATGCGGATATTGTTGAACAGCGTCTCGATTCTTTCGTCGAGCTCGGCGATTTCCGCCTCGGCCATCTCGGCCAGGTCCCTGTCGCCCGATTTGAGCAGGGCTTCGGCCTCGTCGCGCTCGCTCAGCGCCTTGTTATAGGCGCGGATTTCGCCCACCACCGGGGCCAGCTCGGCATGTTCCTTGGAGAACTTGACGAATTCGTCCGGCCCCGCGCCGCCAGCCAGCGCCGCCTCGACATATTGAAACCGGGTCTCCAGCGCGTCGAGCTTGTCCTGGGGAAGAGATGCCATGGCGAGGTCTTTCAGATCGGTAGGCGACACGCTTTAGGGTCAACATGGCTGGACCGCAAGGGTCAGCCCCCTCTTCACCTCTCCCTTTGGGGGAGAGGTCGGCGGCGCAGCCGACGGGTGAGGGGGCCTTATTCCGTGCGGTGAAAGCCCCTCACCCGCCCCGAAGACGGGTCGACCTCTCCCCCAAGGGAGAGGTGGGCTGCGCCTCAGATCGGCAGCTTCTGGCGTTCGATCCAGTCCTGCAGCAACTGGCGCAGGCTCACCCCGTCGGCGCCCTCGCGCAGCGCTTCTTCCACCGCGGCCTGGATGGGCTTGAGCTCGAGATTGAGCACCAGCTCCTTGATCGGCCCGATCGAGGCCGGCCCCATGGAGAGCCGCGTCATGCCGATGGCCATCAGCGCCAGCGCCTCCAGCGGCTTGCCCGCCAGTTCGCCGCACATGGTGATGGGCACGTTGTAGCGCCTTGCCGCATCGACGACGAGCCTTATGGCGCGCAGGCGCGGCATGGCGATGGGATCGTATTGCTTGGCCACGCGCGGATTGGCCCGGTCCGAGGCGGTGAGGAACTGCACCAGATCGTTGCTGCCGATGGAGACGAAATCGGCCTCGGGCAGAAGCTGGTCGAGCTCGAACAGCAGCGAGGGCACTTCCACCATCACCCCCAGGTCGAGCCGGCTCGGCACCGGCCGGCCCTGCCGGCGCAGGCGCTCGACTTCCTTGTCCACCACCATGCGGGTTTGCAGGAACTCGAAGGTCTCGGTGACCATGGGCACGAGAATCTTGAGCGGGCGGCCATTGGCGGCCAGCAGCAGCGCCCGGATCTGGGTGCGCAACAGGCCCGGCCGCGCCAGCCCCAGCCGGATCGAGCGGAAGCCCATGGCCGGGTTTTCCTCGGCCATGGAGCGCTGATAGGGCAGCACCTTGTCCCCGCCGATATCGAGCAGGCGGAACACCACCGGCCGCTCCCCGGCGATTCCCATGGCCTCGGCATAAAGCTCCATCTGCTCGGAGAGCTTGGGCAATTTGGAGGCGATCATGAACTGCAATTCGGTGCGGAAGAGCCCGACGCCCTCGGCCCCGGTATCGTCCAGCATGGGCAGGTCCGCCACCAGCCCCGAATTGTGCAGCAGCGTGATGGCGACGCCGTCGCGCGTCACCGCCGGCCGGCTGCGCAGGGCGGCATAATGGGCCCGGCGCCGCGCCGAGACGCGCACCTTGTCGACATAGGCCTGCTCAATGTCGGGCGTGGGCCGCAGATGCACGATGCCCGCGGCGCCATCGAGGATGATGTCGTCCCCGGTCTCGCTCATCGAGACGATGGATTGCGCCTGCCCCACCGCCACAAGGCCCAGCGAGCGGGCGACGATCGCCACATGGGCGGTAGTGCCGCCCTCTTCCAGAACCACGCCGCGCAGCTTGGTGCGGTCATATTCGAGCAGCTCGGCCGGCCCCATATTGCGCGCCACCAGGATGGCGTTGTCGGGCAGCTCCTTGCGCCCCAGCGCCAGCCCGTTCCCGGTCAGCACCCGCAAGAGGCGGTTGGCCAGGTCGTCGAGATCGTGCAGCCGGTCGCGGATATAGGGGTCGGTCTGGCGCAGCATGCGGGCGCGGGTGTCGTTCTGCACCCGCTCCACCGCCGCCTCGGCCGAAAGCCCGTTGTCGATCGCCTCGACCAGCCGGTTCACCCACCCCCGGTCATTGGCGAACATGCGGTAGGTTTCCAGGATCTCCCGATGGTCGGTGGCCCCGGCCATGTCGCCATGGTCGAGCATGGCGTCGATGGAGACGCGCATCTTCTCCAGCGCCGCCTCCAGCCGGTGCTTTTCGGCCTCGGTGTCCTCGGCGATGAAATTGGAGACCACCACGCGCGGGTCGTGCAGCACCACCGTGCCCAGCGCGATGCCATCGGTAAAACTGACTCCGTTGAACATGCGGGGCCGCCTCAGGTCGATATCCGACCCCGGCTTGATGAGATTGTCGAAATCCGAGGTGGCGATCATTTCGGCCAGGATTGTGGCCGTAGTCAGCATGGCCTCGGTTTCATCCTCGCCGTAATGGCGCCGCTCGGCATTCTGCACCACCAAGACGCCCAGCGTCTGGCCGGCGCGCAGCACCGGCACGCCCAGGAAGGAGGCATAGCGATCTTCCCCGGTTTCGGGGCGATAGGCGAAGCCGGGATGGCGGGGCGCGTCTTCCAGGCTTAGCGGCTCGGCCTCGGCGGCGATGAGCCCGACCAGCCCCTCGCCCAGCCGCAGCGTGGTCATGTGCACCGATTCGGCGGCGAGGCCCTTGGAGGCGAACAGCTCCAGCGCGCCATCGGCGCGCAGCACGTAGAACGAGCAGACATCGGCCCGCATATTGTCGGCGATCAGGGCCACGATCTTGTCGAGCCGCGCCTGCGACGCCAGCGGCTCCGCCATGGTTTCGCGCAACTGACGCAGCAGCACCCTGGGGCCGCCTGTGGTCGTGACCATTCTCTACAGACGGCCCGGCTGGCCGCCTCCCTCACGGACGCGGCCCATCCTCGATGGCGCTCAGGCGTCCTGTCTGTCCAAACCGTAATAGGTATGCAGAGCCCGAACCGCAAGCTCGGCATATTGTTCATCGATCAATACCGAGGTCTTGATCTCGGAGGTGGTGATGAGCTGGATGTTGATGCCCTTGTCGGCCAGCGCCTTGAACATGGACGAGGCGACGCCCGCATGGCTGCGCATGCCCACGCCCACTACCGACACCTTGGCCCCGCCCTTGGAGCCGGAAAGGCGGGCATATTCGATCTTGTCGCCGGCATTCTGCAGCGTCTTGACGGCCTTGTCGTATTCGCTGTCGGGCACGGTGAAGGTGATGTCGGTGGTCGCCCCGTCATCGGCGATGTTCTGCACGATCATGTCGACCACGATGCCCTGGTCGGCCAGCGTGCCGAAAATGGCCGCCGCCACGCCCGGATTGTCCTTGACGTCGCGCAGGGTGATCTTGGCCTCGGCCTTGGCGAGCGTCACGCCCGAAACGATCTGCTTTTCCACGATCTCATCCTCATCGCAAACCAGTGTGCCCGGCACGCCGGGTTTCCCGTCCGGGCCCAGTTGGGGCGCGTCGGGGTCATCGAAGCTCGAGCGGACCAGCAGGCGCACCTTGTGCGCCATGGCCATCTCCACCGAGCGGATCATCAGCACCTTGGCGCCGAGCGAGGCCATTTCCAGCATTTCCTCGAAGGAGATGCGCGAGAGCCGCTGCGCCTTGGGCACGATGCGCGGATCGGTGGTATAGACCCCGTCCACATCGGTATAGATGTCGCAGCGGTCCGCGCCGATGGCCGCCGCCACCGCCACCGCCGAGGTGTCCGAGCCGCCCCGGCCCAGCGTGGTCACCCGCCCATGGGGCGAGATGCCCTGGAAGCCGGTGATGACCGGCACCCAGCCATCGGCGAGGCGCTTGTTGAGCTCGGTGGGGTCGATTTCGGTGATCCGCGCCGCGCCATGGGCGTCATCGGTGCGGATCGGCACCTGCCAGCCCGAGAAGGAGCGCGACTGGATGCCCATCTCGCTCAGCACGATCGCCATCAGCCCCGCCGTCACCTGCTCGCCCGAGGCGACCACGGCGTCATATTCGCGCGCGTCGTGGAAGGGGCTCGCCTCGTTGACCCAGCCCACCAGCTCGTTGGTCTTGCCCGACATGGCCGAGACCACGACCACCACTTCGTTGCCCGCCTCGACCTCGCGCTTCACATGGCGCGCGGCCTGGCGGATGCGCTCGACATTGGCGACCGAAGTGCCACCGAACTTGACGACGATACGGGCCATCTTTTCCCCGGAACTCCGCCGAACCCGGCGGTACGCTTCTTGTTGGCGGGGGAATGCCACAAAGCGGAGGCGCAATCAATGGGCGTCTATGGCGCACCCCTCATATGCGGGGTGACGCGCCGGGCCTGGTGACACAACATCTCCCCGTCACTCTCAGGGATGTAAATTTTGCGCCAAATCCTCATTACCCTCATTCTGAGCGCGCTCGCATCCGTCGCCCCGCTGGCACAATCGACCGCCGAGCAGGCCTATATCGAATACCAGATCGCATTGGCGATCGACGACAGATGCCATTTCCTGCGTCATTTCGAGCGCCAGAACACCTCTGACATAGACGAGGAACTGCTCCGCCCGCTCAATCTCTATATCGACTATGCCGAGACCGGACAGGATATCGATGCCATAAATGCCGAAAGAACGCGGCTGGCAGAAAACGCCGCTGCGACGGCCAAAGATATTGCCTGCACCGACAACCAGAGCGCCGCCCCCTATATTCTGGGCCTGCGGGACCGCATCGCCCATTATCTCTATGCCAATATGATGATCGGCTTCGAATCCGGCCGGATGAGCGACGAGCAGAAGCGAGCCGCGCAGCTTTACGAAGCCATGATCGCGCCGCTCTACGGAGACAATTGGCAGGGCTTTGTCGATCACGCCACCAAGCGCGCGCAGCTCAAGATCGACACGGCGCTGCAGCAGGACAACCAGTCCAATATGTTCGATTCGCTCTGGGGCCCCGAATTCTACGACGACTATCTCTATTGGGAAGACGAGGGCGATTATGGCGATCCCCTGGCCAGCAGAGTCTTTTTCGATAGCCTGGTCATCGCCACGCTTAGGTCCGCCGACGATATCGTCTTCGACCTTACGGTCGAGGAAGCCGGCTACCGCGTCCAGACCCATTATGGCGAAGCGGGCGGCCAGGTGACCGGCTTTTTCGATGCGGAGGGCAAGCGTCCATTCGACCTGTGGCAAGTGCCCGCAGCCTATCACACGCTCGAAAAAGCCGGACCGGTAAAGCTCGTCTTTGCCATGAACGATCTGGGCGAGGGACGCATCATGGCCTATGGCGAGCAGGCAAAACGCCTCGCCGCCGGATCGGTCACCTTCCTGGTCCATCCCACGCCGCTGCCGATCAGCGGGAACAGCGACTACACCATGCTGCGCAGCGCCGAATGGTGGGACGCGGCCCAAGTCATCGCGGCAGAGCCGGTCGACGAGCCATGCCTGGGCGGGCCCTGCTTCTCCCTGCCCGCTTCGGCGATGGATCTGATCGGCAACGGCTCCTATGGGCAGGCTTTCCGGTTCTTTCTCTCCATTGAGGTCCAGCCCGCCCTGCCTGCACCCGATAGCCCGGAGGTCTATACCGGCTATAATTATGCGCTTCACGCGCGCGAGACCTTCCTGGCCGGCCAGAGCCAATAAAGCTGCGACAGCGCGCGCCTTGCTCCCGCCCGGCCCCGTGGGTCATATGGGCGGCAAAGGGAGCCCGTCATGACCGCCACCACCATCAACCAGGCCGAGATCGCCAAATTCACCGCCATGGCGGAGGAATGGTGGGACCCCAAGGGCAAGTTCAAGCCGCTGCACAAGTTCAATCCGGTGCGGCTGGGCTATATCCGCGAGCACCTGCTCGCCCATTTCGGCCGCGACGGCACGGCCCTGCGCCCCTTCGAGGGGCTGACCATTCTCGATGTCGGCTGCGGCGGCGGGCTGCTCTGCGAGCCGCTGACCCGGCTGGGCGCCAGCGTCACCGGCATCGACGCGGCCGAGCGCAACATCGCCATCGCCCGCATCCATGCCGAAAAATCCGGCCTCGCCATCGATTATCGCGCCACCACCAGCGAGGTTCTGGCCGCGGAGGGCGCCCGGTTCGACATGGTGCTCAACATGGAAGTGGTCGAGCATGTCGACAACGTGCCGCTCTTCATCAAGAGCTGCGCCGACCTGGTCAGGCCCGGCGGGCTGATGCTCACCGCCACGCTCAACCGCACCGCCCGCGCCAAGATATTGGCCGTCTTTGCCGCCGAGCGCGTGCTGCGCTGGCTGCCCCGGGGCACCCATGACTGGAACAAGTTCCTCACGCCCGAGGAAATCGGCGCGCTGCTGGCCCGCAACGGCCTCAAGGTCACCGGCCGCACCGGCGTCGTCTTCCACCTCCTCGCCGACGAATGGCGCCGCTCCCCCGACCTGGCCGTCAACTACATGGTCATGGCCGAAAAACCCTGACCCTCCCTCTTCACCTCTCCCTTGGGGGGAGAGGTCGGCGCGCAGCGCCGGGTGAGGGGGCCTTCCCCCGACTCATCGCCAGAAAAGCACAAAACCAACGCGTCGAGGCAAACACCACCGCCACCGCGACATCCCCGCATCGGCACGCAATCTTCGTCTCTTCCCCCCTCTCCCCCTTGAGGGGAGAGACCGATTGAGAGGGGGCGCTCGGCAACCGCAAAGCCCCTTCCGTCCCGCGCCCCGCGGCCGAAACGCTCTCCCGCCGGGTATAGCTTTTCCCCCTGCGACGTCAGGGCGCCAAGGCTTGCTCCCCCCAGCCTTGCAGCGGGCGGCAAAAGGGTTTAGCACCGGACGCGTTGAGATCCCTGCCGAGCTGCCGTCCGATATGACCTATATCGTCACCGATAACTGCATCGTCTGCAAATATACCGACTGCGTGGAAGTGTGTCCGGTGGACTGTTTCTACGAAGGCGAGAACATGCTGGTGATCCATCCGGACGAGTGTATCGACTGCGGCGTGTGCGAGCCCGAATGTCCGGCCGAGGCGATTCTGCCCGACACCGAGAGCGGGCTGGACGACTGGCTGGAGCTCAACCGCAAATATGCCTCCATCTGGCCCAACCTGACCGAGCGGCGCGATCCCATGCCCGAGGCCAAGGAGCGGGACGGGGAGACCGGCAAGCTGCAGAAATATTTCTCCGAGGCCCCCGGCGAAGGCGACTGACCCCGCCGCGCCCCTCCGCGTCCGGCCCCCTGCCGGACCGGGTCCGCATCATTGCTCCGATAGGCGCCGCCGGGCGCAGCGTGAAAACACGCCCTGATTCGTAGTTTTTGATTTTGCTGAAATTTTGTGCTATGGTCTTTTCCTAAGCAGTTGAGCTCGTCATCCAGCCCGTGCCGCAAGGCACGATTTTTTTGACAATATCGGTGGTTGAACGGACCTTTGGCCAAGCGGAACCAAAGGCCTTGTGGCTTTGCTGCGCGGCGCCCGGCGGGCGTCTGGTGATAAAGAGTAGGAGTGGACGGTCCTTTCCGCGAGGAACTGTCCATTTGGGGCGTCAAAAGGAGTACCGGTATAATGGTAGCCAAGAAGTCACAGCAGCGGCTGGGTTTCAAGACGGGCGAATATGTCGTTTATCCGGCGCATGGCGTCGGCATGATCGTCTCGATCGAGGAACAGGAAGTCGCCGGCATGACGCTGGAACTGTTCGTCATCAGCTTCGAGCAGGACAAGCTGACCCTGCGCGTTCCCGTGGCCAAGATCAAATCCGTCGGCATGCGCAAGCTGGCCGAGGAAGCCGAGGTCAGGAAGGCGCTGGAAACGGTCACCGGCCGCGCCCGCGTCAAGCGCACCATGTGGTCGCGCCGCGCCCAGGAATATGAAGCCAAGATCAATTCGGGCGATCTCATCGCCATTTCCGAGGTGGTCCGCGACCTCTATCGCTCCGAGGAACAGCCCGAGCAGTCCTATTCCGAGCGCCAGCTCTTCGAGCAGGCCATGGACCGCATGAGCCGCGAGATCGGCGCCGTCAACAAGCTGACGCTGACCGAAGCCGTCCAGCTCATCGAGAAGAACCTCGCCAAGTCGCCCAAGCGCGGCAAGGCCGATGCCGCCGAAAGCGACGAGGAAGCCGCCGCCTGAGGGCGCTGCTCCACTGAAATCAAAAGGGGCCGGCGATATCGCCGGCCCCTTTTTCGTTATGGAAACGGGAAGGAACGTCACGCTGGGCGTTAACAGTCTGTTAGCATCAAGGGCCCGCAAGAGGGGTCGCGTCAACGCGGTTTCGGGCCCCGGGCGCGCGCCTAGAACTCGCTCCAATCCTCCGACACCGCCGCATTGCCCTGCGTCAGGTAACGCCGCGCCGCGCTCTTGGCCCGGACCTGTCCGGCCGGACGGGCCGGGGCAGCCGGCGCCTTCGGAGCCGCCCCTTCGAGCCGGAAGATATCCACCATCTTGTCGAGATCGCTGGCCTGCGCCTCGGTCTGCTCGATGGCGGCATTGGTTTCTTCCACCAGCGCCGCATTGTGCTGGGTCATCTCGTCCATCTGCCGCACGGCCACCGCCACCTCGTCGATGGCCGAGGCCTGCTCGCGGCTGTCGCGGGCGATGCCCTCCATCAATTCATTGCTGGAGCGGGCCATGTCGAGCATGAGATTGAGCTTTTTGGCAGCATCGACAACCAGTTGCGAGCCGCTGGCCACTTCGCGGGCGCTCTGCTCGACCAGTTGCTTGACATCGCGCGAGGCCTCCGCCGTCGATTGCGCCAGCCGCCGCACCTCCACCGCGACCACGGCAAAACCCTTGCCCGCCTCGCCCGCTCTTGCCGCTTCCACCGAAGCGTTGAGGGCCAGCAGATTGGTCTGGAAGGCGATGTCGTCGATGAGGCTGATGATGTTGGAAATGCTGGCCGATGAGGTCGAGATGCGCTCCATGGCGGCGGTGGTGTTGGTCATCACCGCCCCGCCCTCCTCGGCCGCCTGGGTCAGCGCGCCAGAGGCCTTGCTGGCCTCGTGCGCCCGCTCGGCATTCTGCTGCACGGTCGAGGCCAATTGTTCCATGGCCGCCGAGGTTTGCTCGATGGTCGCGGCCTGGCGCGTCGTGCGCTCGGCCAGGTCGTTGGCGCCCGACAGGATTTCCCCGGTCGCGGTCTTGAGGGTGCGCGAAGTGCTGCGCAGCCGGCTGACAATTTCAGCCAGGCGGTCGGCCACGCCATTGGTATTGGTCTTGAGGCGGGCGAAAGCCCCCTCGTAATGGCCTTCGACACGCTTGCTGAGATCGGCGTCGGCCAAGGCCGAAAGCACTTCCCCGCTCTCGTTGAGCCCGCGCTCGACCGTCTCGATCAGCCCGTTGAGGCTGGAGGCGATGGCGTCGAGCCCGGCATCGCCGAAATCGGTGGAGACGCGGCGGGAGAAATCGCCCTGGCCGGCGGCGGTCACCGCGCCATGCACTTCGCCGGTCAGCCGGTCCATGACCTGGGCCCGCGTCACCAGCGCCCGGGCCCGCTCGGCCTCCTCGGCGCCCAGCGCGGCGATCTGGCGGGCATTCTCGCGGAACACTTCCACCGCCCGGCCCATATTGCCGATTTCGTCGCGGCGGCCGGCTTCCTCGATGTCGATGTCGAGCTGCCCTTCGGCCAGAAGCCCCATCTTTTCGGTCAGCGCCCGCACCGGGGCGACGATGGCCCGGCGGCCGATGAAGATGCTGAGGACCAAGCCGAGCGCGATGCCGGCGGCGGCGGTCGCCACCACGATGGCAAGGGCGCTGTTGGAATGGGCTTCGGCGTCGGCGCGCATCCTCGCCATCAGCTCGCCCGAATAGGTGCTGTAGAGCTTGACCGTGTCGGTCACCGCCTTCTGCGCCTCCAGCGCCGCCTCGAGCGCGGCGCGAATCTGGGTCATGTTGCCGGCGGGCGCCACGGCGAGCATGGCGTCGATCCTGCCGAAATAGGCGGTCATCGCCGGCTTGATCCCCTCGAGCAGGCGCATTTCCTCGGCATCGGCCGCCGCCTCGATTATGGGGAAGCGCTCCAGCATTTCGGCGGTGCGGCGCCCCGCTTCGCTGACGAAATCGGCCGAACGCTCCGGCACCATGGCCAGCTGATAGGTCATGCGCGAAATGGCGATGATGTCCATGCGCAGGTCCATGGCCTCGCGCGCCGCCTCTTCCTTGGCGCCCACGGTCAGCATGGTGTCGCGCAGGCTGGTGATTTCGCGCCAGCTCACCGCCCCCAAAAGCGTGGCGGCGACGGCCATCACCAGGATGGTGAGGAGGAATTTCTGAAGGATGGGCATATGCTTGAGGGACATAGGGCTCCTGTGGCCGCTTCTGCGGACCGCGTTACACACTTTCCCCCCTGGGCCCTTCAGGCCGTTCTCCGTCTCTAGCGGGATAGGGCTAATTTTCCGTAAGCGCGGCGCGGCCGCGGGCCGTCCGGCCTCATCCCCGCTTGAGGACGTCGCCCAGGCTCACCTTGGCGCTGCCGGGGCGCAGCGGTTTCTGCTGGCTTTCATGCGGGGCCCAGCCGGCCAGCCAGATGATTTCCAGCGTTGCCCTGATGCGCCCGTCCGGGTCGGCGTCGCGCGCCTCGTAAGCCGCCGACGCCGCCGCCAGCAGGGCCCGGCTGGCCGGCTGTCTCGGCCGGTCGCGCAGGGGATTGGCGGCGCCCATGGCCTTGACGTCCGCCATCAGCGCCAGCGGCGAGGCGTAGCGCACCACATGGGTTTCCACATCGGCCACCGGCAGGGCCAGCCCCGCCCGCTGCAACAGCGCCCCACCATCGCGCACCTGGATCATCGGCGCCACCCGCGCCGAGGCGCCGCCATGGATCATGATGTCGGCGGCAAGGAAGGCCTCGCGCAATTCGGTGAGCGTTTCGCCCCCCAGCGCCGCCGCCATCAGCAGCCCGTCCGGGGCCAGCCGCGCCCGCAGCCGCGCCAGATAGCCCGGCACGTCGTTGACCGCCTGCAAATGCAGCAGCGAGACGATGAGATTATAGGGCTCGCCCTCACCCACCGGGATGTCGTCGCCGGCGCCAAAGGCGCGGTAGCGCTCGAAATCTACCACCCCCATGCCGGTGCGGGCGCGGGGCGGCAACAGCTCGGGATCGGGCCCCAGGATCAGGGCGCGGGGAAAGTCGCGCAGCATGGCCCCCAGCCGGTCCTCGAAATCCTCCAGCACCAGGCGGGTAACGAAATCCCCCTTCTGCTTGCGCCGGGCCAGATGGGCCCCGATCAGCGCGGTGTCGAAAATGGCGGGCGGCTGGCTCATCGTGCTCTTGCGGCCGAAAGGAGGGAAACGCAGTATGGGTCTTATGGAGAGCGCCGAGGGCCTTGTCAAAAGCCGATCGTCCCGCTTCGCGCCCCTTTTGGGGGCGAGGCGGCTGGGCGGGGCCGTGCTCGACCTGCTCTATCCCCCGGCCTGCCTCAATTGCGGGGCGCCCGCCGCCGCCCCAGACACGCTCTGCCCCGCCTGCTTCCGCGCGCTGCGCCCCATCACCGCCCCGCTCTGCCCCCGGCTCGGCCTGCCCTTTGCCGTCTCCATCGGGCCCGAGGCCGTGTCAGCCGAGGCGCTGGCCGATCCGCCGCCCTTCGGGCGGGCGCGGGCGGCGCTGGTCTATAACGATGCGGCGCGCAGCCTGGTCTCCCGCCTCAAATATGGCGACCGGCCGGAGCTCGCCCGGTTCTGCGCCAGGCTGATGGCCGGCGCCGGCCACGAGCTCTGGGCGGGAGATCCGCTGCTGGTGCCGGTGCCGCTGCACCCTGCCCGCCTGCGCATGCGCCGCTACAACCAGGCGGCCGAGCTGGCCCGGGCGCTGGGGCGGCTCACCGGCCTCGATGTCGACGCCCATCTGGTCGTCCGCACCCGCAAGACCCGCCAGCAGGTGGGCCTGAGCGGCGACGGGCGGCAGCGCAATGTCGCCGGGGCCTTCACCGCCCATGCCGGCGCCCTGCGCCGCGCCGCCGGCCGGCGCATCGTGGTGATCGACGATGTCTATACCACCGGCGCCACGGTCAAGGCGGTGACGCGCGCATTGCGCAAGGCGGGCCTGAGCGCGGTGGACGTGCTCACCCTGGCCCGCGTTGTCATCGGAGCGGACTTGCCGCTATAATGGACAAAGCCTTGCGCGGGCAGGAGAATGTCCAGTGGCCAAAGTCGAAATCTACACCACGCCAAGCTGTCCCTATTGCCATGCGGCCAAGGCGCTGCTGGGCGACAAGGGGGTGGATTACACCGAGATCGACGTGCTCGATCCCGAGCTGCGCGCCGCCATGACCCAGCGCGCCCATGGCCGGCGCACCGTGCCGCAGATCTTCGTCGGCGAAACCCATGTGGGCGGCTATGACGATCTGGCCGCGCTCGACCGCCAGGGCAAGCTCGATCCCCTGCTCGGCGCGTAATCCTCTTTTCCCAGGGGCCCGTCATGAAAATCGCCGCCATCCAGATGTGCTCGGGGCTCGACCCCCAGGCCAATCTCGCCGCGCTCGCCCCCATGCTGGCCGAGGCCGCCGCCGCCGGGGCAGCCTATGTGCTGACCCCCGAGGTCAGCCTGCTCTTTCCCGAGAACCGCGAACACCTGCGCGCGGTCGCCGCCCCCTTTGAAGGCCACAAACAACTGGCGCAGGTGGCCGAACTGGCCCGCCAACATGGCATGTTCATCCATATCGGCTCGCTTGCCGTGCCCCTGCCCGACGGACGCTTTGCCAATCGCTCGGTGCTGTTCGGGCCGGACGGCGCGCAAAAGGCGATCTACGACAAGATCCACCTTTTCGATGCCGACATCGCCGGGCTCAACGCCTATCGGGAAAGCGCCACCTATGCGGCGGGCGAACGGGCGGTGATCGCCCCGCTCGGCGTATTCACCCTGGGCATGAGCATCTGCTACGACATGCGCTTCCCCGCCCTGTTCCATAGCCTGGCCAAGGCCGGCGCCACGCTGCTGGCGGTGCCAGCGGCCTTCACCGTGCCCACCGGGCAGGCCCATTGGCACACCCTGCTGCGGGCGCGGGCCATAGAGACCGGCTCCTATGTCATCGCCGCCGCCCAGGGCGGCCAGCATCCCAATGGCCGGGCCACCTATGGCCATTCGCTGGTCATCGACCCCTGGGGGCGCGTCATCGCCGAGCTCGACCATGATCGCCCCGGCGTGCTGGTCGCCGAGATTTCGCCGGAGCTGGTGGTCGAGACGCGCGGGCGCATCCCGGCCCTGGCCAATGCGCGGTCCTTTTCGCCGCCCGGGGCTTTGCAGGGCTGAAGCAAAGTCCCATATAGGGCCCGTCAGGGCTTTTGTTCGAGATATGCCGCCGTGATTCAATATTCGCTCCAGTGTTCGCAAGGCCATCGCTACGACGCCTGGTTCGCCAATGCCGCCGCATTCGACGAACAGCAGGCGCGCGGCATTATGCGCTGCGCCGTCTGCGACGATGCCCATGTGGAAAAGGCGCCCATGGCCCCCGCCGTGGCCCGCAGCGACAGCGAAAGACTGGCTTTATCCCCGGGCCATCCCGATGCTGGTAAACTGCGCGACATGCTTCGGACCTATCGGGCCAAGGTGATGGCCGAAGCCGACTATGTCGGGGATAAATTTGCCGAGGAGGCGCGCCGGATTCATTTCGAGGAAGTGGAAGCCCGCGGCATCTATGGCGAGGCGACGCGCGACGAGATCGCCGGGCTGGTCGATGACGGCATCGACTTCATGCCGCTGCCCGATCTGCCCGAAGAGCACAATTAGCGCTGGCAGGGTAGGCCCGAGACGCGGCCGATACCACCGGGTCATTCCGGCGCAGGCCGGAATCCATGTCCGCATGTCCCCACGCACTCTGGCGTTATGGGATAGCCTTCAGCCTGGATTCCGGCCTGCGCCGGAATGACACTGTGGTTGGGACAAGATTGCAGCCACAAGCCAGCGAGGGCGGCGCCAGTAGGCGCTTTGTGCTGCTATCACATTGATTTTACTAGGAAAATTAGGTCGGTTCGATAGGGAGGGTGGAATCCCCGCTATCGAACCTGACCAGTAAGGCAAGCCTTGGCAGGCCGCCTTATGGCTGCATCAGCATCTAGCATGAACAAAGCGGGCCGTCGAGCCCGCTTGCCCCCGGATCAGTCCATCAGCTTGTTGATGGCCTCGACATCGCGCACCGCGCCCTTGGCGGCGGAGGTGACGAAGGCGGCATAGGCCTTGAGCGCCGTGGTCACCTTGCGCTCGCGCTTCTGGGCCGGCTTCCAGCCCTTTGCGTCCTGCTCGGCGCGGCGGCGGGCCATTTCGGCGTCGGGCACCAGCACATTGATGGTACGGTTGGGAATGTCGATCTCGATCATGTCCCCTTCCTGCACCAGGCCAATGGCGCCGCCTTCGGCCGCCTCGGGCGAGACATGGCCGATGGAGAGCCCCGACGTGCCGCCCGAAAAGCGCCCATCGGTCAAAAGCGCACAGGCTTTGCCCAGACCCTTCGACTTGAGATAGCTGGTGGGATAGAGCATTTCCTGCATGCCGGGGCCGCCGCGCGGGCCTTCATAGCGGATCACCACCACGTCGCCTTCCTTGACCTGGTTGGAGAGGATGGCGCGCACCGTATCGTCCTGGCTCTCGAAGACGCGGGCCGGGCCGGTGAATTTGAGGATGGAATCGTCCACCCCCGCCGTCTTCACGATGCAGCCGTCGAGCGCGATATTGCCCTTGAGCACGGCCAGCCCGCCATCCTTGGAGAAGGGATGTTCGGGCGAGCGGATGACGCCGTTCTGGCGGTCGAGATCGAGCTCGGTCCAGCGATTGGCCTGGCTGAAGGCCTGGGTGGTGCGCACCCCGCCGGGGGCGGCCATGTAGAACTGGCGCACGCTTTCCGAGTTGGTGCGCGAGATATCCCATTTGTCCAGCGCGTCGCCCATGGTGGCCGAATGGATGGTGGGCGAGGCGCGGTTGAGCAGGTTGGCGCGGTCGAGCTGGCCGAGAATGGCCATGATGCCGCCGGCGCGGTGCACGTCTTCCATATGCACGTCGGCCTTGGCCGGCGCCACCTTGGACAGCACCGGCACGCGGCGGCTCAGCGCGTCGATGTCGTCCATGGTGAAATCCACCCCGCCCTCATGGGCGGCGGCCAGGATATGGAGCACCGTATTGGTCGAGCCGCCCATGGCGATGTCGAGCGCCATGGCGTTCTCGAAGGCCGCCTTGGTGGCGATGGAGCGCGGCAGCACGCTCGCGTCGTCCTGCTCGTAATAGCGCCGCGCCAGGTCCACGATCAAATGCCCCGCTTCCTGGAACAGGCGCTTGCGGTCGGCATGGGTGGCCAGCGTCGAGCCATTGCCCGGCAGCGACAGGCCGAGCGCCTCGGTGAGGCAGTTCATCGAATTGGCGGTGAACATGCCCGAGCAGGACCCGCAGGTGGGGCAGGCGTTTTCTTCCACCGCCTGCACGTCCTCGTCCGAATAATGATCGTCGGCGGCCATCACCATGGCGTCGACCAGGTCGAGCGCCTGCAACTTGCCCTTGACCACGGCCTTGCCCGCTTCCATCGGCCCGCCGGAGACGAAGACCACCGGGATATTGATGCGCATGGCCGCGTTCAGCATGCCCGGGGTGATCTTGTCGCAATTGGAGATGCACACCATAGCGTCGGCGCAATGGGCATTGACCATATATTCCACCGAGTCCGCGATGATGTCGCGGCTGGGCAGCGAATAGAGCATGCCGTCATGGCCCATGGCGATGCCGTCATCCACCGCGATGGTGTTGAATTCCTTGGCGACGCCTCCCGCCGCCTCGATCTCGCGGGCCACCAACTGCCCCAGGTCCTTGAGGTGCACATGCCCCGGCACGAACTGGGTGAAGGAATTGACCACGGCGATGATCGGCTTGCCGAAGTCGGAATTCTTCATCCCCGTGGCGCGCCACAGGCCGCGCGCGCCGGCCATGTTGCGGCCATGGGTGGTGGTGCGGGAACGATAGGCGGGCATGGCGGGGGTCCTCGAAATGCTGCCGGCGCAACCGGCCTGGGTCTTTGCTCCTGTTTAGACCCATTCCAGCCCTGCGGCAAGAAATTTCAGTACCGTACCGTACGGTACTGGGCTCAGCCTGAAGCATGCGCAGGCGTCGAGGTGGGCGGATGCGTTGCAGCAGGGAAGCCGGCTCCGGGTCGGCATGACATCCTTCGGGGAGGGCTCAGATCAGGCTTAAACCCGCCTAATTCTCTCCCTCGCGCAGGCGGTCGGTTTCGCGCCGCTCCTTCTTGGTCGGGCGTCCCGCGCCGGCGGGGCGCGGAGCGATGGCGGCCTGGTAGGGAGAAAGATCGGCGCGCGGCGGGGCGGGTGGAGACAGGTCCTCGTAAAGGGCTTGGGCCTCGCTGGCCGGGCCCCGGCGCGTGCCGCAATCCAGGATGCGCCAGACCAGGATGCGGCCATGAAGCTGCATGGTCAGCACGTCCCCCGCCCCGACCTTGAGGTCGGAGCGGGATGTACGTTCGGAATTGACGCGGATGGCGCCGGTTTCGATGAGCTTTTGCGCCAGCGTGCGCGATTTGAGCGCGCGCGAGAAAAACAGGAAACGGTCGAGCCGTTCCTTGCGGACGGGTTCGGCGGCCCCGCCCAAGTCTATTCCGGCTTGCGGTCGCGCAGGGCGGCCAGCTTGGCGAAGGGGCTGTCGGGATCGAAGGCCTTTTCCTTGCGCTCCTCGCGCGGACGATCGAAGCGCGGACGCTCGTTCTGGCCCTTGTCGAACTTGCGCGGCTTGCCCTCATGCCGCGCCTTGGGGTTGAGATGCTGGGCCTTGGACAGATCCTGCACCTCGCCCTCGGGCCGGCGGCGGGAGGGACGCGGCCGCTGCTGGCCTTCCCCTTCGGGGCGGCGGCGGTTCTCATGGCGGCGATTGTCGGGCCGGCGGCCGGCGGGCGACCAGATTTCGTCGAATTCGGGCTCGGCGGGAGCCGCAGGCGCTTCGGCTTCGGCGGCGGGCGCTTCGGCCTCGGCGACGGGGGCCGGTTCGGCGGACACGGCTTCAGCAACCGGTTCGGCAACAGGCGCCTCGACGGTTTCGGCGGCAGGCGCTTCGGCGGGGGCTGCATCCTCGGGCACGACCTCGGCGGCGGGCGCTGCCGCCGCTTCCTCAGCCGGTGCATCCGCGGCCGGGGCATCCACAATCGGAGTTTCCACCACAGGCTTGGGCACGCGCTTCACCCGATAGCCCAGCGAGGTGAGGATGGAGGCGAAATCCTCGCCCGAGCAGCCCAGCAGGCTGGTCATTTCCACGGTGACGCGGAACCCGTTGCCCTCGGCGGCGCCGACGGGCAGTTCGCCCTGATAGGGGCGGCTGGCATCGAGCGCGATCAGGGGACGGATGATGTCGGCCAGGCGCTCGAGGATGTCGATGCGCACGGCGCGGCTGCCGGCCACCTTGAAGCCGGCGATTTCGTAAAGGCGCTTGTCCACTTCCCCGTCGACCACGAAGGAGGTGCGGCCCGAGAGCACGATATGGGGAATGTCGGTGACGCCGGGCTGGCGCACCCCGCCATTCTTGAGCGCGAACAGGATGAGCGCCAGCTCGCGCGGAGCCGGTTTGAGGGAAAGCGGCACATAGATGTGGTAAGCGCCGAACTTGATGCCCAGCTTGCGCATCCTGCCGCGCACGTCCTGATCGAGCGCCTTGACCTCGTCGGCCACCTGGGCACGGGGAAGAAGGCCCAGATGCTCGAAAAGCTGGAAGGCGATGCCGCGCGCCGGCCCTTCAAGGTCGGCGGGGGCTTCGAGCGCCATGACGGGCTCGAGCACGGTGTTGATATGGTGGCGCAGCCACAGGCCCAGCCGGTCCTGCACGCGTTCCAGATCGGTGCCGGTGAGCGATTCATCGGCCAGGATGAGGATGCGCGGACGATAGAGCGCGTCGCCCTCGATCAATTCGGCGACGATATCGCCCTTCCAGCGCAGCCGCCCGTCGGTGGCCAGCACGAACTCCTCATTGGGCGCGCCGGCCAGCCGGTCGGCCCGATTGCGGATTTCGGGCGCCACCACCTGGTCGGCGGCGGCGCGCAGCCCCTTGATGTCGGCATCGCCTTCATTGCGCGCCAGGGTGAAGCGGAAGCCTTCGAGCGTGCCGATGAGATGGCCTTCCAGCCTTACTTCGCCACGCTCATTGATCTCGGGAGATACCATACGTTTGTCTTTCAGGTGACGAAGCAGCACACTCGTGCGCCTATCGACGAACCGCTGGGTGAGGCGCTCATGCAGCGCATCGCTCAGGCGATCTTCAATGTCTCGGGTCTTTTCGCGCCAATGTGAAGGGTCTGCAAGCCAGTTTTTGCGGTTGGCAACGAAGGTCCAGGTCCGAATCTGCCTGATCCGGTTGCTGAGCGTATCGATGTCGCCGCTGACATTGTCGCAAAAGCGGACCTGCTCGGCAATCCAGTCCGCATCGACCCGGCCGCGCCGGACCAGATCGGTATAGATGCGGGTGACGATCTCGCCGTGATTGGCCGGGGAAATGCCCTGGTAATCAGGGATCTGGCAGCATTCCCAGAGGAGCCGCGCCCCATCGAGCCCTCGCGCCAGCTTTCCGGCCTCGTTGCGGGCCAGGAATTCCAGCGCCTGCTGGTCTGTGGCCATGGGCACGCGGGTGAGGCTCTTGTGCTCGGGGGCCCGCTCGAGGCTGTCGCGCAGCGCATCTATGGAGGAATAATCGAGCCGATTGTTGCGCCATTGCAGCACCTGCACCGGCGCGAAATCATGGGTTTCGAGCGCCACCACCAATTCCTCGTCGAATTCGGCAGTGCCGCCGGTGACCCCGAACGTGCCATTGCGCGCATGGCGCCCGGCGCGGCCGGCGATCTGGCCCAGCTCGGCCGGGGTGAGCCCGCGGCTGGTATGGCCGTCGAACTTGCTGTCATCGGCGAAGGCAACATGGTGGATGTCGAGATTGAGCCCCATGCCGATGGCGTCGGTGGCGACGAGGAAATCGACATCGCAATTCTGGTAGAGCGCCACCTGGGCATTGCGGGTGCGCGGGCTCAATGCCCCCATGACCACCGCCGCCCCGCCGCGCTCGCGCCGGATCAACTCAGCGATGGCATAGACCTGCCGGGCCGAGAAGGCGACGATGGCCGAGCGCGCCGGCTGGCGCGACACCTTGCGCGAACCGGCATAGGTGAGATGGGAAAAACGCGGCCGCTCGACGATTTCGGCATGGGGCAGCAGCCGGCGGATGACCGGCTCCATGGTCGAGGCGCCCAAAAGCAGGGTTTCCTGGCTGCCCCGGGCATTAAGAATCCGGTCGGTGAAGACATGGCCGCGATCGAAATCGGTGGCCACCTGGATTTCGTCGACGGCGACGCAGTCGACGCGGATATCGAGCGGCATGGCTTCCACCGTGCACACCCAATAGCGCGGCTTGGCCGGCACGATCCGCTCTTCGCCGGTGACCAGCGCCACCGCCCCCTCGCCCACCCGTTCGAGGATACGCTGATAGACCTCGCGCGCCAGCAGGCGCAGCGGCAGGCCGATCATCCCGGTGGGATGGGCCAGCATGCGCTCAATGGCAAAATAGGTCTTGCCGGTATTGGTGGGGCCAAGGATCGCCTTGACACTCTGGGGGGGCACGAAACTCATCGCCCCCTATCTAGGCGCTCCGGCATGCCGATGCGAGGGGCTGTCCCGCGATCGGACAGGCTTTGCCCCGGTTTTGCCACGCCGGTTAACGTCGCGAACGGGCCGGGAACAAACCGGCATCGAATCGGCGCGAATCGGCCAATCCGCTTTTGTTCTCCTCAAGCGCTGGGGGGTGATGGGCAGAACGGGCACAAGGCGTCCACTCGGAAGCGGATCGCGGCGCAAAACCCGTTCAGCTTCGTTAGAAACGGGTTAATTTCGTCCCCGGAGGCCTATGTGTAAGCGGATGGTAAAGGCCTCTCCCCAAAAGTTTTCTGGGCCCGTTGAGGATTGGCGGGCCGGAATGCGGGGCTTTTTCGGGTGGGCATTGGCAAAAAAGCCGGTTGACGTGCCGGAATGGAACAAAAGACGCCCAAAAAGCCGGAATTCCCGTTTCGGGACGCTTTCGGGGCCGCCTGGGGAGCAGCGTTCACCAATGGACCGGAACCGGAACGAAGGGAGAAGGAATCGCGGCAGAATCAGGGATGCCGCTTTGTTCACGCCCAAGATGTGGTGGCGGCGGGCCGGGCGGGCGCAAGTGAAAGCCGGCACGGGGCGATAGCCGGCCGACGCCGTTCACCGGGGTTTATTTTGGGTAAATTTTGGCGGGAACGCCCCGAATCTTGCTGGCCGGTTACAAAAGGAAACGGGAAAATGCTCAACCGTCTTAACCGGCAGCGGTCGGATTTATCGGGCTATTGCGCCCGGGCATTGGCAAAAAAGCCGTTGACCGTCCCAGAGCGGGACGGCGGGCGCTCAATTTTTGCCGCGTTTCCGAACCGCAAGACCGTTGCCACTTTTGCTGGAAACGCTCCTAGTGCCGCAGATTGGTGAGCACCATGGACAGATCCCCCATATTGGTGCCGATCAGCACGCGATAGGGGATGAAATAGCCGCTTTCGCCCAAAGGCGCGTACCAGATGATGATGCGCTCGCTTTCGGCCAGATAAGAGGTGATCTCCGAGCTGGTGAAATGACCCGAAATCGGCTCGTAGCGCACCGAGCAGGCGACGACAGGCCCCTGATAGCCGGTGCGCGGCGAGGTGGCCTCGTCGGCACTGGCATAACTCATGGCGATGTTGAAGCGCTCGACCCCGGTGAAGATGGTGGCACGGCGCTGGCATAGCCCCTTGTCGAGCCCGTTGCCCTTGAGCACGAAGGCGGAGAGGAAATCGCCCACGCCATTGAGGTGGCGGCGCTCGATCGGCACGCGGTCGTAATTGTCCAGGATCGGCGGCTCGACCCGGAAGGCGGTGACGTTGCGGCCCGAAAAGCTCACATCGACGCTGAAGGTCTCGCCCTGGGCCCGGGTTTCCAGGTCGAACTTGTCCGAAACCAGCCCCTGCCCGCCCGAGCGGCCGGTGGAGGTGGCCTTGGCCGTGCCGCTGGCCACCAGCGTGCCCAGCCCCGCCACATTGGCCGAGAGGTCCATGCGATAGCGGCCGGCGCTGTCCTGCAGCTCCACGGTCATGGCCGCTATGTTGATGCCTCCCAGGGTGAGCACATAGCTGGCCCGCGCTTCCACGGGCGCCGCGACGGCCGGCTGGCAGGAACAAAAGGCCAGGACGGCCAGGAGGGAGCGGGACAATCTGGACAAGGCGGTGCAATCTCTGCGCTGGCGGGCGCGAATCAGCCCGTTCGCTGAAATTGCCTGCCCGATTCGGCCCATGCAAGGCGCTCGCGGGCCTTTGAGGCCGGCTTTGTCTTGACGCATCGCCGCCTTTTCTCTAAAGAGCCGGCAGATTTCATGACAATCGAGGCCCGTCGCGGGATTTCCCGCCGCGCAGGACCTTTACACAAAACAGGATCTAGATCGATGGCACGTCGCTGCGAACTCACCGGCAAGGGCGTTATGATGGGCAATAACGTGTCCCACGCGCTCAACCGCACCCGCCGCCGCTTCCTCCCCAATCTGCTGAACGTGACGCTGCTGTCCGAAGCGCTGAACCGTTCGGTGAAGCTGCGCATTTCGGCCGCCGCCCTGCGCACGGTCGAGCATCGCGGGGGCCTCGACGCCTTCCTGCTCAAGGCCGACGACGCCGACCTGTCGCCCCTGGCCCAGGGCATCAAGAAGGAAGTGCGCGCCGCCCTCGCGGCCTGAGCGCTTCTTCTTCCCTCTTGGAATTCAGCCGCGTGGGTTTTCGCCCGCGCGGTTTTGTTTTTGGGGTGGCGGGGGTGCCCCCGCCCCAGCGTCATTGCCGGGCTCGACCCGGCAATCCACACCTCCGCTTGCGTTGAGCCTTCCATGGATCACCGGCACAAGGCCGGTGATGACGATTGGGGAGGCATTGTTTTCCAATCCGCCGCTGTCGCCCCGGCGCAGGCCGGGATGACATCGGGGATGGGGCGGGCCGCGTGCTCCCGACAATTCCGCTTTGCCCCATCCTCCTCCCCGTGATAGGCACGGGCCTTTCCTGCTGCCCCGGTCTGTTGCCGGCCCGCAGCCTTTTTGAGGTGCATTCTGATGCTAGCTCGCTTTCTGGTGGCTGTGGCCGCCATGGTGGCCATTGTCGCCGCGTCCAATTTCCTCGTGCAGTTTCCGGTCGATGCCGATCTCGGCGGCGTCCATATCGGGGACATCCTCACCTGGGGCGCCTTCACCTATCCGGTGGCTTTCCTGGTCACCGACCTTTCCAACCGCACCTTCGGCCCGGCCAGGGCCCGGCTGGTGGTGGTGGCGGGGTTCGTGGTGGCCGTGCTGATCTCGATCTGGCTGGCGACGCCCCGCATCGCCATCGCCTCGGGCAGCGCCTTCCTCGTCGCGCAATTGCTCGACATCTCCATCTTCCATCGCCTGCGCGACGCGGCCTGGTGGCAGGCGCCCATGGTCTCCTCGCTGTTCAGCTCGGCGCTCGACACCATGATCTTCTTTTCGCTGGCCATGGCCCCCGCCTTTGCCGGCATCGATATCGCTTTCGGGCTGGAGGACGGCTCGCTGGGCTTTCCCGCCCCCCTGCTCGGCGTCGGGCCGGAAGTGCAGCTCTGGCAATCGCTGGCCCTGGGCGACTTCTCCGTCAAGCTGGTCATGACCGTGCTGATGCTGGCTCCCTACAAGGCCGTCCGCGACCTCGTGCTGCGCCATATGCCGCTGGCCGCGTGAGGCGCTTTTATTTAGCCGCGTTTCCGAACCACAAAACCGTTACCACTTTTGTTGGAAACGCTTATTCGGCCAGCGCGAATTCGAGCAGCAGGGTGCGCTGCCAGTCGTTGAAATTATTGTCCGAGCCGATGAGGATGCGCGTTTCCCCATTCGGGGCGGTGTGCACCGCCATGGCTTCCATATTGTCGATGGAGCCGCCGGTGGCGCTGAGCAGAAGCTCGCCTTCCATGGTGTTGCCGGGGCGCACCTCGGCAGCCGGCACGCGGCGCAGATTCATCACGAAGGCCAGCATGGAAACGCCGCGCTCGAGCACCAGCAGGTCGCCATTGGGCAGGAAGGCACATTCGGTGGGGTTGACCACCGGCGTGCGGCGATAGGAGATCGGCCCCTTGTCGCGCTGGCCCAAAAGCCAGCCGCGATGATTGCCGTTTTCGTCCCAGGCCTCTTCGGTCAACAACAGGGTCGAGCCGGCTATGGGCGAGGCCGGCGGCGCGACGCAGACCGATTCCAGCGAACGATTGTTGCGCAGGGCGGTGAGCCAGTCGGGAATGGCCACTTCCCGCGCCGCGCCCCCCGGCCGCCCGTCGGTCAGGGCGAAATCGGCCACCCGCGTCAGGTTTTCAAAGCCCACCCGCACCGCCACCGGCACGCCATTGCGATAGACGGTGTCGACGCTTTCGGCGTCGCGCGCGAACTGGCGCGGCAACACCTCGCCCTGCGAATTGCGCATCGGCTCGATATCGACCCCGATAAAGCCGAAAAGCCGCCCGGCATCGTCATAGGCCAGTTGCCCGGAGACGAAATGCCCGCGGTCGGAGACGAAGACCGCCCCCTGCCCCGGCCCGGGTATGGTGAGGCCCGAAAGCCCCCCGAAGGTATCGTCGGGACTGGTGAGCGTCATGCCGCCGCGAAAGATCACCTTGTCGACCTGCTGGTCGAGCCCGGCATTGCGGAACTGGGTGACGGGCACGGCATTGACCGTGACCTCGACGGCCTGAACAGGCAGGCTTCCCGCCAGCAACGCCAGGGCGATTGCTGCGCGGCGGCGGCTCACCGGCGCCCCCTCCGCCGGGTCTGGGCCGGCATTTCCTCGTCGAACAGCGCCGCCAGCTCGTCGGTCAGCGCCCCCGCCAGCTCTTCGGCATCGAGCAGGGTGACGGCGCGGCGGTAATAGCGCGTCACGTCATGCCCGATACCCACCGCCACCAATTGGATGGGCGAGCGCGTCTCGATGTCCTCGATCACCTGGCGCAGATGGGCCTCGAGATAATTGCCGGCATTGACCGACTGGGTGCTGTCGTCCACCGGCGCGCCGTCGGAAATGACCATCAGGATGCGCCGCTGCTCGGGCCGCGCCATCAGGCGCTTGCGCGCCCATTCCAGCGCCTCGCCATCGATGTTTTCCTTGAGCAGCCCCTCGCGCATCATCAGCCCCAGATTGCGCCTGGCATGGCGCCAGGGCTCGTCGGCGCCCTTGTAGATGATGTGGCGGATGTCGTTGACGCGGCCGGGATTGGCCGGGCGTCCCGCTTCGAGCCAGGCCTCGCGGCTCTTGCCGCCCTTCCAGGCACGGGTGGTGAAGCCCAGGATCTCGACCTTGACCCCGCAGCGCTCCAGCGTGCGTGCGAGAATATCGCCGCAGATGGCGGCGATGGTGATGGGCCGGCCGCGCATGGAGCCGGAATTGTCGATGAGCAGCGTCACCACCGTGTCGCGGAAATCGGTGTCGTTCTCCACCTTGAAGGAGAGCGCCTGCATCGGATCGGTGACCACGCGGGTGAGGCGGGCGGTGTCGAGCAGCCCTTCCTCGAGGTCGAACTGCCAGCTCCGGCTCTGCTTGGCCATGAGGCGCCGCTGCAGCTTGTTGGCCAGCCGCGCCACCGCTCCGGCGAGGTTTTCGAGCTGCTTGTCGAGCAGGGCGCGCAACTGGTCGAGCTCGTCGGGCGGGCACAATTCGGCGGCCTTGACGATCTCGTCGAATTTGGTGGTGAAGACCTTGTAGTTGAACTGGTTGGAAAGCTGCGTGCCGCCATCCTTGGCCGGGGGCGGCATGGGCGCGTCCTCGCCGGCTTCGGCGGAAGCGTCCTCGTCGCTGTCGGCCATCTCCGAGTCCAGGCCCTCGACATCGCCGGTTTCTTCGCTTTCGCCGGCCTGTTCGTCCTGCTGGCTCTCCTGGCTGTCGTTCTCGCCCTCGCCCTGCTCGGGAGACTGGTCGGCGCTATCGCCCTTGTCCTGCTCGCTGTCCTCGCCCTCGTTTTCCTCCGAGGCGTCGGAATCGTCGAGCTCGCTGTCGGGCACGAGGTTGAGGTCGCGCAGCAGCAGCTTGGCGGCCTGGCTGAATTTTTCCTGGTTCTCGTAAAGGCCGAGCAGCGATTCGAGCGCGTCCCCGCCCTTCTCCTCGATCTCGCCGCGCCACAGATCGACCAGCGCATGCCCCGAGGGCGGCACCGGCACGCCGGCCAGCTTTTCGCGCAGCAACAGGCCCAGCGCCTCGGCGATGGGCGCGTCGCCCTTGTCGTTCACTTCGGCGAAATTGGCGCGGAAGAGCCGATCTTCCAGCATTTCGGAAATATTGCCCACCATGCCGGGCATGCGCACGCAGCCCAACGCCTCGACGCGGGCCTGCTCGAGCGCATCGAAGGCGGCGCGGGCCACCGGATCCATGGGCGCGCGCTTGCGATGGGTGTCGGGGTCATGGCTGGCCAGCCGCATGGCCATGGCGTCGCCCTGCCCGCGGGCAATGGCGATATCGCGCCGCGTCGGCAGGCGCGGCAGATTGGCCAGGCGCGCCTTGTCGGCGGTAAGCAGGGGCCTGTCGGCGGTGAAGCTCACCTCAAGCTCGGGCACCCCGCCAATGGCGCGCACCGTCGCCCCCATGGCGCCCTTGAACACCTGGGTCTGGTCGGGCTTGTTGGCTTTGCTGCGCGGTGGTTGTGCCATTGTAAAAAAGCTCTTTGGTTGGGGACGGCCCCCTCACCCGCCGCTTTGCGGCGACCTCTCCCCCAAGGAAGAGATAAGAAACGCCGAACCCCCTCACCTCCCCCTTGGGGGAGAGGTCGGCCCGAAGGGCCGGGTGAGGGAGCCTTGATGCTAGGCCATCACCGCCAGGTTGGCGGAGCTTTCCGGCAGGTCCTCGCCGAAGACGCGCTGGTAGAATTCGGCCACCACCGGACGCTCCAGCTCGTCGCATTTGTTGAGGAAGGTCAGCCGGAAGGCAAAGCCGATATCGCCGCCGAAGATCTGGGCGTTCTCGGCCCAGGTGATGACGGCGCGCGGGCTCATGACGGTGGAAAGATCGCCATTGATGAAGGCCTGGCGGGTGAGGTCGGCCAGGCGCACCATATTGGCGACCAGCTTCCGGCCCTTTTCGGTGTCGCCATAGGCTTTGTTCTTGGCCAGGACGATTCCCACTTCCTTGTCGTGGGGAAGATAATTGAGCGTCGTCACCAGGCTCCAGCGGTCCATCTGGCCCTGATTGATCTGCTGGGTGCCGTGGTAGAGCCCCGAGGTGTCGCCCAACCCGATGGTATTGGTGGTGGCGAACAGGCGGAACGCGGGATGGGGGATGATGACGCGGTTCTGGTCGAGCAGCGTCAGCCGGCCCGATTGCTCGAGCACGCGCTGGATGACGAACATCACGTCCGGGCGCCCGGCGTCGTATTCATCGAACACCAGCGCGATATTGTTCTGCACCGCCCAGGGCAGGATGCCGTCACGGAATTCGGTGATCTGCTTGCCATCCTTGAGCACGATGGCGTCCTTGCCGACCAGGTCGATCCGGCTCACATGGCTGTCGAGGTTGACGCGCACCAGCGGCCAGTTGAGGCGGGCGGCGACCTGCTCGATATGGGTGGATTTGCCGGTGCCATGATAGCCCTGCACCATGACGCGGCGGTTGTACTGGAAGCCGGCCAGGATCGCCAGGGTGGTGTTGCGGTCGAAGAGGTAATCCGGGTCGACCGGGGGCACGTGGCCGCTGGTCTCCTTGTAGCCCTTCACCATCATGTCGGTATCGATGCCGAACAGCTCCCGGGCCGAATATTCGGTGTCGGGCAGATTGGTGAACTCAGTCATGGCAGGGCTCTTGCAAGGAAAAAAGGCGGGAAAGTCGGGGGCTCTATAGCAGCAATGGGACGCAGGGAACAGCCAAAGTGGCAGGCTTCTATTTGGTCACATGGCCGGTTTTCTTGAGGTGCGAATAGGCCGCAATGATGGCGCGCAGCCGCTCCTCGGAACTTTTGTCGCCGCCATTGGCGTCGGGATGGTGGATTTTGACCAGGCGCTTATAGGCCTGCTTGATCTCGACCGACGCCGCGCGGCCGGTAAAGCCCAGCACTTCCAGCGCGCGCCGGTCCTGCTCGTGCAGCGGGCGCACGCGCTCGGCGGCGGGCTTTTGCGCCTGCCGGTGGCGGTAGCGGGCAAAGACGCCGAAGGGATCGCCGAACTTGTCGCCGGGGCGCAAGGACTCCCGCGCCGCGCGCGGCCCGCGCGCACCGGCATTGCCGGTGGCGAAGCTCGAGCGCGATTCGGCCTTGGGAGGCGTGTGCAGCGCCTCCTCGAGCTCGTCCTTGTCCATGCCGGCGAAGAAATTGAAGGCATTGTTGTAGTGCCGGACATGCTCGAGGCAGAAATGGTGATACTGCCCCTCGCTGCGATGGCCCTTGGGGGCGCGATAGTCCCCGGCTTCCTCACACCCTTCCCATTCGCACAGCACGGCCGGGCGCTCGGGCTTTTCTTCCCGGCGCGGGCGGATGCGGATGGTGTCGAAGAGCTTGGATTGCAGTTTCATTCCGCCTAGTACGTGTCAAAATCAGATTGAGGGCTCAACGCCATGAATGCCACAGACATCATATCCGCCAAGCTCACCGAAAGCTTCGCCCCCGCCTTCCTCGAAGTGATCGACGAATCCAGCAAGCATTTCGGTCATGCCGGCTGGCGCGAGGGTGGTGAAACCCATTTTCGTGTCAGAATCGCGGCCCACCATTTTGACGGGATGAGCCGCGTGGCGCAACACCGCGCCATCATGGATGCACTTTCGGCCGAACTCGCCGGCCGTATGCACGCCCTGGCCATCGAGGTCCTGCCGGTCGAGGGGGCCTAGCCGGCGCACGCCTCTTCGAGAAAAGCCGAGACCTCGACGGCATCGACATTCTTCTCGATGAAGGCCTGGCCGATCCCGCGGGTCAGGATGAAGGTCAACGCGCCGCGCGACACTTTCTTGTCCTGGGCGATGGCGTCCATCAGGGTTTTCGTGCTGCCCAGCGCGCCGGGAATATCCCCCAACATGGTGGGCAGGCCCGCCTGCTGCAAGTGGGCGGCGATGCGGCTCGCATCCTGGCCCGGCGCAAGACCCAGCCGGGTCGAGAAGCGATGCGCCAGCACCATGCCGATGGCGACGCCCTCCCCATGCAGCAGCCGGTCGGAATAGCCGGTGTCCTTTTCCAGAGCATGGCCGAAGGTGTGGCCGAGATTGAGCAGCGCCCGCGCGCCCTGCTCGGTCTCGTCCTCGATCACCACCCGCGCCTTATGGGCGCAGCAGCGGGCAATGGCCTCGCCCCGCGCCGGGCCGCCGGCGAAGATCTCCTCGCGATTGGCTTCGAGCCAGTAAAAGAATTCGGCGTCGTCGATGAGGCCGTATTTGACCACCTCGGCATAGCCGGCGGCGAACTGGCGCGGCGGCAGCGTGTCGAGGGTGGAGAGGTCCGCCAGCACCAGCCGGGGCTGGTGGAAGGCGCCGATCAGATTCTTGCCATGGGGCGAATTGATGCCGGTCTTGCCGCCCACCGAGGAATCGACTTGCGCCAGAAGCGAGGTCGGCACCTGCACGAACCCCATGCCGCGCCGCACCAGCGCGGCGGCGCACCCGGCCAGATCGCCGATCACCCCGCCGCCCAGCGCGATGACCAGATCGCCCCGCTCCAGCCTCGCGGCCAGCAACGCCTCGACGGCCTCGCCCAGATGCGTCCAGCTCTTGGTGCTCTCCCCCGCCGGCAGCACGATCTCGGCATGCTCGATCCCCGCGCCATCCAGCGCGGCCAGGAGGCGCGGCAGGTGCGTTTTGGCGACATTGTCGTCGGTGATGACGCCGAAGCGCCGGCCGGGAAAGCGTTCGGCCAGGATCGTCCCCGCCTCGTCGATCAGGCGCGGGCCGATGAGGATGTCGTAGGCGCGCGTGCCCAGCGCCACATGCACCTGATGGCTGATATCGGCCATGGCCTATTGTTTCCCTTCGAGAAAATCGAGCACTGCCGCGATAACGTCGCCAGCCACCTGCTCATGCGGCACCTCGCGCGAGATCACCGTCACGTCGGCCTCGGCATAGATGGGATAGCGCTCGGCAATGAGCGCCTTCAGCGTGGCGCGCGGATCGGCGGTCTTGAGCAAAGGCCGGTTGGAACGCCGCGAGACGCGCTCGAACAGCACGTCGAAATCGGCCTTGAGCCAGACCGACACCGCCCCCTCCTTCACCAGGGCGCGCGTATCGGCATTGATGAAGGCGCCGCCCCCGGTGGCGAGCACGACATTGTCCTGCTTGAGCACGCGGGCGATGACGCGGGTTTCCCCGGCGCGGAACTCGGCTTCGCCCCGCTTCTCGAAAATATCGGGAATGGTCATCTGCGCGGCTTTTTCGATTTCCTCGTCGCTGTCGAGAAATTGCCGGCCCAGCCGGCTGGCCAGCCGCCGCCCCACCGTGGTCTTGCCGGCGCCCATCATGCCGACAAGCACCAGCGGCCGGCCGGCAAGCCGCCCGGTCAGCTCCTCGGCGCGGGCCTGCCGCAATGCCGCGTCGGGTCGGTTCACGCTACGCTCCTTGATGCTGGTGCTATCAACCTCTCCCGCCCCCTGCTGTCAAGAACTTGCAGACCGCGTCGTGCCGGACCACTATGCCTATAAAAATGCAACCTTTTGCTGTGAGACTATCGGCAATCACCCATTCGGACTGCCATGCCCACGCTTATCCGCCTCGTCATCACCCTGCTTTTCCTCGCCGGCCTGGTCTATGCCGGCATGTTCGCGCTGGTCAGCTTCGTCGAGCCGACGCAGAAGGACGTGACCATCCGCATTCCCCAGCGCGACCTGCTCTCGGGCGGCCAGCCCGCCCTGCCCGGCGCGGCGGCCCCGGCCGAGGCCGAGCCGGAAGCGTCCGCGCCATGAGCGGGAACCATCTGGTCGGCGCGTTTCTCGAGATGATGAGCGCCGAGCGCGGCGCGGCGGCCAACACCATCGCCGCCTATGAGCGCGACCTTGTCGACTATGCCGGCTATGCGGCCGGGCGCGGCCAGACCCTGCTCACCGCCGATCGCGAGCTCATCACCGCCTATCTCGACCGGCTGCGGCTCGACGGGCTGTCCGCCGCCTCCTCGGCGCGGCGCCTCTCGGCCATTCGCCAACTCCACAAATTCCTTTGCGCCGAGGGGCTGCGCGGGGACGATCCCACCCGCATCGTCGCCAGCCCCAGGAGCCGCCGGCCATTGCCCAAGGTGCTTTCGGTGGCCGAGGTGGACACGCTGCTCGCAACCGCCGAAGCGGCGGCCAACAAACCGGCCAAGCCGCACAAGCAGGCCGCCGCGCTGCGCCTTTATGTGCTGCTCGAGCTGCTCTACGCCACCGGCCTGCGCGTCAGCGAGCTGGTGAGCCTGCGCCGCGCCGCGGTGATGCGGGACGCCGGTTTCCTGAACGTGCGCGGCAAGGGCAACAAGGAGCGCATCGTGCCGCTCAACGACCGCGCCCGCGACGCCGTCAGAGCCTATCAGGCGACGCTGGAGCCCGGCGTCTTCCTCTTTCCCGCCACTGGCGCCGAGGGCTATCTCAGCCGCCAGGTTTTCGCCCGCGACCTCAAGGACCTGGCCATCACCGCCGGCATCAGCCCGGCGCGGGTGGCCCCGCATGTGCTGCGCCATGCCTTTGCCAGCCATTTGCTCGCGGGGGGCGCCGACCTGCGCGTCGTGCAGATGCTGCTGGGCCACGCCGACATTTCCACCACGCAGATCTATACCCATGTGCTGGACGAAAAGCTGCGCCATCTGGTCGAGACCCACCATCCTTTGGCGGCCCCAAGGGGGTAAAGGCTCGATTTGCTTGCCCCCGAAGCGGCAAAGCCTTGACTTGCCGTTGCGCCATCGCCACTTTCCGGCCAATTTGAAGCGCAACAGCAGCGGCCCATGAAGGGGTCCACGAACAGACCCTAGCGGGGCGGGTGGCATGCAGTCTTATCTCGATTTCGAAAAGCCGGTAGCCGAACTGGAAGGCAAGATCGCCGAACTGAAATCCCTGGCGGCGACCGACGAGGCCGTTTCCATCGACGAGGAGGTCAACCGCCTCTCCAGCCGCGCCGAGGAAGCGCTGGCCGAAATCTACAAGAAGCTCACCCCCTGGCAGAAGACCCAGGTGGCCCGCCACCCCCAGCGCCCGCATTTTTCCGACTATGTGAGCCACCTCATCACCGAATGGACCCCCCTGGCCGGTGATCGCAAATATCGGGAAGACGCCGCGCTCCAGGCCGGCTTCGGGCGCTTCAACGGCCAGCCGGTCGCCGTGCTCGGCCAGGAAAAGGGCAATTCCACCGAAACCCGCCTCAAGCACAATTTCGGCATGGCCAGCCCCGAGGGCTACCGCAAGGCCGTGCGCATCATGGAAATGGCCGACCGCTTCAACATTCCGCTCATTTCCTTCGTCGACACCGCCGGCGCCTATCCCGGCATCGGCGCCGAGGAGCGCGGCCAGGCCGAGGCCATCGCCCGCTCCACCGAGAAATGCCTGGAGCTGGGCGTGCCCAACATCGCCATCATCATCGGCGAGGGCGGCTCGGGCGGCGCCATCGCCATCGCCGTGGCCAATCGCGTGCTGATGCTGGAAAATTCCATCTATTCGGTGATTTCTCCCGAAGCGGGCGCCTCCATCCTCTTCCGCGACGCCGCCCGCGCCCAGGATATGGCGACGGCGCAGAAGATCACCGCCCAGGACCTGCTGGGCTTCGGCGTCATCGACGCCATCATTCCCGAGCCGGCCGGGGGCGCCCATCGCCACCATGGCGCGGTGATGGAGGCCACCAGCGGCGCCATTGCCAATTTCCTCGGCGAATTCGCCAATAAGGGGCGCCTCGAAATCCGCGAGCACCGGCGCGAGAAGTTCCTCGCCATCGGAACCACGCTTTAGCGCCACACACACTTGCGTGATACTGCCCCGCTTCCGGGGTTTTCGGCGGCGTGGTAAGGCTTAATTCACCAGCCATTCCCATGCTTGGGTAACCATGGTTTTTCAGGGGACGCAGCCGCCCCCTTTTTTTCGCCGGACCGCCGCCAAGTGACCTCCTCGCTCCTCCGCAAGATCGCCTCCGTCCTGATCCTGGCCTGGGTCGCCTTCGCCCTGGCCGCCTGTGGCGGCTTCCTGCCCAAATCCAGCGACAACCGGCACAACCAGCCCTTGCCCAGCGCCACCGTGGCGGGCCTGCGCAACATGGGCTCCTCGCCCGGCGAGGCCATGGTCATCCGCGTCTTCAAGCAGGAAAAGGCGCTGGAGGTGTGGAAGCGCACCAATACCGGCCAGTTCAAGCTGTTCAAGACCTATGAGATCTGCGCCTTTTCCGGCGATATCGGCCCCAAGATCAAGGAAGGCGACCGCCAGAGCCCGGAAGGGTTCTACACCATCACCCCGGGGCTGATGAATCCCAAGTCCAATTACTACCTGGCCTTCAACACCGGCTTTCCCAACAAGTTCGACCGCGCCCATGGCCGCACCGGCAGCGACCTGATGGTGCATGGGGACTGCTCCTCGCGCGGGTGCTACGCCATGACCGATGACGGCATCGCCGAGATTTACGCGCTGGCCCGCGAGACCTTCAAGGGCGGCAATCCCAGCTTCCAGCTCCAGCTCTTCCCCTTCCGCATGACCGTGGCCAACCTGGCCCGGAACGCCTCCAGCCCGCATATCGGCTTCTGGCAGAACATCAAGGACGGCTACGACCTGTTCGATCTGACGCGCACGCCCCCCACCTGGGACGTGTGCGAGCGCCAGTATATCTTCAACCCGGCAGGCGGCGGGGCGCTCAATCCGCTCGGTGTCTGCCCGCCGACCCAGCCCAATACCGCCCTGGCCGCCCGCCAGCAGGCCGACAGGATCGCCTTTTCCAAGGCAGTGGAGGCCGAAACCCAGCGTGCCACCCGCGCCGTGGCCGAAGCCGAGCGGCAGGCTGCAGCCGAAGTGGCGGCCAAGGAGCGGGGCGAAGCCATCAACACCGCCGTATCGGGCTTTTTCGGCAATATTTTCGGCGGCCGGGACGCCGATGTCGCCCCCGTCATCACCGGACAGACCGCGCCCAAGCCACGCCCGCCTTTGGCCCGGCCCTGAAAGCGCCCCGGACCATATCGCCGCCGCAATCGCGGGCGATCTGACGCTGGCGAAGCGGCATGGAGAAAACCGTGGTGGATGAACCGGCAGATGTGAGCATCGGGAAAGACGAGGGGATCGGGCGCGAAAAGCCCCGCCGTCCCCGCCGCGTGCTGCCGGCGCTGGTCCTGGGCATGGGAGTATTCGGCCTGGCCGGCTTTGCTGCCACCTTCTGGATGCAGGCCGAAACGCAGCGCAAGATGACGCGGCTGGCCACCGATGTCGCCCAATTGCGCCTCGGCCTCGAGCTTTACGCCCGCCAGCAGGGCGCGCCTTCGGGCACCGACAACGCCGCCTTGCAGGACATGGCCAACCGCCTGGCGATCCTGGAGGAAAACTGGCGCAGCGGCTCACCCCCCGCCGCAAGCGCCGCCCTGCCCGACATGCCCGCCGCCGCCGTTCCGGCCAATGGCGGCGATTGCCTGCCCACCGGGACGCGCTTCCTCGTCGCCGCCGGCGACACCTATCCCATTTGCGGCACCACCGGCACCGTTTCCATCGGCAGCGTCGACGACGGCTTTCTCTCGCTGGCCGACGGCACAATTATCGCCTCGGGCGGTGCGCTGGCCCTGCCCGCCATCGGCTGCACCCTGGCCGTGGTCTCAGCCGGGGAAAACGGCATGAGCGGCTATGGCGAGATAAGGGTGACCTGTTGAGGGGGCCCGTTCCACCCCCACACGCTGTCGCCCCGGCCTTGAGCCTGGGCCCATCCTAATATGATGCAAATAGGCTCTCCTCAGGATGGATCCCGGCTCAAGGCCGGGATGACATCGAGGCTGGAGGCATTTTTAGCGGATAGCCGCACGTAGCAAAAAGCCCGGATCGCTCCGGGCTTTTTGCTTTACTGGATCGGGCTCAGAACGCCCCGTGGCAATGCTTGAATTTCTTGCCCGAGCCGCAGGGGCAAGGGGCGTTGCGCGGCACCCCAACCAGCAGCTTGGGATCGATGGGGCGCAGGGAGGTGTCCGAATCCACCGCGTCGTCCTCTCCATCGGCGAAGGGACCGGCGGCAAAGCCCGAGCCCGGCACCGTGCCCGAAACACCGCTCTCCGCATCGTTCTCACCGGTCGTCGGGTCGATATGGGTCTGGCGCAGGCGGCTGAGATCGGGCGGGGGCGGCGGGGCCACCGGGCGGGGCTGCAATTCGACATGGCTGAGCTGGGTGGTCACCAGCTCGCGCAGATTGGCCAGCAGGCTCTGGAACAGCTCATAGGCTTCCTGCTTGTATTCGTTGAGCGGATCGCGCTGGGCGATGCCGCGCCAGCCCACCACCTTGGACAGGTGATCCAGCGTCACCAGGTGCTCGCGCCACAGCCCGTCGATCGATTGCAGCAGGATGGATTTCTCCACCTGGCGCATGACGGTGGGATTGGACGCCCCGGCCGCTTCCATGGCGGCGATGGTGCGCTCTTCCTTGGCGGCGGCGGCGGCGTCCGCGGCCGCCTTGAGGCGCTCGATGACGATCTCGGCGTCGATCCCCTCCTCGGCCGCCCAGTCGGCGATGGGCAGGTCGAGATTGAGATAGGTGCGCGCCGCGGCGGTGAGCTGCTCGATATTCCACTGCTCGGGATAGGAGCGCGGCGGCACCGCCTTGGAGACGATGTTTTCCACCACGTCGTGGCGCATGTCGATGACGGTTTCGCTGACATCGTCGGCATCCATCATTTCCAGACGTTGCTCGAAGATCACCTTGCGCTGATCGTTCATCACGTCGTCATATTTGAGGATGTTCTTGCGGATGTCGAAATTGCGCGCCTCGACCTTGCCCTGCGCCCGCTCGATGGCCTTGGACACCCAGGGATGGGTGATGCTCTCGCCCGCTTCCAGCCCCAGCCGACCCAGCATGGTGTCCATGCTTTCCACCGGGAAGATGCGCATCAGGTCGTCCTGAAGGCTGAGGAAGAAGGCCGAATGGCCCGGGTCGCCCTGGCGGCCCGAACGGCCGCGCAGCTGATTGTCGATGCGGCGCGATTCGTGCCGCTCGGTGCCGATGACCATCAGGCCCCCGGCTTCGAGCGCCTTGGCCTTGTCGGCGGCGATCTGGCGCTTGATCTCTTCGATCTTGGCCTCGCGCTCGGCCCCTTCCAGCCCCTCGGCTTCCTTCTGGATGCGCATTTCCAGATTGCCGCCGAGCTGGATGTCGGTGCCGCGGCCGGCCATGTTGGTGGCGATGGTGATGGCGCCGGGCAGGCCGGCATCAGCCACGATGAAGGCTTCCTGCTCGTGGTGGCGGGCATTGAGCACATTCATCGCGCCCACGCCCTTCTTCCTGAGCAGGTCGGCCAGCATTTCCGATTTCTCGATCGAGGTGGTGCCCACCAGAACCGGCTGGCCCCGGCCATGGCACTCCTTAATCAATTCGGCGATGGCGTCGAATTTCTCGTCGGCGGTGCGATAGATGGCGTCGTCATCGTCCTTGCGCTGCACCGGCAGGTTGGTCGGGATGGTGACCACTTCGAGCTTGTAGATGTCGGCGAATTCCTCGGCCTCGGTCGCGGCCGTGCCGGTCATGCCGGCCAGCTTCTTATAGAGGCGGAAATAGTTCTGGAAGGTGATCGAGGCCAGCGTCTGGTTCTCGGGCTGGATCTTGACCCGTTCCTTGGCCTCCAGCGCCTGGTGAAGGCCTTCCGAATAGCGCCGGCCCGGCATCATGCGGCCGGAGAACTCGTCGATGATGACCACTTCGTCATTGCGGACGATATAGTCCTTGTCCTTGCGGAAGAGCTTGTGGGCGCGCAGGGCCGAATTGGCGTGGTGAACCAGCGCCACGTTCTCCACGTCATAGAGCGAGCTGCCCTTGAGCAGGCCCAGCTCGGAGAGCTTGGCTTCCAGCTTTTCCACGCCCTGATCGGTGAAGGTAGCCGAGCGGTGCTTTTCCTCCAGCTCGTAGTCGCCCTCCTCGATGAAGGGCATCAATTCGTCGATCTTGATATAGAGGTCCGAGCGGTCCTCGGAGGGCCCCGAAATGATAAGCGGGGTGCGCGCCTCGTCGATGAGGATGGAGTCCACCTCGTCGACGATGGCGAAGGCATGGCCGCGCTGCACCATCTGGGCGCGCGTATATTTCATGTTGTCGCGCAGATAGTCGAAGCCGAACTCGTTATTGGTGCCGTAGGTGATGTCGGCGGCGTAGGCGGCCTTGCGTTCCTGGTCGGTGAGGCCATGCACGATGATGCCATAGGTCAGGCCGAGGAAATTGTAGATCTGGCCCATCCAGGCGGCGTCGCGCCGGGCCAGGTAGTCGTTGACCGTCACCACATGCACGCCCTCGCCGGTGAGGGCGTTGAGATAGACGGCCAGGGTCGCCACCAGCGTCTTGCCTTCGCCGGTGCGCATCTCGGCGATGGAGCGGTCGTTGAGCACCATGCCGCCGATAAGCTGCACGTCGAAATGGCGCATGCCCAACACGCGCTTACTAGCCTCGCGCACCGTGGCGAAGGCCGGCGCGATCAGGTCGTCCAGCTTGGCGCCCTTGGCGAGCCGCTCCTTGAATTCGGCGGTCTTGGCGCGCAGCGCCTCGTCGCTCAACTTTTCGTATTCGGCCTCGAGCGCGTTGATCTGGGCGACCTTGCCCTGGAACCGTTTGACGTGCCGGTCGGATGGCGACCCGAAAATCCTGCGGGCGAGCGCGGCAAGTGCCATAAGTCAGGTCCTTTTTTCGCTCATTGCAGATCGGGACGGGGAGGTGCGGATAGGCCCGTTCGGCCGCGTCGACGCAATGAGAAAGCCTTTCCGGCTTTGAATTTCTGGTATCCCGCCGGGCGACGGAAAAAGCGGGTGACATGTAAGAGCGGACCCCCGTCTTGTCAACGTTGCCGAAATGGGCCACACCTCGTCTGCCCGCGCCGGAAAGCCCCGCCGCCTCGGGCGGCCCGCGGCGACGCTCCGGACGTGGCGCGGCATAATTCGGCCCTTTTGTGATGAGAGGGCGGGGCCACGCCAAAAGCGCCTTGTCGCCCGGCACGCGCGCATTGCCGACATCAAACCGGCCGCGCCGCCCCGGCTGCGACGGCCCAGGAGACCGATCCGATGCTATTTCCCCCCCTGCGCCTCGCCCGCACCGCGAGCGTCCTTGCCCTGTTCACGGCCGGCGCCCTCGCCCCGGCCCTGGCCCAGGACGCAGCCGCGCCGGTGGCGCCCGAAACCGTGGTGGCCACGGTCGGGGGCGAACCGATCACCGAGGCCGATCTGGGCTTCGCCGCCGAGGATCTGGGGCAGGACCTGGCCCAGATGCCGCCCGAGCAGCGCCGTCCGTTCCTGTTGAGCGTGCTCATCGACATGAAGGTGCTGGCCAAGGCCGGCGCCGATGCCGGCATGGCCGACACCCCGCTTTTCGCGCAGCGCCTCGACTATCTGCGCGAGCGCGCTCTGCGCCGCGCCTATTTCAACGACGCCATCCTGGGCGCGGTAACCGAAGAGGCGATGCGCGCCGAATATAACAAATTCACCGCCGGCTTCGAGCCCGAGGAAGAGCGCCGCGCCAGCCATATCCTGGTGGAAAATGAAGACGAGGCCAAAGCCATCAAGGCCGAGCTGGACGCCGGGGCAGATTTTGCCACGCTCGCCAAGGAGAAATCCATCGATCCGGGCAGCGGCGCCCAAGGCGGCGATCTCGGCTTTTTCAGCCGCGGCATGATGGTGCCGCCTTTCGACGAGGCGGCCTTCGCCCTCACCGAGCCCGGCCAGGTTTCCGATCTGGTGCAGACCAATTACGGCTGGCACATCATCAAGCTCACCGAGACCCGCATGTCCGCGCCGCCCACCTTCGAGCAGGTGGCCAGCCAGATCCAGCAGCAATTGCTGATGAAGACCTTCAACGAAACCGTGGCCAAGCTGATGGAAGGCACCACTGTCGACATCACCGACCCCGCGCTCAAGGCCGCCCTGGACGAAGAGTCCGAACCGGTCGCGCCCTGATTCGATCCCTGCCGGCGCCGCCTGGAGGAGGCGTCGGCGCTCTCTTGCGCCTCTCCCCGCTTTGAGGCACACCGGACGGCGAATGCTTCGCTCCACAAGGCTCATGAGATGGCCCATCCGGTTTCGCCCCTCGCCCCCAAATCCTATCCCGACCTGCCCGCCATTGCCGGGGTGCGCTTCGCCACGGCCGAAGCCGGCATCAAGTACAAGAACCGCACCGATGTGCTGCTGATGGCCTTTGACGAGGGCACCAGCGTCGCCGGCGTCCTCACCCGCTCGAAATGCTCCTCGGCGGCCGTCGACTGGTGCCGCGCGCAATTGCCGGGCGGGGTGGCACGCGCCCTGGTGGTCAATTCGGGCAATGCCAATGCCTTTACCGGCATCAAGGGCAAGAAAAGCGTGGAGATGACCGCCGAGCTGGCGGCCAGGGCGCTGGGCTGCACGCCCGCAGAGGTGTTCCTCGCCTCCACCGGCGTTATCGGCGAGCCGCTCGACGCCACCAAATTCTCCGGCGTGCTCGACACCATGGCCGGCCAGATGGGCGACGCCCCCTGGATGGATCCGGCCAAGGCCATCATGACCACCGACACCTTCCCCAAGCTCTCGGGCGCGATCCTCGAGATCGACGGGGTCGAGGTGAAGATCAACGGCATCGCCAAGGGCTCGGGCATGATCGCGCCGGACATGGCCACCATGCTCAGCTTCGTGGTCACCGACATGCCGGTCGCCGCCGATGTGTTGCAGGCCCTGCTGGCCCGCCATGTGGCCACCAGCTTCAACGCCATCACCGTCGACAGCGACACCTCGACCTCCGACACGCTCCTGGCCTTCGCCACCGGCAAGGCCGCTGTCGAGCCCCTGGCAAGCCTCGAGGACCCGCGCGCCGAAATCTTCGGCGAAGCCCTGCGCGACGTCCTGTTCGAGCTGGCCATCCAGGTGGTGCGCGACGGGGAAGGCGCCACCAAGCAGGTCTCCGTCCATGTCGAGGGCGCCACCTCCGACGCCTCGGCCTTCCGCATCGCCAAGGCCATTGCCGACAGCCCCCTGGTCAAGACCGCCATCGCCGGCGAGGACGCCAATTGGGGCCGCGTGGTCATGGCCGTGGGCAAGGCGGGGGAACCCGCCGACCGCGACCGCCTCGCCATCCGTTTCGGCGATCTGCTGGTCGCACGGGATGGCGAGCGCGCGCCCGGCTACGACGAAGCCGCCACCAGCGCCTATATGAAGGGCGAGGACCTGGAGCTGACGGTGAGCCTGGGCCTGGGGGAGGGCCGGGCCACGGTCTATACCTGCGACCTTACCCATGGCTATATCACCATCAATGGCGACTACCGGAGCTGACATGGCCCTGCCCGACGCGCTTGCCTTCGAGCGGGCCGGGCTGCGGGCCTGGCCCGGCATCGAGGTGGAATGGGACGGCGCCTGGGTGCGGCGGGCCTCGGGCCGCTACACCAAGCGCTCCAATTCGGTGCAATGCTTCGATCCGGCCGACGACCAGGACGCCGAGGCGCGCCTCCTGGCCGCCGCCCGCTGGATGGCGGCGCGCGACCTGCCCCCGGTCATGCGCGTCACCCCGCTCACCGGGCCGGGCGTCATCGCCGCGCTCGACAGGCTGGGCTGGCGCATGGTGGAACCGAGCTGCCTCTTCGCCATGGCACTGGCGCCCACCGAGCCCGATCCGCGCGTGCGCCGGTTCGACCTGCTCGATCCCCGTTTCCTCGAAATCCAGCAACGCCTCCAGACCTATTCCGACCACACCGCCGCCGGCATGCGCGCTTTGCTCGAGCAGGTGGACATTCCCGCCATCGGGCTCGTCGCCTTCGCTGGAAACCAGCCCGCCGCCTCGGCGCTGTTGGATGTGGCCGACGGCATCGTCATTGCAGGCAATGTCGTCACCGATCCCGCCTTCCGGCGCCAGGGCTTTGCCGGCGCGGTGATGCGCAGCGGGCTGGCTTGGGCCCGCGAGGCGGGCGCCCATACCGCCGCGCTCAACGTGGTGGGCGACAACCACGCCGCGCAGGCCCTTTATCGCGGCATGGGCTATACCCATCAGTACGACTACTCCTACCGCATACCGGGGACGCCATGAGCGATTTCAAACTCCTTTTCGTCGTTGCCTGCGCCCTGGTCGATGCCGACCGCCGCGTGCTGATCGCCCGGCGTCCGGAGGGCAAGCAATTGGCGGGCCTATGGGAATTTCCCGGCGGCAAGCTCGAGCCGGGCGAAACGCCGGAAGCGGCGCTGGTGCGCGAATTGCAGGAGGAACTGGGCGTCGAAACGCGGCAGGCCTGCCTGGCTCCGCTCACCTTCGCCAGCCATTCTTACGAGAATTTTCACCTGTTGATGCCACTCTATGTCTGCCGGAAATGGCAGGGCACGCCGGAGCGGCGGGAGCATTCGGACCTCAAATGGGTGCGCCCGCAGCATTTGCGCGACTATCCCATGCCCCCGGCGGATGAGCCGCTGATCGCCGCACTGTGCGATCTGCTCTGAACCAGGCCAGGGGCGGTTTCGGCGGGGAGGCAAGAATGCTGGCAGCACGTTTGGGGGCATTTCTGCGCGACGACGAGGGCGCCACCGCCATCGAATACGCGCTGATCGGCACGCTGATCGCCGTTGCCCTGGCCGGCACCGCCGCCGTTTTCGGCAATACGTTGCAGGAGCTGTTCAACAACGGCGCCACCGACGTCATCGCCGCCCAGGCCGACAAGCTCTGAGCGTCCTGGAGCGTTTCCAGCAAAAAGTGTCGACGGTTTTACCGGTGAAAGGCTCTATTGCAGGGCCACGACCTTGTATTTCGCCCCCGCCGTCACGCGGTCGCCGGGATAAAGATCGTTGATGATGTAGAACAGCTCGCTGCCCCGGCTGAGCCCGGCCATCTGCCGCGCCAGTGAGTCGGCGGTGTCGCCCGCCTTGGCGGTGACGATGCGCACCGCCACCTTGCGCACCTGGGCCATGTCGGCCGCCTCGGCGCGGCGGAAGCTCCTGAGCGTCGCCTCGGCCCCTTGCGCGAAGCGCGCGCTGTCCGCCTTGGCGGCGAAGATGAAGCGATAGACCTGCCCGTCGAGCCGCATCACCGAGACGCGGAAGAACCACTGGTCGGTCTGGGCCACGCCCGACGCCATCTCGATGCCGTTGAAGCTCTGCGCCTTGACCGTGTCGGCCTTGAGCCCGGCGATCCAGCCCGAGCGCAGGTAATCGTCGAGCTTGACGCCGGCCTGCACATCGGCGCTGTCGAAGCGCACCGCCTCGCCATCGCCGGCCACGCCCACCACCGCCCCCTGCGAGGATTGCAGCGTATAGCCCTCGGGCACGGTGAAGGTGAATTTCGAGGCGGTGTGGATGAACCGCCGCCCCACGATCGAGCCCTGCGCCGGGCTATCCCCGAAGGTCAGCCCGGAAATGGCCGCCAGATAGCCGTCGCGGTCGGTCTCGCCCATTTCGGCCTGGCCGAACATGGTGCGCGCCACCTCCAGCGCCTTCTGGATGCGGGCCGGTGTCGAGGGATGGGAGGAAAGGAACCCTTCGGTGCCCCCGTCCGTGCCGGCCGAAAAGCTGGCGAAGCGGCTCATGACGCCCAGGAACCGCGCCGCCGCCTGCGGATCATAGCCTGCCTTGCCGGCGAACTTGATGCCCTCGCGGTCCGCTTCCAGCTCCTGGTTCTGCCCGAAGGCAGCCATGGACTGGCGCGTGCGGCTGGCCGTGGCATCGCTGGAGGTATCGCCGCCGAAGACGCTGGAGATGACGCGATCGACGATCTGGGTGGTGCGCGTGCGGTCGGTGCGAGCCCGCGCGTGGCGCAGCGTCACATGGGCGATTTCATGGGCCAGCACCGCCGCCAGCTCGCTGGTGTCCGAGGCCAGCGCCAACAGGCCCCGCGTCACATAGACATAGCCGCCCGGCAGCGCGAAGGCATTGACCTCGGAACTATCGAGGATCGTCACCTGGAATTGCGCATTGGGCTGGTTGGCCGCCGCCAGCAGGCGCCCGACGATGCGCGCCACCATGATTTCGGCCGGCCGGTCGGAATAGACCCCGCCATAGGCGGCGATGATGCGCGGATGCTCGCGCTGGCCGATGGCCACATCGTCAGGGTCCCCGGCCTGCGCCGCCACCGCCGGGGCCGGCTTGTCGCCGGTGCGGCTGACGGCGATATTGGACCCGGTCAGCGCCGTGCAGGCGCCCAGCGCCAGCAGCAACACGGCCAGCAGGCCCTGCCTCACCCCCGCCTTGACGATCCGTCCGCTACCTCTCATCGCGTCGCCAGAACCTCGATCTGCTCGGGATGGGTCACTTCGATGCGTGGACCATCCCGCTCGTCCACCCATCCGCGCACACGCACCAGCGCCCCGTCCAGCACCAGCGGGTCCAGCCCCGCATCGGCGAAGAGACGCAGGCCCGCCGCTTCGATCACCGCCGTGAAATCTTCTTTCCAGACGCGCCCGAAGTTGAGATACACCCGCCCGCCGGTCCTGGCGGCCTGGTGCACCCGGCCTTCAACAAGTTCATAATGGCCCACCCGGTCAAGCAGTTCACCGGGTTGGTCCGCCGCCCGAACGCTGTAATAGGGATCGGCCCAGATTCCAAGCCCGCCCAGCCGCGCCCGGCCCTCGGCCGCAAACAAAAGATCGAGACAGGCGCGATTGTCGGGAAAGGAATAGACCCGGGCCAGCCCCTGGGCGATCAGCGCCTGCTGCGCCCACACCCGGCCCTCATCGGTTTCGACGAAGACATGGGCCAGAACCCGCCCGTAGCGGTCGAGCCTTTCCCCACCATAGCCAAGCGTCACCTCATGGCCCTCGACCAGGCTGGCAAGCGCCGCCCGCGCCTCGTCGGCCAGCGGCCAGGACTGGAAATCCTCCCGCCCCAGGGCCAGCTTGGGCGCCTGCATGCCGATAAGGCGCACGCCGCGGCCGTCCGAAAGAATGAGACCATCGCCATCGGGCACGGCGGCTACCGGGCCGCCCGCTTCCATCTGCACCTGTTCGCAGGCGAGCGCGGCAACCGACACCGCGGAAAGGGCCGCAAGCCCGGCAAGGCGAACAAGACTGGCTTTCAACACGGCAGGCCCCGAAGCGATGGGGCCAGAATGCACGCAATTGCGGCAAAAAAACATGCCCCGCCGCCGAGGGCCTGCGCGCCCCTGCGACATTAAACGTCTTGAGCCCGCCCCCGCGCGGGATTACAGCCTTGAAAAAGAGGGACAGATCATGCCGTTTCGTTCGGGCATCATGATCCGGGAATTGGGCACCGCACTGGCGGTCGTCGCCCTTTACATCCTCGTTCTTCTCGCGCCTTTGCATCAGGCCGCCGGCCTGCAGCGTGATCTGACCCGGCTGGGCTATATCAGCCTGGCCAACTGGTCGATCTGCGCCCAGCCCACCACGCTGGGCGGCGCCCTCGACCAGCCCATTACCGTCAAATGCGCCGCCTCCGGCATTGCCGACAATGCCTTGCCGCCGCCTTCCGCGGCCGTGCTCGACTTAGTCCCGCTGCTGCTGGCCACCCGCGTGGTCTATGGCGACGCGCCGGTCCTCATGCCGCCCGCCCTGCCGCGGCATCAGGGCCAGTCCCGCGCTCCCCCCGTGATCGTCTGACCGCTTCTTCCTTCAGACCCATCACAATCGGAGATCGTCATGATCCGCTTTCCCGCCTGCGTGCTCGCCGCCTTGAGCCTGGCCACCCTTTCGGCCCCCGCCTTCGCCCATGTCTCGTTCGAAACCGGTTCGGCCGCCATCGGCGCCGGCTATAAGGCCGTGCTGCGCATCCCCCATGGCTGCGACGGCCAGGCCACCAACACCATCACGGTCAAGATCCCCGAGGGCTTTTTCGGCGTCCGCCCCATGCCCCATGCCGGCTGGACGCTCGAAACCGTCACCGGACCCTATGCCAATGCCTACCAGCTGCACGGCAAGACCCTCACCGAAGGGGTGACCGAGATCACCTGGTCGGGGGGCGAATTGCCCGATGCCTTCTATGACGAATTCGTCTTCACCGGCACCTTCGCGCCCTCCCTGGCCGCCGGCCCGCTGCTCTTTCCCACCACCCAGGCCTGCGCCGATGCCCAGCAGGTGTGGGATGGCGAGAGCGGGGCCAATCCCGCCCCGCGCGTCACGCTGACCGCGGCCATGGCCGGCATGGACGAGCATGCCGGTCACGCGGCCGCCCCGGCTCCGGTCAGCCTGGGTGATCTCGAGATCAGCGGCGGCTTCAGCCGCGCCACCCTGCCCAACGCCCCCACCGGCGGAGGCTTCCTCACCATCACCAACAAGGGCGGCAGCGACGACCGGCTGGTCGCCGCCAGCGCCGATTTCGCCGCCGAGGCGCAATTGCACGAAATGGCGATGGAAAACGACGTGATGAAGATGCGCCAGCTTGCCGATGGCATTCCCGTCCCCGCCGGCGCCACGGTGACGCTGGCCCCCGGCGGACTGCATCTCATGTTCTTCCAGCTCAAGCATCCGCTGGTGGAAGGGGAAACCGTCATGGTGACGCTAACCTTCGAAAAGGCCGGCTCGGTCACCGTGCCCCTGGCCATCGCCGGCGCCGCCGCTGCCGCCGCCACCCATCACTGAACGCCCTGCCCGCGGCGGCATCCCTGCCGCGGGCCTTTCCCAAGCCAGCTTGTAACCATCCGGCCTAGCTGTTATTTCCTGCCCCCGTGGTCCCGTAGCTCAGCAGGATAGAGCACAGGATTCCTAATCCTGGGGTCGCGCGTTCGAATCGCGCCGGGATCACCACTCGACCCATTGGAGCCAGGCAATGCGCCCGCACCGGCGGGAGGGAAGCCGGCCGCGGGACTATTCGCCCAGGACGAGGCGCTGTCCGTTTTCGGGCGAGAAGACGTGGATGTGCCGGGCCGCCACGGCCACCGCCACCCTGTCCCCCGGTTGCAGGTTCAGCCGCTCGCGCACCAGCATCTGCACCTTGACCGCGCCCAGCGCGGCCTGGACCAGGGTTTCGCTGCCGGTGGGCTCGACCAGGTTGACGGCCAGCTCCGCCCCGGTTTCGGCCGGGACGAGACATTCGGGGCGAATGCCCAGAGTCACGGTCGTGCCATCGGCGCAGGGCACCCGGCCCGCCAGGGCAAAACTGTGCTCGCCCACGCGCACCCGCCGCCCATCGCCCTCCACCACCGCCGGGATGAAATTCATTGCCGGCGAGCCCAGGAACCCGGCGACGAAGATATTGGCCGGGCGATCATAAAGGTCGAGCGGGGCGCCCATCTGCTCGATTTCCCCGGCCCGCATCACCACGATCTTGTCGGCCATGGTCATGGCCTCCACCTGGTCATGGGTCACATAGATGGTGGTCTTGCCCAGCCTCTGGTGCAGTTCCTTGATCTCGGAGCGCATATGCACACGCAGATTGGCGTCGAGATTGGAGAGCGGCTCGTCGAAGAGGAAAAGATCGGGATTGCGCACGATGGCGCGGCCCATGGCCACGCGCTGGCGCTGGCCCCCCGACAATTCACGCGGCAGGCGCTCGAGCAGCGGGGTGAGCCCCAGCACCTCGGCGGCGCGCTTGACCTCGGCATCGATCGCGGCGCGCGGCATGCCCTGCAATTCGAGCGCGAAGGACATGTTGCGCGCCACGTTGAGATGGGGATAGAGCGCGTAGGACTGGAACACCATGGCGATATTGCGCGCCCTGGGGCTGAGATGATTGACCACCCTTCCGGCGATCTCGATCTCGCCCGAGCTGACCCGCTCCAGCCCCGCGATCATACGCAGCAGGGTGGATTTACCGCAACCCGAAGGGCCCACAAGGGCCACGAAGCTGCCATCGTCGACCTCCAGGGAGACCCCCTTGAGGATTTCCAGATTGCCGAAGGACTTGCGCACCTCGCGCAGGATCAGTTGGGCCATGACTCTACCTCACTTGGCTGGGCGCGGGGGCATGGCCAGGATGATGTCCCGCGCCAGGCGCACATCGTCGGCCCCGCCGGCCAGCGAGCTGCGCACCGGCTTGCCCTCGCGGATACAGGCGGCAAAATCGCGCAATTCGCGCTTGAAGGCGGGCTCGTTGGACGCCGTCGTCACCGCATCCACCGCCCCCGCGCCCTCCCCGCCGCGCCGGCGCAGCGTGGTGGCCCCATAGCGGTAATAGGGATGGGGGAAATCCACCCTGAGGTCCGTGCGCTCGCCATAGGCGATGAAATGCTCGTCCCAGTAATTATATTTGGCGCCGATCCCCAGCTCCAGAACGCAGGGCACCCCGCCGGGATAGTCCAGCACCGCCAGGGTCTGGAAATCGGTGACGGGGCGGGCATAGGCCACCCTTTCGGGCTGGCCCAGAAGATGGCGCATGACAGCAAGGTCGTGGCTGCCGATCATCAGCATGCGGATCATCAGGTCCCGATAGCCGGCATGGCTCTCGCCCAGCTCGGCCGCGACCTTGGCTTCCACGTTCCGGCGCCCGGCCAGCAGCAGGTCCTGGGCCACGTCGTCGGCGCGCTCCAGCCGGTAGAGCGCGTCGGCCAGGTCGAACCGCCCGGCGAAATTATGCATGTGTAGGCTGGTCAGCCGGCCCAGATCGGCCAGGCCCGCCGCCGCCAGGTCGATGCCGGCGTCATAGAGCTTCATATAGCCCACCATGGCGACCACGCCCGAGGCCTCGGCCAGCGCCACGATCCGCTCGGCCTCGGCCACGGTGAAGGCCAGCGGCTTTTCCACCAGCACGTGCTTGCCGGCGCGGATGGCCTGCTCGGTGACCTCGGGATGGTCGAAATTGCACACGATGACGGCATCGACCTCGGGGTCCTCGATCAGCGCCAGATTGTCGTCATAGCACTTGCCGACATGGAAGCGCTCGGCCACGCCGCGCAGGGTGCCGGGGGAGATGTCGGCCAGCGCCACCGTTTCGAAATCGGGCAGTTCCTCGATGAAGGGCAGGTGCATCATCTGGGCAATCTTGCCCGTTCCGATCAGGCCGATGCGGATGGGTGTATTCGACATATCTATCCCTTTACGGCGCCGGCGGTGAGCCCGGCGATGAACTGGCGCTGCAGGATGACGAAGACCAGGATGACCGGCATCATCGTCATGGCCAGCGCGGCGAAATAATAGGACCACAGCGATTCATACTGCTGGAAGAAGTTGACCAGCCCCAGTGGGATGGTCTGCACCTCGGGGGTGCGCAGCAGCAGCATGGAGAGGAAATAATCGTTCCACACATCGATGAATTGCAGGATGAGCACCAGCGCGATGCCCGGCCGCGACAGGGGCTGGATGATCTTCCACAAAATGGTCAGGCGCCCCGCCCCGTCCACCCGCGCGGCATCCTCCAGCTCGGCCGGCAGCCCCATGAAGAAGCCACGCAAAACGAAGACCGAAATCGGAATGCCCGTGGCCGCCATGACCACGCTGGCGCCGGGAATGCTGTTGAGCAGCCCGAAATCGCGCGCCACCAGGAAAAGCGGAATGGCGGTGATCTGCGCCGGAACCAGCATGCTGGCCACGATGATGGTGAAGAGCACCTTCTGCCCCGGAAAGCGCATGCGGGCCAGCGCATAGGCGCAGGGCGCCGCCGCCAGCACCACGATCACCAGCGTGCAGGCGGTCAGCCCGACGCTGTTGAGGATGCGCGTGCCCATGCCGGCGATGCGCCAGGCTTCCGAGTAATTCTCCAGATGCAGCGTCCTCGGGGCGCCCCAGATATTGGTGATGAGCTCGTCATTGGACTTGAACGAGCCGAAGACCACCCAGAGCAGCGGGTAGAGGGTCTGCAGGGCGACGGCCCCCAGCAGGAGATAGGCCCCGGTCGTGCCCAGCCCGGCGGCCAGCCGGCCGCCCAGCGTCTCGCCGGGATCGGTTTGAATGCGTTCAGACATCGAACCTCCAGCGCCTGGCCCAGACCAGGACGGCGCCGCTGACAATGGCGGTCAAAAGGAAGATGGCGTAGCCCATGGACGTGGCGTAGGTGAGCGCCCCGTTGCGGAAGGCCTCGGTAATCATGTTGGTCATCACCACTTCGGTGGCGTGATAGGGCCCGCCCTGGGTCAGCACATAGACCACGTCGTAATTGCGCACGAAGGCGCCCGACAGCGACAGGATGACATTGATGAAGATGACCGGCGCCAGGAGCGGCAGCGTCACCCGCACCAGCCTTTGCAGGCGCGTGGCGCCATCCACCTCGGCCGCCTCGAGCACGTCGCGCGGCAGCGCCTGCAACCCGGCCAGATAGAGCACCGCATGCAGGCCCAGCCATTTCCACACATCCACGGCAATGACCGCGTAGAGCGCGATGTCGGGATTGCCCAGCCAGTTCTGCTGCCAGGCCCCCAGGCCCACCAGCTTGAGAAAGGCATTGAGCAGGCCGAACAGCGGATTGTAGATCCAGGACCACAACAGCCCCACCGCCACGAAGGACAGCGTCACCGGAATGAAGGTGGCGGTGCGGAAGAAGCCCCGCCCCACCCACACGCTGTTGAGCAGGATCGCCACCAGCAGGCCCAGCACGTTCTTGAGCAGCACCGCGCCGATGACGAAGACCACGCTGTTGCGCAGCGAGGTCATGAACAGGGGGTCCCCCGCCAGGCGGATGTAATTGGCCAGGCCGACCCAGGCCCGGGTGCCGAACCCGTCCCAGCGGTGGAAGCTGAGCCAGAAGCCGTAGAAGAACGGCCACAGCACGAAGACGGCGAGCAAAGCCATGGCGGGCAGGCAGAAGATGAGCGCCGCCGCCTCGTCGCTCCCCAGGATCATCCTGGCCCGCATCTTCAGGGAATCGGATCGGGACTGCGCCATGGGCTCTAGCCCGCCGAAGCCGGGTTCAGCGCCAGGCCGAGCCGGTTGACCACATAGTCGATGCTTTCCAGCGCGCTCTGCTCGGCGGTCTTCTGCGAGGCGTCGAGCTCGATGATGGCGATGCCGTCATAGCCGACATCGAGCAGCACATCGACCAGCCCCGCCAGGTCCACCACGCCGGCGCCCAGCTCGCAAAAGGCCCCATAGCGCGCCGAGCCCTTGATCTCGGAGCCGACCCTCGTGTCCTTGAAATGCATGTAGCGGATGGCAGAGGCATATTTGCGGGTGATCGCCACCGGATCGGAGCCGACATGGACCACATGGGCCGGATCGATGCACAGGCCCACAAGGTCGGTATCGAGCTCGTTCATCACCCGGTCCAGTTGCGGGCTGCCTTCGATGAAATTGTCCAGATGGGGATGATAGACCAGCGTGATCCCCATGTCCTGCGCCCGGCGGCCGATCTCCTCGATCCGGCGGCAGAAGGTGGTGACTTCGCCCGGGCTGTGCGGCGCCCAGGGCGTATCGGGCCGTCCCCCGCCCATGCACAGGACCGGCGCGCCGAACCCCTTGGTCAGGCGCAGCAGGCCTTCGAGCACGCCGGTCTCATAGGGCCAGGCGACATCGTTGAGATATTCGACGCTGATATAGAAGGCGGAAAGGCGGATGCCGTATTGGCGCTGCGCGCCCGACAGCAGGCCCATGCGGCGCAGGAAATCGGTGTCGGTCACCACGCCCATGGGCGGCTTGGGGCCCAGTTGCATCACCCGGCGCGAGAACTGGGTAGACAGGCTGGCCCCCGAAAGGATCTCGAACCAGCGGAAGCCCTGTTCGGAGAGGAAGCGGATGGCCGGCTCCAGGGGCTGGCCCGTCAGGTCCCAGCTGTTCAGGTGATAGCCGATCTCGAATTTTTGCCGTTGGGCGCGGGTGGTCATGACATGCTCCTGGAGGAATTGACGGGCCGCCCCATGAGGCGGCCCAGGCTTTCACGCGAAAGCCGATCTGAAGCCCATCAGGGCTGCGGAGGCGTCCAGTCGCCGCTGGCGACCAGCTGGTCATAGGCGGACTGCACCGATTCCGCCGCCGCTTCCGGCGTCAGTTGCCCGGCAACGACACCGGCCACCGCCGAGGCAACCGCGCGGGTCACGGCGGTCGGCCAGACCCAGTCGAGGAACTTGGTGTTGGTGGGGAAGATCTGCTCCCGGAACACCTCGGCGCCCGGCACGTTCGACCCCTCGATGCCCTTGACCGAGGTATAAAGCGGCGCCTCGGGCGTCAGGTAGAGCGCGGCGATCTCGGGGCGCGAGACATATTCGAGGAATTTGGCGGCCACGGCCTCGCGCTCGGGCGTGATGCCCGAGGGGATGCACAGCGCCCGGTCGGCCCCGCCCCCGCTGCGCGCCTGGCTCGGCACGTCCGGCATCTGCGGGAAGGGGAAGACGCTCCACTCGAAGTCCTTGACGTTGCGCAGCAGCGGCGGGATTTCCCAGGTGCCGCCGAAATACATGGCGCTCTGGCCATTGGCGAAGGCGGCGCGCATGCCGTCCCGATCCACCGACAGCGAGTCGCGGCTCAGGATGCCGTCCTCGACCCAGCGCTGGATCAGGCGGAATGCCTCGACATCGGGCGCGTCGGTGAAGCGGGTGGTGCCGGCCAGGTTGGACATGGTCTTGCCGATCGGGTCTTCCGATGCCTGGTAGAACGTCTGGAAATACCACATGGGCCACATGACGGCATTGGCGCCCTGATGGATCAGCGGCTGCACGCCCGCCTCCTCGATCTTGGCGCTGATCGCGAGCAGCTCCTCATAGGTGGTCGGCGGCTCGATGCCCAGCTTGGCGAAGAGATCGACATTGTAATAGACGCCCGAGCTCGACATGTCCGAGAGCGGCACGGCATAGAGGTGGCCGCCCACCGTATAGTCGCCCAGCGCCTCGGGCCGGAGGCGGTCCGCAAAGGGCGCCACCACCTCGTCGATGGGCTTGACGATGCCGGCATTGACGTAATTGCCGTTGGTCAGCGTGCCGGTGCAGAACAGGATGTCCATGGGCTGGCCCGCCAGGCGCGCCGTCATCAGCCGCTGGATGGCGGTGTCCTGGTTGCCCTGATAGTCCCACTTGATGGCGGTGACGTCGGGGTTCTCGGCCATGAAGCCGGCATAGATCTCCTCCAGGATCGGCTCGCGCACTTCCGGCGCCAGCCGGCCGCCCAGGACCGATTCCCCCGAGGGACCGAAAATATTCAGTTCGATCGCCGCGGCCGGAAGCACCAGACCGATCGACAGCGATAGCGCCATGGCGCTGCAGGCTAGTTTGAGTTTCATTCTTCTCCCCTATCCTTGACGTGTTCGTCAGTTGCGCTGCGCGGGATAAGTCTCGCGAAACGCCCGGTTCGCCTGGTGGCCGGTCAGGAACGCGACCCCAGGGAATTTCTGGATATGCTCGATCATCCGCCGCAGCAGCACGAGGCGCGACGGGCGGCCGATGACCTGTGGATGCATGACCAGGTCGAAAAGCCCGCCAGCCTGGTAGATGGCGTCGAACTCGTCGGCCCAGACGGTGAAGATGTGGTCGTTGGTCATGATCGCGCGCGGATTGCGGATCGAGAACAGCGCGAAGACCGCATCGTCCAGAGACCAGTGCCAGGGCAGCTCGACCAGCGCCTGCGCATTGCCGCCCACCGCGTGATAATAGGGATTGATGCTGGTCATCAGCGAGGAATCATAGGCAAAGCCGCGCTCGGCCAGCATGCGGAAAAGGGTCTGGCTGGTCTCGCCCGCCGGCGAGCGGTAACCGCTGGGCCTGATGCCCAGGAGCCGGTCCAGCGCCTCAAGCCCGCGGTCGAGTTCCTCGGCCTCCAGCGCGTCCTCTCCCGGCTTCACCCAGCGATGCGAATAGCTGTGATGACCGATTTCGTGGCCGGCGGCATGGATCATCTCGACCCGGTCCGGATGATGGTCCGCCGTCCAGCCGGGAGCGAAGAAGGTCGCCTTGACCCCCTTCTCCTCGAGCACCCGCAGAATGCTGGGCACCCCCACCCGGGCGCCATAGGCGCCCTGCGACAGCGTGCCCATCCGCTCGGCATTGTCCGGATCGCGCCCGAGCCAAAGGGATTCGGCGTCGAAATCGAATGTGAGCATGACGCCGCAGCGGGCGTCGCCAGGCCAGTTTACAGCCGCATCGATCATGCGAACCTCCCGCTGTCCTCACCGCCCCTTTCGGGCATGGGTTGGGTCCTGCTTCCTCTCAGGATCGCAGACACCATGGAAAGAATTGACGACCATGTCAATGAATTTGTCGACAGAATGAACGCGGTATTGGACATTATCGGCAAACGCACATAGTCGTGCTATGACGCAGAGGAAACGGGGGCACGATAATGCAGAAGAAAAGCGAGCGTTCCGGCACGCTGGCGCGCGAGATTGCCGCGCATATCAAGGAACAGGTGGTCGAAGGCACGCTCAAGCCCGGCGAGCGCCTGGTGGAGGCGCAGATGTCGCGCGAACTGGGCACCAGCCGCGCCCCCATCCGCGAGGCGGCGCGCCTGCTCGAAAGCGAGGGCCTGCTCAGCTTCGACCCCAATAAGGGGTTTTCCGTGCGCCAGATCACCCTGCGCGAGCTGATCGAGGTCTATGACGTCGCCGTCGCGGTGGAGCGGCACGCCGCCGCCAAGGCCGCCGAGCACCGCAACCCCAAGCTCATCGACGCCCTGCGCAAACAGGTGGAGCGCATCGCCCAGGCCATAAAGGCGGGCGACCAGACCACCTATGTCAACGCCGACCTGGCATTTCATCAGATGATCGTCGAGGCCACCAACAATCGCCGCCTCATCCGCATCTATTCCGAGGTCAATGTCGAATTGCGGCTGATCCTGCGCCTGGTGGGCGAGGCCGAACACGATTGGCAGCAGATCGCCGAGAGCCATCTGCCGGTGATCGACGCCATCATGGAAGGCACCCCGCTCGACGCGGCCAACCAGATCGAGGCCCATATCCGCCGCTTCTGGGACGATGTGGTGCGCCAGATCCACGAAACCTCGACCATTCCGCTCGAGCCCATGGCGCTGCGCAGCCGCCACTAGGCGTTTTGCCTAGAGGCCGGCCATGTGAAAGCTCTTGAGCTCGAGATATTCCTCGATGCCGGCCCGCGCCCCTTCCCGCCCCAGCCCCGACTGCTTGATCCCGCCGAAAGGAGCCACCTCGGTGGAGATCAGGCCGGTATTGAGCCCGACCATGCCGAATTCGAGCGCTTCGCCGACGCGGAAGGCCCGCGCCAGGTCGCGGGTGTAGAAATAGGCCGCCAGCCCGAACGGCGTGCCATTGGCGATGGCGAGCGCCTCCGCCTCGCTGGAGAAGCGAAATAGCGGCGCCACCGGTCCGAAGGTCTCTTCCTGGGCCAGCGCCATGTCCGTGCCGGCGTCGCCCAGAACCACCGGGGCGACGAACCGCCCGGGCGGCACCGCCCGTTCCGGCGTCAGGCGCCTTGCGCCCTTTTCCAGCGCATCGCGCAGATGCCGGTCGATCTTGTCCAGCGCCGCGCTGTTAATCATCGGGCCGACATCCACCGCGCCGGCCAGCCCGTCCCCGACGCGCAGCCTGCCGACCCGCTCGCTTAGCGCGGCGGCGAAGGCGTCATAAATGCCCTCCTGCACCAGGATGCGGTTGGCGCAGACGCAGGTCTGCCCGCCATTGCGGAATTTGGAGACCATGGCTCCCTCCACCGCCGCCTCCAGATCGGCATCGTCGAAAACGATCAGCGGCGCATTCCCGCCCAGCTCCAGCGACAGCCGCTTCACGCTGCCGGCGCATTGCGCCATCAGGAGAGCGCCAACGCGGGTCGAGCCGGTGAAGGAGAGCTTGCGCACCGCCTCATTGCCGGTCAGCTCCGCCCCTATCGCCTCGGGGCGGCCGGTGACGATATTGATGACGCCGGGCGGAATACCGGCGCGTTCGGCCAGCACCGCCAGCGCCAGGGCTGAAAACGGGGTGAGTTCGGAGGGCTTGATGACCACGGTGCAACCCGCCGCCAGGGCCGGCGCCACCTTGCGCGCGATCATCGCATTGGGAAAATTCCACGGCGTGACGATGGCGCAGACCCCCACCGGCTGCTTGAGCACCAGGATGCGCCGGTCCGGCAGGGGCGCGGGGATGGTGCTGCCCTCGATGCGCCGCGCTTCCTCGGCGAACCATTTGATGAAGGCATTGCCATACCCGATCTCGCCGCGCGCCTCGGCCAGGGGCTTGCCCTGTTCCAGCGTCAGGATACGGGCGAGATCCTCGGCGTTTTCGGCGATCAGCGCATGCCAGCGCTCCAGCAGCGCCGCGCGCTCGGCCGCAACCCGCCTGCTCCAGGGCCCGAACGCCGCCTGGGCGGCGACGATGGCGCGCCGCGTGTCTTCCCCGTCGCAATCGGGCACCGCCCCCAGCACCGCGCCGCTGGCGGGGTTGTCCACCGCGATGCGCCCGCCGCGTGCCGCCGGCCCCCAGACGCCGTCAACGAGGCAGTCCTGGCGGAAAAGATCGGGATCGTGCAATCCATGCATGTCTGCAAACTCCACTCAGTCGGCCATGGCGGCGCGGATTTCGGGCTGGTCCAGCACCGTGTCGAGCGCCCCGCCGATGCGGTCGACGAGTTCATCGATCTCGGCCGGCAAGAAGGTGAGGCTCGGCGCCAGCCCGATCGTGCCATTGGCGAAGGCGCGATAGATGACGCCTTTGTCCAGCCCCGCCGCCGCCAGCCGCGCGCCCATGCCCAGCGCCGCGGGGAACAGGGCCTTGCTGTTGCGGTCGCTAACGATCTCGATGCCGGCCAGCATGGAAACGCCGCGGATTTCCCCCACCAGGGGATGATCGCCCAGCGCCTCGCGCAGTCGCGCCTGTAGATGGGCGCCCGAGCGGCGTCCATTGTCCAGCACGCCGCCCTCGAGATAGAGATCCAGCGCCGCCAGGGCCGCGGCGGCGCTCGCCGGATGGCCGGAATAGGTATAGCCGTGGCCGATGGCGTTCTCCCCGGCATGCGCGGCGATGGCCTCGTAGAGGGCGTCGCTGAGGAGCACCGCCCCCATGGGCAGATAGCCCGAGGTCAATCCCTTGGCGAGGGTAACGATATCGGGTTCGAGCCCGTAATGCGCGCAGCCGAAAAGCGGCCCGATGCGCCCGAAGCCGGTAATCACCTCGTCGACGACGAAGAGAATGCCCAGCGCGCGGCAGGCCTGCTGCATGGCCAATAGCCACCCCTCGGGCGGCACCAGCACCCCGCCCGAGCCTTGCACGGGCTCGCAGAAAAAGGCCGCGACCCGCTCCGGCCCGCCCAGTTCGGCCACCTTGGCGCGCAGCGCGCCGACCGAGGCGTCGATGATCGCGGCCGGATCGGTGCCCACCGGGTTGCGATAGGCATAATGGCTGGGGATGGTGTGCTGATGGGGCAGCGGCAGACCGAAACCGGCATGGAAGACCGGCAGCGCCGTCACCCCCGCCCCGGTGGAGCTGGAGCCGTGATAGCCATGTTCGAGTGAGATGATGGCGGTCTTGCCGGGCTGGCCCGTCGCCTCGGCATGGTAGCGGATATAGCGCAGGGCGCTGTCCACCGCGTCCGAGCCGCCCAGGGTGAAATAGACGTGGTTGAGCGAGCCGGGCGCCAGCTCGGCCAGCCGCGCCGCCAGCCTTATCGCCCGCGCACTGCCGAAGCCGAAATAGCCGGTGGCATAGGGGAGCTGCTCGAGCTGGGCCCGGATCGCCTCGATGATGCTTTTCTGCCCATAGCCGGCATTGACGCACCACAGCCCCGCAAAGCCGTCCATATATTGCCTGCCCTGGGTGTCGCGCAGCATCACGCCCTCGGCTTCGGCCAGGATGGTGCTGCCCCTGGCCTCATGCCCGCGAAAGGAGCTGACCGGGTGCAGGAGGTGGTTGCGGTCCAGCGCCGCCAGAGAATTGCTCAGCATCTCGACTCCGAAAAGGGAAACGGAAGGCATAAGGCGGCTCAGCCGGCCGCCTCGCCGGCGGCGATCCGCTCGATCATGGCGCCGATGAGTTCGGCGCGGGCGGCGAGGCTGTCGATGTCGACATATTCGCCATGGGTATGCGGCCCCCTGCCGCTGACCCCGAGTCCGTCCAGCGTGGGCACGCCCAGGGCGCCGGTGAAATTGCCGTCGCTCCCCCCGCCGACCACGCGTCCGTTTATCGTCAGCCCCAGCCCCGCGCCGATCTGCTGCGCCATGGCCAATAGCCGGCGCGTGCCGTCGGAGGGCAGGAAGAGCGGGCGCTCCGGCCCCCGGGTCACCTCCAGCTTCACCCCCGGCGCCGGGCTTTCCAGCTCCGCCATCACCGCATGGATATAGGCCAGGTTCTCGGCGCTGTCGGCGACGGCCAGAACCTGCGCGGTGCAGGCGATGGGCACCACATTGACGAATTCGCCGCCCTGGATGACCCCGACATTGAAGCTCACCAGCCGCGACATGTCGGTGAGGCCTTCGATCTGCTCGACCAGCCGGGCCATGGCGCGAATGGCGCTCTGCCCGGCGGCATTGTCGGCGCCGGCATGCGCCGGCACCCCGATGGTGCGCAGCCCGTAGCGGGCAAAGGCGAAGCGCCCGATCACCGCATGGCCCTCGCGCATGGGCTCGACCACCAGCACATAATCATGCGCCCGCGCCTCGGCCTCGATCAGCGCGCGGCTATAGGGGCTACCGATCTCCTCGTCGGTATTGAGCAGCACGGTGAGATGCGCATCCGGCAGGCGTCCGGCCGCCACCATCTCGCGCAACACATCATAGACCAGGTAGTTGCCGCCCTTCATGTCGAGGGCGCCCGGGCCGTGGAGCCGTCCGTTCTCCACCCGCACCGGCATGGGGCCATCGATGCTGCCCACAGGATGGACCGTATCCAGGTGCCCCACGATCAGGATGCGCACCGCCCCGTCCCCGGCTCCGGCGCCCCTGAGCCGGGCCAGCAGGGGCCGCGCGCAGCCCGGTCCCAGGTCCGGCCGGGCGCAGGCCGCGCCCAGCCCCGCATAGAGCCCTTCCACATGCCGCACCAGCCGGTCGACATGGTCCGGCCGGTTGGTCGGGCTTTCCATGCGCACCCATTCACTGATGCCCGCGACCAGGCGCTCCGTCACCTTTTCGCGCATCGCACGATTCCCCCCTTCAACCGGCGCAAGACGAGGCCGTCGGCTTGTCCGTTCCAAATTGTCGACAGACTTGACTCGATATTCCGAAAAGTCAATATTCCTGTCGACACTGAAAGCGTCGGCTGTGGCGGGGAGGCCGGGCCAGCCGGCTGCCGGCGGGTGTGAAGAGGGCGGGCAATGAGCATTCTCTACAAGGCCGATCCGGTGCGCGGGGCGGCGTGGCGGGACATCTTCGCCCGCGCCCTGCCCGACCAGCCCTTTCATATCTGGCCCGAAACCGGCCCGCTCGAGGCGATCGACTATCTCATCGCCTGGACGGCGCCGCCCTTTCCCCTCACAGACCTGCCTCGCCTCAAGGCGGTGTTCTCGGTGGGGGCGGGGGTCAGCCAGTTCGATCTTTCCGCCATTCCCGTCCATGTGCCGCTGGTGCGGCTGATCGATCCCGCCACCGCCCTCAGCGTGGCCGAATATGTCGCCATGGGCGTTCTGGCGCTGCACCGCGATCTGCCCGCCTATATCGGCCAGCAGGTCGAGGGCCTCTGGCGCCAGCATGAGGTGGTGCCGGCCTCCCGGCGGCGGCTGGGCTTCATGGGGCTGGGCGAGATGGCCCGAGCCGCCATCGACAGGCTGCGCCCCTTCGGTTTTCCCATCAGCGGCTGGAGCCGCACCCCGCGCGAAATCGAAGGCATTGCCTGCCACCATGGCGCGGAGGGACTGGAGGCGTTTCTGGGCGCGGCCGACATCCTGGTCTGCCTTTTGCCGCTCACGCCCGAAACCCGGGGTATTCTCGATGCGCCCCTGTTTTCCCGCCTGCCGCGCGGCGCCGCCCTGCTCCATGCCGGGCGGGGCGAGCATCTGGTGCCCCAGGCCCTGCTGGCGGCGCTGGAGGAAGGCCGGCTCGGCGCCGCCCTCCTCGACGTCACCGATCCCGAGCCGCTGCCGCCGGACGATCCGCTCTGGCGCCATCCCCGGATCCTGCTGACGCCCCATATCGCCAGCCGCACCGCGCCCGAAACGGCGGCGCGCATGGTTCTGGACAATCTCACCCGCCTGGCGCGGGGCGAAACGCCCCATGGGCTCGTCGACCGCCAGCGCGGGTATTGAAGCGGAGGATTTTCATGCCCACCCATCCCAACGACATGGCCCCCATAGTCGCGGCCGACCGCGCCCATGTCTGGCACCACCTGTTCCAGCACAAGGGCCTGGAGCGCGCCGACCCACGCATCTTCGTGTCCGGGGAGGGCATGCGGCTGCGCGACGCGTCCGGGCGCGAATATCTCGACGCCGTCTCGGGCGGGGTATGGACGGTCAATGTCGGCTATGGCCGCAAGAGCATCGCCGATGCCGTCCATGCCCAATTGCTGCGCATGAACTATTTCGCCCAGAGCGCCGGCTCGGTGCCCGCCGCCCTCTTCGCCGAGGCGCTGCTGGACAAGATGTCCGGTCTTTCCCGGGTCTATTATTCCAACTCCGGCTCGGAGGCGAACGAGAAGGTGTTCAAGATGGTGCGCCAGATTTCGCACCGGCACCATGGCGGGCGCAAATCCGGGATTCTCTTCCGCGAGCGGGATTATCACGGCACCACCATCGCGGCGCTGGCCAGTTGCGGCCAGCCCGAGCGCGCCCTCCAGTACGGCCCCTTTCCCCCCGGCTTCGTCATGGTGCCCCATTGCCTGGAATATCGGCGGCAATGGCCGGACGGCGACTATGGCGAGCGCGCCGCCGACGCCATCGAGCAGGTCATCCTGCGCGAGGGGCCCGACACCATCGGCGCGCTCTGCCTGGAGCCGATCACCGCCGGGGGCGGCGTCATCGTGCCGCCGGAAGGCTATTGGCCGCGGGTGCAGGAAATCTGCCGCAAATACGACATCCTGCTCCATATCGACGAAGTGGTGTGCGGGCTGGGCCGCACCGGCGCCTGGTTCGGCTATCAGCATTACGGCATCGAGCCCGATTTCGTCACCATGGCCAAGGGCGTGGCCTCCGGCTATGCCGCCATCGCCTGCACCGTCACCACCGAGGCGGTTTTCGAGCTGTTCCGCGACGACGAGGCGGACCCGCTGAGCCATTTCCGCGACATTTCCACCTTTGGCGGCTGCACCGCCGGGCCGGCTGCGGCCCTTGAGAACATGCGCATCATCGAGGAGGAGGGCCTGCTCGCCAATACCCGCCTCATGGGCGAGCGCCTGACGGCCAATCTCCTCGCCCTCAAGGAGCGCCACGCGGTGATCGGCGACGTGCGCGGCAAGGGCCTGTTCCAGGGCGCCGAGCTGGTGGAGGACCGCCGCGCCAAAACGCCCGTGGCGGAAAGGCTGGTGCAACGGGTGGTGGCCGAGGCCTATGCCGAAGGCGTCATCATCGGCGCCACCAACCGGTCGCTGCCCGGCTTCAACAACACGCTGTGCCTGGCCCCGCCGCTCATCGCCTCCGCCGACGACATCGACCGCATCACCGATGTTATCGACACGGCGCTGACCCGGGTCTTCGGCTGACGCCACCCGCCCCGCGCCGTGCCACCAACATGCGCGTCAGGGGAAAAGTCCCCTGATGCGCTTGGCGTCGCGCACCTTCTGCACGCCGATGGCCATGGCCGCCATGCGGTTGGAAATGCCGTCGCGCGCCGCCCGGCCGGTCACCTCCTCGAAGGCCCTGTCGAGCAGCGCATGCAGCCGGCTCAGCACTTCGCCCCGGTTCCAGAACAATTGCTGGAGGTCCTGCACCCATTCGAAATAGCTGACGATGACGCCGCCCGAATTGCACAGGATGTCGGGGATGATGAAAATCTCGTCGCCGCGCTCGGCCAGCACCTTGTCGGCCTCGGGCGTGGTCGGGCCATTGGCGGCCTCGGCCAGGATGCGGCAGCGGATGCGCCCGGCATTGTCCCCGGTGATGACCCGCTCCACCGCCGCCGGCACCAGCACGTCGCAGGGCTGTTCCAGCAACTGCTCGGAAGGGATGGCCAGTTCTTCGGAAAAGCCGGCCAGCACGCGGTGCCGGGCCTGGTGGGCCAGCAGCGCCTCCACGTCCAGCCCCTTGGGATCGTAATAGGAGGCGGTGTGGTCGCCCGCTCCGATGATGCGGGCTCCGCGCCGATGCAGCTCCAGCGCCGCCACGCCCCCGACATTGCCCATGCCCTGGACGATAATGCTGCGCCCGGCGAAATCCTCGCCCAGCTTTTCCAGCGCCCGCCCGATGAGATGGACGACGCCCAGCCCCGTGGCCTCCCGCCGCCCCTCGGTGCCGCCCGAGGCGACCGGCTTGCCGGTGACGATCTCGGTCACCGTGCGCCCCTGATACATGGAATAGGTATCCATGAACCAGGCCATCACCTGTTCATTGGTGCCGATATCGGGGGCCATCACGTCGGTATGGGGACCGACGAAGGGGATCATCTCCTGCATGTAGCGGCGCGCCAGCGCTTCCAGCTCCTGGGGTTGGAGCGAGGCCGGATCGACCGCCACCCCGCCCTTGGCCCCGCCATAGGGCAGGCCCGCCAGCGCGCATTTCCAGCTCATCCACACCGCCAGCGCCGCCACCTCGCCAAGATCGAGATTGGCGGCAAAGCGCGTGCCCCCCTTGGTGGGGCCGATGCTCAGGTGATGCTGCACGCGATAGCCCTGGTAAAGCGTCACCGATCCGTCGACCCGGTGGATGGGGCAGGACACCGCGATGGCCCGCTTGGGATAGAGCAGCCGGTCGCGCTCATCCGGACCGATCTCCAGATGGTCGGCAATCTGGATGAACTGGTTCCTGCACATCTCGAAAACCGGACCGGTATAAATCGACATTGATGGCCTCCTGCCTCTCGCGCCGCGCCCCGGCGCCCTCGTCCAGCTTGCGCGGTCTGCCGGACCGATACTAGAGGGGACCGCCCGGATGGCAATTGCATTTGAAGCGCGGTTTCCGCATGACTATCGGAAACGAACCCGAAAGGCCGTCAGAATGACGCAGATCGACAATATTGACCGTCGCATCCTCGCTGAATTGCAGAATGAGGGGCGGATCACCAATTCCGAGCTGGCCCAGCGGGTGGGCCTGGCGCCCACCTCGATGAGCGACCGGTTCAAGCGCCTGCAGAAGGAGGGCTACATCACCAGCTTCGGCGCCCGGCTCGATCCGCACAAGCTGGGGCTGGGGCTTCTGGTCTATGTCGAGGTGCTGCTCGACAAGACCACGCCCGACGTCTTCGCCAAATTCGCCCAGGCGGCGCGCAAGGCCCCCGAAGTGCTCGAATGCCATATGGTGGCCGGGGGCTTCGATTATCTCATCAAGACCCGGCTGGCCGACATGTCCACCTATCGCCGCTTCCTGGGCGAGGTGCTGCTCTCCTTTCCCGGCGTGCGCGAAACCCGCACCTATGCGGTGATGGAAGAGGTCAAGAATGACGGGCCGCTGCCGATCTGAGCGAGGCGGGGAAAGCCCTTCCCGTTAAGCCCATGTCAGGGCGCGGCCTCTATACCGGGAAAGCGCCAACCATCTTTTGGCCTTGCTCGCCGCCTATGGGGCGGGACCATTTCGTTTCGGGATCAGCTCATGCGCCGTCTTCGCCCCCACGCCCTTTCCCTGCCGCTGGCCGCCATCCTGGCCGGGCTGACGCTGGCCGGTTGCAGCATGGGCGGCATCGCCACCGCGCCCGGCGCGCTCGCGCCCGGGCTGAGCGCCCGCATGGACCAGCCCAATGCCGCCCTCGATCGGGCCCAGGCCATCGATCTGGTCAATGCCTATCGCGCCACATCGGGCCTTGCCCCGCTCGTCCATGACGCGGCGCTGGACGGCTCGGCCCAGGCTCTGGCCAATCAATACGCCCAGACGGGCAAGGCCCCATCCACCCCGCCCGGACTCAAGGTCATGAAGCTCAGCGCCGGCTACGCCACCTTCGCCGAGACCTTTTCGGGCTGGCGCAACAACAGCGCCGACGCGGCCGGCCTGCGCGCCAATGCCGCCAAGGCCGGCGTGGCCGTGGCCTTCAACCCCGGCTCCGCCTATGGCATCCACTGGGTCCTGGTCCTTGCCGACTGATCCCGAAACCCTCGATGCGCGCGGGCTCAAATGCCCCCTGCCGGTGCTGCGCATGGAAAAGCGCCTCGCCGCCCTGCCCCCGGGCGCCCGGCTGGTCATCTTCGCCACCGATCCCATGGCCAGGATCGACATCCCCCTTTATTGCCGCCAGAACGGCCACGGCTGCACCCAGGCCGAGACGGATGGGGCCATGCGCTTCGAGATCGTCAAGGGATAGAGGGAATGGTGCCCCCCGCCGGACTCGAACCGGCACGCCTCGCGGCGGAGGATTTTGAGTCCTCTGCGTCTACCATTCCGCCAGAGGGGCACGGGAGAGGTCTCTAGCCCAGCTCGCTCCGCGCCGCAACTGCCGCGTTCACCCCACCAGCCAGAGCCGGGCGAAATAGACCACGGCGACGCCCAGCCCCATGGCCAGCAACAGGTTGCGGCTGAGGATGAAGGCCAGTCCGGTGGCGACGGCGGCAATGGCCTCGGCGGCGCTGCCGGTCACCAGCGCCGGGGCCACCAGCGCCGCCAGCACCGCGCCGGGAATATGGCGCAGCCAGCTTGCCGCGAAACCGTCGCGCGGCAGGCGGTTGGCCAGCAGCAGCCCGCCGGCCTTGACCAGGAAGGTCACCAGCGCCATGCCCGAAATGGCGAGGAGGGCTTCGGGGCTAATGGTCATGGCGCAGCCTTTCCGCCAGCGCGCCGGCAAGGCTGCCCACCACGCCTCCGATGAGGATATACCAGCTCCCCTCCACCAGCCGTGCGGCAATGATGGCCGTCAGCGCCGCCACCAGCCAGGGCACGATGTCGCCCTTGCCCTTCCACATGCCCAGAAGCAGCGCCAGGAACGTGGCGGTGAAGGCGAAATCCAGCCCGTAGCGCGAGGGATCGTCGATGGCCGAACCCAGCGCATGACCGACAAGGCTGGTCACCAGCCAGCTCGAATAGGTGAGCACCCCGCCCCCGAGCAGGAAAGCGGCGCTGGCCTTGCCCTTGGCCATGGCCGCCACCGTGATCGCCCAGGTCTCGTCCGAAACGATGAACATGGTCAGCGCGCCCCGCATCTGCTCCTCGGGACGGAACAGCGGCCGCAGCGTGGCGGTGAGCAGCAGATAGCGCAGGTTGACGATGAGCGCGGCCAGCACCAGCGGCCCGACCGGCAGGCTCCCCGGCACCGGCGTCCACAGATCCAGCGCCACGAATTGCGCCGAGCCGGCAAAGACCAGCCCGCTCATCAACAGCACTTCGAGCGTGCTCAGGCCCGTGCCGCGCGCCAGCACGCCCCAGACCAGCCCATAGGCGGCCACCGAGATCACCACCGGGATGCAGGCGCGCGCGCCCGCCAGGAAAGCGTCGGCGAAGCGGGGAGAGGCGGGGGCGGAAAAAGTCATGGCCGATGCTTAGCCCGGCTTTGCCCCGCTTGCATCCACCAAAAGCGCGCGCGCCATGACAAATGCTGATCCGTCCCATTCGCAAGACTGATCGGGCCTGCACATCGAAGCGCCAGGCATATCGAAACCGCGGCGGGCCCGATTGACGCACCCTTTGGCGGCGGGTAGAAGGGCCGGCCTTTTTCAAGAGCCTCTTGCGCCCGTCCAGCCTGCGCCCTCCTTTGCGGGAAGCGTGAATCGGACCCCGCAATGCCCTGTCTTCCGCGCCGCCGCCTTTTCCGCCGGTGGCGCGTTTCAATGTCGAGATTTTTCGGAGTGTTCAGATGAACTCCCAGACCGGCCCGCTCTGGCGGCGTTTCGTCGTCTTTCTCGTGCCGCTGATGGCCTCCAACATCCTGCAGGCGCTGTCCGGCACGATCAATTCCATCTATGTCGGCCAGATGATCGGCGTGGAGGCCCTGGCGGCCATCGCCACCTTCTTTCCCATCATGTTCTTCCTGATGAGCTTCATCATCGGGCTCTCGGCCGGCTCGACCATTCTCATCGGCCAGGCCTGGGGCGCGCGCAATATCGACAAGGTCAAGCAGGTGACCGGCACCACCCTGGCCGCCACCATCACCCTGGGCCTCGTCGTCGCCCTGGTCGGGGGCCTGTTTACCGAGCAGATCATGACCGTGCTCGGCGCGCCCGAGAACATCCTTCCCGTCTCGGTGGGCTATGCCCGCATCGTGCTCATCGGCATGCCGGGCTTTTTCATCTTCCTCGTCGTCACCTCGGTGCTGCGCGGAGTGGGGGACACGGTGACGCCGCTCTTTTCGCTCATCCTGTCGATGAGCGTGGGAGCCCTGCTCACCCCGGCGCTGATCCTGGGCTGGTTCGGCCTGCCGCAGCTGGGCGTCAATGCCGCCGCCTGGGCGATGATCGCCGGCTTCCTCAGCGTGCTTATCTTCCTCTTTTTCTACATGCGCATCCGCAACATGCCGCTGGCGCCCGACCGCGTGCTGCTCCGGGCCATGCTCAGGCCCGACTTCCGCCTGCTCGGGCTCATCCTCAAGCTCGGCATTCCGGCGGGCCTGCAAATGGTCATCTCCTCCATTGCCGGCATCGTGGTGATCGGCCTGGTCAACCGCTTCGGCTCGGACGCCACCGCCGCCTATGGCGCTCTGGGCCAGGTGATGAGCTATGTGCAGTTCCCCGCCATGTCGATCGGCATCGCCGCCTCCATCTTCGGGGCCCAGGCCATCGGCGCCCGCCAGATGGACCAGCTCAACGCCATCACCCGCACCGCGCTGCTGCTCAACCTGCTCATCACCGGCGGGCTGGTGCTGGTAGCCTATCTCTTCAGCCAGCATCTGGTGGCGCTGTTCATCACCGACCCCGAAGTAATCGAGCTGACCGAATCCCTGCTCCATGTGGTGCTGTGGAGCATCGTGCTCTTCGGCTGGGGCGTGGTGTTTTCCGGCATCATGCGCGCCAGCGGCACCGTCTATGCGCCGATGATCCTGTCGCTGGCCTGCATTCTCTTCATCGAGCTGCCCGGCGCGATTCTGCTCAGCCAGACCGGGCTGGGCCTGCGCGGCATCTGGGTGGCCTATGCCGCCAGCTTCTCGATGATGCTGGTGCTCCAGGCCGCCTGGTATCACTTCGTCTGGAAGAAAAAGAAGATCGAGGCGCTGATCTGACGCCAAGGGCGGGGCGCTGCGGCGCCCCGTTCCATTTCAGCCCCGCGCATAGGCGGCCCGGCGCGGCGCCGCCTCGGCCACCCCGGTTTCGCGCGCATCGTAGATCGCCCGGGCCTCGACGATGGCGGCGTGATGCTCGGCCGACCAGTTCCACAACGCGTCCATCGGCCCCTGCAAGGTCTTGCCCATTTCGGTGAGGCAGTATTCCACCCGCGGCGGCACTTCGGGATAGATGGTGCGCGTCACCAGCCCGTCGCGCTCGAGATTGCGCAGGGTCAGGGTCAGCATGCGCTGGGAGACGCCGTTGATGAGGCGCTTGAGCTCGTTGAAGCGCAGCGTGCCATTGCGCGACAGCATGCCCACCACCATCACGCTCCATTTGTCGCCGATGCGGTTGAGCACGTCGCTCATGGCGTGGCAATTGGCCGATTTGGAGGTATCGTGCAGCGACATGGCAAAATCTTCCTTCAAGGAACCAAGGCACAAACGATAACACAGGTTCTTTTTGGTGACCAGTCCGCCGCTTCAAAACCCCGTCAGTGCGGCGGCGGCAAGATTGAGATCGCTGCCCGGCGCTGCTAAGAGGAGGCGCCTCCCCAAAACCGGAATGCTTGCCTCGTGCCGTTTGCCCGCCGCCTCCTGTCCGCTCTCGTCCTTGTCCTTCTGAGCCTCGTCCCGGCGCAGGCCAACCCCATGCTGCTGGTCGACATGGACAATCTCGACGTGCTCTATGCGCAGGAGGCCGGCCAGCCTTGGCACCCGGCCTCGCTCACCAAGATGATGACGGCCTATGTCGCCTTCGAGCAGATCGCCGCCGGCACGGTGAGCCTGGATACCCCCGTGGTCATTTCCAAGCACGCCTTCAGCCAGGCCCCCTCCAAATCCGGCCTGGCCCAGGGCAGCGCCCTGACGCTGGAGGACGCGCTTTATGTCATGCTGGTCAAGTCCGCCAACGACATCGCCACCGCCATCGCCGAGACCGTGGGCGGCAACGAAGCCGCCTTCGTCGCGCTGATGAACGATGCCGCCGCGCGCATGGGCCTGAGCGCCACCCATTACGTCAACGCCAATGGCCTGCACGATGCCGGCCAGGTCACCTCGGCCCGCGACCAGGCGATCCTGGCCCTCTATATCCGCCAGAACTTTCCCCAATACCTGCCCATTTTCGGCACCGGCACCGTGGTGCTCAACGGCAAGAAGCTGGATTCGGAAAACAAGCTCCTCACCAGCTTTGCCGGCACCACCGGCATGAAGACCGGCTTTGTCTGCGCCTCCGGGCTCAACCTGGTCGCCACCGTCGAGCGCCAGGGCCGGCGCCTGATGGCGGTGGTGCTGGGCGGCTCCTCCTCGCGCGAGCGCAACGAGCGCACCGCCGAACTGGTGCTGCGGGGCCTTTCCAACGCGGTCGCGCCTGCCGGCCAGACCGTGCTGACCCTGGCCAACAATCCCGGCGCCGCCCCGGTCGACATGCGCCCCCTCATCTGCGGCAAGGAAGCCAAGACCTATATGGCCGCCCAGGAAGCCGCCTTCCCCATGGGCATGAAGGGCCAGCCCAGCTATCTCAACGACACGGTCGCCGTCGCTTCGCGCGTGGTCACCGATCTGGGGCGCATCGCCGTCGGCGTCAGCCTGCCCCGGCCCCGCCCGCCCCACGCGCCGCTCTATGCCGAAAGCATCGATGTCGCCGTCTCCGGCGAGTTGCGTCCGGGCCTGGCGGCGCCCCCGGCCCAAGCCATTCCCTTCCCCCGTCCGCGCCCGAATTTCTAGGTCGAAAACACCCGATTCTTTCGCGCCGTTAACCGTGTTCCTTACCGGACCGTTAAGGGCTTGCGGTGCATTTTGCCGAAAATCTTAACTCTCTACGCAGATGAGGACACTCATGAAGCGCCTTGGCATCATGCTTTCCGCGATCCTGATGGCTTCGAGCGCCGCCCAGGCGGCCGACCTGAACTGGAACAGCGGCACCTCGACCCTCTACACCCCCACCCCCGTTTCGGGCTGGAGCGGCTTTTATGCCGGTATCAATGGCGGCTTCGGCTGGGGCACCTCGACCAGCCAGCCCATTGGCGGCGGCGCGCGCACCGACCACAACACCAATGGCGGCACCGTCGGCGCCACCGCCGGCTACAATATGGACATGGGCGGCTTCGTGCTCGGCGGCGAAGCCGACCTGCAATGGGCCAATATCGGCTATAGCGAGGATGTGGGGGCCAGCACCTTCAAGTCCAGCATCGATTTCTTCGGCACCATCCGCGGCCGCGCCGGCGCCAGCTTCGGCCAGGTCATGCCCTATGTCACCGGCGGCGCGGCCATCGGGCGCGGCACCTCCAGCGAGACCCTGGCCGGCGTCACCCGGTCGCAATCGTCCACTCATGTGGGCTGGACCGTGGGTCTGGGTCTGGAAGCGCAGGCAACGCAGAACATCTCCCTCAAGGCCGAATATCTCTATGTCGACATGGGCACCCAGCCCTATGGCGGCATCCGCGGCATGGACGAGGGCCACCGCTTCAGCGTCATCCGCGCCGGCATCAACTACAAGTTCTAGCCCGCGCACGGCCACAGGCTTCCCAAAACCCCCGCCCGGCTCCGGCCCGGCGGGGTTTTTTATACCGCGGGGGGACGCATTCTGCCCGTTCACGACCCCGTTTTCCTCTGGCAATTGCCCCCGTGGCGCTCTATCCAGCCCTAACCGCAGCGTCACTCCGGGCCTTATCCATGACCGCAACGACCTTCCGTTCCCTGCCGCGCGACAAGATGGCGGCGTTCCTGGCTTTCCTGCTCGGCCTCATCGCCATTCTGGGGGCCCTGGGCTCGCAGGTCCTTGGCGGGCTGGTGCCCTGCGAATTATGCCTCGAGCAGCGCCTCGCCTATTATATCGGCCTGCCGCTGCTGGCGCTGGTGCTGCTGGCCTGGAACCGCCTGCCGCTCCCGCTCTGGTATGCCGGCATGGCCATCGTCACCGCCATTTTCGTCTGGAGCACCTATATGGGCGTCTTCCATGCCGGGGTGGAATGGGGGTTCTGGCCCGGCCCCACCGCCTGCACCGGCGCCGGCGAGAGCTTCGATTTCAACGCCCTTACCAACATGCAGCCGGTCATCGGCTGCGACGTCGTCCAGTTCCGCTTCCTCGGCATTTCGCTGGCCGGCTACAACGCCCTGGTGTCCCTGGCCGTCGTCATCCTGCTCCTGGCCTCCATCGCCGCCCAGCGGAACCACAACAAGGCCTAGGGCTCCAGCTCGATGTCCCAATAGAGATAGTCGAGCCAGCTCTTGTGCAGATGGTTGGGCGGAAAGGCCCGGCCATTATTGTGCAGGTCGTGGACGCTGGGCTCGTAGGGCGTCTGGTGCGGGAACATCCTGATCTCGCTGGGCAGGCGGTTGGCCTTTTTGAGATTGCAGGGCGCGCAGGCGGTCACCACGTTTTCCCAGGTCGTCTGGCCGCCCTTGGAACGGGGCAACACGTGATCGAAGGTCAGGTCCTCGCGCGACCCGCAATATTGGCACTGGAAACGGTCGCGCAGGAACACGTTGAAGCGCGTAAAGGCCGGATGCCGCGCCGGCTTGACGTAATCCTTGAGCGAAACCACGCTGGGCAGCCGCATCCGGAAGCTGGGCGAGCGAATGACCGTGTCATATTGGGAAACGATATTGACCCGTTCCAGACACACTGCCTTGATCGCGTCCTGCCAGGACCACAAGGATAGGGGGTAATAGCTGAGCGGCCGGAAGTCGGCGTTCAGCACCAGCGCGGGACAGGCCTCAGGTGACACGTGAATGGTCACTTGAGTCTCCCATGGCGGGAATCGGGTGTGTCCATAACCCCTTTATAATAAGCCCTTTGTGTCAGGGCTGTGAAGCGGAAAGGCGTTATTTTCCGGCGAGGCGGGCGATGAAGCGGGTGGCGAAATCCAGCCCCTCCGGCCCGATGCCGTGGCCCAGCCGCGGGGTCACCTGCAGGCTCACCTCGACCCCGGCCGCGCGCAGCGCCTTTTCCGCCTCGATGCTGTGATCCACCGACACCACGTCATCGCTCTCGCCATGGACGAGGCAGACCGGCGGCCGGGCGAGATCGGCCCCGCCGAAGCCCTCGGGCGGCAGGAACGCACCGGAAAACCCGATCACCCCCATGAGTTTTTGTTCGGCCGGCAGGGAGAGGCCCACATGCAGCGCCATCATCGCCCCCTGGCTGAACCCGGCCAGAATTGTGCGCCCGGGCGCCAGCCCCGTCTGCGCCCAGAGATCGGCGAGGAATTCCACCAATATGGGCCGGGCCTCGAGCACGCCGGTCTGGCGGCTGGCCAGCCGGTCGCCGGCCCAGTCGATGGGAAACCATTGATAGCCCGCACCCACCATGCCCGCAGGCTGGGGCGCATGGGGCGAGACGAAAAGCGCGCCGGGGAGCACGCTTTGCCAATGCGGCGCCAGCGCGATCAGGTCGTTGCCATCGCTGCCATAGCCATGCAGCAGCACCACGGCGGCGTCGGGGGCGGCGCCCCCAACCGGCGCCAGCATCGGTCCCGAAAGCTTGCTCACAAAAGGCTTCCTTCCCTGTCGCGCATGGCGGCGAAATAGCGCCAGAACAGCAGCGCCGCCGCCGAGCGGTGCGGCGCCCAGGCGCCGGCCATCGCTGCCATCTCGCCGATGCCGGGGCGGGCGTCAAGGCCGAGCCCGTGATGCACCGCCTTGAGCAGCGCCAGGTCGCCGGCCGGAAAGACGTCGGCATGCCCGGCGCAGAACATCAGATAGACCTCCGCCGTCCACGGCCCGATGCCCTTATGCGCCACCAGATATGGCACCGCCTCGGCGGAGGGCAGGGTTTCGACATGGGCGAAATCGAGTTGCCCCGCCACTGCCGCCTCGGCCACGGTCCGCACGGTGCGATATTTGCCGCCCGAAAAGCCGGTGGCGCGAATGCTGGCTTCGTCCAGCGCCAAAAATCCCTCCGGCTCCAGCGCCCCCTTCAGCGCCTCGAACCGCCCCCAGATGGCGGCGGCGCTGGCCACCGACAATTGCTGCCCGCAGATCACCTTGGCCATGCCGGCAAAGCCGGAGGGATTGAGCCGGGGCGACACCACCCCCGCCACCGCCCGCACCGGGGCAAGGCGCGGGTCGAGCCCCTCCAGCGCGTCCAGATGCGCCGCGATCGCCGCAACGCTGTCGAGGCGCGGTGACGGATGGGTGCTGCTCATGTAGAAAGGCCTCGTGTCATCGTCCTCGCCCATGCCCCGCCTGCGTTTCGCCCCCAGCCCCAATGGGCGCCTGCATATCGGCCACGCCTATTCGGCGCTCTCCACCTGGGACGCTGCACGGCATCTGGGCGGCACCGTGCTTTTGCGCATCGAAGACATCGACATCGAGCGCTGTAAACCCGAATTCGTCACCGCCATCCTCGAGGACCTGCATTGGCTGGGTCTGAGTTGGCCCGAGCCGGTGCTGCGCCAGTCCGAGCGCTTCGAGGCCTATGCCGAAGCCGGCAACCGCCTGCGCGCCATGGACCTGCTCTATCCCTGCTTCTGCTCGCGCGCCGAAATCGCCGCCGCTGCGACCCAGACCGACCCCGACGGCGCCCCGCTCTATCCCGGCACCTGCCGGCATCTTTCCCATGGCGAACAGATCGAGCGACTGGAGCGCGGCGATCCGGTGCAGTTCCGCCTCGACATGCAGGCGGCGCTGGAGCGCACCGGGCTCCTGACCTTCACCCAGATCGGCCCCACCATCACCGACCGCCCGCAGATCCGCTATGCCCGGCCCGAGCGCTGGGGCGATGTGGTGCTGCAACGCAAGGGCACGCCCACCAGCTATCATCTCGCCGTGGTGGTGGACGACGCCGCCCAGGCCATCACCCATGTGACGCGCGGCCGCGACATGGAAGCGGCCACCGACATCCATGTCGTGCTGCAGATGCTGCTCGGCCTGCCATCGCCCTTCTATCATTTCCACCGGCTGATCCTGGACGATGACGGCAGGAAATTCGCCAAGTCGCGCGGCTCGGAAAGCCTGGCCGACCTGCGCGCCCGGGGCTGGACGCCGGCCGATATCCGGCGCGCCGTGGGGCTTTAGCCGAGCAGTTCGTCCACCGTCGCGGTCACCGCCGTCTCGAACGGGGTGGTGAAGCCGGGGCCGAGCAGCGCATCGAGGCGCGGATCGACCAGTTCCATCTCGTTATCCCAGAGATAACGCATGCGATGGACGTCGCGCATCACCGGGTTGACCAGCCCCACCGCCGCCAGCATCCACCAGGGCAGCAGGGTCGCCTTCAGCCCCCTTCCCACCGCCTGCGCCATCTGCCGGTGCGAGACGAAATGGCCGGCAAAGTGGAAGCGCTCGAAGGGCGCGAAGTCTTGCCGCTTTTCCGCCAGCAGGGCCAGGGCCCGCCCGAGATCGGGCAGATAGGCCCAGCTATGGCGCGTCTCCAGCGGCCCCAGATGGTAGAACTTGCCCTTGGCCGCATCCATCAGCATGGCGGCCTCGAACCATTCGCCGCGCTCTCCCGGCCCGAAGAAGTCCCCGGCCCGCAGGATGATGACCCTGAACAGTCCCTTTTCCGCCGCTTCGCGCAGCATGGCTTCGAGCCGGATGCGGATTTCCCCGCGCGGGCGCTCCCCGCTTTGCCGCAGATCGGGCGAGACCGTGCGGTCGCCGGCGCGGTAATTATAGATGGTGCCGGGAAACAGCAGCGTCTTGCCGCTGCCCGCCATGGCGTCGATCACCACCTGCAATTGCGCCTCGGCCCGGCCATTGCCCCAGCGGTCATAGCGCAGGTGCAGCCCGTGGACCACCACATCGGCCCCGGCGACGGCCGCCTTCACCACCGCCAGGTCGTCGGCATCACCGGCAATGAAGGCCGTTCCCGCCACCGGCCGCCGATTGGTCCGCCCCAGCCCCGTCACCTGCCATCCCGCCTGGGAAAACCCCACCATGGCGGCATGGCCGAAATGCCCGTTGCAGCCCAGAACCGTCACATTGCCCTTGCTCATTCCGACCTCCTTGTCTTGTCGAAGGCCAGAATGATCGATACATAAATGAATGATAATTGACGAATACCGGCGGTCTGACATTTAAAAATGAATAGAGAACCCGATTGGGCCCTCTGGCGCAGCTTCGCCGCCGTGCTCACCCAGGGCTCGCTTTCCGCCGCCGCGCGCCAGCTCGGCCTCAGCCAGCCCACCATCGGGCGCCATGTCGAGACCCTGGAAGCCCAGCTCGGCGTCACCCTTTTCGAGCGTGCGCTCAACGGACTCCGGCCCACCCCGCTGGCCCTGCGCCTTTACGAGCCGGTGCGGCAGGCGCAGGCGGCGCTCACCCAGGCGGTCATGGCCGCCGAGGGCGCGCAGGAGGATGAGGCCGGCACGGTGCGCATCACCGCCAGCACCATGATCTCCAATTACGTGCTGCCCGACATCCTGGTCGCCATCCGCCGGCTTCATCCCCATATCGCGCTCGAGATCGTCCCCTCCGATTCGGCCGAGAACCTGCTAATGCGCGAGGCCGACATCGCCCTGCGCATGTTCCGCCCCACCCAGCTCGAACTGGTGACGCGCCATCTGGGCGACATTGCCCTGGTTCCCCTCGCCCATCGCGACTATCTCGCCCGGCGCGGCCGCCCCGAGACGCTGGAGGCGCTGTGGAGCCACGACCTGCTCGGGTTCGACCGGTCCGACGCCATCATCCAGCATGCCGGAAAGCTCGGCCATACCCTCACCCGCGCCGATTTCCCGCTGCGCTCGGACGACCAGACCCTGCTCTGGGAACTGCTCAAGGCCGGGCTCGGCATCGCCTTCGGCCAGGCCAATCTGGCCCGGCGCACGCCGGGCCTGGTCATCCTGCCCATTCCGGTCGACATCGCGCCCCTGCCGCTCTGGCTCACCACGCACAGGGAATTGTTCACCTCGCATCGGATCCGTGTCATTTATGACGCGTTGGCCCAGGGGCTGCTTGCCTATATCAAGGACCAGCCTTCACCTCGGTAGGACGCCATGCAGACCACCCTCAACATCGCCATCGCGCTTGCGCTGCTCTTCGTCGTCATCGTGCTCGGAATGGGCCTTTGGAACATGCTCAAGGGCGGGCCGGGCAATACCAGCCAGAAGCTGATGCGCCTGCGCGTCATCGGCCAGGCCGTGGCGCTGGCGCTGATGCTGGGGGCGCTCTTCCTCTTCGGCCAGGGCCGCTAGGCATGGTCAAGCTCAACCGCATCTATACCCGCACCGGCGATGCCGGCACCACCGGGCTGGTGCGCGGCCCGCGTCGCGACAAGTTCGATCTGCGCATCGAGGCCTATGGCACGGTGGAGGAGGCCAATGCCACGCTGGGCCAGGCGCGCGTCCACACCAGCTCCATGCCCAAGATCGACATGCTTCTGGCCCGCATCCAGAACGATCTCTTCGATGTCGGTTCGGACCTGGCCACCCCCGGCGCCGACGATCCGGCCGCCGAGCATCCCACCCTGCGCATCCGCGCCGTCCAGACCGAGTTCCTTGAAAAGCAGATCGACCATTTCAACGCCGACCTGACCCCGCTCAGGAGCTTCATCCTGCCTGGCGGCACGCCGCTGGCCGCCGCGCTCCATGTCGCGCGCACGGTGACGCGCCGCGCCGAGCGCGTCACCGTCGCCCTCACCCGCGCCGAGCCCGACACCAGCCCCGAAACCGTGCGCTATCTCAATCGCCTTTCCGACCTGCTCTTCGTGCTCGGGCGCGTCGCCAACCACAATGGCGCGCGCGACGTGCTCTGGGTGCCGGGCCATCACGGCGACATCCGCAAGGACAGTTGAGGCTTTTTTCCAAGCTTTTGTTTACGCCTGCGGCCTAGACTGGGATCGGACAGTCTCAACAGGGAGGTCCGGCGTGAATACCGATCTCTCCATGCAGATGCTGGCCATGAACTCGGCCAAGCTCCAGAACGGCATCCAGATCGCCGTTTTCAAGAAGGCTCACGAGATGCAGACCGATCTCCTCGAGACGCTGCTGACCTCGGCTCGCGCCGCCCCGCCGCCGGGCCAGGGGCTCAAGGTCGACAAGCTCGCCTGAGCCGCGCCATGAGCTCGTCCCTCGCCATTTCCCCCGCCGTCCTGATAAACCGCAAGGTGCACGAGGCCGGCACCCCGCCCGAGGCCAGCCTCGCCAAGGTCGCCCAATTGCGCCAGAAGCTGATGCTGGCCCAGGACGCCGAAGCCGCCCGCGCCGCCCTCTTCGATCCCGATGCGCCCCCCCAACCCGCCACCACCGGCGCCGAGGTCGATCGCCTGATCTGACCGGGCCGAGCCCCCCTCCCCAACCCTCCCCACAAGGGGGAGGGTGCTGTCCGGTGGACAAGGCAATATCGCGCCAGAAGCACCACGCCACACCTCCCCCTTGATGGGGGAGGCTGGGAGGGGGTGACTATAGGGCATTCTCTTGCCCTACCCACCGGCTTAATTTCTCCCCATGGCGGAGGATCCCGCCTATTTCCTCAGCGCCAGCAGGGCCTCGATCACCGCTTCGCCATCGGGCGTGTTCCATTCCGCCGGGCCCTGCAGCACCGCCAGCTCGCACCCGTTCTGGTCCAGCACCAGCGTCGCCGGCAGGCCGATGGCCACCGCCTGCTGCTTGAGCCGGTCGAAGGCGGCGAAGCTGTTGTCGGCATAAAGCGGCAGATGGGCGAACTGTCCCTCGTCGAGGAAACGCTGCGCCTTTTCCAGCCCGGCCGCGCCCAGATCGAGATTGATCGGCAGCACCATGAAATCCTCGGCATTGTACTTGCCGGCCAGCGCATCCAGCGCCGGCATCTCCTCCCGGCAGGGGATGCACCAGCTCGCCCAGAAATTGACCAGCAATGCCTTGCCGGAAAAATCGGCGATGGTCATGTCCGCGCCCGCCGCGTCCTTGAAGGCGAGATCGGCATAGCCCCGCCCTTCCCCCGTGCCGTTGAGCGCGGCCAGCTCGCCGGTGGCGGCGGCGTCGATCGCCTCGGCCGCCTCGCGCTGCACCGGGCATTCCCCGGCCTGACCGGCATTGCCGAGCCCCATCCACACCGCTATAGCTAGCCCCGCCCCGACAAGGCCCAAGGCCGCCAGCAGCACCACGCTTCTGTTCGCTTTTGGCTGGGGCGCCTGCATTTCGGTCATGAACGTCTCCGAGGTCTTCGATGAGCAACAAGATGTGGGGCGGACGCTTCGCCACCGGCCCCGATGCCATCATGGAGGAAATCAACGCCTCCATCGGCTTCGACCAGCGCCTTTACCGCCAGGATATTGCCGGATCGAAGGCCCATGCCACAATGCTGGCCGCCACGGGCATTCTGACGCAGACCGATCGCGACGCCATCCTTGCCGGTCTAGACGAGGTGCTGGCCGAAATCGAGGGCGGCACGTTCAAATTCTCGCGGGCGCTCGAGGACATTCACATGAATGTCGAATCGCGCCTGCGCGAAAAGATCGGCGATGCCGCCGGGCGCCTGCACACCGCCCGCTCGCGCAACGACCAGGTGGCCACCGATTTCCGCCTCTATGTCCGCGACACCATCGACACGCTGGTCGCCCAGATCGGCACGCTCCAGCTTGCCCTGGTCGAGCGCGCCGAAGAGGAGGCCGAGGCCATCATGCCCGGCTTCACCCATCTGCAAAACGCCCAGCCGGTCACCTTCGGCCACCATCTTCTGGCCTATGTCGAAATGCTGGGGCGCGACGCCGGGCGTCTCATGGATGCGCGCCAGCGCCTCAATGAAAATCCGCTGGGCTCGGCGGCGCTCGCCGGCACGCCCTATCCCATCGACCGGCAGATGACCGCCGCGGCGCTGGGCTTCGAGCGGCCCACCGCCAATAGCCTCGACGCCGTTTCCGACCGCGACTTCATCCTCGAAACCCTGTCCGCCGCCGCCATCTGCGCCATGCATCTGTCGCGCTTCGCCGAGGAAATGGTCATCTGGTCCAGCGCCCAGTTCGGCTTCGTGCGCCTCTCGGACAAGTTCACCACCGGCTCCTCCATCATGCCGCAAAAGCGCAATCCTGACGCCGCCGAGCTGGTGCGCGCCAAGATCGGGCGCATATTGGGCGCGCTCACCAGCCTTTTGGTGGTGATGAAGGGCCTGCCGCTGGCCTATTCCAAGGACATGCAGGAAGACAAGGAAGTCGCCTTCGACGCGCTCGACGCGCTCTCGCTGTCGCTGGCCGCCATGACCGGCATGGTGGGCGACATGGCGCCCAACCGCGAGCGCATGCGCGCCTCGGCCATGGCCGGTTTTTCCACCGCCACCGACATCGCCGACTGGCTGGTGCGCGAGCTCGACATTCCCTTCCGCGACGCCCACCACATCACCGGCCAGATCGTCGCGCTCGCCGAACAGAAAAACTGCGGCCTCGAAGGCCTCACCATCGAGGACTTCAAATTCATCGATGCGCGCATCGACAGCCGCATCCACAAGGTGCTGACCGTCGAAGCCTCGGTCGCGGCGCGCAAATCCTATGGCGGCACCGCCCCGGCCAATGTGCTCGAGCAGGCGGCGCGCTGGAAAACCCGGCTCACCGGCCAGCCGCACGCGCCGCGTCCCCTCTCCAAAACCCGCCGCGCCCATGGCGATGGCGGCATCGAATAAATCCTTTTCCGTCGCGGATCGCGGCGGAGCGATTGTCCCTTCCCCCGAGATCTGCACGCATCATGGTCCATCATTTCCAACACCGCGACGGCACCCTCTTTGCCGAGGACGTCGATCTCAACAGGCTGGCCGAACAGGTCGGCACCCCGTTCTACGTCTATTCGGCGGCGACGCTGCGCCGCCATGTGCGCGTGGTGCGCGAGGCCTTCGAGGGCATTCCGACCCTGCTCGCCTATGCCATGAAGGCCAATTCCAACCAGGCGGTGCTGACGCTGATGGCCCGCGAAGGGTGCGGGGCCGACGTGGTGTCGGTGGGTGAATTGGAGCGGGCGCTGGCCGCCGGCATTCCGGCCGAGAAAATCGTCTTTTCCGGCGTCGCCAAGACCGTCACCGAAATGCGCCGCGCCCTCGAAGCCGGCATCAAGTGCTTCAATGTCGAGAGCGAGCCCGAGCTGGAGCGCCTCTCCATGGTCGCCGGCGACATGGGCCGCACCGCCCGCGTCTCTGTCCGCATCAACCCCGATGTGGATGCGCGCACCCACGCCAAGATTTCCACCGGCAAGGCCGAGAACAAATTCGGCATCCCCTATGCCCGCGCCCGCGAGGTCTATGCCCGCATCGCCGAACTGCCCCATGTCGAGGCGGTGGGCGTCGACATGCATATCGGCAGCCAGATCACCGATCTCGAGCCCTTCGGCAATGCCTTCGGCCTCATGGCCGAACTGGTGACCGCCCTGCGCGCCGATGGCCACGATATCCACCACGTCGATATCGGCGGGGGGCTGGGCATTCCCTATAATGTCGACGAGGAAGCCCCGCCCCTGCCCACCGCCTATGCCGCCGTCGTGCGCGACAAGGTCGGGCAACTGGGCTGCACCCTGGTCATCGAGCCGGGCCGGCTCCTGGTCGGCAATGCCGGCATCCTGGTGACCAGGGTCGAATATGTGAAGGAAGGGGCCGCCAATTTCGTCATCGTCGATGCGGCGATGAACGATCTCATCCGCCCCACCCTTTACGAGGCCCATCACGACATCCAGCCGGTCAACGCCTCCAACCTGCCCCCCATCACCGCCGACATCGTCGGCCCGGTCTGCGAGACCGGCGACTACCTGGCCAAGGGGCGCACCCTTCCCGGTGTCAAGGAAGGCGATCTGCTGGCTGTGATGAGCGCTGGCGCCTATGGCGCGGTCATGGCCTCCACCTATAATTCCCGCCCGCTCATCCCCGAAATTCTCGTCGATGGCGGCCGCTACCACGTCATCCGCCCGCGCAAATCGCTGGCCGAGCTCATCGCCCTGGACAGCGTCCCCGACTGGGCGTGACGACTTCCCTCGCGGCGCCGGAACGCCGCTCAACCACCCGGCCATTCCGGTAAAACCACCGGGTCATTCCGGCGCAGGCCGGAATCCATGTCCGCATGCTTCCCCGTGCTCCGGTGCCAGGGCTAGCCTTCGGCCTGGATTCCCGGCTTGCCTACCCACATAAATCGCCCGCCCCCGACTGGGTGCGACCCAAGCCATCCCTGTTTTTCCGGGAAGCATCGGCTCTTGCGTCCCCTTTCCCTTGGGGGAGAGGGTTAGGGTGAAGGGGCCTTCCCCAAACACCGTGTTCGCCAGCAGGCCCCCTCACCCGGCGCTACGCGCCGACCTCTCCCCCAAGGGAGAGGTGGAGGGGCCTCCGCTGCGCACGACCTAGATCCCGTCCTGCGCCTGCCGGGCCAGTGAGAGCACTTCCACCGGCTTGCCCGCCAGCGCGTCCTCGATCTTGGCCAGAAGGTCGGCCAGCGAGAAGGGCTTGGTGATGACGTCGTAGATGAAGGCGTCGAGCCCATGGGCGCGCTCGCGCTGGTCGGCAAAGCCGGTCATCAGCACGATAATCATCTGCGGATATTTCGCCGCGACCTGCAGGGCCAGCCCGATGCCGTCCATGATCGGCATCTTGATGTCGCTGAGCAGGAGGTCGAACCGCCCTTCTTCGGCATCGGCGGTTTCGGCGGCCAGGCCCCCGTCCTCCTCGGCTACCACCTCGTGGCCCTTCATCTTGAGGGCGCTGACCACGAAGGCGCGCACGGAAGGATCATCCTCGGCGACCAGAATACGGGCCATCAGACTTACTCCTGGGTGAAATCGAGTTGCGCGGATGCCGGCGCGGCGGGCCCATTGGTCCGCTCTCCGCCCCGGGGTTTCTTGTGCTCGCCGGCAAAGCTCAGGCGCACGCGCGCCGCCGCCTTGGGCGGCTGGGTGAGCTGGGTGTCGAAGCTCGAGCGCTCCCCGCCCATCAGGTCGCGCACCGAGGGCGTGGTGCTCCACTCGTAGATGCCCTCGCCCTTCTCGTCGATCAGCGTCACCACCACCGGCGGCACCGAGACCGGGTTGCGTTGCAGGCCAACGATCTGAGCCGAGACCACCAGCACCTCCTTGCCGTCGCGCTGGGTGCGCATGGAGGTGACGTTGGAGAAATCCAGCCCCACCACATTCACCCCCAGCCCCAGCGCGGAATAGATGCCCGCCATGTCGGGGAAGCGCTCCACCACCTGCACCCGGCCGAAATAGGCCGTGGCCAGCACCCCGACCAGCAGCAGCGCGCCGATCACCCGCAGGGTCCGCCGCAGCCGGGCCAGCGGCAATTCCGCCTCCATGGCGCTGCGCCGGCGCGAGAACGCCTTCTGCCGCTTGCGAATCAGCGCCGGGTCGACGCTCGCCGCCAGCCGGCGTTGCACATCCTCCTCGTCGCGGCCCTCATCGCGCTTCTTGCCCGTCTCCCGGGCCACGGCGCGCTCTTCCTCGGCCATGGCCTCGTCCAGCCCGTCCTCGGCCAGGGCATCGAACACCGTTTCGGGCAGCTGGTCGGCGTCTTCGGGCTCCAGCGGCCCCTGCTGCCAGGCCTGGCTGCAATGGGCGCATTGCACCTTGCGGCCGGCCGATCCGATGGCCTCGTAGGTCACCTGATATTTGGTCTGGCAATGTGGACAGGTGATAATCATCGGGCCAGACGCATGGAAGGGGCGGACGCAGGCTCCACCCTATCCATGGGGGGTTAAAACTCCTCAAACCCCATCCCCACCACATTTGCGCCGCTTTGATGCCCACAACCATGGCACCCGTGCCCTTGCGGCGCCCTTGGCTGCTATGCTGCACGAGGAATGTGATTCGCCCGCACCGATGGGGAGCCTGCCGTCTTGATCGAGTTTTCCAATGTCGGGCTGCGCTATGGCAATGGCCCGGAAATCCTGCGGAACCTCACCTTTTCGGTGGAGCCCGGCTCGTTCCATTTCCTGACCGGCCCGTCCGGCTCGGGCAAGACCAGCCTGCTGCGCCTGCTTCTGCTCTCCCTCAAGCCCTCCAGCGGCACCGTCACCATGTTCGGCGAGGATGTCAGCCGCCTCGACCAGGACCAGCTTTTGCAGATGCGCCGCCATATCGGCATAGTCTTCCAGGAATTCCGCCTGCTCGACCATCTGACCACCTTCGAGAACGTCGCCCTGCCGCTGCGCGTGCTCGGCCAGCCCGAGAGCGAATACCGCCCCAATGTCACCGAGCTGCTCGAATGGGTGGGCCTGGGCGAACGCATGAACGCCCTGCCCTCCCTGCTCTCGGGCGGCGAGAAGCAGCGCGCCGCCATTGCCCGCGCCGTCATCGCCCGCCCCAAGGTGCTATTGGCGGACGAGCCCACCGGCAATGTCGATCCCGAGCTGTCGAGCCGGCTCGTCCACCTCTTCGCCGAGCTCAACCGCACCTTGGGCACCACCATCATCCTGGCGACGCACGAATTGCCGCTGCTGGAAAAATTCAACTATCCGCGCATGCTGCTCAACAAGGGCGAACTGGTGATTCATGATTGAGCGGCTGATCTCCTTCTGGCCGGCCCGCGGCGGGGCCGCCCCCATCGTTCCCGAGCGCAGCGTCGCCGGGCGCACCCTTCTCCTGCTCATCACCATCATGAGCTTCCTTTCCGCCGTCACCCTGGGCGGGGTGGTGCTGGTGCAGAAATCGGCCATAGCCTGGTCCGCCGATGTGGGGCGCGAGGTCACCATCCAGCTGCGCCCCGTCGAGGGCGAGGTGATGGATTCCAATTTGCGCACCGCCGTCTCGCTGGCCGAATCGACCCCCGGCGTCGCCTCCGCCCGGGCCCTGAGCATCGAGGAGAGCCAGAAGCTGCTCGAGCCCTGGCTCGGCGCCGGGCTCGATCTCACCGCCATCGAGATCCCTCGCCTCGTCGTCGTCCAGCTCTCCGATCCGGCCGATGCCGACATCGAGGGGTTGCAGCGCAATCTCGGCGCGGTGAAGGGGGCGAGCCTGGATACACACGCCGCTTGGCGCCAGCAGCTCAACACCATGGCCGGCACCATCGTCCTGTCCGGCCTCATGGTGCTGGTGCTGATCGGGGCGGCGACCGTTTTGGCCATCATCTTCGCCACCCGCGGCGCCATGGCCACCAACCGCGAAATCGTCGACGTGCTCCATTATATCGGCGCCTCCAATCGCTTCATCGCCGGTGAATTCCAGGGGCGGTTCCTCTCCATCGGCCTTCAGGGGGGATTATTGGGGGCGGTGATGGCGCTGGTCTTTTTCGCGCTGATCGGCACGGCGGCCGGCAATATGCTGCCCAGCGAGGCCGGCGCCCAGGTCGGCGTCCTGTTCGGACGCTTCGCCCTGGGCTGGTCGGGCCTCATCGGCATCCTGGCCGTGGTGCCGGTCATCGCCGCGCTCACCGCCATCACCTCGCGCATGACCGTGCGGCGCTTCCTCGCCGAGACCTCATGACCGACGCCTCCGGCACGGCCCGCTTCCGCCTCACCGAGGACGACATGGTCGCCGCCGCGCGCCTTTTCGGCCGCGAGGGCTTGCGGCGCCCGCGCACCCTGAGGCTGTTCGCCATCCTGGCGCTCATCGCCTTCGCCCTGTTCACCGCCCTGCTCATGGGCGTCGAGAGCTTCGATGGCGCCGTCTTCCTGGGCCATCTGCCGCTCATTGTCCTTCTCACCGCCCTGCCCTTCGCCGTGGTCTGGATGTTGATCGCCATCCTCACCCCCCGGGCCGCCCGCACCACCTATCGCCAGCAGCGCTCCTTGCAGGTGGAGCTGACCTATGCCTGGTCCGACAGGGGCCTGGCCATTTCCAGCGAATACGGCGCCTTCGAAATCCCCTGGGGCCATTTCATGCGCTGGGCTGAGGATGAGCGCACTTTCCTGCTGTACGAGTCCGATCGTCTCTATAGGCTGGTGCCCAGACGGGTGCTCGCGCCCGACCAGCAATCGAGCCTGCGCCAGGCCCTCCGCCAGATCGGGGCCTGAGGCGGCTCCCCGGAGATCTTGACCCCTATGGCCGTCTTCCAGGCCCTGCGCACCGCTCTTTTCTATCTCGTCTTCATCGGCCAGACGGTCATCATCGCCCTCGTGGTGGGCACCATCGCCCTGTTCGCCGGCCGCACGCGGCTGAGCTGGGCCCTGGCCGTCTTCTGGTGCCATTCCAACCTGGCCTATCTGCGCGCCATCACCGGCCTCAAGACCATCGTCAGCGGCGAGGAGAACATTCCCCCCGGCGGCTGCATCATCGCCGCCAAGCACCAGAGCAACTGGGACGTCTTCGCCATTTTCCCCCATACCGGCCGGCCCGCCTACATCGCCAAGAAGGAGTTGATGCGCATTCCCTTCTTCGGCTGGGCCGCCCGCTCGCTCGACTGCATCGCCATCGACCGGCAAAAGGGCGCCCAGGCCATTCCCGCCCTCATCGAGGACAGCCGGGCCGCCATCGCGCGCGGCTGCCGCCTCGTCATCTTTCCCGAAGGCACCCGCCGCGTCGCCCTGGCCCCGCCCGCCTATCGCCAGGGCATCGTGCGCATGTATGAGGCGCTCGGCGTTCCCGTCGTGCCGGTGGCGCTCAATTCCGGCCTGTTCTGGGGTCGCAACAGCCCCGTCATCTGGCCCGGCACCGCCGAGGCAAGGTTCCTGCCCCCCATCGAGCCGGGCCTTCCCCCCGAAATCTTCAGCCAGCGTCTCGCCGATACCATCGAGAAGGAAACCGAGGCCCTCACCCTCAAGGCCATCGAAAACGGCCTGAGCCGCCCCCTCGGCGCCCAATTGCGCCAGCGCCTCGACGCCCGGCGCAATTCGGCGCAATAACACTATATATTGACGCTCTAGGCGAACGATAGCATAGATATAGATATGCCTCGGGGGCGTGCTTGACATCCTCGGCATTTTGTTCTAATTTTGTTCTCATTCAACCGGCTTATGGGAGAAGATGGACATGACCGATAGCCCTTCCAGCAAGGTCGTCCATGCCGGCTTCGGCCGTCCCGCCCCCTGGCTGGGGCGCTCCGGTCGGCATTTCGATCTGCTGGGCGAAAGCCTCGAGCAGTTCACCATGACCGAGGCCGATCTCTATCTGCTCGCCCAGGGCGGCCACGCCCTCTGGGTCGGCACCCTGGCCGAGCTGGTCGCCGACCCCATCAGCCGGAGCCGCTTCCGCCTCGCCCTCACCTGCGCCGACCGCGTCTTCCACCTTCCCGCCCCCACCGACCCGGCCGAGCGCCTGCGTCTCATCTGGGACCTGGAAGGGGCCGAACCCGCCCGAGGCGCCCAGGCGGCGTGAGGGGAACCGATCCCTCGCCCTCGAATGGCGCGAAACCGCCCATGCTTCAATGTCCAAACAAGGCCCCCTCATCCGCCCCTTCGGGGCACCTTCTCCCACAAGGGGAGAAGGGGAAACCGTTGCTGTGGCGCCACCATGCCCTAATATTCACCCCCACCCAGCCTCCCCCATCAAGGGGGAGGTGCTCCTTTGTGGATGGGACAAGATCGTGCCAAAAGCGCTGAGCCACACCTCCCCCTTGATGGGGGAGGCTGGGAGGGGGTGGAGCCGCAGTCACCTGTCCAGGCATAAGCCCCCCGGGCCTCCCCACAAAAACCACCTCTTTCCGCCCCGGACGGCGCACAACCCCCTAGCCAAGCCCCTTCGCTTGCTCTATAGAGCCGACCAATCCTTTCAGAGATGATCTCTCTGGGCCGCTCTGGCGGCGCAACGATGTTGAATTCGGAGTACCGACCATGGCAGTGCCAAAACGCAAGACCTCGCCGATGAAGCGCGGCTTCCGCCGCTCGGCCGACGCCCTTGCCAACCCGTCCTATGTCGAAGACAAGGATTCGGGCGAGCTGCGCCGTCCGCATCACGTCGACCTCAAGACCGGCATGTATCGCGGCCGGCAGATCCTCGAGGTCAAGAAGTAAACGAAAGACGAGGCGCTTTTTGCGCTCCGTTCTGTTATGCCGGCGGCCGATCCCCCTCAGGGGTCGGCCGTTTTGCTTTGTCTGCCGCCATTGGGGGCGGCCTATCGGGAGTGAACAATGAGCATGCGCGTTGAATCGGACACCATGGGCACGATCGAGGTGCCCGCCGACAAGTATTACGGCGCGCAGACCGCACGAAGCCTCCAGAATTTCGATATCGGCGGGGAAAAAATGCCCACCGAGATCATCACCGCCTTCGGCATCCTCAAAAAGGCCGCGGCCCTGGCCAACCACAAGCTCGGCCTGCTCGACGAGAAGACCCGCGACCTCATCGTCGCCGCCGCCGACGAGGTGATCGAGGGCAAGCTGGCCGCCCATTTCCCGCTGGTGGTCTGGCAGACCGGTTCGGGCACCCAGTCCAACATGAATGTCAACGAGGTCATCTCCAACCGCGCCATCGAAATGGCCGGAGGCGCCATGGGCTCGAAAAAGCCCGTCCATCCCAATGACCATGTCAATATGAGCCAGTCGTCCAACGACACCTATCCCACGGCCATGCATATCGCCGCCGTCGAGGCGTTGGAAAACTACCTCTTCCCGCGCGTCACGCTGCTGCGCGACACGCTCGCCGCCAAGTCCGAGGCCTTCATGGACGTGGTCAAGATCGGCCGCACCCATCTTCAGGACGCCACCCCCCTGACCCTGGGCCAGGAAATCTCCGGCTGGGTCGCCCAGATCGACCATGCCGTGGCCGCCATCAAGGCCAGCCTGCCGCAGTTGAAGGAACTGGCCCTGGGCGGCACCGCCGTGGGCACGGGCCTCAATGCCCATCCCGATTACGCCCGCGCCGTCGCCGCCGAAATCGCCAGCCTCACCGGCCATGATTTCGTCACCGGCCCCAACAAGTTCGCGCTTCTGGCCGGGCACGACGCCTTTGTCGGCACCTCGGGGGCCCTCAAGCAACTGGCCGTGGCCTTCATGAAGATCGCCAACGATGTGCGCTGGCTGGCCTCCGGGCCCCGCTCGGGCCTGGGCGAGATCACCATTCCCGAGAACGAGCCGGGCTCGTCCATCATGCCGGGCAAGGTCAACCCCACCCAGTCCGAGGCCATGACCATGGTGGTCGCCCATGTCATGGGCAATGACGCCGCCATCGGCTTCGCCGCCTCCCAGGGCAATTTCGAGCTCAACGTCTTCAAGCCCGTCATCGCCTATAATTTCCTGCAAAGCGTGCGCCTGCTCGCCGACAGCGCCAAGAGCTTCAACGACAATTGCGCCGTCGGCATCGAGCCCGACCGCAAGCGCATCAAGCAGCTCGTCGATCAATCCCTGATGCTGGTGACCGCGCTCAACCGCCGCATCGGCTACGACAACGCCGCCAAGATCGCCAAGACCGCCCACAGGAACGGCACCACGCTGCGCGAGGAAGCGGTCAATCTCGGCCTGCTCACCGGCGAGGAATTCGACGCCGAGGTCAAGCCCGAGCAGATGGTCGGCCCGCTCAAGCTCAAGAGCTAGATCACGATCTTTCTTCACCTCTCCTTTGGGGGAGAGGTCGGCGCGTAGCGCCGGGTGAGGGGGCCTGCTCCCAGACCCAGTGTTTGGCAAAGGCCCCTTCACCCTGACCCTCTCCCCCCAAGGGAGAGGGGACGAAGGAGCCGATGATTCTGAACAAACGTGAAATAGTCTAAACGACGATAGAGGTGCGGTAGCCCACCGGCATGCGCCTCTCGGCCACCCGCGCCCCCCGGGCATAGGCCCCCACCGCGCCTTCGGGCGTGGCGCGGCGGCGCGCCCGCTGCGGCGCCAGCCGCTCGCGCGCAGCCAGCAGTTGGCTGGCGAAAGCCGCGTCGGTTCCGCCCCGGACGGGGAGCGATCGGGAAGGGGTCGGGCCGGTCAGCATCGGCAGGCCGGATGGCCTTGTTTCAAAATCGGGCATGGTGTGCCTTGCCTGTCTCACGGCGGGCCAGCCTGTTCCAAAGTGGAACAAGGGCGCTGGTCCCGTGCCCATTAAGCGGCAAACGCCGTGCCAGATGCTAACGTTTTGTTAACGCTTTCCGCTCCCGCGTTAAGTCATGGTTAACGCCAAAACGGCTCAAAAAGCGTCCTTGGCGCGGCGCAGCGCGGCAAACACCTCCGCCGGCGCCGCCCCCTCCAGCCCGTAATGGCGCGCCAGCACCGGATCGTCCGCCCGCAGGAACGGATTGGCGCGTTTGTCCTCTCCCAGGGGGAAGGGAATGGTGAATTCGCCTTTCCCGCGCCGCCGCGCCACCTCTTCCGCCCGCCGCCGCAGCGCCGGATTATCCCCGTCCACCGAAAGCGCGAAGCGGGCGTTCGCGGCGGTATATTCGTGCCCGCAATAGACCAGCGTCTCGTCCGGAAGGTCCCGCAGGCGCTGCAATCCCGCCCACATCGGGCCGGGCGTCCCCTCGAACATCCGGCCCACGCCCAGCGAGAACAGCGCGTCGCCGCTGAAAAGATGCCCCCCCTCCCTGTCGTGGAAGACGATGTGGCCCAGCGTGTGGCCGGGCGTGTCATAGACCGCGAACGCCGTTTCCCCCAGCATCACCCGGTCGCCGCCCGAAACCAGCGCGTCCAGCCCGGCGATTTTGTCGCTTTCCCCGCGCGGCCCCACCACGCGGGCGCCGAATTCACCCTTGAGCTCGCCCAGCGCCTCGACATGGTCCTGATGGTGGTGGGTGATGAAAATATCGGTGAGCCGCCAGCCCCGCCGCGTGAGGGCCGCCCTGATGGCCGGGGCTTCCGGCGCATCGATGGCGGCGGTGCGGCCGCTGGCCACGTCATGGGCCAGATAGCCGAAATTGTCGCTGCGGGCGGCAAAGACGTCGACGACGAGGCTCATGGCGGGCTCCTTCGCATAGGTTATCCCCGAGGCTAGGCGGGCCGCGCCGGGCTGGCAACGCCCCATTGGACAAGTGGCGGAGAAAGCGGCAGACTCCGGCCATGACCGTCGACGTCACCCGCCTCATCGCCTTTTACAAATCCCCGCTGGGCCGCATCGCCCGCGCCCTCATCCGCGAGCAGGTGATGGCGCTCTCGGCCGACATTTCCGGCCGGCGCATCCTCGGGCTGGGCTTTGCCACCCCCTATATGCGCTTCACCCTGGAAACGGCCGAGCGCGTGCTGGCCTTCATGCCCGCCCGCCAGGGCGCCTCGGCCTGGCCGCGCGAGGGGCCCTCGCACACCGTGCTCTGCGATCCGCTGGAAATGCCGCTGACCGACGCCGCCATCGATCTCACCATCGCCATCCACGCCCTCGAACACGTCGCCGACGACGAGGAACTGATGCGCGAGCTCTGGCGCATCACCGCGCCCAATGGCCAGTTGATCCTGGTGGTGCCGCGGCGGCGGGGCATCTGGGCCCAGCTCGACCACACCCCCTTCGGCCAGGGCAATCCCTATTCCGGCAGCCAGCTCGACAAGCTGCTGCGCGACCACAGCTTCGTGCCCGAGGCCTGGCGCGACGGGCTGTTCCTGCCGCCGGTGCAATCCCCGCTCTTGCTCAAATCCACCCGGCTGTTCGAGCGGGGCGGACGGCTGTTCGGGCCGGCCATGAGCGGGGTCATCTGTGTGCGGGCCCGCAAGGAAGCCTTCCCCGCCGTGCCGCGCCGCAAGCGCGAGGAGCGTTATGTGCGCCTGCCCAATCTCTCCACCGCCACGGCCCGGCACGGCTGAAGCAGCACGCCGCCAAGGTTTTTTTTGCCTTCCGGCCCGGCTTTGACTATGGTCCGCGCGGTTTTCCGCCCAGCGTAGCATTCCCATGACCGACGACATCAGTCCCCAGCCGCAGCCCGGCATTCTCGACATTGCGCCCTATATGCCCGGCAAGGCCGGCGCGCCGGGCAGCAATGCGGTCAAGCTCTCGTCCAACGAGTCGCCCCTGGGCGCCAGCCCCAGGGCGGTGGAAGCCTTCCAGGCCGCCGCCACGCGGCTCGACATCTACCCCGAAGGCTCCTCGCGCATCCTGCGCACCGCGCTGGGCGAGGTGCATGGCATCGATCCGGACACCATCGTCTGCGGCAATGGCTCGGACGATCTGCTGCATCTGCTGGCGCAGTGCTATCTGGGCGAGGGCGACGAGGCGGTGATGAGCCGCTACGGCTTTTCGGTCTATCCCATCATCACCAAGGCCGCCGGCGCTGCCATCGTCATGGTGGACGAGCCCGACTTTGTTGCCGAGGTCGATGGCCTGCTGGCCGCCGTCACCCCGCGCACCAAGGTGGTGTGGCTGGCCAACCCCAACAATCCCACCGGCACCTATCTGCCCGACGCCGAGATCCGACGCCTGCATGCCGGGCTGCGCCCCGACATCCTGCTGGTCATCGACAACGCCTATGCCGAATATGTCACCGCCGCCGACTTTTCGGTGGGGCTCGACCTGGTGCGCGAAAGCGCCAACGTGGTCATGGTGCGCACCTTCTCCAAGATGGGGCTGGCGGCCGCCCGCATCGGCTGGATGGTCGGGCCGGACCCTGTGATCGACGTCATCAACCGCATTCGCGGCCCCTTCAACGTCAACCTGCCCGCGCAACTGGCCGGCGCGGCGGCGACCCGTGACGTGGAGTTCACCGCCCGCCTCAAGGAACACAATGCCAGATGGCGCGACTGGCTGACGGCGGAGCTGCATTCCAATTCCATGCGCGTGGTGCCCAGCCAGGCCAATTTCATCATGGTGTTGTTTCCCGACGCCGATTTTGCCGCCCGCGCCTTCGACGCGCTGTTCCAGCGCGGCCTCATCGTGCGCGAGATCGGCGCCTCCTACGGCATCCCCAATGGCCTGCGCATCTCCATCGGCTCGGAAGAGGCCATGCGCGGCGTCGCCGGCATTCTAAAGGCATTGGTCAAGATCTCATGAGCACCCCCTTCCGCAAGCTCGCCCTCATCGGCATCGGGCTCATCGGCTCGTCCATCGCCCTGGCGGCCCGCCGGCATAATCTGGCCGGCACCATCGCCATCGCCACCCGCAAGGCCGAAACGCTGGAGGAGGCCCGCGCCCTCGGGCTGGGCGACACCTATACGCTCGACGCCGCCGAGGCGGTGAAGGGGGCCGACCTGGTCATCCTCTGCGCGCCGGTGGGCGCCTATGAGCAGATCATGCAGGCCATCGCCCCGGCGCTGGAGCCGGGCGCGATCCTCTCCGATGTCGGCTCGGTCAAGGGCCATGTGGTCAAGGTGCTGGCGCCCCTGGTGCCGGCGGGGGTCGATTTCATCCCCGGCCATCCCATCGCCGGCACCGAATATTCCGGCCCCTCGGCCGGCTTCCCCGAACTCTTCGCCGGCCGCTGGTGCGTCTTGACGCCGGACGGCGCAGTCGCGCCGGCGCAGGTGGAAAAGCTCGCCCAATTCTGGCGCGCCATGGGCAGCCAGGTGGAGGTGATGGGCGCGGCGCACCACGATATGGTCCTGGCCATAACCAGCCATATCCCCCACCTCATCGCCTACAATATCGTGGGCACCGTGGCAGACCTCGAAGCGGCCACCCAGTCCGAGGTCATCAAGTTCTCCGCATCGGGCTTCCGCGATTTCACCCGCATCGCCGCCTCCGATCCGGTGATGTGGCGCGACGTCTTCCTCACCAACCGCGACGCGGTGCTGGAGATGCTGGGGCGGTTCCTCGAGGACCTCTCGGTGCTCCAGCGCGCCGTGCGCACCGGCGACGGGCCGGCGCTCGAAGCCATGTTCACCCGCACCCGCGCCATCCGCCGCTCCATCATCTCCGCCGGCCAGGAAACCGCCGCCCCCGATTTCGGCCGCCCGCACCAGCCGGCGCCCGCCAAGCCCGAAGACGGCGCCGCCTAGCCTCATCCGCTCCTTCACCTCTTCCTTGGGGGAGAGGTCGGCGCACGGCGCCGGGTGAGGGGGCCTTCCTCTTGCCCCCGCGTGCGTAACTAGAACAGCGGCGGCAGGCTGGCCAGCGGCACAAGGCCCGAGAATACCCCACCGGAGCGGAAATTGATCTGGTTGGCATAGGCGCCGTCCTCGCCGGGCAGACCCAGCACCAGCGTGCGCACCGGCTCGTCGAGGAGCGGCCCGATGCGCTCGGCCACCCCCGTGGAGCGGATATCGACCTGCCCGTTGACCAGCCCCTGCGCGTCGAGCTGCATCTGCCCCTCGGCATCCAGCGTCATGTCCGCCGTGCTGGCATGGATGGAGACGACCTTCAGCCCGCCCCCCACCTGCTGCATCACCGGCAGCAGCATGGGATCGCCCCAATTGCGCACATCGTCGGGCAGGCCGGTCACCTCGAGCTGGATTTCGGCCTGGCCGTCGGCCAGCGACAGGCCCGGCCAGTCGAGCCCATCGAGGCGCCCATAGATCGCCGCGCCGGCCAGGAACCGGGCGGCGTCATGCACCTCGGGCATGTCGAAGGCATGCAGCTCCACGCGCGGCGCCTGGGCGATCAGCATCTCGCCGAAAAGACTGTCGGACCAGACCATCTCCTCGCCCACCACGGAAGCCCGCGCCAGCCGCCAGCCGTCGAGCCGCAGGCTCGCTTCGAGCGTCTTCCAGGCGAGGCTGTTGCGCGTGCCGGTGAAGCTGTCGCTGATCTGCGCCGGCCCCTTGGCCGAGATCAGCGCATGGTTGAACGCATAGGCCCGCACGCTGGCCCTCAGGCCCGGAAGGGCGATGCCGATGTCGCCGGAGATGATCTCGGCATTGGGGCAATCCACGTCGAACCGGAAGGGATACCCCCCCACGCTCAACCCTTCGCAGCGCAGGATCGGCATGGTGAGGCCATCGGCGCCGGCCATGGCCTCGATTTCGCCACGCACCTGGCTGGCGGCCACCCACCAATAGGCGCTCCAACCCAGGATGACGGCGAGGACGAGGGCGCCCAGAATGATGATTCGCTTTTTCATGGCGGCAGTCTTACCCGCGCTTGTGGCCCGACAGAAGGGCCAACGCCGCCGCGCTGTTGCCTTGCGGGTCCGAACGGCGCTAATTTTCCGATTCTATTCGGTGCAGCGAAGCGAACGACATGACGACCCATTGGGTCTTTGGCTACGGCTCTCTCATCTGGAACCCCGGCTTCGCCCATGTCTCGGCCCAGCAGGGCCTGTTGCGCGGCGCCCATCGCAGCCTGTCCATCGTCTCCCATCATCATCGCGGCACGCCGGAGCGGCCGGGCCTGGTGTTCGGGCTGGCGCGCGGCGGCTCCTGCCGCGGCATGGTCTTCGAGGTGGCGGACGCCGACTGGAGCGCGGTGCGCGCCTATCTGCACGAGCGCGAGCAGGTGACCTCGGTCTATAAGGATGCCATGCGCCCGGTGCGGCTGGCCGACGGGCGCGACGTCACCGCCCTCGCCTTTCTGGTCAATGAACGCCACGAACAGTTCACCGGCCGGCTCGACATCGAGCGGCAGCTGGCCATGATCCGGGCCGGCGTCGGCATTTCCGGCCGCAATGTCGATTATGTGCTCAACACCGCCCGCCATCTCCAGCAGATGGGCATCCGCGACCGCCATCTGATGATGCTGGCCGAGCTTCTGGCGCGCGAAGACGCCCAGCCGGCCTGAACCGCTATAGCGCCAGTTGCCCGTTTTCGCCCACGCAGGCGGCCCGCGCTCCATATTCCTTCACCCGCCGCTCGATGATCCCGGCAATGCGCCGCATGCCTGGCGTCGCCCGGCCCGGCTGGCGCACCACCGGATTGGGCAGCGCCGTCACCAGCAGGGTCGCCGTCTGCCAGTCGAGATTTTGCGGCTCGCGCCCGAAGGCCCGCCGCGCCCCCGCCGCCACGCCGAACTGCCCTTCCGGCCCCCATTCGGCGATGTTGAGATAGATCTCCATGATCCTGTGCTTGGGCATGACCAGATCGATATAAAGCGCCAGCGGCACTTCCAGCGCCTTGCGCAGCACGCTCTGCCCGTTCCAGAGGAAGAGATTGCGCGCCACCTGCATGGTGATGGTCGAGGCGCCCCGCGCCGGCTCGCCGGCGAGATATTTCTTCACCTCGTCGCGCAGCGCGCCCATGTCGACGCCATTATGGCGGCAGAACTGCCCGTCTTCCGAGAGGATCACCGAAGCCTTGAGCCGGTCCGAGATATCGGCCAGCGCCCGCCATTCGCGCTCGACCGGCTGGCCGGTGAGCTGGCGCGCCAGCATGGGCACCGAGACCGGATCGACCACCAGATAGAGCGGCGTCAGCACCAGCGGGATGGCGACCAGCACGCCAAGCGCCATGCCCAGTCCGCGCAGGATGCGCCACACGCCTTTTGCCTTGCCCGATGCCGCCATGGCCCCCTGCATAGCCACAGCGCGGTTGCGGCGAAAGGCCAATCTTTTGTTCCCGCGCCCCATCTTGCCGCCTTGCGCCCAAACGGCTAGCAACAGGGCCATGTATGACTTTTCCGCCGACATCGCCGATTGCGCCCGGGCCGTCGAGGCCGGGCTGGCCCAGCGGCTCGATGCCGGCGCGCTTTCCGGTCCCGGCCCCGCCGCCGATCGGCTGGTCGCGGCCATACGCCATGGGAGCCTGGCCGGCGGCAAGCGCCTGCGCCCCCTGCTGGTGCGCCAGGCCGCCGCCATTTTCAGCCTGCGCCCCGAGCAGTCCCTGGAGGCCGGGCTCGCCGTCGAAATGGTCCATTGCTATTCGCTGATCCATGACGACCTGCCCGCCATGGACGACGACGATCTGCGCCGCGGCCGCCCCACCGTCCACAAGGCCTATGACGAGGCCACGGCCATCCTCGCCGGCGACGCGCTGCTCACCCAGGCTTTCGCTCTGCTGGCCGACCCGGCCTGCCATCCCGATCCCGCCATCCGCATCGCCCTGGTGGCCGAGCTGGCCGCGGGCGCAGGGGCCGGCGGCATGGTGGGCGGGCAGATGCGCGATATCGAAGGCGAGAAGGGCGGCTTTTCCGGCGACGAGATTTCCACCATGCAGGCGATGAAGACCGGCGCGCTCATCCGCGCCAGCGTGCGCATGGGCGCCATGCTGGGCGGGGCCGACCCACGAGCCCTCTCGGCGCTCTCGGCCTATGGCGAGGCGGCCGGCCGCGCCTTCCAGCTCGCCGACGACATTCTCGACGTCACCGCCAGCCCCGAAGCCATGGGCAAGGCCACCGGCAAGGATGCCGGCATGGGCAAGCAGACCCTGGTGGGCCAATTGGGCCTCGATGGCGCGCGGGCCCGGCTCGACGACATCGTCAATCACGCGCTGGCGTGCCTGCGCACCTTCGGCCCCCGCGCCGATGGCTTGCGCGCCACCGCCCGCTATTTCGCCAGCCGGGAGAATTGACCTTGGCGCGTCTGGTCAGCATCAATATCGGCGCGGCCCGCCCCATTCCCGGCACGGCCACGCCCACCGGCATCTATAAAACCCCCGCCACCGGCCCGATTGCCGTGGGGGTGCAGGGCCTTGCCGGCGACGTCATCTGCGACCGCGAGCACCATGGCGGGGCCGATCAGGCCGTCTATGTCTATTTCACCGAAGACTATGACTGGTGGGCGCCACAGCTGGACGTGCCGCCCGAGCCCGGCCTGTTCGGCGAAAACCTCACCATTTCCGGCACCGACAGCGCCCGAACCGCCATTGGCGACCGCTTCACCATTGGCGAGCTGGTGCTGGAAGTCACCTATCACCGCACCCCCTGCATGACCTTCGCCGCCAGGATGGGCGATCCGAAATGGGTGAAGCGTTTCCACCGCGGCAACCGGCCCGGTGCCTATTGCCGCGTCATCACCCCCGGCACCATCCAGGCCGGCATGGAGATCGCCGTCACCCCCTTTGCCGGGGAGCGCGTCACCGTGACCGAACTCATGGCGCTCGATGGCGCGCGGGAAATCGACCCCGCCTTCATGCGCCGGGCCCTCGCCACGCCCATCCGCCACAAGACCCGGTTCAAATACGAGAACAGCCTCGCCAGCCTCTTCTGAAAGCGACTTCCATGAGCCTTGAATCCGTGAAGGCCGATTTGGCCGCCCGCGCCCCCGACCTCGCCGTCATCGTCACCCCCGATTCCACCGCCACGGTGCAACTGGCCGCCGAGGTGCATGGGGTCGAGCCCGGCCAGATCGCCAAGACGCTCTGCATCCGCGTCAAGGACGAGGAATTCCTGCTGGTGACGCGGGGCGATGCCCGGCTCGACAACCAGAAATCCAAGGCGGCCTTCGGCGGCCGGCCGCGCATGCTGGGCGCCGAGGACGTGCTGCGCCTCACCAGCCACCAGGTCGGCGGGGTCTGCCCCTTCGGCCTACCCGCGCCGCTGCCGATCTATCTCGATGCCTCGCTCAAGGTCTATGACCTCGTCATTCCCGCCGGCGGGGGCACCCATGCCTCGGTCAAGCTCACCCTGGACCGGCTGGCCGAACTCTGCGGCAATCGCTGGGTCGACGCCTGCGTGCCGCCGGCCGAATAGGCCGGTTCAGCGCAGCATCCCCATCAGTCCCAGCACCAGAATTGCCAGCAGCAGAAAGCCCACCAGCAGGGCACGGCGCGGCGTCGGCCCATAAGGGGTGAAAAGCCATCGAATGGCGGCGCGGAATCGGTCGGGTTCGCTCATGGGCCGATCCGACACCGGCCCGCCCGATCGGACAACCCATATTCAGGGGCTATTCCGCAGCCGGCCGGGCCTGGCCGAATTTGCGCTCGATATAGTCGGCCACCATCACCTTGAACTGGTCGGCGACGTCGGCGCCGCGCAGCGTCGCCACCTTCTCGCCGTCGACGAAAACCGGGGCCGCGGGGGTTTCGCCGGTGCCCGGCAGGGAAATGCCGATATTGGCGTGCTTGCTCTCGCCCGGCCCGTTGACGATGCAGCCCATCACCGCCACCGACAGCGTCTCCACCCCGGGATAGCGCTCGCGCCATTCCGGCATGGAGGTGTTGAGATGGTCCTGGATTTCCTTGGCCAGCGTCTGGAAGGTGGTGGAGGTGGTGCGCCCGCAGCCCGGGCACGCCGCCACCACCGGCAGGAACTGGCGGAAGCCCATGGTCTGGAGCAGTTCCTGGGCCACCTTGACCTCGGTGGTGCGGTCCCCGCCCGGCTCGGGCGTCAGCGAGATGCGGATGGTGTCCCCGATCCCCTGTTGCAGCAATATGCCCATCGCCGCCGAGGAGGCGACGACGCCCTTGGTGCCCATGCCCGCCTCGGTGAGGCCCAGATGCAGCGCATAGTCGCAGCGCGCCGCCAGGTCCTGATAGACGGCGATCAGGTGCTGCACGTCGCTGACCTTGGTGGACAGGATGATGTGGTCGCGCCCCAGCCCGATTTCCTCGGCCCGCCGCGCCGAGAGCAGCGCCGACTGGATGATGGCCTCGCGCTGCACGGCGGCGGCCGAGATGGGATTGGCCGAAGCGGCGTTCTCATCCATGAGCCGGGTCAGCAATTCCTCGTCGAGCGACCCCCAATTGACCCCGATGCGCACCGGCTTGTCATATTTGAGCGCCAGCTCGATCAGGGTCGAGAACTGGATGTCGCGCTTGGCCTTGAAGCCGACATTGCCCGGATTGATGCGATATTTGGCCAGCGCCTCGGCGCAGGCCGGATGGTCGGTGAGCAGCTGGTGGCCGATATAGTGGAAATCGCCCACCAGCGGCACGTCATAGCCCATGAAGGCCAACCGGTCGCGGATATGGGGCACGGCGGCGGCGCTTTCGTCCCGGTCCACGGTGATGCGCACGATTTCCGAGCCGGCCCGCGCCAGCTGCATCACCTGCCGCACCGTCGCATCGATATCGGCGGTGTCGGTATTGGTCATGGATTGCACCACAACCGGCGCGCCGCCCCCGACCAGGACGTCGCCCACCCTAACCCCAACCGATTGTCTGCGCGGCGCCGGACCGGCCATTTTCATCCCCGAAAACTGATGCTCCCGAGATAGGACTTCCCTTCCCGCCTGGCAACAGCACAATAAGAGGAGCGGGGACGGAAATGGGGCTCTTGAACCGGGCCCGCCTCAAAACCATCTATAGCCCATGATGCACATGCTCCTTCCCCGCCTGATCCTCTTCCGCAAGGAAGTCATCCAGCTCTGGAAAGCGCTCTGGGCGCGCGAGACCCCGCTTTACCTCAAGGCGGCGACGCTGTTCGTGGCTTTCTACCTCGTCAATCCCTTCGACATCATCCCCGATGTCATCCCGCTTCTGGGCTGGGTCGACGACATCGTGCTTATCCCCCTGATGGTGAGCTGGATCGTGGCGCGCCTGCCCGTCCCGGCCCGTGTCTATGCCGGCAAATACGGCCCCACCGTCGACGGCTCCGCCCGCCGGCTCTAAGCCGCTGCAAATTGCCTTGAGGCGTCGGCCCCTTCGTCCCCTCTCCCTTGGGGGAGAGGGTCAGGGTGAGGGGGCCTTCCCCAAGCGCTGAGCCCGGGACGAGGCCCCCTCACCCGGCGCTGCCCGCCGACCTCTCCCCCAAGGGAGAGGTGAAGATGGGCCTTCTTTCTATTCGATCCGCACCAGCAAATCCTTGGCGTCGATCTGGTCGCCCGACTTGACGAGCAGTTCGGCCACCACCCCGTCGATTTCGGCATGGATGGCGGTTTCCATCTTCATCGCCTCGATCGAGCAGAGCACGTCGCCGGCCGACACCTTCTGGCCTTCCTTGACCGCCAGCGTCGAAATGACGCCGGGCATGGGCGCGCCCACCTGCCGTGCGTCGCCCGGCACCGCCTTGGCCCGCAGCTGGATGGTGCCGGCGCTCAGCCGATCGGGCACGACGATGGTGCGCGGCTGCCCGTTGAGGTCGAAGAAGCACCGCACCTCGCCCTTCTCATTGGTTTCGGCGCGGCTGAGATAGGTGACGACCAGCGTCTTGCCCTTCTCGATCTCCACCAGCACCTCGTCGCCTTCCTCAAGGCCGTAGAAATAGACCGGCGTCGGCAGCACGGCGGTGGGCCCATAGCGCTCCTGGGTCTTCTCGAAATCGGAAAAGACCTTGGGATACATCAGATACGAAGCCAGCTCGAAATCGCTGATCTCGCGCCCCGCCTCGCTGGCGATCTTCTTGCGCTCGGCCTCGAGATCGACCGTGCCCAGATAGGAGCCGGGCCGCTGGGTGAGCGGGGCCTTGCCCTTGAGCACCTTCTTCTGCAAGGCCGGGGGGAAACCGCCCGGCGGCTGGCCGAGATCGCCGGCGAAGAACCCCACCACGCTGTCAGGGAAGGCGATGTCGCGGTTCGGGTCCTCCACATCGGCGCGGGTGAGACCGGCCGAGACCATGGCCAGGGCCATGTCGCCCACCACCTTGGACGAGGGCGTCACCTTGACGATGTCGCCGAACATCTGGTTGACGTCGGCATAGGTCTGGGCAACCTCGTGCCAGCGGGTTTCCAGCCCCAGCGAGCGCGCCTGCTCCTTGAGATTGGTGAACTGGCCGCCCGGCATTTCATGCAGATAGACTTCCGACGCCCCGCCCTTGAGATCGCTCTCGAAGGCGCGATACTGGGTGCGCACCGCCTCCCAATAAAAGGAAATCTGGCGGATGGTCCTGGCGTCGAGCCCGGGATCGAATTCGCCCCCGGCCAAAGCCGCGACCAGCGAACCCAGCGTCGGCTGGCTGGTGGTGCCGGAAAGCGCGTCCATGGCCGCGTCCACCGCGTCGACCCCCGCCTCCACCGCAGCCAGCACCGTGGCCGCGGCCGCACCGGACGTATCATGGGTATGCAGATGAATGGGCAGGCCCACTTCCTGCTTGAGCGTCCTGATGAGCACTTGCGCCGCGGCCGGCTTCAGGAGCCCCGCCATATCCTTGAGGCCGAGGATGTGCACCCCCGCCTTTTCAAGCTCCTTGGCCAGGTTCACGTAATATTTGAGATCGTATTTGGCGCGGGCCGGGTCGAACAGGTCCCCCGTATAGCAGATGGCGCCTTCGGCGACCTTGCCCTCTTCCAGCACCGCGTCGAGCGACACCCGCATGTTCTCGACCCAGTTGAGACAGTCGAAGACGCGGAAGATATCGACGCCGCCTTTGGCCGCCTGCCTGACGAAGAACTTGACGACATTGTCGGCATAATTGGTGTAGCCCACGCCATTGCTGCCGCGCAGCAGCATCTGCGTCAGGATATTGGGCGCGCCCTCGCGCACCTTGGCCAGCCGCTCCCAGGGGTCTTCATTGAGGAACCGCATGGAGACATCGAACGTCGCCCCGCCCCAGCATTCGAGGCTGAACAAATTGGGCAGGCCCCGGCTATAGGCCTGGGCGATGCGGGTGATGTCGAAGCTGCGCATGCGCGTGGCGAGCAGGCTCTGATGCGCGTCGCGCATGGTGGTGTCGGTGAAGAGCACGCGCTTTTGCGCCTTCATCCAGTTGGCCAGCGCCACCGGCCCGTCGCGGTCGAGAATCTGCCGGCTGCCCTCCACCAGCGCCAGCGGCGGGAATTCCGGCACCACCGGCGCCGCCGCCTCGGCGGGCGGGCGCGGCCGGTCGCGCACTTCCGGGTGCCCGTTCACCGTCACATCGGCGATATAGGTCAACAGCTTGGTGGCGCGATCGCGGCGCGGGCGGAAATTGAACAATTCCGGCGTCGTGTCGATGAAGCGCGTCGTATAGCGGTTGGCGATGAAATCGGGGTGGGTGATGATGTTTTCGAGGAACGCCAGATTGGTGGCGACGCCCCGGATGCGGAATTCGCGCAGCGCGCGATGCATGCGCGCAATGGCTTCCTCGGCCGTCGGCGCCCAGCAGGTGACTTTTTCCAGAAGCGGATCGTAATAGCGGGTGATGACCGCGCCCGAATAGGCCGTGCCGCCATCGAGCCGCACCCCGAAGCCGGTGGCGCCGCGATAGGCGGTGATGCGGCCGTAATCGGGGATGAAGTTCTGCTCGGGGTCTTCCGTGGTCACCCGGCACTGGATGGCATTGCCGTTGAGCCGGATATTCTCCTGGAGGGGAACCCCCGATTCCGGCGTGCCGATCACCGCGCCGTCGAGCAGGTGAATCTGCGCCTTGACGATGTCGATGCCGGTCACCTCCTCGGTGACGGTGTGCTCCACCTGGATGCGCGGATTGACCTCGATGAAATAGAATTCATCGGTGTCGGCATCCATGAGGAACTCGACCGTGCCGGCGCCGCGATAATTGGCGGCCTTGCCCAGCCGCACCGCCGCGTCGGTCAGGCCCTTGCGCACCGCGTCGGACAGATAGGGCGCGGGCGCGCGCTCCACCACCTTCTGGTTGCGCCGCTGCACCGAGCAGTCGCGCTCATAAAGATGCACCAGATTGCCGTGGTCGTCCCCGATCAGTTGCACCTCGACATGGCGGGCCCGCTCGACCAGCTTTTCGAGATACATCTCGTCCTTGCCGAAGGCGGCCTTGGCCTCGCGCTTGCCTTCGGAGACTTCGGAAACCAGGTTCTTCTCGTCCATGATGCGGCGCATGCCGCGCCCGCCCCCGCCCCAGCTCGCCTTGAGCATCAGCGGATAGCCGATCTCGGCGGCCATCTTCTTGACCGTCTCCATGTCGTCGGGCAGCGGATCGGTGGCCGGCACCACCGGCACGCCCGAGGCGATGGCCATGGCGCGGGCGGCGACCTTGTTGCCCAGGTCGCGCATGGTCTGGGCGCGCGGTCCGATGAAGACGATGCCCGCCGCCTCGCAGGCCTCGGCGAATTCGGGGCTTTCCGAGAGGAGACCATAGCCGGGATGGATGGCGTCGGCCCCCGAAAGGCGCGCCACCCGGATATATTCGTCGATCTGCAGATAGGCCTCGACCGGCCCCTTGCCCTTGCCGATGAGATAGGCCTCGTCCGCCTTGAAGCGGTGCAGCGCCAGCTTGTCCTCCTCGGCGAACACCGCCACCGTCTTGAGCCCCAGCTCATTGGCGGCGCGGAAGACGCGGATGGCGATCTCGCTGCGATTGGCGACAAGGATTTTCTTGATTGGCATCGATTTAAATTCCGAGCAGGGGAAAAGACAGGGCCCCTTGCGAAGGCCCGGCTCAGCAACAATCGACGGAGAGGACGGTTGCCCGTCCAACCGTCACAAGACCTTTATTTGCCGCTCAGATGACCGGCCAGGTGGCTCATATCGTAGCCGGCCTCGGCCGCCTGCGAGATGATGTCTTCCGCCGCCATCCCGCCCGCCTGGCTCAGGGCCCAGAGCGTGGTCGAGCGGGTTCCGGATCGGCAGAAGCAGAAAACCGGACCCGCGCTCCCCTCAAGCACGGCCCGGGTCTTTTCGACCATGTCGGGGGTCACCCCTTCACGGCCGAGCGGAATGGCATGATAGGCGAGGCCCGCCGCCTTCGCCGCCGCCTCGATTTCGGCGCCGGCGGGCTGGTCGGGCGATTCCCCATCTGGGCGGTTATTGACGATGGCGACGAAACCGGCGGCCTTGAGCGCGGCGATGTCGTCAGGATGAATCTGGCCCGAAACACTGACGTGATCGTTGATGCGCTTCGTCTCCAAGGCCTGCCCTCCTGCGTTTCGCGGCCGTTTATAGACAGGAGCCCGCCCCGAGCGCAACAGGGGGGAACGCAATCCTGTCCCCACCCTGTCATGAGGAACGCACCTCACCCCTCGCCGACGCCCGGCGTGTAGCGGGCCAGCGCCTTGATGACGCCCTTGGCCGTCACCCGGCCGATCTGGCGGCCCTCCTCGTCGAGCACGCCCACCCACTGGTTTTCGGCGAAATGGGGCAGCACGTCCTCGCAGCGGACCGTGGCCGGCACCGCGAAGTCGCAGTCCTCGAACGCGCCCCTTTCCATGATGGTGCGCACATGGATGGCGCGGGCCTTGTTCACCTCGCGCACGAATTCCTCGATATGCTCGTTGGCGGGCCGCAGCACGATTTCCTCGGGCCGCCCCACCTGCTGCACCGCCCCGTCCTTGAGCACGGCGATGCGGTCGGCGATCTTGAGCGCCTCGTCGAAATCATGGGTGATGAAGAGGATGGTCTTGCCCAGGCTCTTCTGCAATTCCACCAGCTGGTCCTGCATGCCCGAGCGGATCAGCGGGTCGAGCGCCGAAAACGCCTCGTCCATGAGGATGATGTCGGTGTCCAGCGCCAGCGCCCTGGCCAGGCCCACACGCTGCTGCTGGCCGCCCGAAAGCTGGCGCGGCCGGCTCTGCTCATAGCCCGCCAGTCCCACGGTCTCGATCCATTTGGCGGCGCGTTCCAGCCGCTCGGCCTTGCCCACGCCGCGCACTTCCAGCCCATAGGCGACATTGTCGATGACCGAGCGGTGCGGCAGGAGGCCGAATTTCTGGAACACCATGGCCACCATGGTGCGCCGGTAGGTGCGCAGCTCCGGCCGGCTCATCTTCAGCACGTCGGTGCCATCGACCAGGATTTCCCCCGCCGTCGGCTCGATCAGGCGGTTGACGTGGCGGATAAGGGTGGATTTGCCCGAGCCCGAAAGCCCCATGACCACGAAGATCTGCCCGCGCGCGATATCGAGCGAGACATTGTCGAGCCCCACCACGTGGTCGGTCTCGGCCTGCATTTCGGCCTTGGACTTGCCCTGGCGCAGCAATTCCAGCGCCCCCTGCGGGTCGGGGCCGAAGATCTTGGTCACCCCGCGCATGCTGATGGCCAGGTCCGTATCGATAGTCATGGCGTCCATCTAGCGCGCCTCCATCAGCCCAATGCGGGCCTGCAATTGTTTGCCGAAGGATTGGGTGATGCGGTCGAAGATGATGGCCAGCACCACGATGCCCAGCCCGGCGAACAGCCCGCGGCTGACCTCGAGCCGGCCGATGCCCTGCAGCACCTGGTAGCCCAGCCCGCCCGCACCGATCATCGAGGCGATCACCACCATGGCCAGCGCCATCATCGTGGTCTGGTTGACCCCGGCCAGGATGGTCGGCAGCGCCAGCGGAATCTGCACGCCGAACAGGCGCTGCGTCGGCGTGGTGCCAAAGGCGCGGCTGGCCTCCATCACCGCCGGGTCGACCGAGCGCAGCCCCAGATCGGTGAGCCGCACCAGCGGCGGGGCGGCATAGACGATGGTGGCGATCAGCGCCGGAATCTTGCCCGGCCCGAAGATCATCACCGTGGGGATCAGATAGACGAAGCTGGGCAGGGTCTGCATCAGGTCGAGCAGCGGCGTGAAGATCTGGCGCACCCGCAGCGAGCGGCTCATCCATACCCCGATGGGAATGGAGGCGAAGATGGCGGTGATCGTGGCCGCGATCATCAGCGCCATGGTGGCCATGGCGTCCTGCCACAGATCCATGACGCCGAGGAACATCAGCGACACGAACACCACCACCGGCAATTGCCAGCGTCGCGTGGACAGATAGGCCACGCCCACGAGAATGGCGACGATCAGCCACCAGGGCGTGGCGACCAGCAGCCGCTCGATGGAGTTGAGCAGCATGAGCAGCGGATAGGCGGCGGCTTCCAGCTCGCCACCCCAATTGCGGACCACCCAGTTGAGGGCATCATCGACCGCCCGGCGCAGCGGACGGGTATCGATCAGGTGAGGAAACATTCTTGGTCTTTCTCGGCGGCAGGGAGGGAGGGGGCCATTCCGAAGTTTGACTGGCCCGGTCTCTCCAGAACCAGCGGCGCTGCCCACGGACCGGGTCCGGGGACAGCGTCGGCGTTGGGGAGGATCCGAGGGACGCCGGCCCCATCGGGGGCCCGCGCCGGGTTCACATCAGCCCAGATCGGCCAGCACCTTGTCGGCGACTTCCGCCGGCACCCACTGGGTCCACACATCCTGCTTGGTGCGCAGGAAGTTTTCCGCCGTCTGGGCGGCATCGGCCTGGTTCTCGTCGCCATAGACCAGAAGCTCGCTGATCTGGGCGTTGGTGAGCCCCACCTTGGAGAAATAGGCCGCAATGGCCGGAGCCTCATCGGCGATCCAGGCTGCGGCGCCGACCACGGCCGGGCTCGAGGGATAGGCGGTCACCCCGGCCGGCTCGGTGCAGTCCGGATCGGTGTTGCAGGCATAGACTTCGGGCTTGGTTTCGCCCAGATCGAGCTGCACCGCCGGGAACTTGCCCAGGATGGCCGTGGGGCCCCAGTAATAGAAGAGGATGGGCTCTTCCCGGGTGAAGGCACGGGCGATGGAGGCGTCGAGCGCGCCGCCCGAGCCCGGCGAGAAGATGTTCCAGGTGCCGTCCATGTCGAAGGCCTCGAACAGCGCCGAGGTCGACAATTCACAAGCCCAGCCCGGCGGGCAGGAATAAAGCCGGCCCTGGCTCGGATCTTCCGGGTCGGGGAAGAGGTCGGGACGGGCGATCACCGCTTCGGCGCTGGTCAGCTCGGGATGCTCGGCCTGGACATATTGGGGAATGAACCAGCCTTCCACCGTGCCATCGCTGATGGCATCGCCCAGTTGCACGACCTTGCCCCCCTCGATGCCCTGCGCCCAGGGCTCCTCGATGGTGCTGGTCCACAATTCCGGCGCCACGGCCGGGCGGCCGCGCGTCAGCATGGAAGACGAAGTGGGAACGGTATCGCCGGTGACGATCTCGACGTTACAGCCATATCCCTTTTCCAGGACCGTCGCATGGATATGCGCCAGGGCGGCTGCGGATGGCCAGGTCATTTCGGCGATGTCGATCACGCGGTCGGTGCCGCATTGAGCGGCGGCGTCATCCTGGGCAAGGGCGGGAAGGCTGGTGAGGGACAATAGGCCAACAGCCATCGCGGCGGCGATGCCACCGGATTTCAAAATCATCAGGTCAACTCCTGCTGTTATGGGATGCGGAAGACCATAAAGATGGCAGAATTGTGTGTCAAATCTGGCAATATTTGCACAATAACAGACAATCTATCTGATTTTAACTTACCTAGACAGACTGCTTGATTTGCAAAATCTATTGTCTCACCCTGATTTCTTGATTGCTCAAGATAGCGTCATGTAGAAATTCGACTGCGCCAAAAAACGAAAAATCTGCAAAAAATTCCAAAGCCAGCCGGGGCCCCGGCTCAGGGCGCGTTGCCAACCCAGCTTTTCCAGAGGTCCTGGCGCTCCGCCACGAAGCGTTCGGCCACGCCCTCCACACTCGCTCCGGTCTCGTTGAGCTGGACCAGCAGCCGGTTCATTTCCGCGAGCGGCAGGCTCGAGCGCTGGAAATAGCCGGCGATGGCCGGCAGGTCGGTGAACACCCACTCGGCCAGCGCCACCACCACCGTTTCGTTGGGAAAGGCGCTGGGCCGGGGCTCGGCGCAGGCCTGTTGCGCCAGGCACGCCATGGCCTCGGCGTCATAGGCGCCCATGTCGAGCGCGGCGAAGTCGAACTGCGCCAGCACCGCATTGGGCTGCCAGTAATAGAGCAGGAACGGCTCCTTGCGGCTCACCGCCTCGGCGATCAGCCGATCCATGGCGAAGCGGTTGTCCGGCTCGATGATCTCCACCAGCCCCTTGAGCTCCAGCGCCGCCACCAGGTTGCGGTTGATGAGCGCGCAGGCCCAATCCACCGGACAGGAGATGAAGGACACCGGCTTGCCGCCATTGAGCGTGGGCAGCACCTGGCGCAATTGCGCCACCCCCTTGAGCTCGGGATGGGCGGCGGCCAGGAAGCCGGGCACGAACCAGCCCTCGAGCTCGGTCTGGGCGAAGCTGTTGGCGGCCGGGCGCAGCATCTGCGCAGCGATGGCGGCGTTCCACACCTCGGCGACGCGCGTCACCCACATTTCCGGGGCCACCGCCGGCTGGCCGGTCGAGCCCATGGCCGAGGCCGTGGCCGCCAGGTCCCCCGGCATCACCCGTGTCTGGCAGCCATATTCGCGGGCGAGAAGCCGGGCATGGATCTCGGCCAGGATTTCCGCCGAGGGCCAGCCCATGCGGGCGATGGTCAGCGGCTGCGTGCCGCAGGGGGGTGGCGCGGCTTCCGCCTCCGCCTCGGCCGGCGCTGCCGCGCCCCCGGACCGGTCCTGCGCCTGGTCGAGCACGGTGATCTGCGCCCAGGCCGGCCCGGCCAGCAGCAGCCCCAGCGTCAGTGCGATTGCCCGGCACAGCCTTGCCGTCATGAGCCCAGCTCCCCGTTTTGCCCGTCCGCGGCCCATGGGAAACACGCCCGCGTTAAGCAACTGTGCCTCTTGCGTCATTTGCCGCGCAATACCCGGTGACTCCGAGTTCACAAATGTGCAAGACTTGGCTTTAGCGGGGCGCGGTTTGCGCCCCCGAACCATGTTGTTGCGCCACTAGGGAGGGGGTCGACAGGACCGCCCGGCGCACAACCCAAACAGAGGGACCTCAATGTTCAAGAAAACCCTGACCCTGGCTGTCGCCGCTGCCGCGCTGACCGTTGCCGCACCGGCTCTCGCCGACGACGTCAAGCTCGGTTTCCTGGCCGATGTGAGCGGCCCCATCGCCGGCTTCGCGCCGGGCATGGTGGATGCGGGCAATCTGGCCATTGCCAATGTCAACGATCAGGGCGGCATCCTGGACGGCCAGAAGCTTGTGTCCGTCCTGGCCGACAGCGCCTGCGACGGCGGCGCCGCCGGTCCGGCCGCCGACCGCCTGGTCAACACCGAGAACGTCGTCGCCATCTTCGGCGGCTACTGCTCCGGCGCCACCATTGCCGGCGCCAATGGCTCGGCCATTCCGGGCAATGTGGTGATGATCTCGCCCGCCTCCACCGCTCCGGCCGTGGCCGAGCTCGACGATAACGACCTGGTCTTCCGCGACGTGGTTCCCGACTCCATCCAGGGCGTCAAGGCGGCCGAGCTGCTGCTGGCCCAGGGCGTCAAGGAAGTCGGCGTCACCTATGTCAACAACGACTACGGCTCGGGCCTGGCCGGCGCCTTTGTCGACGCCTTCACCGCCGGCGGCGGCAAGGTGCTCGCCAATGTCGCCCATGAGGACGGCAAGGCCGACTACCGCCCCGAAATCGGCCAGATCGAAGCGTCCGGCGCCACCACGCTGGTCATCTATGGCTATGAGAATGCCGGCGGCGGCGCCATCCTCAACCAGGCCATCGAGGCCGGCTCGTTCGACCTGTTCATGGGCGGCGACGGCATGGCCGGCGAAGCCCTGCTCGCCAGCCGCAATGCCGCCGACCTGGAAGGCATGATCCTCACCCAGGCCGCTCCCGCCGAAGGCCCCGCCTTCGACGCCCTGGCCGCGCTCACCGCGGCCGCCGGCCAGGATGTCAACGGCACCTATGTGACCAACTCCTACGACGCCGCGTTCCTTTTGGCCCTGGCCATCGAGAAGAACGGCTCGGCCGAGCGCGCAGGCCTTTCGGCCGCTCTCCGTGAAGTCGCCAACGCCCCCGGCGAAACCATCCTGCCGGGCGAATGGGCCAAGGCCAAGGAGCTGATCGCGGCCGGCACCGATATCAATTACGAAGGCGCCTCCGGCTCCATCGAGTTCGACGATGTCGGCGACGTCGCCGGCGCCATCAACTACTTCGTGGTTGAAGGCGGCAGCGTGGTCAACAAGGGCCTCATCCAGTAAGCTGGACCCCGTCTCAGCCCTTTCGGCCCGGGAGACCTCTCCCGGGCCGTTTTCTTTGGAGCCCCCGATGCCGGACGAGCAAACCCTGACCTTCTATGCCGGCCATGCCGCCGACTATGTCCAGAACGGTTCGGACCAGCCCAGCCCGCATCTCGGCGCCTTCATCCAGGCGCTGCCGCCCGGCGCGCTTGTGCTCGAGCTCGGCGCCGGTAGCGGCCGCGATGCCGCCGTCATGCTGGCCCATGGCCTCGATGTCGATCCCACCGACGCCTCCCCCGAGTTGGCGGCGGAGGCCGGCAGGCGCCTCGGGCGCGCCGTGCGCCTGATGCGCTTCGACCAGCTCGATGCGGAAAGCGCCTATGACGGGGTCTGGGCCTCGGCCAGCCTGCTCCATGCCCCCGCCGCCGAGCTGGCCGGCGACCTCGCCCGCATCCACGCCGCCCTGCGGCCCGGCGGGCTGTTCGTGGCCAGCTTCAAGGCCGGCTCGGGCGAAGGCCGCGACAGGTTCGGCCGCTATTACAACTATCCCGACGCCGACACCCTGATGGCCCGATACCGCGAGGCGGCCGACTGGGCGGCGCTGACGCTCGAAACCGAGGCCGGCAGCGGCTATGACCGCCAGACCACGCAATGGCTGTGGGTGAGCGCCCGCAAATAGCGGCGCCTCAGCCCCTCTCCCCGCTCGTGAGCGTCGTCACCTCGATCAGCGCCCTGTCGGTGTGCACGGTGATGGCCAGATGCTCGGCCTGCACCACGTCCAGGATCTTGCTCGGCCGATAGGCGCAGATGGCGGTCCCACCCACATGGCGCACGCTGGGATAGACGATGCCGTCCGCCCCCGCCGCGCGCAGGCCTTCCCCGAAGGCCTGGCTCACCCGGTAATCCCGCGCATCGAGCAGCGGCCCCTGCGCCGCATGCCCCAGATCGTGGAAATCCCCATCGAGCCGGGCGCGATAAACCCGGAAGTGCCGGCTCTGCGGGCTCAGCCCGCGCGCCCAGGCCTCGCGGCGCAGATGGTGGCCCACCTCCGCAATGCCGGTCTCGATCCGCCCCGCCCCATACCAGGCGCCCAGGTCGGGCCCCGAAAAGCGCGCGCCCATCGGGGGCGCATGCAGGAAGGCGGCCATGACGATGGAGGCATTAGGCCGGCCGAACACCCATTCCTGCCGCGGCAGCCGCGCCAGGCGCTCGGCGACCAGCCGGTCATTGGTCCAGCCCGCCAGCTCCATCACCGCTTCGAGATCGGCCGGATCGGCCGCGGACTCGAACAGCGCCACGGGCGGAAAGCGCGACGGGATCAGCCTGTGGCTGGGCTGGGGCGCGGCCACAAGCGGGGCTAGCGCCATGCGATGTCCCGGTCGGTGGTGGGCGCGAAGCTGGTGTCGATGGCATTGGGCGCCATATAGAGCCCGCCCCGCGCCGCATCGAGGAACCGCCGCACCAGCATCAGCCCGTCCAGGGTTCCATTGGTGATGAGCGCCAGCGGCGGCTGGCCGCCGAAGACCGGGGCGCGATGCGGCCCCTTGAGCCAGGCCAGCGCCTCCCCCTCGGTTTCGAACAGCACGCCCAGCGCCTGATGGATGCCGAACAGGGCCGAAAGCCGCGTCAGCGCGTCCACGTCCAGCGTCACCGCGCCGTGCTCGCGCGCGATGCGCAGCCAGTTGTGATAGGTCGAGCGCGAGGGGTAGCCCAGGATCAGCCGACGCTGCTCCTCGCTCAGCCCCCAGATCTCGGCAATGCTGGCGAAGCTGCGCAGGGCCGGCCCGCTCAGCCGCCGGCGATTGGCCGGCTCGAACCGCCCCAGGGGGGCGGCTTCACCGCCGGCGATAAAGGGGGCCTGGTGCATTTCCGAAAATCCATGGCTGGCCATTTGCGCCTCCTTGGATCTTCATATAGTCCAAATCCAGACCTCCTACAAGGTCATTTGTCCAATTTTGGACAATCAGCCCTCGCGGCGCACCACTTCCGGCAGCAGTCCCTTGGGCGCGTAGCGCAGCGCGATGGTGATGACCACGCCGAGCACGAAGACGCGCATCTGCAGGGCCCGTGAGTCGATCTCGGGAATGGCGCCCCAGCCCAGCCCCTCGGTGAGGTGGGACAGGTTGACGAAGATGAGCTGCGCCAGCGGGTCGGAAATCACCCATACGATGTAGATGAGGAACGAGCCCAGCACCACGCCCCAATTGTTGCCCGCCCCGCCCACGATCACCATCACCCAGATCATGAAGGTGTGGTTGATCGGCTGGTAGCCGGACGGATCGAAGATCTGCGCGAAGGTGGCCAGGATCGCGCCGCCCACGCCCATCAGCACCGAGCCGAAGATGAACAGCTCCAATTGCCGCCCGGTGACGTCCTTGCCCATCGAGGCCGCGGCGATGTGATTGTCGCGGATGGCGCGCATCATGCGGCCCCAGGGCCCGCCATAGGCGCGCTGCACCAGCGCGAAGGCGACGATGAGGATAAGGGCGGCCAGGATGAGGAAGGACAGGCGGGCGGTGATGAAGCTGTCGGGAATGGACAGGCCCGCCGCCTGCAATTGCTGGGGCAGCGGCGTCGGCCAGGGCATGGGCGACACGGTCATGGTGCCGCGCGTCAGCCAGTCCATGTTCTTGATGAGCGCCCGCAGGATTTCGGAGATGCCGATGGTGGCGATGGCCAGGTAATCGGTGCGCAGCCCCAGGCTGATCTTGCCGATATAGAAGGCGATGATGGCCGAGACCAGCCCGCCAAAGGCCCAGCCCAGCACCGGATGCAGCCCCAGCCCGCCGACGAAGCCGGCGGTGGATTCGATATAGGCCGCCGCCGGGTCGATCTGACTGCGATAGACCAGATAGCCGATGAACCAGGCCAGGCCCACCAGCACGGCGCGGCCCTTGCCGCCGATGCCGATGCGCGGGCTCTGCCGCGCCGCCAGCACCAGCACGAGCCCGAAAAGGAAGGCGAGCAGCGCCCGCCCCAGCAGCATCGGCCCCTCGCTCTGCCAGAAGGCCATGTTGACCGGATAGGAGAGGAACACGGTCGAGGCCCCGCCCACCATCAGGAAGCCCATGATGGCGAAGTTGAACAGGCCCCCGTATCCCCACTGGATATTGAGCCCCAGCGCGATCAGCGCATAGCCGGTCGCCTGGATGAGGATGAGCAGGATCGAGGCCGTGCCCTGCACCAGCCCCACCATCAGCACGATGATGAACATGGCCGCGAACAGCAGCAGTCCCCGGCGCAGCGGCGTGTCCCAGCCGGAATTGGCCGTAGCGGCGCTCATGTCGAAGCTCCCTTGAAGATGCCGGTGGGGCGCACCAGCAGGGTGATGACGAGAATGACGAAGGCCACGGTGAGCTTGTATTCGGTGGGCACCAGCGCCAGGTTGGCCGGCAGTTCCATGCCCTCGGGCAGGATGGCGTTGAGCGGACGCAGGATGGCGGTCCAGTTGAACACCGCCAGCGTTTCGGCGAAGGCAATGAGGAACCCACCCACGATGGCGCCATAGGCATGGCCCAGCCCGCCCACGATGGCGGCGGCGAAGATGGGCAGCACGATATTGAAGGCCAGGTCCGGCATCAGCGCCACGTCCAGCGCCAGCATGGTGCCGGCCACGCAGGCCAGCGAGCCGGCGATGACCCAGGTCACCCGCACCACCAGCGCCGTGTTGATGCCCGAAACCTGCGCCAGGTCGGCATTGTCGGCCATGGCGCGCATAGCCTTGCCCAGCCGCGAGCGGGTGAGGAACAGATGCAGCGCCACCACCAGCGCCGCCGTCACCGCAAACATGATGAGCTGCGGCTCGGTGATGTTGATCGGGCGCGAGCCGCCGGCCCAGCTCATGTCGAGGCGGAAGATGTCCTTGGCCTCGCCGGCCACATACATGGTCTTGGTGCCCGAGCCGAAGATCAGGCGGATCAGCCCCTGGATCATCAGCGTCACCCCGATCGAGGCGATGAGCAGCGTCACCGGCTTGGCGCCGCGTGCCCGCAGCGGCGCGTAAAAGCCCTTGTCGATCCCCAGCGCCAATATGGCGGTGATGACCATGGCCACCGGCAGCACCACGAACCCCATGGGCAGGGGCAGCACCACCCCCATGGCGGCCAGCGCCGAGGCCAAAACGAAGCCGATGAAGGCGCCCATGGTCATCATGTCGCCATGGGCGAAATGGGCGAAGCGCAATATCCCGAAGATCAGCGTCACGCCGATGGCGCCCAGCGCGTAGATCGATCCCAGCACGGTGCCCGAGATGAGGACGCGGTTGATGAAGAAAATCAGCTCGTCCACGGCTAGCCCCCCAGGAAACTCTTGGCCACTTCAGGATCGGCGATCAGTTCCGGTCCGGTGCCGGTGAAGCGGTTCTGCCCCTGCGCCAGAACGAAGCCGCGCGTGGCAAAGGCCAGCGCCTGGCGGGCGTTCTGCTCCACCATCAATATGCCCACGCCTTCCTTGTTGACGCGCATGATGGTCTCGAAGATCTCGATGACATAGCGGGGCGACAGGCCCGCCGAGGGCTCGTCCAGCATCAGGAGCGTGGGCTTGCTCATCAGCGCCCGGCCCATGGCCACCATCTGGCGCTGCCCGCCCGAAAGCTCGCCCGCCGGCTGGCGGCGCTTTTCCTTGAGCACCGGGAACATGTCATAGACCCAGGCCATGGTGCCGGAAAAATCGTCCGGGCGCGTGAAGGCGCCCATTTCCAGGTTTTCCTCGACGCTGAGCGAGGTGAAGACGTTCTTTTCCTGCGGCACAAAGGAGAGGCCCTTGGGCACGAGCTTGTCGGGGAGGGAATTGGCGATATTCTCCCCGCCGAATTCGATGGTGCCGCCGGTGACCTTGAGCAGCCCGAAAATGGCCTTGAGCGTGGTCGACTTGCCCGCGCCATTGGGGCCCACGATCACCCCGATATCGGATTGGTCGATGGCGATGTCGACGCCGTTGAGGATGGGCGCGCCGCCATAGCCGCCCACGACGTGTTTCAGTTCGATCAGGGGCATGGCTTAAGCGGCCTCCACGGGGGTGCCGAAATAGGCCTCGACAATGGCCGGGTTGGCGCGGATCTCGGCCATGGGGCCTTCGGCGATCTTCTCGCCCTGGGCCATCACGATCACCGGATCGCACAGCCGCCCGATCAAATCCATGTCGTGCTCGATGACGAAGAAGGTGTAGCCCAGTTCGCGGTTCATGCGCTCGATATTGGCGGCCAGGTCGTTGAGCAGGGTCTTGTTGACGCCCGCCGCCACCTCGTCCAGCAGCACGATCTTGGCGTCCACCATCATGGTGCGCCCCAATTCGAGCAGCTTCTTCTGCCCGCCCGAGAGATTGCCGGCCAGTTCGTTGCGCACATGGCCGAGCTTGAGGAAGTCGATGACGTCCAGCGCCTTCTTGCGCACGTCCTTTTCGCGGGCGCGCACCAGGCCGGGCCGGAACCAGTTGGCGGTCAGGCGTTCCCCCGGCTGGTCGCCGGGCACCATCATCAAATTCTCCAGCGCCGTCATCTGCGAGAATTCATGCGCGATCTGGAAGGTGCGCAGCATGCCGATGCGGAACAATTCGTGCGGCTGGAAGCCGGTCACGTCCTGCCCGTCGAACAGGATCTCCCCCTCATCGGGCACGATATTGCCGGCCACGATGTTGAACAGGGTCGACTTGCCCGCCCCATTGGGGCCGATCAGCCCCGTGATGGAGCCGCGCCTGACCGAAAGCGAGCAATTATTGACGGCGGTGAGCCCGCCAAAGCGTTTGCTGACGTTGCGAACGTCGATGACCAAGTCGGAGGACAAATGCGGCGTCCCGTTTCCTGAAAGAGTCCGAAAGCCCGGTTCAATCCGGGCAATTTTGCGGCATCTGGTCACAAGAGAGACTAAGGGTCAACTCCAACCCGCCAATCAAAGGCTGGCGAGCACGGCATCGGCTGTGGATTTATTGTTGGCGCAGGGCACGTCGTAGAGCGTGGCCAGCCGCGTCAGCGCCTTGACGTCCACATCGTGCGGCTGGGCCGAAAGCGGATCGATGAAGAAGATCAGCATGTCGAGCTTGCCCTCGGCGATCATGGCGCCCAATTGCTGGTCCCCGCCCAGCGGCCCGCTCTTGAGCCGGTGGACCGGCAGGCCCGTCGCCGCCATCACCCGCGCCCCGGTGGTGCCGGTGCCCCACAATTCGTGCCGGGAGAGCTTTTCCCTGTGCCGCTCCGCCCAGGCGCAGAGCTCATCCTTCTTGTCGTCATGCGCCACCAGGCCGATCCGCGCCATGCTGCCCTCTCCTTGCTCCGCCCGTGTTCAAGCACGAGGCGGGGGAAAAGGGCAATGGGTTGACCCACCATCCTGTCCCTCTCCCCCTGGGGAGAGCGGGCGAAAGAGACGATGATTCCGGGCAAAGGCGAAACGCCCTAGAACTCGCTCCACTCCGCCGCCAGCGCCGCATTGCCCACCGCCTTCAGCTTCGGGGCCCGCTGGCGCGCCGGCGCAACGGCAACCTCGCCCTCGAGGCGGAACACGTCGACGATCCCGTCCAGCGCGCTGGCCTGGGCCTCGGTCTGCTCGATGGCGGCATTGGTTTCCTCCACCAGCGCCGCATTGTGCTGGGTCATCTCGTCCATCTGGCGCACCGCCACCGACACCTGCAACAGCGCCGCGGCCTGCTCGCTATTGGCCTGGGCGATGGAATCGATCAGCGTCGAGCTTTCCTCCGCCCCGGCCAGGATGGCGAGCAGCTTCTCGCCCGCCTGCTCCACCAGCCGCGAGCCGGTCTTGACCTCGCCGGCACTGGCCTCGATCAGCGCCTTGACCTCGCCCGAGGCCTGCGCCGCGCTCTGCGCCAGCCGCCGCACTTCCACCGCCACCACGGCGAAGCCCTTGCCCGCATCCCCGGCCCTTGCCGCTTCCACCGAGGCGTTGAGGGCCAGCAGATTGGTCTGGAAGGCGATGTCGTCGATCATGCCGATGATGTTGGAGATCTTGGCCGAGGAAGCCTCGATGGCATCCATGGCCGCATTGGCCGCCTTCATCACCGCCCCGCCTTCGGTGGCCCCGCTCGACACCGCCTGCGCCTTCTGGCTGGCGGTGGCGGCGCGCCCGGCATTGTCCTGCACCGCTTGCGAAAGCTGCTCGACCGAGGCCGACGTCTCCTCGATGGTGGCCGCCTGCCGCGTCGTGCGCTCGGACAGGTCATTGGCGCCCGAAAGGATTTCGCCGGTCGCCGTCTTGAGCGCCCGCGAGGTCTTTTGCAGGCTCCCCACGATCTCCTGCAGACGCAGCAGCGACTGGTTGAAGGCCTGCCGCAACTGCTCGTATTGGCCGGTGAATTCCTCCTCGATCCGCCCGCTGAGATCGCCTTCCGCCATCTTGGAAAGGCTCTCATGCAGCGCCGCGATCACCCCTTCGGCGCGCTTGCGCTCGGTGATGTCGGTGGCGAACTTGATGACCTTGACCGGCTGCCCCCGCGCGTCGAACACCGGATTATAGGAGGCCTGGATCCACACCTCCCGCCCGTTCTTGCCCAGCCGGCAGAATTCGCCCGACACATATTCGCCCGCGCCCAGCCGCTGCCAGAAGCGGGCATAGTCGGGACTGGCGACGAAATCGGGCGCGCAGAACATCGAATGATGCCGCCCCGCGATCTCCTCCAGCCGATAGCCCAACGTGGCCAGGAAATTCTCGTTGGCGGTGCGCACCACCCCGTCGAGCCCGAATTCGATCACCGCCTGCACCCGGCTGATCGCCGCGATCTGGGCGGCATGGTCGGCGGCCCGGTTCTGCTCCTCGGTGATGTCGGTGGCGCATTTGATGACCCCCACCGCCCGGCCGCGCGCATCGAACACCGGATTGTAGCTGGCCTGCAGCCACACTTCCCGCCCGCCTTTGCCCAGGCGGCGGAACACCCCGGTCTGCGGCTTGCCCGCCGCCAGCTCGTCCCAGAAGCGCGCATAGGCGGGCGAGGCCACGTCCTCGGGGGCCAGGAACATCCGGTGATGCTGCCCCGCGATCTCGGGCAATTGATAGCCGAGCGCGGTGAGGAAATTCTCGTTGGCCGAAACGATGGTCCCGTCCAGCCGCAATTCGATCACCGCCTGGCTGCGCATTATCGCCGCCAGCCGTGCGGCCTGGGTCCCGTCCCCGCGTGCAAATCCCATCATGGCAAATCCCTCCCGTCACCGTGTCAAGTCAGTCTAGGAAGGAAGGGATAAGCTGCCCTTGTGCCGCCGCTCCCGGCTTTTGCGTAGCCCGCTCCGCAAAAACCCGTCGGGAAAACCGAAAAGGGCGCCCGCAGGCGCCCTTTTTTCTAGAATTCGTTCCAGTCGCTGGCGAGGGCGGCATTGCCCAGGCTGGCCGGCGCCGGCGCGGCCTGTTTCGGCCGCCCCGCCCGCGCCGCGGGCAGGGACCTTTGCGCGCCGGGCTCGATCCGGAACACATCGACGATGCTGTCCAGTTCTCCCGCCTGCCCTTCGGTCTGCTCGATAGCGGCGTTGGTCTCTTCCACCAGGGCCGCATTGTGCTGGGTCATCTCGTCCATCTGCCGCACGGCGATGGCCACTTCCTCCAGCGCCGCCGCCTGTTCCTTATTGGCCTGGGCGATGGTGTCGATGAGCACCGCGCTTTCCTCGGCCCCCGACAGGATGTCGAGCAGGGTCTCGGCCGCCTGCCCCACCAGCTTGGTGCCGCTCTGCACCTCGTTGGCGCTGGCCTCGATCAGGGCCTTCACCTCCGAGGAGGCGTTGGCCGCGCTCTGGGCCAGGCGCCGCACTTCCACCGCCACCACGGCAAAACCCTTGCCGGCATCGCCTGCCCTTGCCGCTTCCACCGAAGCGTTCAAGGCCAGAAGATTGGTCTGGAAGGCGATGTCGTCGATCATGCCGATGATGTTGGAGATCTTGGCCGAGGAAGCCTCGATGGCGCCCATGGCCGCATTGGCCTTCTTCATGGCGTCGCCGCCCACCGTGGCGCTTTTGGCCACCAGTTGCGCCTTGTCGCTGGCCGTGGCGGTGCGCCGGGCGTTCTCGACCACCGCCTGCGAAAGCTGCTCGACCGAGGCCGAGGTCTCCTCGATGGTGGCCGCCTGGCGCGTCGTGCGCTCGGCCAGGTCGTTGGCCCCGGCCAGGATTTCCCCCGTCGCCCCCTTCAGCGCCCGCGAGGTGCGCTGCAACTGCCCGACAATGCCGGTCAGCCGGTCGGCCACCGCATTGGTATCGTCCTTGATCTGGGAGAATTCGGGCTCGAAATCGGCGGTGATGCGGCTGGTGAGGTCACCCGCCGCCACGTCCTTGAGCACCGTGCCGGTCAGCGACACCGCCCGGCTGATCCTGGCCTTGGCGGCCTCGTCAGCCTCATGGGCATCGGCGATCAGCTTGTCGAAATAGGCCGAAACCCCGATATCGATGTCGAGCAGGGTGGATTTGACCAGGTCGGCCAGCCCCAGCGCCATCTCGGCGGCGCCGGCCATGATCTCCTCGCTGGTGGGCGCCCGCTCGCGGCCGAACCGGCCCCGGCGCGGCGCCAGGATCTCCTGCATGATCTCCCCGACCAGCCCGGTAATCAGTGTTTCCACGATCAGCCCGTAGCCCCCGATATGCCAGCGCGGCTCGAGCCCGATCATGGCGTGGCGCAGCCCCACCTGGGCGCTGGCGCGGAAATAATCCGCGTCGAACGCTCCGGCGGCGATGGCCTGCCAATGGCCGACCTGCCGGGCCTTGGTCCGGTCCATCTGCTGCCGGCCCTGGAAGAATTTGGCCACTTCGGGCGTGGCGATCAGCTTGTCGTAGAACTTGTCCAGCGCGATCGACAGGTGCTTTTCGACATGGCCCCGCAGGGCTTCCGACCTTTGCCGGCTGGCGGCGTCGATACCGATGAAGTCGAGGCGGGACTTGAGGTTTTCGGCGACATTATCAGGGGAGGTCATGAACGTACTCAAATGGGAGTAAAACCGATTTTGAACCGCGTCGGGCTCAGGCAATGTGACCTGGATCAAATGCCGCCAGCTTGCCTCAATCATGGTGAACAGGCCGTTAACCAGCCCGGCGCGCACCCTCTCCCGCTCCCGGCGCCAGCCGCCCCATGACCTCCTCGAACGCCCCGGCCCGCGCCTCCGCCTGCCGCAGCCGCGTAAGGGTCCGCTCCACCAGCGCAGCGCCCTGTCCCATCATCGCCTCGAGCTGGCGCGCCCTGGCCTCCACCGCCGCGATGGCCTGCGCCTGCGCTGCGCCCTCCTGGGCAATCGTGTCGAGCAGGCCGGCATTCTCGCCCATGGCGTCGCCTATCAGGGCCAGCCGGCCTTGCGCATCGGCCACCAGCCGCGCTCCCCCCGCCACCTCGCCCAGGCAGGTCTGGATCTGCGCCTTGATATCGGCCGAGGCCCGCGCCGCCTCCTGCGCCAGCCGCCGCACCTCCGTCGCCACAACGCCGAACCCCTTGCCGGCCTCGCCGGCCCGCGCCGCCTCCACCGAGGCGTTGAGTGCCAGGAGGTTGGTCTGGAAGGCGATGTCGTCCATGGCCTTCATCAGGCCCGAAATGGCCGCCGAGGCCTGGGTGATCCGCGTCATCGCCGCCCCGGCTTCTTCCATCGCCGCGCTGCCCGCCGCGATATCGGCCGAGACCGCCCGCGCCCGCGCGCCGGCCTCCCCCGCTTTGCCGGCGGCCTCCCCGGCCATGCGGTTGAGCGCACTCACCTCCGCCATGGTCTCCGCCAGGGCCTGCGCCTGCTCTGCGCCGCACCCGGCCAGCCCCTCGGCCTCCGAAAGCACCGCTTCGCTCGCCGCCCGCAGCGCGCCGCTTCCCGCGCCCAGCCGCTCCATCAGCAGCCCCAGCGCTTCGCCCACCTTGTTGGCCCCGGCCTGCAAGCTGGCGAAGGCGCCGTCCTCATGCCCTTCCATGCGCCGGTTGAAATCGCCCTGTGCCAGCCCCGCCAGCAGGGCGCCGGCATCGGCGGCGCCGCGCGCGAGGCTTTCCAGCAGCGCGTTGAGATCGCCCGCCAATCCCCGCATCTCCGTATCGGCAAGCTGAGTGCCGACCCGGCGCGAGAAATCGCCCCGCCGCGCCGCATCCACCGCCGCGCCGATATCCGCGTGCAGCGCCCGCACCATGCGCGCCTGCGCCTCGCGCTCATCGTTCATGTCGCGCTCGGCGGCGGCCAGGTCGAGCATCTCCCTGGCATTGACGCGCAGTCCCTCCACCGCCTCGGCCATGAATCCCAGCTCGTCGGCGCGTTCAAGGCCCGGCACGGCCGTATCGAGCCGCCCCGCAGCGATGGCGCCCAGCGCCTGTTGCAGCCGCGTGATCGGCCGCATGATGCCGCGGGCGAAAACCAGGCTGATGATCGCCGCCACCGCCAAAAGCCCGAATCCCACGCCCAGCAGCGCCATGCGCAGCCCGGCGGCCGGCGCGGCCATGTCCGTCGCCTTTTCCAGCGCCACCACCGTCCAGTCCATGCCGCCGAAATCCAGGGAGGCCGAGGCCGTGCCATGGCTCGCGCCCTTGAGCGCCAGCGGCACGCCGCTTCCGGCCCAGTCATTGCGCGCCAGCCCGTCGGGGCCCAGAAGATAGAGCTCCCCGCTCTCCCCCAGCCCCGCAATGTCTTGCAACACCGCCGCGATCGGCGCCGGCCAGAGCTGGAAGGCGATCGCCCCGACAAGTCGCCCCTGCGCATGGACGGGGCTGGCGACGAACCCCATCACCGCCCCATTGCCCGGCCCATAGGGCGCGAAATCGGAGAACACCACCGCCCCCGGCGCTGCCGCCAGCGCCGCCCGCACCACGCGGCCCAGGCCGCTTTCCGCCCATGGGCCGGTGGCCAGATCGGTGCCGAAATCGGCCCGCTTGGCCACCGAATAGAGATTGGCCGCCTGCGCGTCGAACAGCAGGACATCGCCCAGACCCCGCTGCGTCTGCAACAGCGTCAGGTCGGCATGAAGGCTCGCATGCACCCGGTCATAGCCCACCTGCATCCCGGAGCTGTCCAGCTGCGCCCGCTCCCCGGCCCCATGCGGGTTTTCCCCGATATAGGCGGCTTGCAGCCTTTCGGTCGCGTCGCCCTCGATCGCCGTCATCGCCCTGCCCAGCCGCCCGATGGCACTGGCGATGTCCTGCCGCCCCGCAAAAAGGGTGAGGTCGTCGGCCACACCCCCGAAATAGCGCTCCAGCCCGGCCCGCGCATTACCCGCCGCCGCGTGCAGGCGCTGCCCAGCGGCGTCGGCCAGCAGACCATTGCCGACCAGCGTCGCGGCAAGCACCAGCCCGGCGCCGGTGAACAGCGCCAGGATCATCCCCATTGCCGGCAGCTTGAAGGCCAGTTTGAGCTGTGCGGTCATCCAAACCATCCGGGGGTGAACCAGCCTGCCCATGGGGCAAGGCACGCCCGCAGCCCCTGTTCCGCAGTCCGACGCGGCCGGATGATAGAAAGCCTATGGTTAACGAAACCCTTCCGGAGCGATCCTAGAACTCGCTCCAGTCGGCGGCCAGCGCCGCATTGCCCTGGCTGAGATAGGCCTGCGCCGCCTTGCGCGCCGCCGCCGGTTTCCGGCCCGGTGCGGCCGGCGCCGCCCGCCCCGCCGCTTCGCTTCCGGTGTGGAAGGTGCCCACGATGGTGTCGAGCGCGCTGGCCTGGGCCTCGGTCTGCTCGATGGCGGCGTTGATCTCCTCCACCAGGGCGGCGTTATGCTGGGTCATCTCGTCCATGGTGCGCACGGCGGTGTTGACCTCCTCGATGGCCGAAGCCTGCTCGCGGCTTTCCCGCGCAATGCCGTCCATCAGCTCATTATTGGCGCGCGCCGCCTCCAGCATGGCCGCCAGCCGCCCGGCCGCGTCCGAAACAAGGCGCGAGCCCAGCGTCACCTCGCCCGCCGACTGCTCGATCAGGGCCTTGACTTCCGATGAGGCCTCGGCGGCGCTCTGCGCCAGCCGCCGCACCTCCACCGCCACCACGGCAAAGCCCTTGCCGGCCTCGCCGGCGCGCGCCGCTTCCACAGAAGCGTTGAGCGCCAGAAGATTGGTCTGGAAGGCGATGTCGTCGATCATGCCGATGATGTTGGAGATTTTCGCCGAAGAGGCCTCGATGGCGTCCATGGCTGCGTTGGCCTCGTTCATCACCTGCCCGCCCTCTTCGGCGGTGCGCGTCACCGCATTGGCATTGACGCTGGCCTCGCGTGCCCGATCGGCATTGTGCATCACCGTCGAGGCCAGTTGCTCCATGGCCGCCGAGGTCTCTTCGATGGTCGCCGCCTGCTTGGTGGTGCGCTCCGACAGATCATTGGCGCCCGAGAGGATTTCCCCGGTCGCGGTCTTGAGCGACCCCGAGGTGCCGCGCAACTGCTGCACCACCTCGCTCAGCCTGTCGGCCACCGCGTTAGTGTCAGCCTTGAGGGTGGCGAAAGCGCCCTCATAATCCCCTTCCATGCGGCGGGTGAGGTCGGTATTGGCCAGCGCGGTCAGCACCTGCCCGGTCTCGTCTAGCCCGCGCTCCACCGTGCCCAGCAGGCTGTTGATGCTGCTGGCCAGCCCGTTGAGCGTCGCATCGGCGAATTCGGCCGACACCCGATGGGTGAAATCGCCGGCATTGGCCGCGTCCACCGCCGCGCCGAAGGCGTTCTGCAATTGCTCCATCATGGCGCGCCGGTTGTCTTCCTCGGCCACGATGCGCGCCGCTTCCGCCTCGGTCATCTGGCTGATCTTGAGCCCGTTCTCGCGGAACACCTCCACCGCCCGCGCCATGGCGCCGATTTCGTCCCGGCCGGCCTGGTAGGGCACGTCGGTATCGTAGCGCCCCTGCGCCAGCTCGCCCATGATGGCGGTCATTCGCCGGATCGGCTTGACGATGAAGCCGGCGCCCAGCCACACCAGCCCGCCGATCACCGCCAGCAGCGCCAGCGTCGCCAGGCCCGCCATGTTGCGCATGTGGTCCACCGATTCATAGATCACCGAGGTCGGCACCGTCATAATCATGGTCCACTGGTCCTCGACGCCGCTGAAGCGCAGCGGCGCCGTCACCACGAACTGGCTGGTGCCGGTCTCGTCGACATAGGTCATGCCCTTTTCCATGAGCTCGGTATCGAGCAGCGCCGCCGCGATGTCCGGGGTCAGCACCGTGCCCACCTGGCTCGGATCGGGATTGACCACCCAGCTATTGGCGCTGCTCACCAGCATCACCGAACCGACCCCGAAGGGCCGCAATTGCGAGATCACCCCGGAAATGGTGTCCAGCGTCAGATCGGAGGTGACGATGCCCACCGGCTTGCCGCCCTTGTGCACCACCACGCTCACCGTGCTGAGCAGCGTCTCCACCCCGTTGACGGGATAGGAGAAGGGCGGGGTCAGCACGTTGCGATCTTCCCGCAGCGGCAGGTCGTACCAGCTTTCGGTGCCGTTTTCCGGCGTCATAATCAGCGGCTCGACCGCGATCCCGCCATTGGAGCGGGTGAAATAGGGCACGAAGCGTCCCGCCTCGTCCGAATAGGGGTGGCCGACATAATCGGCGTCGCGCCCATCGAAGGCATTGGTGTCGAAGGCCAGCGTCATGCCGATCACAGAGGGCTGCGCGCTCATGCTGGCGATAATCAATTGCCCCAGCTGGTCGCGGTCCAGCAGCTCTTGCTGCACCAGCCCCTCCACGGCAGCGGCGACGCTGCGCGTCGAGGCGATGACGCCGCCCATCTGCCCGGTGGCCAGCTGGCTGTATTCGCCCAGCATGGCCCGGGCCCGGGCCTCCGCCTCATGGCCGGCCGTCTGATAGGTGAGCGAAATGCCCCCGGCCACGATGGCGCCGATGGCCCCCACGGTCAGGACCCCGGTCGCCAGGACCAGCTTCATGCGGATGGATAGATCACTGAGCTTCATGTGCCGAGCCTCCACGGGTCCGCCCCCTGGCAGCCCGACGCTGAAGCTTATAAGAACAAATGCGTATTAAACTCCGGTAAACCATGATCTGGCCGGCAAAACGAAACAAAGGGCGCCGAAGCGCCCTTTCTTGACTCTGTGTTTTACTTATGGGCCGGGGCTAAAACTCGGACCAGTCGCTGGCCAGGGCCGCATTGCCGTCGCTGAGATAGGATTTGGCGGCGCTGCGCAAGCGGCTGGCCCGGTCGGTGCGGGCCGGCGGCTCCGGCCGCGCCGGCGCCGGGGCCTGGCGCACCGGCCTGTCCTCGCCATCCTCGAGCGTGAAGATGTCGACCACCCGGTCGAGCTCGCTCGCCTGCCCCTCGGTCTGCTCGATGGCGGCATTGGTCTGTTCCACCAGCGCCGCATTGTGCTGGGTCATCTCGTCCATGGTGCGCACCGCCACCGACACTTCCTCGATGGCGCCCGCCTGGGTGCGGCTGGCCTGCGCGATGGACTGCATCAGCGCGGCGTTCTCGTCCACCGCCGCCAGCATGGCGGAAAGCTGCTCGGCGGCGTTGGAGACCAGCTTGCTGCCACCCTTCACTTCCGAAGCCGATTGCTCGATCAGCGCCTTGACATCGGCCGAGGCGCTGGCCGCGCTTTGCGCCAGCCGGCGCACTTCCACCGCCACCACGGCAAAGCCCTTGCCGGCGTCCCCGGCCCTTGCGGCTTCCACCGAGGCGTTGAGCGCCAGCAGATTGGTCTGGAAGGCGATATCGTCGATCAGCCCGATAATGTTGGAGATTTTCGCCGAGGATTGCGTGATCCGCTCCATGGCTGCATTGGCCTCGGTCATGGTCGTGCCCGTCTGGGCGGCGCTGGCCGAAACCGCCTTGGCCTTGCCATCGGCGTCCTCGGCCATGCGGGCATTGTCGGCCACCGTCTGGGCCAGTTGCTCCATGGCGGCCGAGGTTTCCTCGATGGTCGCCGCCTGCTTGGTGGTGCGCTCGGAAAGATCATTGGCCCCGGCCAGCAATTCGCCGGTCGCGGTCTTGAGCGCCCGCGAGGTCTGGCGCAATTGCGTCACCACCTCGCTCAGCTTGTCGCCCACCGCATTGGTGTCGGCCTTGAGCCGAGCGAAGGCCCCCTGGTAATCGCCCGCCATGCGCCGGGTAAGGTCGGTATTGGCCAGGGCCGCCAGCACCGCGCCGGTCTCCCCGATGCCGCGATCCACCGTCTCGACCAGATTGTTGACGCTGCCCGCCAGCGCATTGAGCTCGGGATCGGGAAACTGCGCATGCACGCGCTTGGAGAAATCCCCGGCGATGGCGGCATCCACCACCTCGCCGAAAGCGGCCTGCAGGGCCACCATCATGTCGGTGCGCTCGATGCGGCGGCGCTGCGAGGCGGCCCGCTCCTCCTCGCTCATCTGGCTCATCTTGAGCCCGTTCTCGCGGAAGATTTCCACGGCCCGCGCCATGGCGCCGATTTCGTTGCTGCGCCCGGCATAGGGCACCTCGGTCTCGAAATTGCCCGAGGCGATGGCATCCATGGCCGCGGCCAGCCGCGGGATGGAACGGGTGAGAAGGCGCGACAGCACCAGGCTCGCCGCCCCCATGGCCAGCAGCAGCACGCCCCCCATCACCACCATGCCCGGCACCGCCGCCATGGCCGAGGCCGAGGCGAGCCCGGCATCCTTGCCCACCCAGAAGGCGCCGAGCAGGGAGCCGTCGAGCTTGTGGATGGGATAAAAGGCGCTCTGGAACATCCGGCCATGCACCTCGGCCACCCCTTCCCAGGGCAGCCCCTCGAGCAATTGTCCATGCGGCGCGCTTGCGGGATCGAGCGCGAAATCGATGGCGCGCTTGCCCTCCTCGCCTGGAAAGCTCGAGGTCTTGGCCAGGAACTGCCCGCTGGCGGGATCATAGCCGAACACGGCCGACTCCCCGCCGGTGACGCGGGTCACCGAATCCACCGCGCTGGTATCGTAGAAGAAGGGCAGCGCCAGCGTGTTGAAGGCGGCGACGTCATTGTCCTCGCCCCAGGTGACCACCGAGCCGTTGATGCGCCGCTCATAGACGGTCGCCGCGGTCTTGAGGTCCGCCTCCTGCTGCACCACGGCCTGCTGCATCGCCTGGGCGTGCAGCGAGAGATAATTGCTCACCGAATAGGCGACGATGGTGACCCCGATGCTGGCCAGGACCAGCCCCGCAATGGCTGCGGTCAGCCTTATATTGCGGATTGCGCTCATCAATTTCATGATCTTCCTCTTCCGCCGGGGCAACAGCGTCCTCTTCCCGGGCCCATCCTAGGGGTGATGGCCTTAACGGACCCTTGCTCTTGTATGGAAGAGCCGCGCCCGCTCCGGCGCGGCTCCGAACCCGGGGCGGAAAGCCTCAGAATTCGTTCCAGTCCTCGTCCACCGCCGCATTGCCGCGGCTGAGATAGGATTTGGTCACCGAGCGCAGTTTTTCCTGCAAGCCCCGCGCGCCCTCGGCCAGGGCCTTGACCGGGCCGTTGCGCGCCGGCGCCGGGGCCGAGGCGGCGGCGTCCCCGCCAATGGCGAAGATGTCGACGATCCGGTCGAGCTCGCTGGCCTGCGCCTCGGTCTGCTCGATGGCGGCGTTGATCTCCTCCACCAAAGCGGCATTGTGCTGGGTCATCTCGTCCATGGTGCGCACGGCGGTGTTGACCTCCTCGATCGCCCCGGCCTGCTCGCTGCTTTCCCGGGCGATGCCGCTCATCAGCTCGTTGGACGAGCGCGCCGCCGCCACCATGGCCTCCAGCTTGGTCGCCGCGTCCAGCACCAGCGTGCTGCCGCCCTTGACCTCGCCGGCCGACTGCTCGATCAGCCCCTTGATGTCGGCCGAGGCGCTGGCCGCGCTCTGCGCCAGCCGGCGTACTTCCACGGCCACCACGGCAAAGCCCTTGCCGGCGTCCCCGGCCCTTGCGGCTTCCACCGAGGCGTTGAGCGCCAGCAGATTGGTCTGGAAGGCGATATCGTCGATCAGCCCGATGATGTTGGAGATTTTCGCCGAGGACTGGGTGATCCGCTCCATGGCCTCGGTCGCCCGATGCATTACCTGCCCGCCCTCTTCGGCGGTGCGGGCGACGCCCGCCGCCACCGTGCTGGCTTCCCGCGCCCGCTCGGCATTCTGCGCCACGGTGGAGGCGAGCTGTTCCATGGCCGCCGAGGTCTCCTCGATGGTCGCCGCCTGCTTGGTGGTGCGCTCGGAAAGATCGTTGGCGCCGGAGAGGATTTCCCCGGTCGCGGTCTTGAGCGTGCCGGAGGTGTCGCGCAATTGCCCGACGATATCGGTCAGCTTGTCGGCCACCGCATTGGTATCGGCCTTGAGCTTGGCGAAGGCCCCCTGGTAGTCGCCGGCCATGCGCTTGGTGAGGTCGGTATCGGCCAGGGCCGAGAGCACCTCGCCGGTTTCCTCCAGCCCCCGGTCCACCGTTTCCACCAGCATATTGACCGAGCGGGCCAGCCGGTTGAGCTCGTCATCGGGGAATTCGGCGGTCACCCGCTGGCCGAAATCGCCGGCGATGGCCGCGTCCACCACCTGGCCGAAGGCCCGTTGCAGATCCTGCATCATGGCGCTGCGCTCGGCCTGGGTCTGCACGATCCGGGCCGCTTCCGCCTCGGTCATCTCGGCCACCTTGAGCCCGTTCTCGCGGAACACCTCCACCGCCCGCGCCATGGCGCCGATCTCGTCGCCCCGCCCGGCCCCGCGCACCTCGGTCTCGAGATCGCCATCGGCCAGCGCCGCCATGGTGTCGGTCAATTGCGAGATCGGCCGGCTGATGGAGCGGGCGAACAGCGCGCCCAGCAGCGCCGCGATGGCCAGGAGCCCGCCCCCGATCATCAGCGTCATGTTGCGCATCTGCACGACCGCGGCATAGGCCTCTTCTTCCGGCTGCACCGCCGCCACCGCCCAGGTGACGTTGCCGACGCTGACCGGCTCGGCCCGCACCACCATGCTGGCGCCGCGATAATCGTGGCTGACCCCCTCGCGGCTCACCCCGGCCAGCGCGTCGGTGATGACGTCGCTGGTGATCGCGGTGGAGAGCACGTCGGCCTGCTCGGTGCGCGGCGATTCGGTGCGCAGCAGCCCGTCGGCGCCCACCACCACCACTTCCCCGCTGCGGCCGAGCCCGGACAGGCCCGCCACCTTCTGGCTCACCGCGTCGGGCGCGATGGACAGCACCATGACGCCGCTGCTCTCCTCCTTCTCGAACACCGGCATGGCCATGAAGCTCTGCGGCGTGCCCGTGGGGGCGTAAACGGAGAAATCGACAAAGGCGGCCTGCCCGTCCGCCAGGTCCTTGGCGGCGGCGAAGGCGCGGCCGAGCCCGGAGGCGGCCAGCGTCGCATCGCTCACCACATTGGCGGCGAAATCGGTGTTCTTGGCCACCGAATAGACCACGTCGCCCGCCGCGCTGATGAGCAGCACGTCCGAATAGGCCCGCTCCTGCATCAGGGTGCGGAAGCCGGGATGGAAACGCTTGTGGGGGGCATCATAGGTGGCGCCCTTGCCATTGGCGCTGTCGAGCTGCGAGCGGTCCGCCGGGTTGGGATTGTCGGTGATATAGGCGGCCTGCAACTGCGCCCCGGCCCGCTCGGCCAGGCCCATGCGCAATTCGTCCAGCGCGCGGGTCAGGTTCTTGGTCGCCGTCACAGTGTCCGAGCGCTGCACAAAGAGCCGCAGATCGACCTCGACGCCCGAATAATAGTCGCTGACCATCGCCGTGGCGGTGTCGAGCGAAGCCTGCATGGATTGGTCGCGCTGCTCCTGCACCGTGGCCAGCCCGATCAGATAGCTCGCAATGCCCACGCCGGCGCTCACCACCAGGGCCGAACCCACCAGCGCCAACGGCAATTTCTGGGCGATCTTGAGTTGCGGAAAAAATCCCATCGAACACTCCAACCCTTGTCGGATCGCCCGCGCCCCCGTCCGGCGGCGGCTTCTGCCACCCCGGACCCCGCGCGATACTTTTGGCGATCGCTCCCCTGTACCGGCCCCTGCCGACGTTCCGAAACGATATAACCGGGGGCTTAACCACTTCTTACGGATAAGTTCAGAGCGCGGTTTTTTTGCCTTGCCCGCCCGAAACGACAAAGGCCATGCGCGGGGCATGGCCTTTGTCCATCACCTTCAGGAAGGGGCTGCCGTCAGCTCAGCGCCCCGATCACCGCCTCGATGCGCTTTTTCATCGTCGAGGCGTCGAAGGGCTTGATGATGTAGTTGTTGACGCCGAAGGAGATGGCTTCCTTGACCTGCTCCTTGTCCGAGCGCCCGGTGGCCATGATGAAGGGCATGGCCTGGGTGCGCGGATGCTTGCGGATCACCTTGAGCAGCGTCAGCCCGTCGATGTCCTCCATGTTCCAGTCGGAGATAATCAGGTCCACATTGGTCTTTTCGAGCTTGCCCAGGGCGTCGCGCCCGCTCTTGGCCTCGATGATGTCCTTAAACCCCAGCTGGGTGAGGATATACTTACAAATTCCCCGCATGGACTGCTGGTCGTCGACGATGAGGACGCTGACAGCGCTGGCTTTTGGCATGGTCGTACTTCACCTTCTTCGCGCCAAAGGCTCATTCTTGAGCCCCGAACTTTGGAAAAACACTAGGCAAGAAGCGTTACAAATCTCTCAATCGGGCCGGCAGCATTGCGCCGACCCCCGCTCAGGCCGCCGATTTGAGGCGCATCAGCGCATTGGCCAGCCGCGCGGCGATGGCCTCCACCGGCGCCTGCTCGACCACCGCGCCCTCCTCGAAGGCGACGCGCGGCATGCCATAGACCAGCGCCGAGGCCTGGCTCTGGCCCACCGTATGGGCGCCCGCCTCGCGCATGAGCTTGAGGCCGCGCGCCCCGTCGCGTCCCATGCCGGTCAGGATCGCCCCCACCGCCATCGGCCCGACCACGCGCGCCACCGATTCGAACAGCACATCGACGCTGGGCCGGTGCCCGCTGGTCAGGTCGTCCTGGCCCAGCCGCGCCTTGAGCTGGCCCGAGCTGCGCTCGACCCGCAGGTGATAATCCCCCCGCGCCACATAGGCATGGCCGGGCAGAAGCGGCATGCGGTCCTCCGCCTCCACCACGCTGAGCGCGCAGACCTCGTCCAGCCGCGCGGCGAAGCGCCCGGTGAAGCCCGCCGGCATGTGCTGGGCAATGACGATGGGCGGGCAATCGACCGGCATGTTGGTGAGCACGGTGCGGATGGCTTCCACCCCGCCGGTCGAGGCGCCGATGGCGATCAGCGCGCCGGCCGGGGCCGCCGCGGTCTTGACCGCGGCCTTGGGCGTCTCCACGCGGCTGGTCGAGCGCCCGCGCACGTCCGACTTGGCCGCGGCGCGGATCTTGTCGCGCAGATTGGCGCCGAACACCTCGATGCCGCCCTCGAATTCGGCGCTGGGCTTGGCGACGAAATCCACCGCGCCCAGTTCCAGCGCCAGCAGCGTTTCACTGGCCCCTTTCTTGGTGAGGGTGGACACCATCACCACCGGGGTGGGCCGCAGCCGCATCAGCCGGTCGAGGAATTGCAGCCCGTTCATATTGGGCATTTCGATGTCCAGCGTCACCACGTCGGGGTTGAGCGCCTTGATCTTCTCGCGCGCATCCATGGGATCGGTGGCCGTTCCCACCACGGTGATGTCGCCGTCCCGCGCCAGCATGCGCGAGAGCACCTCGCGGATCAGCGCCGAATCGTCGACGACCAGGACCTTGATGCTCATGCCGCTTCCCGCCTGCTTGCACTGCGTTTGGATTGATAGATGGTCTTGCCCACGAGGCGGAACCCTTCCCCGCCCGAGCCCAGGTTTTCCGAATGCCCGATATAGAGGAAACCCTCGGGCGCCAGGATCTGCCCGAAGCGGCCGAACACCTGCCCCTGGGTGGGCTTGTCGAAATAGATCGCCACGTTGCGGCAGAAGATGGCGTCGAACGGCCCCTTCATCGGCCAGGGCTCGATCAGGTTGAGCGGCTTGAACGCCACCAGCTCGCGCACCCCCTGGGGCATGCGCACGCTGCCGTCCCCGCCCCGCTCGAACAGCCGCGCCCGCGCCGGCGTCAGCCCGCTCAATTCGCTTTCGGGATAGATGCCCCGCGCCGCCTTGGCCAGCACCGCCGTGTCGATATCGGTGGCCAGGATCCTGAAGTCCCAGCGCTTGAGCTCGGGAAAGGCGTCGAGCAGATCGGCGCCGATCGTATAGGGCTCCTGCCCGGTCGAGCAGCCCGCCGACCAGATGCGCAGCCGGCTGCCGCGCGGCCGGTTGGCGATCAGCTCGCGCACATAGCCGCGCAGATGCTCGAAATGATGGTCCTCGCGGTAAAAGCGCGTGAGGTTGGTGGTGAGCGCGTTGATGAAGTCCTGCCCGTCGCTGGCGCTGCCGCCCTGCTCGAGATAGTCCACATAGGCGTCGAACCCGGAAAGGCCCAGCGCCCGCACGATCTTGCTGAGGCGCGACACCACCAGCGTGCGCTTGGCATCGCTGAGCGAAATACCGGCGACCTTGTAGACCCGCGTCTTGATCCGCGAGAATTCGCGCTCGCTAAGGGAGAATTCCCCCTGTTCCATTCCGCCTACCTCGCTGACCCGGCTCTTGCTTTGCTTGCACGATGCTAGCGGCTGCATTGCTTAGATTGGGTAAATGCGTCGCCTGCCGGCGCAATGCGCCGTTTCACCGAACCGATGATCGGCCCTAGAAGAGTTCGATATCGTCCACCGGCGCCGGCACGGCGATGCGGCGGCGCGCGAAGGCGACTTCGTCCCGCACCACATTGTCCTGGGCCTCGCTGTCGAGGCGCTTGACGAAGGCGCGCCCCGAATGGGGCTTGAACAGCACGCGGCGCGCATAGGTGCCGCCCAGGTCCTCGCTCACCGCCACATAGCCTTCGTCGAGCAGGAACTGGTGCACGAAGTCGATATTCTTGCGGCCCACATCGTCCAGCGCCGAATTGATCTTGCCGCCGCCGAACACCTTGATCTCGAGATTGGCCTTGTTGCCCGTGCCCTGGCTCAGCACCTTGTTGATGAGCTGCTCCATGGCGAAGGCGCCGTAGCGGGCCGAGGCGCCATAGCGGTCCCGCGCCGATCCGGACTGCTCGGCCAGCAGGAAATGGTTCATGCCGCCCACCCGCGCCACCCGGTCGCGCACGCAGGCCGAGATGCACGAGCCCAGCACCGTGGAATAGGTCAGGTCCTTGTCGGCCGAGACATGGCAATCGCCCTGGTGCACTGTCGTGACGACGCCGCGGTCAAATTCGGGCGGCAGGGAATTCGGCAGGACCATCTGAAGAAAATTACCTTGAGGCGACAATGCCTTCAGACATTACCGCCAAGATGTTATCCAATTGCTAACCACGCCGGCGAAGGACTGTGCGACCATTGCGCTCGGCAATAAGAGCTTTAGAAATGCTGCGCTAGTGTGCTTCGACCTGGGCTTGGATTCTATGATGTCATTGCAGAAGCTAGCGAAAGAACTCGACGAGACGGCGCGCCAGACGGCCTCCATGGTGGACGGCATCACCGACGCGCTGACCCTGCTGGCTGACCGCAACCTTGCCCAGGACCCCAGCGTCGGGCTGGCCGTGCAGATGATCGTCATGGCCCTGCAGGGGCAGGATCGCATCGAGCAGCGCTGCCGCAACATGGCCGCGGCCGTGCGCGAATTCGCCCTTCTGCCGCCCAACGCCCCCGCCAGCGTCTACGACGAGATCTGGGCCAGCCTCACCCTGGACGAATTGCGCGTCCCCTCCCTCTCCGGGGTCGCCAGCCACCCCAGCCAGGGCGACGCCGAGCTGTTCTGAAGTGACGGACCAATCACCGCACCAACCCTCGCCCCTTGAGGAGAAGGTGCCTAACGCCTGATGCCGCAAAAAACACGGTGTCATCCCGGCCTTCGCGCCGGGATCCATCCTCAAATCTCAGGATAGGCCCCGGCACGAAGGCCGGGGCGACATCGGGGGTGGGAGACCATCGCGGCACAGTCCGACATCTGGGGCAACACCCCCTCATCCGCCCTTCGGGCACCTTCTCCCGCGAGGGGAGAAGGCCATGAAAGCTATGCTCGAATGGCGCGAAGTCGCATACTCAGTGTTCGGGGGAGCAGGAAGACAGTACCCCCAAAGCAAAACGGGCGCCCCGCAGGACGCCCGTTGCAAAACCCGGTTCCGAAAAACCCTCAGCCGTCCATCTTGGCGCCGCTGACCACGGCGTGCAGGTCGATCAGCCCGACCATGCGGCTGTCATGGGTGACGATGCCGTTGAGCAGCTCGGTGTCGATGGAATTGCCCTCGGGCACGTTGTGGATGTCGTCGCGGCTCACCGTCAGGATGTCGCTCACCGCGTCCACCAGGATGCCGACCCATTTGTCGCCCACGCTCATCACCACCACCACATGGTTCTTGGTGGGCGAGGTCTGGCCGTCCCCGAAGCGGGCGCGCAGGTCGAAGATCGGCACGATGGTGCCGCGCAGATTGATGACGCCGCGCACGAATTCGCGCGTATTGGGCAGGGGCGTCGCCCCGTTCCAGGCGCGGATTTCGCGCACCGTGGTGATTTCCACCCCATAGGTCTGCTCACCGATGGAAAAGGCGATGAGCTGGAGCGAATTGGCCCCGGCGACGCCGGTCTTCTCGCCCATGTCTTCCCGCAGGTTCAGCGCTTCCATGTCTATGCCTTTCTGCCCGCCTTCTGGCCGGCCATGCGTTTGTCTTGCCGGCGCCTAGGCCGCGTTCTGGTGGACGATGGTGCTTTTCAGGCCCTGCACGTCCACGATCAGCGCCACATTGCCATCGCCCAGGATCGTGCCGCCGGCGATGCCGTCCACACGCTCGAAATTCTCTTCCAGGCTCTTGATGACCACCTGCTGCTGGCCGATGATGTCGTCCACCACCAGCGCCACCTTGGCCGAGCCCTCCGTTTCGCACAGCACGACGAAGCGGTTGTCCGCATCCGTCTCGCAGCTCATGCCGAAGCGCTGCGCCAGGTCGATCACCTGCACATATTCGCCGCGCACCTGCATGACCTGCCCGCCGCTGGGCACCCGCTCGAAGCTGGCACGCGAGCACTGGATGGTTTCCACGATCGAGGAGAGCGGCACCACATAGGGCGAGCCGCCGACCTTGACCAGCATGACGTCGAGCACCGCCAGGGTGAGCGGCAGGCGCAGCGTCATCCGGCAGCCCTTGCCGGTCCAGCTGCGCACATGCACCGAGCCGCCGATCTTCTTGATGTTGGAGAGCACCACGTCCATGCCGACGCCGCGCCCGGAAATGTCGCTCACCTCGCTGGCGGTGGAGAAGCCCGGCGCGAAGATCAACTGGTCGATCTGCTCGTCGGTGGGCTGCACGTCGGCGGCCACGATCCCCTTGTTGCGCGCCAGTTGCAGCACCTTTTCGCGGTTGATCCCGCCGCCGTCGTCCTCGACCACGATGAGGATATTGCCGCCCGCCTGCTCGGCCGAAAGCCGGATCGTGCCCGATTCCGACTTGCCCAGCCCCAGGCGCCTTTCCGGGCTTTCGATGCCGTGGTCGGCCGAATTGCGGATCATGTGGGTCAGGGGATCGGAAAGCTGCTCGATCACCGTCTTGTCGATTTCGGTGTTCTCGCCGATGGTTTCGAGCTTGATCTTCTTGCCCGTCTTGGCCGCCAGCTCGCGCACCAGGCGCGGCATGCGCGAAAATACCGATTTGACCGGCTGGGCGCGGATCGCCATCACCGAATCCTGCAAGCCCCGCGTCGTCTGCGCCAGCACTTCCAGGCCCCGCACCAGCTCGGTATAGCGCGCCCGCAGCGTCTCATCCATCTGCTGGGTCAGCATGGACTGGGTGATGACCAGCTCGCCCACCATGTTGACCACGCGGTCCACCTTGTCGAGATCGACCCGGATCGACTGCACGCCGACGCTGCGATTGCCCCCGTTTTCTTCCCCTTCGGCGGCGGGCGCAGCATTGCGCACCGGCGCCGCGGCGGGTGCGGCCGGCTTGGCCACCGGGCTGGGCTCGATCGCCGCCGCCAGCTCGGCAAAGCTGGGAAGCGGGGCCTCCTCGGCGGCCGCCTCCGGTGCTTCGGCAAGCTCTGCGGGCGCCGCAGCCTCGGCCGGAACCGCGGGGGCCGGGGCAGCGCCGAAATCGAGCAGGTTCGCCACCTCGTCATCGGCCAGCGCCAGCAGCGCCGCCGTGCCGGCGTCGGCGTCGGTCTCGGTCTCGGCATCTTCGACGGCGGGTTCGGCTGCTTCCGGCTCGGCCGGCGCCATTTCGTCCAGTTCGACCAGCGCGCCCAGTTGGGCCACCGAAATATCGCAATCGCCCTCGACGAATTCGAAGACCTCGCGGATCATCGCCTCGCTGGCGCCGGGCGCCACCAGCGTGATCTCCCAGGCGCAATAGACCGCGAAGGGCTCGAAATCGGCCAGGGGCGGCACGTCGTTCATCACCGCCCGCACATGCATCTCGCCCAGCACCGCCAGTTCGCGGAACAGCAGCAGCGGATCGTTGGCGCGGGCATAGAGCGCCCGATGCGGGGTGAAGCGGATTTCCCAATGCCCAGGCTCGGCTTCCAGCGGCAGGGCGTCGAACACGTCCTCCACCGCTGCCTCGCCCGCCGGCGCGCCCAGATTGACCATCACCGGGGTGAAGTCGATGTCGAATTCTTCCAGCGGCTCGCCGTCCTCGTCCGCGCCGCCGGCGGCCTCGCCGCGCGCCAACTGGTCGAAGCGTTCCTTTTCCTCGAGCCCGTAATCGGCGGGCAGGTCCTCGCCGGTCTGGGCCGCCTTGACGTGGTCGGCCACGATATCGTTGGCGCGGATGCACAGCGTCACCACGTCGTCGCTCATCTCGACGCGCCCGTCGCGCACATAATCGAGCAGCGTCTCATAGGCATGGGCGAAGCCCACCAGCGCCGAGAAGCCGAAGGCCCCGGCCCCGCCCTTGATCGAGTGGATGGCCCGGAACACCGCATTGAGCCGGCCGGCGTCGCGCTCTCCTGCCTCGATGGCGGCGAACTGCTCCTCGAGCTCGGTCAGGAGCTCGGAACATTCGTCGAAATAGGTCGCCTTGAAGTCGTCGAGATCGCTCATGCGAAAAACATCCAACCCTTCTGGGTTTATCGGAAAGCCTAGTGGACCACGCGGTGGATGACCGAAATCAGCTTTTCGGGGTCGAAAGGCTTGACGATCCAGCCGGTGCCGCCGGCGGCCTTGCCCTGGTCGCGCTTGTCCTGGCTGGTCTCGGTGGTCAGGATCAGGATGGGCAGGCTCTGGTGCTGGCCGGTGGCGCGCACATGCTTGATGAACTCGATGCCGTCCATCACCGGCATGTTGATGTCGGTGATGACCACGTCGACGGTTTCGGTCTGCAACACGTCCAGGCCCTGCTTGCCGTCCTCGGCCTGCAACACCTCGAACCCGGCATTGGAAAGGGTGTGGTGCAGCATGGCCAGGATGGTCCTCGAATCGTCCACCGTGAGTACCCGCAAAGTCTTCATCCTCTCATCAACCCGGAAAACTGGGCGCCCAGGCCCAGCCGCTCGATGGCGGTGGTCAGCGCCGCGCTCGGCTGCTCGATAAAAAAGTCGAAATGGTTTCTCCGGGCGGTTTCCGCGGCGCTAATCAGCAGGAACAGCGCATTGGTGGAGACGCGCTCCACCCCGCCCGCCTGGATGCAGACCGCGCCTTCCTCGATGGCATCGATGAGCCCGTCGCGGATGGAATCGATCGAATCCAGATCGATGATCTCTGGCAGGGTTACGGATGTGGTGCCTTTGCTGGCCATGACGGATGAATGCCCCCGGAGTCTTCTCCACGCGCCAGTTTCCATGGGAACGGTTTAAGAATCGCTAACCCTGGCGGGCGAGATGCCGCATCGGCACGGGGCCCCTTGCCCGCCCGCCGCCATGGGGCTACCAGACCAGCCAGACATGAGGATCGGAATTGCCATGACCGCCAATATCGCCCTGACCGGCCTTGCCCGCGACCTCGCCGCCCGCGCCGAAGCGGGAAAGCCGATCCGGGTGGGCGTCATCGGCTCGGGCGAGATGGGCACCGACCTGGTGACGCAGATGAGCCTGATGGCCGGCATCGAGATGGCCGCCATCGCCACCCGCCGGCCCCATACCGCGCTGGCCGCCATGACCATCGCCTATGGCGAGGAGTCCAAGGGCAGGACCGCCGACAGCCCCGCCGCCGCCACCGCAGCCATCGAGGCGGGCAAAATTGCCATCACCTCGGCCGAGACCCTGGTCACCACTCCCAATATCGACGTGGTGATCGACGCCACCGGCAAGCCCGGCGTCGCCGCCGATTACGACCTCTTGGCCATGGAGCACGGCAAGCATGTGGTGATGATGAATGTCGAGGCCGACGTCACCATCGGCCCCTGGCTCAAGGCCCAGGCCGACCGGCTCGGCGTGGTCTATTCGGTGGGCGCGGGAGACGAGCCCTCCTCCTGCATGGAGCTGATCGAATTCGTCTCCGCCCTCGGCCTGCCCATCGTCGCCGCCGGCAAGGGCAAGAACAATCCGCTCCGCCACGACGCCGTGCCCGAGGACTATCGCGAGGAAGCCGAGCGGCGGAACATGAACCCGCGCATGCTGGTCGAATTCGTCGACGGCTCCAAGACGGCGGTGGAAATGTGCGCCATCGCCAATGCCACCGGCCTCGTCCCCGATATTCCGGGCATGCACGGCCCCCGCGCCGACCGCGACGACATGGCCAAAGTGCTGATCCCCAAGGCGGACGGGGGCCTGCTCAACCGCATGGGCGTGGTCGATTTCACCGTCGGCAAGGGCGTGGCGCCGGGCGTCTTCGTCATCGTCAAGGCTGAGCATCCGCGCATCATCGAGCGGCTGGATGACCTGCATATCGGGCACGGCCCCTATTACGGCTTTTTCCGCCCCTATCACCTCACGAGCCTGGAAGTGCCGCTCACCTGCGCCCGCATCATGCTCACCGGCAAGCCCGACATGGTGCCCCTGCCCCGCCCCGTGGCCGAAGTCTGCGCCGTGGCCAAGCGCGACCTGGCGACCGGCGAGGCGCTCGATGCCATCGGCGAGACCTGCTACCGCTCCTACGCCATGACCGTCGCCGACGCCCGCGCCCGGGGGGCGCTGCCGGTGGGCCTGCTCGAAGGCGGCCGGGTCACCGCCCCGGTCAAGAAGGGCGACCTCCTCACCGCCGCCAACAGCCAGCCCGACACCACCACCCGCCTCTACGCCCTGCGCCAGGCCCAGGACGCCATGCTGGGTTTCTAAAGCGTTCCCCTTCACCTCTCCCTCAGGGGGAGAGGTCGGCGCGCAGCGCCGGGTGAGGGGGCCTGCTCCCAACGCCACGCCCGCCAGAAGGCCCTCATCCACAACCCTGTTGCATTCCCCACCCCCGGCCATTAATTCCTGACTGGCTTATTCAGGAAATTCATCCCATGTCCGACATCCCGTCCGAACCCGTCGATCCCCGCGCCATCCAGCGTGTCCGCCACGACACCCGCATGCGCCTGCTCACCGTCCAATCCGTCACCGACGTCACCCCGCGCATGCGCCGCTTCCGCCTCACCGGCGACATGGAGGGCTTTGCCTCGCTGGGCCATGCCGACCATATCAAGGCCTTCTTCTTCCCCGCCGGCGTCGAGCCCAGGGTCGTGCCCATCGGCCCGCGCGGCGCCGAATTCGCCCCCGGCGAGCGCCCGGAAATGCGCGACTATACCCCGCGCTACTGGAACGTGGCCGAAGGCTGGATCGAGCTCGATTTCGTGCTGCATGGCGATGGCCCCGCCTCGAGCTGGGCCGCTGCCGCCGGCGTCGGCAGCAGGCTGGTCATCGGCGGCCCGCGCGGCTCACTGGTCGTTCCCGCCGCCTTCGACTGGTATCTGCTGGCCGGCGACGAAACCGCCCTGCCCGCTCTCGGCCGCCGCATCGAGGAACTGCCCGCGGGCGCCCCAATCCTGGCCATCATCGAGGTGGAGGACGAAGCCGAGGAGCAGCGTTTTGAAACCGCCGCCGCCCTCACCCTGCATTATGTCCATCGCAAGGGCCTGCCCGCCGGCGCCACGTCGCTGCTGCTCGACGCCGTGCGCGCCGCCGCCTTCCCGCCCGGCACCGCCTATGCCTATATCGCCGGCGAGGTGACCATGGCCCAGGCCGTGCGCGCCCATCTCACCGAGGAGCGCGGGTTCGACCCCGCCTATATCAAGGCCGCCGGCTATTGGCGGCTCGGCGTCGCCGACGCCCATGAGGACCATTAGTCCAGAGGCGACTAAATCCCTTGGCGCGCCCTTTGCCCCCGGCTAAACCTCGGGGGCAAAGGAGGGCTCGCAATGGCCACCAAGAAGATCCGCTGGGGCATTCTGTCCACCGCCAATATCGGCATGCAGAAAGTCATTCCCGCCATCCAGAAATCGGCCCATTCCGAGGTGGTCGCCATCGCCTCGCGCGATGGAGAGAAGGCCCGCGCCGCCGCCGCGCGCCTGGGCATTCCCCGCACCCACGATTCCTATGAGGCGCTGCTGGCCGATCCCGGGATCGACGCCATCTACAATCCCCTGCCCAATCACCTGCACATCCCCATGACCGTGGCGGCCGCCAAAGCCGGCAAGCATGTGCTGTGTGAAAAGCCCATCGCCCTCAATGCCGCCGAGGCCGAGCAATTGCGCCAGTGCCCGCCCGGCTCCATCGTGCTGGAAGCCTTCATGGTGCGCTTCCATCCCCAGTGGCAGCGCGCCCGCGAGATCATCCGCTCGGGCGAATTGGGCGAGGTGCGCGCCATCAACGCCGTCTTCACCTACAACAATGTCGACCCCGCCAATGTGCGCAACCAGCTTGAAATTGGGGGCGGCGGCATCATGGATATCGGCTGCTACCCCATCACCGCCGCCCGCTACCTCTTCGAGGGCGAGCCCGCCCGCGTCGTCTCGCTGGTCGAGCGCGATCCGGCCTTCGGCACCGACCGGCTGGCCAGCGTCATCGCCGATTTTGGCCGGGGCCGTCAGCTCAGCTTCATCTGCTCCACCCAGACCACGCCGCATCAGCGCGTGCAGGTGCTGGGCAGCGAGGCCAAGCTCGAAATCGTCATTCCCTTCAACGCCCCGGCCGACGAGCGCACCGCCATCACCATCGACATCGGCGCCCCCGCGGACGGCTCGCTCGCCCGCCGCGAGATCCTGCCCGCCTGCGACCAATATACCGAGCAGGCCGAGGCCTTCGCCCTCGCCGCCCTGGGCGAAAAGCCCCTTCCCTGGGGCATCGAGGATGCCATCGCCTCCATGAGGGTCATCGACGCCATCTTCGAAAGCGAGAAGACCGGCGCCTGGGCGAAGGTCTAGCCGCCGGCCGGTCATGCCCGACACCGTCCTTCTCACCGGCATATCCGGCTTTCTCGGCGGCCATGTCGCGCTGGCCCTGCTCCGGGCCGGCTATGCCGTGCGCGGCAGCCTGCGCGACATGGGCCGCGCCGATGCAGTCCGCGCCAGCCTTGCCGGCGCCGGCGCCGACACCGCCCGGCTCGATTTCGTCGCCCTCGACCTGCTGTCCGATGCCGGCTGGGCCCAGGCCATGCGCGGCGTCCGCTTCCTCCAGCACACCGCCTCGCCCTTCGTCCTCTCCGCCCCCGCCGACCCGCAGGAGTTGATCGCGCCCGCCCTCGAGGGCACGCGCCGGGCCCTGGCGGCGGCGCTGGCCGCCGATGTCGAGCGGATCGTGCTCACCTCCTCCATCGCCGCCATCCAATATGGCCATGCGGATCCCACCCGCCCCCTTTCGGAGGCCGACTGGACCGATCCGCAAAGCCCGCATGCCAATGCCTATGCCCGCTCCAAGACCCTGGCCGAGCGCGAGGCCTGGGCCCTCATGGCCGCCGCCGGCCGCAGCGACGCCCTCGCCGTCCTCAATCCCGCCGTCATTTTCGGGCCCCTGCTCGATGACGATCCGGGCACTTCGCCCCTGCTGATCCGCCGGCTGCTCGGCGGGCGTCTGCCGGCCCTGCCGCCGCTTTACCTGAGCTGCACCGATGTGCGCGACGTCGCCGCTTTGCATGTGGCCGCCATGACCGACCCCACCGCCGGCGGCACGCGCTGCATCGTCTCGGAAGGCGCCTATTCCCTCCCCGAGCTCGCCGCCATGCTGCGCCCGACCTTTCCCGAGCGCCGCATCCCCCGCAGGACCCTGCCGCTCTGGCTGGTCCGCCTCGCCGCCCTGTTCGATGCCGATCTGCGCGCCAATATCGCCGAAATCGGCGCCCCCAGGCGCCTGGACTCCGCCCGCGCCGAGGCGCGCCTGGGCCGCCCCCTCACGCCCACCGCCCAGGCCGCCCTCGCCACTGCGCGCAGCCTTGTCGCCCACGGCCTCGTCTGACCGCTCAATTTCGCCCCACCCCGCAAAAACCCCTTGCACCGCCGCCCGGATCACGCCATATGAACGCGGTCGGAATGGGGCTGTAGCTCAGTTGGGAGAGCGCGTCGTTCGCAATGACGAGGTCAGCGGTTCGATCCCGCTCAGCTCCACCATTCCGGCTTCCGCGCTGATCTTGCTTTGAGAACCTATAGGCTGCGGGGCTGTTCCGGCATCCCGGACCTTTGCCTTATGGCGCGAGAAGCGATTGGGCGGCGTTGGCGAGCGCGCCGATTTCGGCCGCCGAGAGCGCGCGCGACGCCACCATGGCAAATGCCATCGTCCCCACCAGCGGATTGGCGGCGCCCGCCGTAGCGGCGCCGAGGAAACTTCCCGGCTGCGCGGCGTGGGCGGGGGAGGCGGCGGAACTCTTCAGCGTGCCGTTGTGATAGAGCTTCAGGGTCGAGCCGTCATAGGTCAGCACCAGCAGGTGGAAATTCGTCGTGTCGAGCACGCCGGCGGCGCTGAACGAGACGGTGTTTGCCGCCGCGCCATGGCCCGCCCTGATGTCGTTGTTGGAGGCGCTATACTGGAACCGGTGCTGGTTGGCGCTGGCCCCGTCGGCCTTTTGCAGCAGGGCCATGGGCGCGCTGAGCTGGTCGAAGCGCTGATAGACCGCGATGGTGTAATGCGCGGGCAGCGCCATGGGCAATTGATGCACCCGGCTGGTGGAGGATGCGGTGCGCACCCAGGCCAGCTCATCCAGGGCCGGGGCGCTGCTGATCTTGGCATCGACCCGGTAGAGCGGCGGATTGGCCTCGGTGTGGCGGATGAGGTGGTTGCCATTGCCGCTGATGTCCAGGGGCGTGCCGGTGCGGAAATCCCATAAGGCGCTGATCGTGCCGGGGGAGAAGAAGGAAAGCGTGCTGAAGGGCGCGTGGCAGTCGCTGTTCGCCGCCGCCCGCGCCAGCGCCTGATAGCGCAGATGCCCCTTGGTGATGTCGCCGTCGCGGGTGGCGTGGTGAGCATCGAAAATCGGCACCGGCAACCCGCTGGCATAGCCATGGCGGGGGTTGATGGTGTCGTAGCTGCCCACATGGGGGTTGCGCTTGTGCGCCCCCAGCAGGTTCGCCTGATAGAGCGCCTGGTTGACCGGGCGCGTATCGAATTCGGCCTTGTTCATGCCCCCGCCAATCACCACCGGCGTGCTGGCGGAAAAGCCGGCCAGCGCCCCGCGCACATAGGCGACGAAGGCGTCGATCTGCTGCTGGTGCGCGGTGAAGGGCGTGGCCGAGAAAAGGGGCGCGTTGTCGTAGTCGGGATTGGCGAAATGCAGCAACACGCCGGCGGACACCACACTGTCGCCTGCCTTCACCAGCGCCGCATGGGCCTGGTTGAAGCGGTCCGTCGCCTGCTTGAGCAGGTTGTTCGCGCCCAGCGTGTCCACGCTCCACTGGCGCTCCGGCGTATCGCTGAAAAAGGCGGTGGCGCCTTCGGCATGCGGCACGAAAACCAGCTTGTCCACCGCCGGATTGGCCGCCAGGTAATCGACGGCGAATTGCAGGTCGGGGCTGAAATTGCCGGCGTTGGGGTTGACGTGGTCGAGCATGGCCGGCCCGGGGGCGGTGCGGTCCGCGCCGGGGCGGGCGAGGCGCGGCTGGGTCCATTGCTGCACCTTGATTGGAAAGCTGTCGGTGCTCAGGGCATCGGCGCGGCCGATGGTGTGGCTGTTGCCGATCGTCAGGAACAAATGCGTCAGGGTCATGGTCTGGCTCCTCCGTGCCGTGATGTGAACCCGCCTTGCCGCCGCGGCTCTCCGGCTCAGCCGGCCAGGATGGAGCGGGCGAGGGCCGCCATTTTCCGCGCCAGCACCACGCTCTGGCCGATATAGAAATCGGGCCGCGCCGCCGCGCGGATCCGCTCCGGTTCGATGCGGCCGCAGATTTCGGCGTCGGCCAGCACCACCTCGACCAGCGCCTGCCCGGTGCTTTCCGATTGCAGCACCGCCCGGTGCACCAGCTCGTGGGCGCGCGCGCGGCCCAGCAGCGGCGCCAGCGCCATCATCACATTTTCCGAGGCCAGCATGCCGCCCTTGAGCTCGAGATTGCGCTGCATGGCTTCGGGATGCAGCTCGATATGCTCGAAGAGGTCCGCCATCTGGTCGGCCAGGTCGAAGGCCATGGGGCAGAGCGCTTCGAGAAGCTGGGTAATCATCATGTTGCTGGCGGCGTCCCCCTCATGGCTGGGCTGCATGGCCTCCAGCGCCAGCGGCGCCTGCCCGCGTATCTGTGCGGCCAGCGCCAGCACCTTCACCGAATATTTCGGGTTGATCTTGTGGGGCATGGTGCTGGAGCCCACCACATGCGCATCCAGCGTTTCGGACACTTCCTCGATCTCGTCGCCCATCAGCAGGTAGAGATTGCGGGCGATCTTGCCGCAAGTGGCCGAAAACAGCCCCAGGCACAGCGCATATTCGGCAAATCCGTCCAGCGCCGCGCGCGAGGGGATGGCGTAAAAATCGAGTCCGAGGCGGGCGGCGAGCCGCTGGTTGATCTCGGGGCCGGCGCTGTCCAGAATATGCATCGCCCCCACCGTGCCGCCCCATTGCACGCGGAAGACGCGGCTGTGCAGCTCGCCGAAGCGCTCGCGGTGGCGCAGCAATTCCTCGATCCAGCCAGCCACCTTGAACCCGAAGGTCACCGGCAGGGCGTGGCGCTGGTTGGTGCGCGCCACGGTGGGCGTTTCGGCGCTGGCCTCGGCCAGGTCGGCCAGAATGGCAAGCAGGGCGTCGAAGCGCGCCATGAAGGCGGCATGAGCCTTGCGCATTTGCAGCGCCAGCCCGGTCTGCATCACGTTCTGGGTCGTCGCGCCCCAATGCACATAGCCGCCGGCGTCGCCGGTGCAGGCCGCGGAAAGGGCGCGCACCAGCGAGACCACCGGGGCCCGCGTGCGCCCGATATCGGCCGCCAGGGCCGCCGCATCGATGGCCGCGAAATTGGCCTTGCCGGCAATTTCAGCCGCCGCCGCTTCGGGGATGATTCCCAGCCCGGCCTGCACCTGGGCGAGCGCCGCCTCGACATCGAGCCAGCTCTGCCACACGGCCTCGCGCGCGAACAGGGCGCGAACGTCCTCGAGCATAACGGGCGCCCGGTCTGGAGAAGGGGACATCGGGTGATCCACCTGCCTAGAGAACCTGATCGAGGAAATGCCGCAGGCGCGGGCTCTGGGGATTGTCGAAGATGTCGTCGGGGTGCCCCTGCTCGACAAGCCGGCCTTCGTCCATGAACACCACCTTGCTGGCGACCTCGCGGGCAAAGCGCATCTCGTGGGTCACCACCATCATGGTCATGCCGGTGCGGGCCAATTCGCCCATCAGGTCGAGAATGCCCTTGACCAGCTCGGGGTCCAGCGCCGAGGTCGCCTCGTCGAACAGCATCACCTCGGGGTCCATCGCCAGCGAGCGGGCAATGGCGACGCGCTGCTGCTGCCCGCCCGACAATTCGGACGCCTTGCGGCGTTCATAGCCGCCCAGGCCCACCGATTTGAGCTTTTCCAGCGCGTGGCTTTCGGCTTCGTCCTTGCCCATGCCGCGCACCTTGCGCAGCGCCAGCGTCACATTGCCCATCACGTCGAGATGCTCGAACAGGAAGAAGTGCTGGAACACCATGCCGACCCGGCGGCGCAGATTGTCGATATCGGTGCCGGGCGCGGTGATCTCCTCCTCGCCCACAAGGATGCGCCCGCTTTCGGGCAGCTCGAGCAGGTTGGTGCAGCGCAACAGCGTCGACTTACCCGAGCCGGACGGGCCGATGACGCAGGTGGTCGCGGCCGCCGGAATGTCCAGCGTGATGTCGTGCAGAACCTGCACGGTGCCGAAGGTCTTGTTGATGGCTTTAAAGCGGATGCCCGCCCTGGACGTTTCAGGCATCGGCCTGGCCCCTTTTTCCGGAAAGACCCATGCGGCGTTCCCAGGCGTTGACGGCATAGGTCATGGGCACGGTCAGCATCAGGTAGAACAGCCCGGCGGCGGTCAGCGGCGACAGATTGGCGCCATTGATGGCCGCGTCCTGGGCGATGGAGAACAATTCGCGCTGCTGGGTGGTGAGCCCGAGCAGGAACACCAGCGAGGTCGCCTTGATGACCAGGATGAACTGGCTGGTCAGGGGCGGCAGCACCCGGCGCACGCCCTGGGGGATGATGATGTAGCGCATGGTGCTGGCCGCCGACATGCCCAGCGAGCGGGCGGCCTCGATCTGGCCTTTCTGCACGCTTTGCAGGCCGGCGCGGAAGATTTCCGCCATATAGGCCGCTTCGATGATGCCGATGGCGATGGCCGCATAGGCATACGGGTTGCGGCCGAACAGGGCGAGGCCCGCAATGGGCAGGCCCTGTCCGATGATATAGACGGTGAGGATGTGTGGAAGCCCCCGCAGGACGTCGACATAGGTTCTGCACGGCAGGCGCACGGCCAGGTTACGGGACGAGAGCCCGATGGCCACGAGCATGCCCAGCACGATACCGATCAGGCTCGAGATGATGGCGAGCAGAAGGGTATTGGGCAGCCCCACCATGAAGAGTTGGGGCAATACCCGGCCGATGACGTTCATGTCGAAGAACGTCTGTTGCACCCTGAGGAGACTTTCAAACATCGTGTGCCGTCGTCCTTGTCACTGCACCGGGTCGCGCTGCGGCATGCCGGGATATTGGGCGTAGAGCTCTTCGGGGATCGGCACGTCCGGCAGCCATTTGGTGTAGGCGGCGGTGAAGGTGCCATCCATCATCACGGCGGCGAGCGTCTCATCCAGCGCCTTTTTCAGCCCGGGATTGTCCGAGGCGACGGGGAAGGCGGTGTGCCCGGTGGCCACCACCTGCGAGGTGGTGAGTTCCGCATGGTCCTTCACCAGGTCGGTGGCGACGTTGAGGCCGGTGAACAGGGCATCCACCTGCCCGCCCAGAAGCGCGTTGAGGCTGGAGGCGATATTGGGGAATTCGCGCACGACCACGCCCGGTGCCATCTCTTCGAGCATGGGGATCAGCGCGCTGCCGCGCGTCACCGCCACGGCCTTGCCCACGGCGCCGTCGATCATCTCGATCGGCGCGCTCTTGAGGCTGACCAGCTGCGACATGGAATAGCCCACCGGCGTGGTGAAGCTCACCACCTCCTCGCGCTCGGGCGTCACCAGCACCTGGAAGGCGGCGGTGTCGTAGAGCTTGTTGCGCACCGCCGGCAGCATGCTGGCGAAGTCGGTGGCGATGAATTCGACCTTGAGCCCGAGCCGGCTGGCGATCTCGGTTTCCAGTTCCACCAGGAACCCGGCCGGCTTGCCCGCCTCATCGATGAACGAGACCGGCCGGTCGTCGGTGCGATAGGCGACGGTCAATTGCCCCGGCACGATCAGCTTGGCGTCGGCGGGTAGTTCCTGTGCCAGGGCCGGGGTCAGGCTGAGCGCCATGGCGACGCTTACCCCGGACAGTGTTGCACGCAAATTCATAGCGCTCCTCCTCTTCCCCTGTTCTGGCGGCATCATGTGGCCGCGCGCCTGGGGACGGGCGCGGGCCCCGCATCCCCAACCATATCGCCGCGGCGGGGCCGACCAAGTCGGTCAGCCGGCTATTTTCATAAGCTGGGCTTATCGAATTGGCGCAAGGCCTGCACCGCCTGGCGCAGCGCCGGCGTGGTGTCGCTGCGCCGGTAGATCACGTTGAGATCGGTGGGAACGGGGGTGTCGAGGGTTTTGTAGACCACGTCGGGCAGGGCCAGGCGCACCGCCGAGGAGGGCACCAGCGCCACGCCCAGCCCGGCCCCGACCAGGCAGAGCATGGTGGCGATCTGCGGCACGGTCTGGGCGATGCGCGGCTCGAACCCCGCCGCCTCGCAGGTGCGGTTGACCAGCAGGTTCAGCCCGCCGCTGGGCTGGGGACGATACTGGATGAAGGCGTCTTCGGCAAAGTCCGCCAGCCGCGCCGCCCCGCTGGCGCCGGCCGCCTCATGCCGGGCCGGCAGGGCCAGCATGAGGTCTTCCCGCGCCAGGTTTATGGCGGCCAGGCTCGGATCGATGGCCGGCATGGGCGAGCGGATGACGCCGAGATCGAGCCGCCTGTCGGTGACGCGCTCGACCTGGTCGGTCACCGCGCGCTGGTCCAGTTGCAGCGTCAAGGCCAACTCGTTCCGGGTCAGCGCCTCGACGAAGGCGAGGAAATTGGGGTGCAGGGGCGCCGAGCCGACATAGCCCATGCTCAGGATATGGTTGGCGTGGCGGCCGGCGCGCTGCCCGGCCCGGTCGGCGCGGCGGGCCTGCTGCAACAGGGCGCGACCCTCGGGCAGCAGCGCCTGCCCGGCCTCGGTCAGGCTCACCCGCCGGCGCGTCCTGTCGAACAGCTCGGCCCCGAAATGGGTTTCCACCAGCTTGATGAGCTGGCTCAGCGCCGGCTGGCTGATGCCCAGTTGCTCGGCGGCAAGGCCGAAATGCCGCGTCTCCGCAGCCATGACGAAAGCCGCCCAATGCCGCAATTCCAGCGCCATGATAGTCTCCCCCTCCGGCTCAAGGCATTCTGCGGGTCATAATACCAAGAAGCATGCCCGAGAGTTGAAGATAGCTGGATGGCCATGCGCTTAGCGCCGCCGCTCCGGAAAAATCCGGAGCCCGCCAGGTGCAGTTGAAGCCGGCATCGTCATGCTGCAACCCCGGATTTTGCGGCGTATTTTTCCTCTATGGCTTAAAAATCCACTCCCTGCCGAAGAATGGCTGGGGGCAGGAAGTTCAAAAGCAGCATTGTGTCGTCATGCGTCTCATAGATATCGAAATCGACCTTGGCCGGCACTCCCGCCGGGCAAGCATCTCCATAGGAACCAATCTCGGCCAGGGACGCCTTTATCGCCTCTATCTCCCCGGTGATTTCAGGGTCACGGCTTTTCAAGGCCGGGTCATCGCGATGCGCGTCAATGAATTCTATTGCGTCGGCATTGATCTTGGCTAAGGGGGCGCATTTCGACATATAAAAGGGAAAGTAATAATAATGCGCAAGCGGCGGAATAAGCTGCTTGGGATACGCCATCCCTATATAGCCCTTGAGAAACTGCGTTCCCCCTACATATCCCAGAGGGTTTTTGCGAAATTTCTCCAGACTCTCAGCATCTATATCGTGATATATATTAAATCTATAGTTTCTGGACAGGAGATTTAATCCCTGGCTGCAATTAATTGCATATATAAAGAAGGATCCAAAAACAAGAAGAAGGCCGAACTCAGCATTCCTGAATTTATAGAACGCGGTCTTCAAATTCCAAAACAGAAGGAATGCGGCTCCAAATGTCCCCCCAACGCTCTGGAGGGCTTGCGGGAAAATGGATATTCCCGAGATCACCGAGTGATTGGTGATAAACAGCTGCAAACCCGCTACCGCCACCACTGCCTGATCGAAGGGACCAAAAGGCGCCTTTACCCGATATTGTCGCCACGCCATGTGCAACAGGCTCAACAGGGCTACGATCAGGGAAAGGGAAAGGCCGGGCAGATGGGTTTGCCTGTAGTGGGTCGGCATGACGGCCATGCTGGCAAATGCCCCCAACCGGTCCAGGATCAGCAGCGCCAGGGCCAGGACCACACAAAGGGCAATATTGAGCAGGAGAGCCTTGGAGGCCGAGTCTGGTCGCAGATAGCGTGCCGCAAGGCCTGCCGACACCAGGTATCCGTAGGGCACCACCACATTGTCATAGAGAAATGGCATGGGCAGGAACAGCAGGAGCCATATTCTGGTCCGGAGGTAAAGGCACGCAGCGGCAAGCGCTATGAGGATCGAAAGCTGCGGCTCCGGCGAGCGGATAAACGGCGCAAAGCCTTCAAAGGCGCTGATCCAGAATGTGTCCTGATATCGGAAGTCCGGCAGCAGGCCCGTCAGAAACGGATTGGCCTGGTTGAAGAACACGCTTCCGAAGACCACCCACCAGGCGGCCACCAGGGGGCGGCGCTCATCCAGGCCCTTGCGGAGCAGGTAGGCGACCATGGCGAAAATGGCCAGGGGACTGACCAGGTCCATCACCAGATTGATGACGGCCCCCGAAAGCCCCAGTTCGTGCCCGAGAAGAACGAGTTTCGAGCTCAGCCCCCGGGAGCGGTCCTGAAGGAGAGCCAGAGCTCCCTGGAAGGTCAGATAGATCTGCTCGTCCGAGCCGTTGTAATAGACGAAATAGGGCCGAAAGAGCGCCATCATGAGCGGTACAAGCGCAAAGGAGAGCATGGCCAGCAGCAGCAACAGGGCTACTGGCAGGGCATAACCATTGCGCGCCCAATCAATTCGGACTTCTGGCATGATGGGCCTCAAGAGGTCACGGCTTCGGTCAGGGCGCTGACGACCCGGCGTTGCTGATCCCCGCTCAGGCCCACCCAGAGCGGCAGGCGGATGAGACGCGCCGAAAGGTCGTCGGTCACGTGCAGATCGCCATGGGCTCTCGCATATCTCCTGCCCGCCGGGGAGTCATGGAGAGGCACATAGTGGAAAACCGCATTTATTCCCTGCGCCTTCAACTGCTTCAACACCGCCTGCCGATCGATGTGCTCCTCCAGTAGCACATAATACATATGGGCATTATGCTGGCATTCCTCAGGAATAATCGGGAGACGAAGAACACCCTGCCGCTCGAGGCCCTGCAAGGCTTCGTGATAGTTCTGCCATAGCTCCAGCCTGTCCCGGGTGATCTTCTCGGCCTGCTCGAGCTGTGCCCAGAGAAATGCCGCCACCAGGTCGCCTGGCAAATAGGACGACCCCACCTCCTGCCAGGTGTATTTGTCGACCTCTCCGCGAAAGAAACGGCTGCGATCGGTCCCCTTCTCGCGGATGATTTCCGCGCGTTGGATGAAGGCAGGGTCATTGACCAGAAGCGCGCCCCCTTCCCCGGAAATGACATTCTTGGTTTCGTGAAAGCTCAGCGCACCGAGATCCCCGATGGTCCCGAGAAAGCGCCCCTTATAGGTGGCCATGGCGCCCTGGGCGGCGTCCTCCACAACCTTGAGCGAATGACGTCGGGCAATATCGAGGATGGTGTCCATCTCGCAGGCGACCCCAGCATAGTGGACAGGCACGATGGCCTTGGTCCGCGGGGTGATCGCCGCCTCGATCAGCCGCTCGTCGAGATTCAACGTATCGGGTCGGATATCGACAAAGACGGGCACGCCACCCCGCAGCACGAAAGCATTGGCCGTCGATACGAACGTAAATGCCGGCATGATGACTTCGTCACCCGGCTCGATATCGAGCAGCAGGGCCGCCATTTCCAGGGCCGCAGTACAGGAATGCGTCAGCAGCGCCCGGGCGGTTCCAGTGGATTGCTCCAGCCACGCATGGCATTTTTTCGAGAACGGGCCATCACCGGCGAGAACAAAATGCTTCTTCGCCTCTTCGATATACTGGAACTCTCTGCCAGTCATGAATGGCCGGTTGAACTCTATCCTGTCGATCACAGCATCCCCCGAGATGACGCGCCATTCTTCGCTTTTCTTGCCGCCATGCCGCGACGCTAATCCTTTACCGCCACAACCAGCCTGGAGCCTCCTATCGGCAGGCGCAGACCCAGCCGGATGAAGAAAGCCTCAAGCCGCATGACCTGGGTCAGCATTCCGTTCAGCCAGGGCGGGATCCTGAATTCGGAAAGCGGATCGGCATCGGCGGAACGGCCTCGGCCCAAAAGACGCGACAGCAGCATAAGGGGCAGGAGAAACGTCACGAACGAGGTCGAATCGACCACCCTGAAACCCGCTGCCTCTATAATTCCATGCAGCGCTGAAGCCGAGTAACGACGCTCATGCTGAGAATAGACATCCACCTCACTCCACAGCCATTGATGCTGCGGAACGGTCAATATCAGCACCCCGCCAGGTCTGGCAGCCTTGTATAATTGCTGGAGGACCAGATCATCCTGCTTGATATGCTCGATGACATCGAAAGCAGCGACGACATCGAAATGCTCCCTGAAAGGAATGTTGCGGGCATCCATTTGCAGGAACTCTGCCGACGGCAAGCTATCTCTGGCGAGCGCCAGGCCGCTGGTGAGCATTTCGCTGCCAAACAATTGTGCCGTGGGAAACGCTTCCCTTACCCCCTCCATCACATATCCGGTGCCGCAGCCGACCTCAAAGTAGGCGGCAACATTTGGGCAATGAAGCCTGATGAAGAAAACGATCAGGTCTCGGCGAACCGTGAACCAGAAATGGTGCCGCTCCAGTCCGCGATATTCATCATAGAATTCTGCCTTGTAGCCTTCCTCCGACGCCGCCAGCTCGGGTGCAAAGGCGAGCAGCCCATCGATTCGCTGCGGGCTATGCCCGCACATCTGGCATTCATGCGTGAGGGAATCGAACTCGGCATGGCAAACCCCGCATTCTCTCACGTATGGATCCTCGGATCGGCGCCCTCCGGGCGGCTGAAGACAAAAACTCGCAGCAATACAAACTGAAATCCTGCAACCACGAATATTGCAGCAAACTGCACATAGGCGTGATTGAGTTTCAGAAAATCCACGAAAAACAGCAGCAGGAGCAGGTTCAGCACATACCCCAAGGCATTGGTAAAAATATAGCGAAGCCCCGCACGCGCCATGTCTCCTTCATGCCTGAACGACCAGAACCTGTTTCCCAGAAAACTGAGGCACACCACCAGTGCGTAGAGCAGCGACATGGCAAGCTTGGGATCAACACCCTGATGCGTCAGGCCAAGATAAGCGAGATAACCTGCAAGATTGGTTGCCGCGCCGACGCTGGCATAGCGCATCAGCGAGACCATCACCTCTCTGGACGGCCACGCGATCATTCGCTGTCCATAACGGCGATACCAAATCCCGTCTTGCCGTAATCGTTGCCGTTATAGAGCAGGTACCGGTTGCCCCCATGGTCGAAGATATAGGGGTAGCAGATCATCTGGGAGTCCCAGCCGGAATCGGACACGTCTATTCCCACGAGGGAATCCCGCCGCCGCCAGGCGACGCCATCGTCCGATTCGGCGTAGCGCAACCGATAGGTTGAAACATCCTCCGTTGCCCGGGAGCAGAACCACATCTTGTAGGTTGCGCCGTCCCGCTTCACGCGCGGCACCCCCAGCGCATATTCGAATTCGTCCCGGAAACCGATGGCAACGACGCCATCGCGTTGCCAATCTATGCCATCGGCGGACTCGGCGTATTCCAGATGATAGAAATGCTTGGCGCCTTCCGGCCGCTCCTCCCAGCGCACGCAGGAGGTGAACCAGGCGCGGAAACGCTCCCCGTCATGCATTACTTCCGGGGTAGCGACGAAATGGGGATGAACACGGGTGCGGTCGATCACCGGACCGGCAAACCGGCGCACGAACCGATGCTCGCTCTCGTTCCACTCGGCCAGCCCAATGGAATTGCGGATCTTTACGGTGACGCCCAGATTGATGCCGGTATAATAGAGCAACTTGCGCCCTCCGACCTCGACGATCGAATTGGGCAGCGCACCGCTGTCGTCGAAACAGCCCAGTTCACCGGGCTCCAATACCGGCTCGCGATGCAGATACAGCACTTTGGTGGGCTGGCGCATGTCGACCTCGACATAGCCGCCATGGCCACGATTTCGTGTATCCCGCGAGGAGAAATAGAACCTGTAGCGATCCCCTTCGATCTGTTCGGCAATGGGGATCATGGCGTGGCTATGCAGCCATTCGCTATGCTTGTCGGCGCAGAATATGTGGCCGAGTTTTCGCCATCTCATAAACGTTCTTCCTGCTCTTGCCGCCAGTCTCGCTATATAGCCCGAACCCGGTGGCTGGGCACCTTCGAGCGCTCGGTCTGGCTACCGATATAAACCCCGCCCTCATCGGCATCCGACAACAATATGCTTCCTGCCCCGATGATGCACCGTGCACCGACCGCGATATGATCGCGCAGCGTGGCGTTCACCCCGATAAAAGTGCATTCCCCTATGCTCACGCGGCCTGACACCACAATATGGGACGCCAGAAAACAATGGTCCCCGATAACGCTGTGATGCCCGATGTGATTGCCGCTCCACAGCGTCACATTGTTGCCGATGGTTACGAAGGGCTGGATCGTATTGTCTTCCAGGATAAAGCAGTTTTCTCCGATGCGCCCCTCGTTGAGCACGCTCGCTTTCGAGCTGACATAGGATGCGAGACGATAGCCCAGTGCCTTTGCCTCGAGATATTTCGCCTTGCGCGCCTCATTGAGCTTTGAATATCCCAAGGCGATGAAGATGAAATGCTCCTCAGGCGCGAACCGTTCTCGAACCGTCTCGAACGGGATAACGGGCAATCCGCGAAACTCACCCGATTCTGGAAGAAAATCGGCGTCCACGGTGAAGGCGACGACCTCATGATCCGAATCCGTGGAAAAATAGAAATGCGCCAACTCCGCAGCGTCGGAAATTCCAAAAATAACGACTTTCTTCATGCTTCGTCCCCGCTGCCATCCTGCCAGGCACCGTTTCTAAATATGCCTCTGACGATTGAATAGGGGCGCCCTTTGGTCTCGGAATATATCTTGGCCAGATACATGCCGATAACCCCCAGAAAGGCAATAATCAGTCCCCCGAGCAGCCATACCGATACCATCAGCGAGGTATATCCCCCCGGTGGCCGGCTCATGAAAAGCCAGTTGAGCACGAGATAAGCGCTGAACAGCGCAGACGCGCCGAAAATCCAGCATCCACTGAAAAAGATGAGCTTGAGCGGCGCGGTACTGAACGAGGTGACCGAGTTCACCAACTGCGAGATTTTCTTGCGCAGGGTGTAGGTGGTGGGGCTCAAGCTCTCCTTCTTTACCGGATAGGGGCGTTGCTCGAACCCCGTGGCCGCCCAGAGTCCGGCCATGAAGAGTTCCGCCTCCTGATGCTGGGTCAGCGCCCGCACATAGCGCCGGGTCATGAGCCGGGCCACCGTCATGTTGGCGGGCACCTCGACATCGCTGACGCTGTGCAGCAAGCGATAAAACAAAGCCCCCGACATTCGCTCGAACACACCACCCTTGCGGCTTTTCTGCACGCCATAGACCACATCGCAGCTCTCACTGGCCATGATCTCGGCAAAAGGCTGCAGCCATTCGGGCTGTTCTTCTAGGTCGCTGTCGATGAGAAAGATGAAGTCGCCCCGTGCGTGCAAAAGCCCGGTCATCATGGCCTTGTGATGGCCATGGTTGCGAGAGAGATCGACCACCACAATATGCTCATCCAGCCCGGCAAGCTGGGTAGCGCGGATCAGGCTGTCATCGGGCGAACCGTCATTAACCAGCACGATCTCGAAATCGTCTCCCGCAAAGGACCGGGCGACGGTTGCGCTTCTTTGGCAGAATTCTTCAATATAATCAGCCGACCTGTAGAGCGTGGCGACGACGGACAACCTTGTCACTTTACATACCTCATATAGTCCGCCGAAGCCTTGCCGCAGTTGAATAACAGGTCGACAATGCTGACCTGATGGGTGAATTCGCCCCATGGCTGCGGGTATTCCCGATAGCCCCCATAGTCGAACCATTGCACGGTAATACCTTGCGCCTCGAAAAGCGCCACATCCAGGTAGTCACGTGCAGCCGGCCCCGAAATATAATGGGTAGCGCCACAGGATTGGCAAAGCTGAACGAGCCGCTCGCTGCGTTCGCCAGAATAGGAATGATCCCACGAATTCGAGATTTGGGTATCAATGCCAACATACCGGCATATCTGCTCTATCAGCAGGCGGTTCAGGCTCGAAAGATGGGGCTGTGATTCAAAATAGGCCGGCCGAAGCAGGTCCGAGACCTCAGGATAGAACGGAGCCCTGCCATAGCTCGCCTCAAGGGTTTTCCAATGCTTCTTTTGCCAATTGCTTTGAGGGATTTCGACATCCCTGATTCGCCGATGGATATCTGACCCAACGGGTACGGTAAGCCATTGCGGGCCACCCGGAGCCTTTATGAGATTTCGGTTTCTCCAGTCATTCTTGGTAAATTGCACATCGTCATAGATGATGAATTCATCCGCGGACGCAATGAGGTCGAAATACCCTTTCCAGGGCAGGTAGTTCGACTGAATGATGACGACGCTCTTCTGCGTCATGGATGCCCCTCCCCGCCGCCCATCCGCGCCGCCGCGCGGCCGAAGCCTTCGCTGATGACCGCGCGCATGGCCCCGCGGGCCGCCTCGGCGTCGCCCTGCGCGATGGCGTCGGCGATGCGGCCATGGGCGAGCACGGTGGCGGCCATGGCGGCCTCGTCCTCCATGGGCGAGCTGATGGTGAACATGGCGGTCAGCGCCAGCTCGACCAGCGCGCTGATCGAGACCATAAAGGGATTGCGCGAGGCGTCTGCCACGGCGCGATGGAATTCGAGGTCGGTGCGGGCGAATTGTTCGGCCGTGCGCGCCTCGCCCAGCCGGCGGGCGCAGGCCACCAGGGCCGCCGCCTCCGCCGCGCTGCGCCGCTGCGCCGCCAGCGCCGCCGCTTCCAGCTCCACCCCGATGCGGATTTCGGCGAGGCTGGCCAGGAAATCGAGATCCGGCCCGGTTTCGAAATGCCAGGCCAGCACGTCGGCATCGAACAGGTTCCAGCGCTTGCGCGGCAGCACGCGCGTGCCGATGCGCGCCCGCGCCTCGATCATGCCCTTGGCCGCCAGCGTCTTGAGCGCCTCGCGCAAAACCGTGCGCGACACCGAGAAGCGCTGTTGCAGCTCCACGTCCGAGGGCAGGATTTCCCCTTCGGCATAGGCGCCGCGCACGATGGAAACGCCCAGTTCCCACAGCACGCGCGAATGCAGGTTCCGCCCCGGCACGCGCCCGGTGATGGCCGCGATCAGTTCGCCCGTCGTGCGTTCCCGTCCCTCGCCCGTGGCCATGCCGGCCTCCCTGTTCCGCGCCCCGCCTGGTTTCAGCGAAACGATGAAATGCTCTAGCCGAGCCTCGCCCCTGCGGCAACCGCTGCTGGACAGCGCCGCGCGCCGGGGCGAATGTGGGCCGAAAGGATTCGCCTATGCCCACCCAGCCTTCCGCCCTCAATGCCGTTCTCGCCCAGGTCGATGCCGGGCTCGATGCCAGCCTCGAGCGGCTTTATGCGCTTTTGCGCATCAAATCCATCTCCACCGACCCCGCCTTTGCCGCCGAATGCCGGCGCGCCGCCGACTGGCTGGTGGATGAGCTTTCCGGGCTCGGCTTTGCCGCCCAGGCCCGGCCCACGCCCGGCCATCCGGTGGTGGTCGCCCACGGGCCCGACCAGGCCGGGCCGCATGTGCTGTTCTACGCCCATTACGACGTGCAGCCGGTCGATCCGCTCGAGCTCTGGCACACTGACCCCTTCGAGCCGCAATTGCGCGAGGATGCCACTGGCCGCAAGATCATCGTGGCGCGCGGCGCCTCCGACGACAAGGGCCAGATGCTCACCTTCATCGAGGCCTGCCGCGCCTGGAAGGCCGCCACCGGCGGGCTGCCGCTCAAAATCTCGCTGATGCTGGAGGGCGAGGAGGAGAGCGGCGGGGTCAACCTGCCCCCCTTCATGAAGGCCCATCGCGACGAGCTGGCCCAGGCCGACATCGCCCTGGTCTGCGACACCGACATGTGGGACCGCCAGACCCCCTCCATCACCACCATGCTGCGCGGGCTGGTGGCCGACGAGATCGAGATCACCGCCGCCGCGCGCGACCTGCATTCGGGCATGTTCGGCAATGCGGCGCGCAATCCCAACCAGGTCCTGGCCGAGATCATCGCCAGCCTGCGCGCCCCCGACGGCTCGGTCACCCTGCCCGGCTTTTACGACGATGTCGCCGAGATCAGCCCCGAGCTCAAGGCGCAATGGCAGGGGCTGGGCTTTGACGAAAAGGCGTTCCTGGCCGATGCCGGCCTTTCCGTGCCGGCGGGCGAGACGGGCCGCTCGGTGCTCGAAATGCTGTGGTCGCGCCCCACCTGCGAGATCAACGGCATGATCGGGGGCTATACCGGGGAGGGTTTCAAGACCGTCATTCCCGCCAGGGCCAGCGCCAAGATTTCCTTCCGCCTGGTCTCGGGCATGGACCCCGACAAGATCCGCGCCGCCTTCCGCAAGCATGTCGAGGCGCTGGTGCCGCCCGACTGCAGCGTGCGCTTCATTCCCCATGGCGGCTCCCCCGCCATCACCGTGCCGGCCGATGGCCCGCATCTGCGCAAGGCGCTGGCCGGGCTCTCGGCCGAATGGGGCAAGCCCGCCGTCATTACCGGCTCGGGCGGCTCCATTCCCGTCGCCGGCGATTTCAAGCGCATCCTGGGCCTGGACACCCTGCTCATCGGCTTCGCCCATGTCGACGACCAGATCCACTCCCCCAACGAGAAATACGACCTCGACAGCTTCCACCGCGGCATCCGCTCCTGGGTCCACGTGCTGGCCAGCCTGGCGGAGTAATTCGGCCGTCCCGCAGGGGGAGAAAGCCATGAGAGCTATGCTCGAATGGCGCGAAGCCGCCCCACCCACCGAGCCCCTCCCTCTCCCCTTGTGGGAGAGGGACAGACCTGACGCGTTCAGCGGAAGGTCAGGGTGAGGGAGCCTGCGCTCGCCCGTGCTTCAATGCCCAATCAAAGGCCCCCTCATCCGGCGCTGCGCGCCACCTTCTCCCACGAGGGGAGAAGGGGGGCTGTGCTTTTGGCACCATCCTGCCCCAGCCATCGGCGGACACCTCCCCCTTGATGGCGAGGCCGGGAGGGGGTGTCAAGAGCCCCGATATGGGGGAAACCACCTCCCCTTCCCCGTCATTGCCGGGCTCGTCCCGGCAATCCACCCCTCCGCTTGCTCTAACCCCGCCATGGATCACCGGGACAAGCCCGGTGATGACGATAGAGGAAGCACTATGCCTCCCACCCGCCATGCCGCCCCGGACCTGATCCGGGGCCTATCCTGATATCGTGCCGACCCATCCATTCCAGGATGGATCCCGGCTCAAGGCCGGGCTGACATCGGTGGAAACCTTCCCCGCCACCCCCCTTACGGGCGCCGGCGTTGCTTCCCCCGGTCCTTGTCCGCTGCGTCCCAGGCCGCCTGCCGCGCCTGCTCGGCGGCATAGCCCGCCTCCTGATCCCCCAGCGGCTCGCGCGAGCCGCCCAGCGCCACCAGCCGTGCGATGGTCGGCTGCACCTGCGGCCCCGCCTCGGCGCAGGTTTCGGGCCGGTCCAGCGCCGCAAAGGCGGGCCCGTAATAGGTCCGGTCATAGTCCTCGACGCCGAGGCCGAGCTGGCCGCGCGCCAGCATGTCGGCGGAATCGGTCAGCAGCGACCATTCCTCTTCGCTGATCTCGAAGCCGGGGCAATTGGAGGAAACCACATTGGCGCGCACCACATCGTGCAGAAGCGCCTCCGCCTCGGCGCCCGTCACCCCCGACAGGTCCGGCAGGGGCACATAGATCTTGCCGTCGGCCCGGGCCGGCCCGGCAAGCAGCAGCGTGATGGCAAGGGGGACGAGCAGGGCCTTCATGTCCGGTCTCCGTAAAGCGCATGGCGATGAACGGCCAGACTGGCAGCGGATCGGGCTGGAAATGAGGCGGCGCTCAGCCCGGCTGCCCGCCGATCGACTGCACCGCGACGGCCCCCGCCTCGATGGCCTTGTCCAGCGCCCCCGCCTCGCCGGCGCCGGCCAGCAGCGCGGCGATGAAGCCGGCGGCGAAGGCGTCGCCCGCCCCGGTGGAATCGAGCACCGCCACCGCCGGGGCCGGCCGCTCCAGCCGCACCCCGTCGCGCCCGCCCAGCATGGCGCCCAGCCGGCCGCGCTTGAGCAGCACCGTGCCGTAATGCGCCCCCAGCGCCACGACCTGCGCCTCGGGCGTCTCCAGCCCGGTCAGCGCCCGGGCCTCGCTTTCATTGGCCAAGAGGAAATCGGCCCCCGCCGTCCAGTCGAGGAAATTGTCGGCCCCCACCTCGTCGAGGAACCCCACCGAGGCCGGATCGATGGCGGCGGCGATGCCGCGCGCCTGCGCCTCGGCGAAAAGCTGCTGCACCGCCCGGCGCGGGCCGGGGGCGAAAAAGCTGTAGCCCGAGACCACCACCATGCCCACATCCTCGAGCAGGCTCTCGGGCAGGTCCTCGGGGCCGAGATTGAGATTGCTCCCCCGGTCGGTGAGAAAGCTGCGCTCGCCATCGGGGTCCACCAGCGTCACCAGGACGCCGCTGGGCAGGTCGCGGTCGCCGGCCAGGGCCGGCACCACCCCCCGCCCCCGGAAATAATTCTCGTAAAAGCCGCGCTCATCGGCGCCGACCCGCGCCGCGAACAGCACGTCGGCGCCCATGGCGCCCAGCCAGACCGCCTGGTTGGCGCCCGAGCCGCCGGGGCGGCTGCGCACCGTGGCGCGGCGGTCCGAGCCGCGCACCAGCGGGCCCTCGGGCACGACGATGATGTCGGTCATCACGTCGCCGACCACCAGCACCCTGCTTGTCATGCGCGGCTGCCGGCCAGCGCCACGGCGATCTCGGCCGCCACCTTCGCATTGTTCTTGACCAGCGCGATATTGGAGGCCAGCGACTTGCCGCCGGTCAATTCGAAGATGCGCTGCAACAGGAACGGCGTCGTCGCCTTGCCCTTGATGCCGCGCGCCTCGGCATCGCCCAGCGCCTGGGCGATGAAGGCCTCGATGGCCGAAGCCTCCCAGGCGTCGCTTTCCGGGATCGGGTTGGCGATCAGCACCCCGCCCATGCCCAGTTCCGACTGGATGGCCAGCATGCGCGCCACGCTTTGCGGATCGTCGAACCGCAAATCGACCTTGTGCCCGCTTTCGCGCGCCCAGAAGGCGGGGAAATGCTCGGTGCCGTAGCCGATCACCGGCACGCCGTTGGTTTCCAGCACTTCCAGCGTCTTGGCGATGTCCAGGATCGACTTGGCCCCGGCGCAGACCACCGTCACCGGCGTGCGGCCCAGCTCCTCGAGATCCGCCGAGATGTCGAAGCTGTCCTCGGCCCCACGATGCACCCCGCCAATGCCGCCGGTGGCGAAAAGCCGGATGCCGGCCAGCGCCGCGATCTGCATGGTGGTGGCCACGGTGGTGCCCGCCATGGTCCCGTTGGCCAGCAGCGCCGCGATGTCGCGCCGGCTGGCCTTGGCCGCCTTGTGTCCTTCCACCGCCAGGGTTTCCAGCGCCGCGCCCGAAACGCCGACGCACAGCCTTCCATCCATGATGGCGATGGTCGCCGGCACCGCGCCATGGGCGCGCACCACCGCTTCCACCTCGCGCGCCATCTCCAGGTTCTGCGGATAGGGCATGCCATGGGTGATGATGGTCGATTCCAGCGCCACCACGGGCTTGTTGGCGGCCAGGGCCGCCGCGACCTCGGGGCTGATGGAAAGATAGTCTGTGGCGCTCATGGGATAACTCGCTTCGGGCTGGTGCGGACCGGCGGCGCCGGTCCCTGCGCCATTGGGTTGTGCCCGGCTTGCATCACAGCGTCAACCCTTGGGAAACTTGCCGTCAAGCCGCTTGTCGCCCCCGGTTTTTGGCTCTAGGTTGCGCGCAGAAACGCGAGCGTGGAAAGGGTACTTCGCTGCAGACGACCATGGTTGATCGCGCCTTCGGGGCCGGTCGATGCGCGCCCCGTCCGGGGTCCAGTCCCGCGAAGCTTTCCCGCGCTTTCCAGCGCTCTTTTCTTGTACCGACGATTCCGGCCGGCCCGTCCCGTCCGGGCACTCCAAGATGAGCGCCCCGGCCTGAATGCCGTTGCGCCGGGGGCGGCGCGCTTCTCATCGCGCCCCGTCCCGAAAACCGTCAAGAAGACCATACCGAACAGGAGCTCCCACAGATGCACAAGCCGCTCGCCCTTGCCCTCGGCGCCCTTCTGATCGCCAGTCCCGCCCTGGCCGAGGAGAAGGTGCTCAACCTCTTTATCTGGTCCGACTACATGGCCGAGGACACCGTCAGCAATTTCGAGGCGCAGCAGAGCGTCGGCGATGACAGGTTCAAGGTCAACTTCGCCTATTACGACATGAACGAGACCATCGACACCATGCTCCAGGCCGGCAATTCCGGCTATGACATCATCGTGCCGACCGGCAATTTCCTCAAGCGCCAGATCCAGGCCGGCTTCATCCAGAAGCTCGACAAGTCCAAGCTGCCCAACCTGGCCAATCTCGACCCCGCCGCGCTGGCCACCGCCGCCGGGCAGGACCCCGACAACGCCTATGCCGTGCCCTATATGATAAACACCATCGGCTATGGCTATAATGTCGACAAGGTCGCCGCCCTTCTCGGCCCCGACGCGCCCGTGGACAGCTGGGACCTGATCTTCAAGCCCGAATATGCCGAAAAGCTCGCCTCCTGCGGCATCAGCCTGCTCGACAGCCAGTCCGAGGTGCTGGGCATCGTGCTGCATTATCTCGGGCTCGATCCCAATTCGGAAAGCCCCGAGGACCTGGCCAAGGCCCAGGAGCTGCTGCTCTCCATCCGCCCCTATATCCGCTATTTCAGCTCGTCCCAGTATATCGAGGACATGGGCAATGGCGAAACCTGCGTGGCGCTGGGCTATTCGGGCGACATCTTCCAGGCCGCCGCCGCCGCCGAGGAGGCCGGTGTGGGCAACCAGGTGGAATATGTCATTCCCAAGGAGGGCGCGCCGACCCTGTTCGACTTCCTGGCCATTCCCGCCGATGCGCCGCATCCGGAAAATGCGCATGCCTTCATCAACTACATCCTCGAGCCCAAGGTCGCGGCCGACATCACCAACGCGGTCTTCTATGCCAACCCCAACCTGGCGGCGACCGAGTTCGTGGATGAGGACATCCGCAACAATCCGGGCATCTATCCGTCCGCCGAAGTCATGGCCAACGCCTTCGTCATCGACCTGCCGGGCAGCGATTTCAACGATCTGCTGACCCGCGCCTGGATCAACATCAAGACGGGCCAGTAAAAAAGCCCGGCAGGGGATGGCGGGCGCCCGCCATCCACTGGCCTTTTCAAGCTAGAGACCGCCATGGCCAAGAAGCCCCAGCAGCTTGCGATCGACACCCGCCCCTGGCGCGATCCGGCAAACAACAAGCCCTTCGTGCGCATCCGCAACGTCTCGAAGAAATTCGGCGACGTGCTGGCGGTCAACGACGTGTCGCTCGATATCTACAAATCCGAGCTGTTCTGCCTTCTGGGCGGCTCGGGCTCGGGCAAGTCGACGCTGCTGCGCATGCTGGCGGGCTTCGAGACCCCCACTTCGGGCTCCATCGAGATCGACGGGCAGGACATGACCGCCGAGCCGCCCTATAACCGGCCGGTCAACATGATGTTCCAGTCCTATGCGCTGTTTCCCCATATGAGCGTCGAGCAGAACATCGCCTATGGCCTCAAGCGCGACCACCTGCCGCGCGGCGAGATCGGCGACCGCGTCGCCGAGCTGCTCTCCCTGGTCAAGCTCCAGGATTACGGCCGGCGCAAACCGCACCAGCTCTCGGGCGGCCAGCGCCAGCGCGTCGCCCTCGCCCGCGCCCTGGCCAAGCGCCCCAAGCTGCTCCTGCTCGACGAGCCCCTGGGCGCGCTCGACAAGAAACTGCGCGAGGAAACCCAGTTCGAGCTGGTCAAGATCCAGGAGAGCCTGGGCGTCACCTTCATCGTCGTCACCCACGACCAGGAGGAAGCGATGACGCTGGCGACCCGCATCGGGGTGATGAACCAGGGCGAGATCGCCATGATCGGCGAGCCCACCGACATCTATGAATTCCCCAATTCCCGGTTCGTCGCCGGCTTCATCGGCTCGGTCAACATGGTGGAGGGCATCGTCACCGAGGACGAGCCCGACCATGTGCGCATCCGCTCGGCCGAGCTGGGCTGCGACATCCATGTCGGGCACGGGGTCGATTGCGCCCCCGACCAGCTTTTGTGGTGGGCCATCCGCCCCGAGAAGATGGAGCTGAGCCGCGAGCGGCCCGAAAACCCCAACGACGCCAACGTCACCACCGGCGTGGTCGAGGAAATCGCCTATCTGGGCGACATCTCGCTCTACCAGGTGGCGCTGGAAAGCGGCAAGCGCATCCGCGTCAGCCAGACCAATTCCGTGCGCGGCAATCCCGACGCCATCACCTGGGAAGAAAAGGTCTTCGTCACCTGGAGCGACAATGCCGGCTCGGTGCTGACGGTATGAGTGCGTTTGCGGCATCCCCCTCATCCGCCCGGAGCCTGCCCTCGGGCGCTACGCGTCCCGGGGGGGCACCTTCTCCCACAAGGGGAGAAGGAAAGCGCTGTGCCACCCAGGTCACCGGCCTCCCCCTCGCCCCTTGTGGGAGAGGGTGGATCGCGCGCAGCGCGAGACGGGTGAGGGGTTCTTCTTTCGCTCTGCGCGCAGGGATCACCTCATGACCACCACGCACGAGCCCACCATTCCCCCGCCCCGCCGCCTGCGCCCCTGGAACGCGGTGGAGCGCCGGCTGGCCAAGGTCGGCATTTCCGGCCGCATGATGGTGCTGGCCGCGCCCACGCTGTGGCTGCTGGTCTTCTTCCTCATTCCGCTGGCTGTGGTGTTCGGCATTTCGCTGGCCACCAAGCAGTTCGGCCGCCCGCCCTATTCGCCCCTCCTCACCACCGAGGACGGCACGGTGCAGCTCACCCTGCATCTGTCCAACTATATTCGCCTCTTCTCCGACAATCTCTATGTCGCGGCCTATCTCTCCTCCATCCGCATCGCCGCCATCGCCACGGTCATCACCCTGCTGGTGGGCTATCCCATGGCCTATGCCATCGCCCGCGCGCCCGCGCCCTGGCGCAATGTGCTGCTGATGCTGGTGGTGCTGCCCTTCTTCACCTCCTTCCTGTTGCGCGTCTATGCGCTCACCGGCTTCATGCGCGGCAATGGCGTCATCAATCAGGTGCTGGCGGTCTTCGGCATCGAGCCGCTGGTGATGATGCAGACCGATTTCGCCGTCTATGTCGGCATCGTCTATTCCTATCTGCCCTTCATGATCCTGCCGCTCTATACGACGCTGGTGAAGCTGGACACCGCGCTGTTCGAGGCCTCGGCCGATCTGGGCGCGCGGCCCCTGCGCACCTTTCTCTCCATCACCCTGCCGCTGTCGCTGCCCGGCATCATCGCCGGCTCCATGCTGGTCTTCATCCCGGCCATCGGCGAATTCGTCATTCCGGCGCTGCTGGGCGGGCCCGGCACGCTGATGATCGGCCGCGTGCTCTGGGACGAGTTCTTCACCAATGCCAACTGGCCGCGCGCCGCGGCCGTCGCCTGCGCCATGCTGGTCGTGGTGGTCGTGCCCATCATGCTGCTGCAAAAGGTGCAGAGTTCCGTGGTGGAGAAGTAGCATGAAGTCTCGTGGCTGGTTTCTGCCCATCGCCGCTGCCCTGGGCTTTTCCTTTCTCTATGCGCCCATCGTCAGCCTCGTCATCTTCTCGTTCAACGAGAACAAGCTGGTGACCGTGTGGTCGGGCTTTTCGACCAAATGGTATGGCGAGCTGTTCCGCGATCCGCAATTGATCGGGGCGGCACTGCTGAGCCTGCAGATCGCCGCCATGGCCGCCACCATCGCTCTGGTCTTGGGCACGCTGGCCGCCGTGGCGCTGGTGCGCTTCCGGCGCTTTCGCGGCCGCACCCTCTTCACCGGCATGGTCTCGGCCCCGCTGGTCATGCCCGACGTCATCACCGGCCTGTCGCTCCTGCTGCTCTTCGTCGCCATGGAGGGCCTGCTGGGCTGGCCGCAGGGGCGGGGCATGCTCACCATCGTCATCGCCCACGCCACCTTCTGCACCGCCTATGTGTGCGTGGTGGTGCAGTCGCGCCTCTCCGATTTCGACCGCAGCCTGGAAGAAGCCGCCATGGATCTGGGCGCCTCCCCGGTGCGCACCTTCTTCGACATCACCCTGCCCATCATCGCCCCGGCGCTGGTTTCGGGGTGGCTGCTCGGCTTCACGCTCAGCCTGGACGATCTGGTCATCGCCAGCTTCGTTTCCGGCCCCGGCTCGTCCACCCTGCCCATGGCCATCTTCTCCAAGGTGCGCCTGGGCGTTTCGCCCGACGTCAATGCGCTGGCCACCATCATCATCGGCATCGTCGCCCTGGGCGTGCTCGCCGCCACCCTGCTGCAACTGCACGGTCGCCCCAGAAAGGCGCGGGGCTAGGCTTTCCCCTCCACCGCTGTCGTCCCGGCCCTGAGCCGGGGCGACAAGCCAAAAATACCGCCTTTGCCCAAGGGCTGGACAGAACCCCCATTCGGGCGCACACTCCCTTCATCTTCAACAGCAAGCAAAGGAGGTGATCCAGTGTCTCATGAGGTTTTGGCTCTCGGGAAAGGTCTGGGTTTTGGTGTGACGAAGGGGAGTGATCTCCGCTGATCGGCACACGCCTCCCGGCCTCCCGAGGCCGATAAGCTCAGGGAAGGGTCGTCCGCAAGGGCGGCCCTTTTCTGTTGGACTTGACGGATGGCCTCAAGCCTCCGATACCGCTGGCAGCGTTTTTTCGGGAGGCAATCCGTGTCCGCGGCCAATTTCGTTCTGACTCTTTCCTGCATCGACCGGCCGGGCATCGTCGCCGCCATCACCACCGAGCTGGCGGCCCTGGGCGCCAATATCGCCGAATCCAACCAGTTCTGGGACCGCGAGACCGGCCGCTTCTTCATGCGCCTGGCCTTTGCCGCCCCCGAAGGGGTGGGCCGGGAAACCATCGAGAAGGCCCTCAAGGCCCCCATCGCCCGCTTCGAGATGCAGACCGCCCTGTTCGACCAGCGCCGGCGCAAGCGCCTGGTCATCATGGTCTCGAAATTCGACCACACGCTTTTGCACCTGCTCTACCAGATCCGCGTCGGCTGGCTCGACGCCGAGGTCGCCGCCATCGTCTCCAACCACGAGGATGCGCGCAAGATCGCCGAGGATGCGTCCATCCCCTACCACTATCTGCCGGTGACCCGCGACACCAAGGCCGCCCAGGAGGCGCAGGTGCTCGACATCGTCCGCCAGACCGGGGCCGACCTCGTCGTCCTCGCCCGCTACATGCAGGTGCTCTCGGACACGCTCTCCACCCGCCTTTTCGGCCAGGTCATCAATATCCACCACTCCTTCCTGCCCAGCTTCAAGGGCGCCAAGCCCTATCACCAGGCCCATGAGCGCGGCGTCAAGATCATCGGCGCCACCGCCCATTACGTCACGCCCGACCTCGACGAGGGCCCGATCATCGAGCAGGAGACCGCCCGCGTCACCCACGCCATGAGCCCCGACGATTTGGTCGCCGCCGGCCGCGACATCGAAAGCCGCGTCCTCGCCCGCGCCGTCAAGCTGCACCTGGAAAGCCGCGTCATGCTCAATGGCAAAAAGACCGTGGTCTTCGGCTAGGCGTATTTCAAAGGCACAGCCCCACCCGCCCACCCTGTCGCCCCACCCACCGAACCCACCCTCTCCCCTTGTGGGACTTCGAGCCGTCCCGCAGGGCAAATCGCCCCGGTGGGGCGATTTGAGGCGAGAAGGCCATGAGAGCTACGCTCGAATGGCACGATCGCTCCCCAACAACCGGCTCCATCCCTCTCCCCTTGCGGGAGAGGGACAGCTTTTCCTCGTCCAGAGGAAAAGCAGGGTGAGGGGGTCTCTCCGCATACGCAATACTCGTGGGAAAATCGCAGCCCCCTCATCCGCCCCTTCGGGGCACCTTCTCCCACAAGGGGAGAAGGAAGCCGGTGGATGGGGCCGCATCCTGCCCACACCCACCCCGTCGTCATTGCCCCACCCTGCCCACCTCTCCCTTGGGGGGAGAGGTCGCCCCGCAGGGGCGGGTGAGGGGGCCTTGCCCCAAAGCCTGCCCATCGTCATTGCCGGGCCCGTCCCGGCAATCCACCTTCCTGCCCACACCGAACCATGGACCACCGGGGCAAGCCCCGTGCCGACCGCACGCCCTGCGCGCCCCTAGACCATCAAATCTTCCAGATTGAGCGAATCCGCCAGGCTGGTGCGGTCCAGCACCGCGCGGGTGGCCAGCGTCACCCGCTCGAACACGTGCCGGATCTCGCAGGAGGCCTCGTCGCGGCAATCGTCGCATTTGCGATAGGCGATCTTGGAAAGGCACGGCAAAGGCGCGATCGGCCCGTCGATCAGCCGCAGCACCTCGCCATACATGATCTCCTCGGGCGCGCGCAAAAGCTCGTAGCCGCCCGAGCGCCCGCGCCGGCTGGCGACGAACCCGCCGCGCTTGAGCTCGAGCAGGATCTGCTCGAGGAATTTCTTGGGGATCGATTGCTCGCGGGAGATGTCGCCGATCATGCGGGTATGGCCCTGCCCCGCGCGCGCCAGTGACACCAGCGCCCGCAAGGCATATTTGGCTTTCTGCGAAATCATCGACCCACCTGACCCCGGCGCCCCGCGCCGCCCTACCCCCTGGGCTCGGGGATAACCGGCGGCACCGCGCTGTCTTCCTTCGTCCCTGCCGCCGCCCCTTCCGGGCCCGCGGCCTCCTCGGCCGCCGGCTTTTCCGGTTCGGGTCCGGCCTCGGCCTTGTCCGCGCCCGGCGCCTCTTCCGGCCCCGCCGCATCCCCGGCGGGAACCGCTTCGGCTTCGGCTTCGGCTTCGGCTTCGGCTTCGGCTTCGGCTTCGGCTTCGGCTTCGGCTTCGGCTTCGGCTTCGGCTTCGGCTTCGGCTTCGGCCTCGGCTTCGGCTTCGGCTTCGGCTTCGGCTTCGGCTTCGGCTTCGGCTTCGGCTTCGGCTTCGGCTTCGGAAACAAGGAGAGCCCCAGCCGTCGCCTCTGTCAACGCTTCGGGGCCGGCCGGCGGGGCTTTTTCACCCTCGGATGCATCCGCCGGCGCCGGCGCGACGATGATGGCCGGCGCCGCGCCCGCCTGCGCCAGCAGATTGTCGCCCGGCGGCAGGCGCGGTTCGGCCGGCTCGGCCGGGGCGGAAGGCGCCGGATCCGCCCCGGCGGCCAGTCCTGCCTGCGGCCAGAGACGCCCCGCCGCCAGCGCCAGGAGCGGCGCCAGCATCACGGAAAGCGCCGCCCCGGCCAGCACCAGCTCCAGCCCCTTTTCGGGCAGCAGCGCCAGCGCCACGCCCAGCCCGGCCAGCACCACCGAGATTTCCCCGATCGGCCCCAGCCCGGCGGCAAGGCTCCCCGCCACGCCTGCGGGCTGGCGCAGCAGCCGCGCCAGCGCCAGCGCCAGCATCGGGCGGATGACGATGAGGATGGCGATCACGCCCAAAGCCGCCAGCGGCTCGCGCAGCGCCACGCCGGGGTCGAACACCAGCCCCAGCCCCAGGAAGAAGGGCGCGGCATAGGCCTCGCGCAGCGGCAGGGTTTCGCGCGCCGCCCGCCGGCCCCGCCCGTCCTCGGCGAACATCATGCCCGCCGGCAGCGCCCCCAGCGCCAGCGGCAGCCCGAACAGCGCCGCCGTGCCCAGCGCCAGAGCCAGGGCCAGCGCCACCACGCCCAGCCGGTACAGCCCCCTGTGGCCCAGTTCCAGGCTGCGCTGGATCAGGAAGGGGATCACACCCCGCCCCAGCGCCAGCATGGCCCCGGCAAAGGCGGCGAGCTTGGCCAGCGTCAGCACCGCCACCCAGGCCGGCGCCACCGGGCCCCCGCCCAGCCGCGCCACCAGCGACACGAAAGGATCGTAGAACCCGCTCGGCGCGGCCAGCGCCACAACCAGCACCAGCCCGACGATGACGCCCATATTGAGCAGGGCCAGCCAGCCGGCGGCCAGCGGCTCGGGCCAGTCCGCCGCCCGGCCCTGCCGCCATATATCCTGCGCCAGCGCCCCCGAGGCGGCGGCCAGCGCCAGCCCCAGCATCAGGCTGGCGACAATGTCCCAGCCCAAGAGCAGCCCCAGCCCCGCCCCCAGCGCCGTGATGAGGACGAATTGCGCCCCCGCCCCGGCCAGCGCCGGCAGGCGCAGCCGCGTGACGGCGCTGAGCGGAAAATTGAGCCCCAGCCCGAACAGCGCCAGCGCCGCGCCCAATTCGAGCAGGCTCCGGCCCAGCATCGGGTCCACCGCCGGCCCCGGCAGATGCGGCCCCATGACCAGCCCGGCCAGCACCACCCCGATCAGCGGGGAGAGGCGCAGCCTGTTGGCCACGAGCCCCAGCGCGAAGGCCAGCACCACGCTGGCGGCCAGCGCCGGCAAGAGCGAAAGATCAGGGTTCATCGGCGCCTCCGGGCCTCACGCGTCATGGGGATCCCGAGGCTTCGCGCCCCCGCCCCATGGCTAAATCCCCCGCGTGCGCAATTGGGCGGACCAAGTTTGTCTGAACTGTGGCCATCCCATCCGCCGGGTCATTCCGGCCCCCGGGGTGAGACAAATCCCTAGCTCACCACCGTGATCCGCTCCGCCGCCCGCGTGATGCCCGTATAGAGCCAGCGCGCCCGCTCCTCGCGGAAGACGAAGCTCTCGTCGAACAGATACACATTGTCCCATTGGCTGCCCTGCGCCTTGTGCACGGTCAGGCAATAGCCGAAGGTGAATTCGTCGAACTGCCGCCGCTCCGGCCAGGACAGCGCCTCTTCCTCCCCGGAAAAGAACGCCTTGTGGGTCAGCACCTTGGCTTCGCCCTTGCCCTCGTCGGCCCCCAGCATCAGCGTATATTTGCCGTTGGAGCGCTTGAGCACCTCGGTCACATACCAGATCTGCCCGTTGAGCAGGCGCTTGCGCGGATTGTTCCGGAGGCACACCATGCGGTCGCCCTCCACCGGCTCGTGGAAGGGCAGGCCCTTCAGCTCGCGCAGCCGGTCGTTATATTGCAGCCGCGTCTTGTTGCGCCCCACCAGCACCTGGTCGGCCTCCAGAACGGCATTGCGCTCGACATGCTCGCGCCCCACCACGATGGACTCGCCATAGCTGCCGCGCTCGAGAAAGCCGCCCTCGCGCACCTGCATGGAGAGGTGGATGATAGGGTTGTCCGCCGCCTGGCGGTGGATTTCGGTCAGCATCAGATCGGGCTCGTCGGCGGTGAAGAACCCCGCCCCCTGCACCGGCGGCAATTGGAACGGGTCGCCCAGCACCAGCACCTTGACCCCGAAGGACAGGAGGTCCCGGCCCAGTTGCTCGTCCACCATGGAAACTTCGTCAATGACGATGAGATCGGCGTCGGCGGCCGGGCTTTCATCGTCGAGCACGAAGCGCGGCTCGCCGTCCTTTTCGCTCACCAGCGTATAGATCAGGCTATGGATGGTCTGGGCGCCCTTGCAGCCGCGCTTGCGCATCACCAGCGCCGCCTTGCCGGTGAAGGCGGCGAATTTGACGTTGCGCACGTCCTGGGCCAGATGCACGGCCAGCGTCGACTTGCCGGTGCCGGCCCAGCCGAACAGGCGGAACACCTGCGGGCCGTCGCGGTCCTTGAGCCAGGCCGAAACCGCCTTGAGCGCCGCATCCTGCTGGGGCGACCAGATGGTCATGCGATCCGCGTCCTCACCGCGCCCACGCCCTCGATATGGCCTTCGAGCACGTCCCCGCGCACCACCTTCCCCACCCCGGCCGGCGTGCCGGTCATGATGAGGTCGCCGGGCCGGAGCGCCACCAGCGTCGAGAGATAGGCAATGGTTTCGGCCACGCTCCAGATCTGCTCGGAAAGGTCCCCCCGCTGCCGCTCGACGCCGTTGACGCGGAGGCTGATTGCCCCGGCCCCGGGATGGCCGATGTGCCTGGCCGGCGCCAATAGCCCGATGGGCGCCGAATGGTCGAACCCCTTGGCCATGTCCCAGGGGCGCCCGGCCTTCTTGGCCGCCGCCTGCACATCGCGCCGCGTCATGTCCAGCCCCGCTGCATAGCCATGGACATGGTCCAGCGCCGCCTCGGCCCCGATAGCGCTGCCCCCGGTGCCGATGGCCACCACCAGCTCGATTTCGTGGTGCAGATCGCTGGTGCCGCCGGGATAGGGCATGTCCCCGCCCCCGGTCACCACCGCATCGGCGGGCTTGGCGAAAAAGAACGGCGGGTCGCGCAGGTCATGGCCCATTTCGCGCGCGTGCTCGGCATAATTGCGCCCCACGCAATAGAGGCGCCGCACCGGGAAAAGTCCGCCCCCGGCCACGGGAAGCACGACCTGGGGCGGCGGGGAAATGACGAAATCAGCCACGGGGAGACGCCTCGCCATAAGGATCGATCAGGTCGCGGTCGATCGGCCCCAGCCGGTCCGAGGCGGTGAAATGCTGGTGCCAATAGGGATAGGGCAGCGGCGGGCGGCTCACCGCGTCGAGCCGCGCCCGCTCGTCGGCGGAGAGCTTCAGCTCGGCCGCCGCCAGATTGTCGCGGAACTGCGCCTCGTTGCGCCCCCCGATAATTGCCGAGGTCACGCCCGGCCGCCCCAGCAGCCAGGCCAGCGCCACCTGCGCGCCCGACACGCCGCGGGCCTGGGCGATGTCCACCACCACCTCGATGATGTCGTAGAGCTTGTCCCAGTCATAGACCGGCGGCTCGCGGTGCCCGCCCACATGCCGGCCCGATTGCGGCCCGCCGTCCCGGCGGTATTTGCCCGAAAGCAGCCCGCCCGCCAGCGGCGACCACACCAGCACGCCCAGCCCCTGGTCCTGGGTGATGGGGATGAGCTCGAATTCGGCCTCGCGCGAATGCAGCGTATAATGGATCTGCTGGGAGACGAAACGCTCCCCGCCGCGCCGCTCGGCCGCGCCCAGCGCCTTCATGATGTGCCAGCCGGCATAGTTGGAGCAGCCGATATAGCGCACCTTGCCCTGGCGCACGAGGCGGTCCATCGCCTCCATGGTCTCCTCCACCGGGGTCATGCCGTCCCATTCATGCACCTGGTAGAGGTCGATCGCCTCCACCCCCAGGCGTTTCAGGCTCGCCTCGGCCTGCGCCACGATATGGTGCCGGCTCAGCCCGCCGTCATTGGGCCCGGTGCCGGTGCGGAAGCGCACCTTGGTGGCCACCAGCGCCCGCTGCCGCCGGCTGGGCTCGCGCAGCGCCACCCCGATCATCTCCTCGGAGACGCCCCCATTATAGACATTGGCCGTGTCGAGCAGGTTGATCCCGGCATCCAGGCACAGATCGATCTGCCGATTGGCCTCCTCCTGCCCCGTCGCCCCGATCTTTTCCGATCCGCCAAAGGTCATGGTGCCCATGGTCAGCACCGACACCTTCAACCCCGAGCGGCCCAGATAGCGATACTCCATGTCCATTCTCCCTTTGTTCCACCCGCTAGCGCTAAAGCGCATCGCCGGAATGGTCAAGCACCGAGCGTCGAACCACCCCAAAGGTCAAATCGCCCACCCCACGCACCCCACCCACCCTCTCCCCTTGCGGGGCTTCGAGCCGTCCCGAAGGCAAATCGCTCCAGTGGAGCGATTTGAGGCGAGAAGGCCATGAGAGCTACGCTCGAATGGCGCGACCGCACCCCACCCACCGGCCCTCCCTCGCCCCTTGTGGGAGAGGGACAGCTTTTCTGCGTTCAGCAGAAAAGCAGGGTGAGGGGCTTCGAGCCGTCCCGCAGGGCAAATCGCTCCAGTGGAGCGATTTGAGGCGAGAAGGCCATGAGAGCTGTGCTCGAATGGCGCGAAGCCACCCATGCTTCAATGCCCAAACAAAGGCCCCCTCATCCGCCCTTCGGGCACCTTCTCCCGCAAGGGGAGAAGGGAGGCTTCGGCGCATATGGCCACCTCCTGCCCACACCCACCCCCATCGTCATTGCCGGGCTCGTCCCGGCAATGACGATGGGGGAAAGCAACTGTCCTCACCCCACCCACCGGCCCCAACCCTCTCCCCTTGTAGGAGAGGGGCAGCTTTTCTGCGTTCAGCAGAAAAGCAGGGTGAGGGGACCGCTGCGCCCGCCCATGCTTCAATGCCCAAACAAAGACCCCCTCATCCGCCCCTTCGGGGCACCTTCTCCCACGAGGGGAGAAGGGAGGCGCGGTGGGGTATAGCCACCTCCTGCCCACACCCATCCGCACCGTCATTGCCGGGCTCGTCCCGGCAATCCATCCTTCCGCTTGCGCCGAACGCTCCATGGACCACCGGGACAAGCCCGGTGGTGACGATGGGAAAAGCATGGCGGTTATGACGCCACCCACCATGTTGCCCCACACGCCCCCCTCCCAACCTCCCCCATCAAGGGGGAGGTGCCCCTTTGTGGGTGGGGCAAAATGGTGCCAAAATCACCGAACCACACCTCCCCCTTGATGGGGGAGGCCGGGAGGGGGTGGAGCACCAACCACCGCCCCCCCCCCCAAAACCGATCCCCCCGTGACGTCGCCCCGCCGGCCTGCTACACACATCCGCCTTCCCGAAAGCCATTCCCTTGCGGCCTCAATCGGTTCTCCTGCCCGTCAGCCTCGTCGTCCTGGCCATGGTCTTCACCCAGACCGGGGCGTCCTTTGCCAAGATGCTGTTTCCCGCCGTCGGCGCCGCCGGGGCCACCACGCTGCGGCTCACCCTGGCCGCGCTGGTGCTGCTGGCGCTCTTCCGCCCCTGGCGCAAAAGGCTCGACGCCGCCCAGTGGCGCGCCGTGCTGCTCTATGGCCTGGTCATGGGGGCGATGAACCTCTTCTTCTATGCCGCCCTGGTCACCATTCCGCTCGGCGTCGCCGTGGCGCTCGAATTCACCGGCCCGCTGGCCGTGGCGCTGGCCGGCTCGCGCCGCCCGCTCGATTTCCTCTGGATCGTGCTGGCCGTGCTCGGCCTCGGCCTGCTGCTGCCGCTGGGCCATTTCAGCGGGCCGCTCGATCCCATGGGCGTGCTGCTGGCGCTTTGCGCCGGCGCCTGCTGGGCTGGCTATATCGTCTTCGGGCAAAGGGCCGGCACCGGCGGCGGTCCCCACATCACCGCGCTGGGCGTCTCCATCGCCGCGCTCCTCACCCTGCCCTTCGGCATCGCCACCGCCGGCCCCGCCCTTTTCGATCCGGCGATCCTGCCCATCGGGCTCGCCGTGGCCCTGCTCTCCAGCGCCATTCCCTATGCGCTCGACATGCGCGCCCTGCCCCATATCCCGGCGCGGCTGTTTTCCATCCTCATGAGCGCCCAGCCGGCCCTGGCGGCGCTGTCGGGCCTACTCATCCTGGGCGAAACCCTGGCCCCGGCCCAGGCGGGCGGCATTTTCTTCATCATTCTCGCTTCGCTCGGCAGTACGGTTACCGCCATGCGCCGCAAACGCGACAATCGGTGACGCCAGATGCTAACAGTCTGTTAACCCAGATGGCGTCGATGCTAAGGCTGGTGAAGCGAAACGGGCGGCGATGAAAAGCATTGATCTCAACAGCGATCTGGGCGAAAGTTTCGGTCCCTGGGCCATGGGCAATGACGATGACCTGCTCGCCATCGTCACCAGCGCCAATATCGCCTGCGGCTTTCACGCCGGCGACCCGGCCGGCATTCTGGCCGTGCTCCGCAAGGCCCAAGAGCGCGATGTCGCCGTCGGCGCCCATATCGGCTACCGCGACCTGGTCGGGTTCGGCCGCCGCAACATGGACCCCTCCAGCGCGGAACTTATAGGCGACGTCCTCTACCAGATCGGCGCCTTGCAGGGCCTTGCCCGCGCCGCCAACACGCGGGTGCGCTACGTCAAGCCCCATGGCGCGCTCTACAACACCATCGCCCATAATCCCCGCCAGGCCGCCGACGTCATCGCCGCCATCAAGGCCATCGATCCCAGCCTCGCCCTGATGGCCCTGGCCGGCGCCCCCATCGTCGCCCAGGCCCGCGCCGCCGGGCTTTGCGTCATCTGCGAGGCCTTTGCCGACCGCGCCTACAATGCCGATGGCAGCCTGGTCGACCGGCGCCTGCCCGGCGCGCTTATCCACGATCCCGAGACCATCGCCACGCGCATGGCGCGCCTCGTCGCCGAGGGCCGCATCACCGCCATCGACGGCACCGATATCGCCCTCGACGCCCAGTCGATCTGCGTCCATGGCGACACGCCCGCCGCCGTCGCCATCGCCCGCACCCTGCGCGAAACCCTCATGGCCCGGGGCATCGCGCTCAAGCCCTTCGCCCATGACTGAGCGCCTGCGCTTCCTGCCCGCCGGCAGCGATGCCTTTCTGGTCGAGCTTGCCGACCTCGACGCCACGCTCGCCCTCTTCGCGCGCCTCGCCTCGGCCCCGGTTCCCGGCGTTCTCGAGCTGGTTCCGGCGGCGCGGACGCTGATGATCCGCTTCGATCCCCTGCTGGCCGACCGCACCCGCCTCATCGCCCTGATCGGCACGCTCGATCTTTCCCACCGCACGGCACGCGGCGGAAAAAGCTTCGATATTCCGGTAACTTACGATGGAGTGGATCTGAGCAACGTCGCCGAGCTTCTCGGCTGGAGCGTGGCCGAGCTCATCCGCCGCCACACCCAGGCCACCTATGAAGTCGCCTTCACCGGCTTCGCGCCGGGCTTTGCCTATATGAGCGCCGACGACCCCGACTTCGACGTGCCGCGCCACCCCACGCCCCGCCTGCGCATCCCCGCCGGGTCGGTGGCGCTGGCCGGAAAATTCGGCGGCATCTACCCCTCCGAAAGCCCCGGCGGCTGGCAATTGATCGGCACGACGCCATTGGCCCTCTGGGACTTGCAGCGCCCCCGCCCCGCCCTGCTCGCCCCCGGCGACCGCGTGCATTTCCGCGACATGAGCAAGGGCGCGACCGTTCCCGCCTCGGCCCTGCCGGCTCCGCCCCCCAAAAAACCCAAGCTAAACCAGGGACTTATGGTCGTTCGCGCTGATCGGCCGGCGCTCTTCCAGGATCTGGGCCGCCCCGGCCGGGCCGATCAGGGCGTCGCCCGATCCGGCGCGCTCGACCGGCAAAGCCTCATCGAAGCCAATCTCTGCGTCGGCAATCCCGGCGGCGCCGCGGCGCTGGAAATCGCCTTTGGCGGTTTCGCGCTCCGGGCCGACCGGCCGGTGACACTGGCCGTGACCGGCGCCCCCTGCCCGCTCACCCTGCGCACCGCCGGCGGCCGCACGCTGCCCGCCCCCTTCGCCAGCCCTTTCGCGCTCGATGCCGGCGACAGCGTCGAGCTCGGCTTTCCCGACCGGGGCATGCGCAGCTATCTGGCGCTGCGGGGCGGTTTCACCCTCGAAACCGCGCTGGGCTCGGCCTCGACCGATACGCTGGCCGGCCTCGGCCCGGCTCCCGTCATAGCCGGCGACCACCTGGTTCCGGCCGGCCATCCTGCCCGCGCCGTCGATCCCTGCCGCCCGGCGCCACCTCCCCTGCCCAAGGCCGGAGAGACGGTGACGCTCGACATCGTGCTCGGCCCGCGCACCGACTGGTTCACGCCCAAGGGGATCGAAACCCTGCTCACCCAGGACTGGAGGGTGACGGAGCAGTCGAGCCGGGTCGGCGCCCGCCTCGCCGGCGCCAGGCCGCTGGAGCGCCGGGAACAGGCCGAGCTCGCCTCCGAAGGCACGCCCCATGGCGCCATCCAGGTGCCGCCCAGCGGCCAGCCGGTGCTGTTTCTGGCCGATCATCCGCTCACCGGCGGCTATCCGGTCATCGGCGTCGTCGCCGCGCCGCATCTCGACCTGGCCGGCCAGATACCCATTGGTGCCAGCATCCGCTTCAACCCCATCGCCGCCTTCGATCCCCTCGTCCCGGAGACCGACCGATGAAAAAACTGCTCATCGCCAATCGCGGCGAAATCGCCATCCGCATCGCACGCGCCGCCCGCGATTACGGTATTGCCTCGGTGGCGATCTATTCGGATGCCGACGCCGGCGCCTTGCACGCCGAAAGAGCCGACGAAGCCTATGGCCTGGGCCCCGGCGAGGCGGCCCAGACCTATCTCGACATCGAGAAAATCCTCGCCATCGCCCGCAGGGCCGGCGCCGATGCCGTCCATCCCGGCTATGGCTTGCTCTCCGAGCGGGCCGAATTCGCCCGGGCCGTGCTCGATGCGGGCCTCATCTGGGTCGGCCCGCCGCCCGCCGTCATCGCCATGCTGGGCGACAAGCTGGAAGCCCGCCGTATCGCGGCCCGGGTTGGCGCGCCGCTGGTTAAGGGATCGGAGGGGCCCATCGCCTCCCCTGAGGACGCCGTCGCTTTCGCCTGCGGCGCCGGCCTGCCCCTCGTCATCAAGGCCGCCTTCGGCGGCGGCGGGCGCGGCATGAAGGTGGCCCATAGGCTCGACGACGTGGGGGAATTGTTCGAATCGGCGAGGCGCGAGGCCGTCGCCGCCTTCGGGCGCGGCGAGTGCTATATCGAGCAATTCCTCGAAAGACCCCGCCATGTCGAGGCGCAGATCGCCGCCGACAGCCATGGCCATGTCGTGGTTCTGGGCACGCGGGATTGCTCGCTGCAACGGCGCAACCAGAAGCTGGTGGAAGAGGCCCCCGCACCCTTCCTCACCGAAGCGCAGCGCGCCCGCATCCACGACGCCGCCCGCGCCATCTGCGCCGAAGCGGGCTATGTCGGCATGGGCACCGTGGAATTCCTGGCTTCGACTGACGGCGCCCTCTCCTTCCTCGAGGTCAATACGCGCCTGCAGGTCGAGCACCCCGTCACCGAGGAAACAACCGGCGTCGACATCGTTCTCGAGCAATTGCGCATCGCCGACGGCCTGCCCCTCTCGATCACCGAAACGCCGACGCCGCGCGGCCACGCCTTCGAATTCCGCATCAATGCCGAAGACCCCGGCCGGGGTTTCCTGCCCACGCCCGGCCGCATCGCCCGCTTCCGCCCGCCCACCGGCCCCGGCATAAGGCTCGATGCCGGCGTCGAGACCGGCTCGGAGGTGCCTCCGCTCTATGATTCGATGATGGCCAAGCTCATCGTTTCCGCCCCGACGCGGCGAGAGGCGCTGGCCCGCGCTCGCCGGGCTCTGGCCGAGTTCGAGATCGAAGGCGTCGCCTCCACCCTGCCCTTCCACCGCGCCGTGCTGGAGGACCCGGCCTTTGTCGGCGAGGACGGCCTAGGCATCTTCACCGGCTGGATCGAGACCGAATTTGCCGGCGTGCCGCCCGCGCCCCGCGTCGATCCGGCCCAGGGCCAGCTCATCCGCAGCTTCATCGAGATCGACGGCAAGCGCCACGACCTGGCCCTGCCGGCGCTTTTTTCCGCCTTGCCCATGGCGCCCCCCGATCCCCCTGCCGAGAGGACCGATGAAACCGCCGTCATCGCGCCCATCCCCGGCAGGCTGCAGCACTGGCTGGTGGAGGACGGCAGCGCCGTGGCCGCGGGCGACGCCATCGCGCTAATCGAAGCCATGAAGATGGAAACCCGCGTCCTCGCCCACAGGACCGGCCGCCTCTCCCGCCAGCTCGATCCGGGCGCGACGATCGCCGCAGGCGCCACCCTGGCCACCATAAGCTGAATCCCTCTCGCCGACGCCCGGCGTTCGGGCTAGAAATAAGGCGGAGGGACAGGATCGTGCGTCGCCGGGATTTCATCGCCGCCTGCTGCTGCGCGCTCTGCGCCGGGGGTGCTCGCGCCAGCAACCTGATCGAACCGCAACTGTATGTCGTGCCCGAAGCGGGAAGCCGGCAGGTGGCGATCACGCTTGACGCCTGCATGGGCGCAACCGACGAGCGCATCCTCGGCCCCCTCATCGACAACACCATTCCGGTGACGCTTTTCGTCACCGCCCGCTGGCTGGAGGCCAATCCGGCCGCCATTGCCACCATCCGACGCCATCCGGACCTGTTTTCTATTCAGAACCATGGCGCGCGCCATGTGCCGGCCGTGATCGGCGCCGAGCGCCCCTATGGCATTGCCCCGGCCGGCACCGCCGAGGCAGTGGCCGCAGAGGTGCGCGGCGGCGCCGAGGCGATCCTGCGCGTCTTCGGCACCAGCCCCAAATGGTATCGGGACGCGACCGCGCTTTATACGCGCGACGCCATGGCGCTGGTGGAGGCCATGGGCTTTTCCATTGCCGGCTTTTCGCTCAATGGCGACCTGGGCGCCAGCGCCTCGGCCGAAACGGCGCATAAGCGCATTGCCGGCGCCCGCAGCGGGGACGTGGTCATTTCCCACATCAACCAGCCGACCCGCCCGGCCGGGGCCGGCGTCATCTCGGGCATTCTGGCGCTCAGGGCGCAGGGCTTCGGCTTCGTGCATCTCGACGCGGTGGAGACGCGGGCCTGAGGCCCGCCTCACTCGGCCGGCGCCGCGCCCAGGGCCGCGTCCAGCTCCTCTTCGAGCCTGGCTTCCTCCTCCACCTTGGGCCGGGAGAACCGTGCCAGGAGAAGATAGGCGACCGGGGTGAGATAGAGCGTGGAAATGGCGGCGAAGGAGAGCCCGCCCACGATCACCCAGCCCAGCGCGGCCCGGGCCTCGGCGCCGGCCCCCGAGGCCAGGACCAGCGGAACCCCGCCGATAATGGTGGCGATCATGGTCATCATCACCGGCCTGAGCCGGATATTGGACGCCTCCTCGATGGCCTGCCGCACCGAGCGCCCCCGGTCGCGGAGCTGGTTGGCGAATTCGACGATCAGGATGCCGTTCTTGGCCATAATGCCCACCACCAGCACCAGCCCGATCTGGCTGAAGATGTTGAGGCTCCCTCCCGTCACCAGGATGGCATAGAGCCCGGCGGCGATGCCGAAGGGCACGGTGGTCATGACGATGATGGCGCTCCAGAAGCTTTCGAACTGCGCCGCGAGTACCAAGAGGATAATGACCAGGGCGAAGCCGAAGGTGACGAAAAGCGCGTTATTGGCGTCGCCAAGCGTCTTGGCCTCCGCCAGCGGCAGGATGGACGTGCCTTCGGGCAGAAGCGGGGTGGCGATGCGCTGCAATTCGGCATAGGCGTCGCCCAGCGCCAGCCCTTCTTCGAGGCTCGCCGAAACGCTGACGGCGCGGCGCTGGCCCTCCCGGCGCAGCGAGGGCGGCACCGCCGCTTCCCTTATGGTGGCAATGGTGGACATGGGCACGTAGCGCCCGTCGCCGGTGCGGATGAAAAGCGTTTCGAGATCGCGCGGATCGTTGACCGGATTGGTGGTCGAGACCATGCGCACCGAATAGGAGGTGTCGTTGATGAAGACATTGCCCACCTTGGTGCCGTCGATCATGGCCTGCATGGTCGTGGCGAGGCCGTTGATGTCTATGCCCAGCGCATCGGCGCGGGCCCGGTCCACGGTGAGGGTCAGTTGCGGCTGGGTGGTGTCGAAATTGACGCTGACGCGCCCGAAGCGGCCATCCGCCTCCAGGGCGTCGGCGATGGTCCCAGCGGTCTCGGCCAGGACCCCATAGTCCGAGCCGGCCACGGCGAATTGCAGGCCGGAGCCGCCGCCGCGAATACCCAGGCTGTTGCCCTGGCGGATGGAGGCGCGCACCCCCGGCACCTGCGTCATCAGGCCCGTCACCTCGGCGGTGATCTCCTGCTGGCTGCGCGTGCGCTCCTCCCAGGGGGCCAGCGTCAGGGTCATGAAGCCGCCATTGCCCCAGCCGGAGAGCACGAAGAGCGAAGTGGCCTCGCCGCTGTCGAGATAGGGCTGGAGCATGGCCTCGACCTGGCCCAGCCGCGTGCGCACGAAATCCAGGCTCACCGTATTGGGCGCCGAGACGTTGATGCTCACCGTGGAGCGGTCCTCGGGCGGGGTGATTTCCTGCCTTATCTGGCCATAGACGAAAAAGGCCGAGCCGGCAAAAAGCGCCGCGACCAGCAGCACGACGGCGGGATTATGCAGGGCCAGGCGCAGGGTGACGCGATAGAGGCTGCCGAAGGCGCGGCCCACGGCTCCGATCAGGCCGCCATGGCCACCCTTGCTGTCATCGTCCCTGAGAAAGCGCGAGGCCACCATGGGTCCCATGGAGAGGGCCACGATGGAGGAAAGCAGCACCGCGATGGCCAGGGTGAAGCCGAATTCGCGGAACAATTGCCCGGTCTGCCCCTCGAGGAAGGACAGGGGCACGAAGACGGCGACCAGCGTCAGCGTGGTGGCGACGACGGCGAAGAACACCTCCTGCGTGCCCAGCACGGCGGCGGCGCGCGGCCCGGCGCCCAGATGCTTGCGCCGCACGATGTTCTCCAGGACCACGATGGCGTCGTCGACCACCAGCCCCGTGGCCAGCACCAGCGCCAGCAGCGTGATGATGTTGAGCGAGAAGCCGAAGAGATACATGCCGGCCACGGCCCCGAGCAGGGCGATGGGCATGGAGATGGCCGGCACGATCACGGCCCGCCAGTCGAGCAGGAAGAGATAGATGATGACGATCACCGCCACCAGCGCCACGATCAGCGCCACCTCCACCTCATGCAGCGCCCCCTGGATGAAGACGGCGTCGTCGCTGGAAATCTTGACATGGACGCCCGGCGGCAGGGTCTGGTTGAGCGTCTCGACGGCGGCGTGGACCGCCTCGGAGATGGCGATGGTGTTGGATTGCGCCTGCCGGACGATGCCCAGCCCGATGCCGGGCCGGCCATCGGCGCGGATCGAGGAGGTGCTGGCGGCGGCATCGAACACCACGGTGGCAACGTCGCCGAGCAGGGTCCTGCCCCGGATCGGCAGGCGCTCGAAATCGGCCGGGCTGGTGACTTCCGAAAGGGCGCGCACCGAGATGTTCTGGTTGGGCCCGTTGATGGAGCCGGCCGGGGCATCGAACGCGATGGTGGACACGGCGCTGCGCACATCGGCGACGGTGAGGCCCCGGCTGGCGAGCTTGACCGGGTCGATATCGATCTCGAAGCTGGATTGCCGCGTGCCGTAAACCTGCACCTCGGCCACCCCGTCAATGGCGCCCAGCCGCTCGGCGATGATGGTTTCCACCACTTCGCTGAGCGCGGCGATGCTCAGGGAATCGGAGGTCACCGCCAGTTGCATCACCGCCTGCGCGTCGCTGTCGGATTTGAAGATGACCGGGTCGTCGGCGCCTTCGGGCAGGGTGCGGCTCACCCGGCCCAGCGCGTCGCGCACATCGGAGGTGGCGATGTCGAGATTGGTGCTCTGGGTGAATTCCAGCGTCACGCGGCTGCTGCCGACCGAGGAGCTGGAGGAAATGGCCGCAACGCCCTGCACGCGGGCCACGGCCCCCTCCACGGTGGCGGTGATCTCGCGGTCCACGGTTTCGGCCGCCGCGCCGGGGAAGCTGGTGGAGATGGACAGCACCGGCCGTTCGACGCTGGGCAGTTCGCGCACTTCGATGGCGAGCAGCGCCGCCAGCCCCGCCACCATGATGAGCGCATTGATGACCACGGCCATGACCGGCCGCCGCACGAAGAGGCTGGCCAGCGCCCCGCCCCGTTCATTCTTGCCGGCAATGGACATGGCTCGCCTCCCCCTCAGCGTCCCGGCGCGGCCGGGCCATCCTCGGCGCCGGGCCCTTCGAGCACCTTGACCGGGGCGCCCTCGCTCAACTGCAATATGCCTTCGGTGATGACGGCGTCGCCCGGCTCGAGATCGGCGCGCACCAGCACGCCGTCGCTATTGCGCTGCACGATCTCGGCCATGATGCGCACGGCCTTGCCATCCTGATATTTCCACACATAGGAGCCTTCCGCCGACCACAGGATCGCCAGCGGGTTGACCGCCGGATAGGCTTCGCCCGGAAAGCCCAGGGAGACCGAGAAGCTCATGCCGGCGCGCAGCACGGCGTCCGGATTGGGGATTTCGGCCTGCACCTGCAGGGTGCGACTGGCCGGATCGATGCGGTTGTCGATCACCGAGACATTGCCCTTGAAGCTACGCCCCGGCAGGGCGATGGCGCTGACGGTCACCTCCATGCCGGCCTCGATCTGGCCGGCGTAGCGCTCGGGCACCCAGAAATCGATGAGGATGGCGGAGGTATCGTCCACCGTGGTCACCGGGGTCTGCGCGCCGACATAATTGCCCGGCGTGACCCTGATGAGGCCGATCGAGCCGGCGATGGGGCTGGTGATGGTGCGGCGGTCCAGCGCCAGTTCGGCATTGCGCAGGGCAAGCTGGGCATTGGCATTGGCCAGCTCTGCGGCGGCCAATGCGCTGCCGGCCACGACATTGGAACTGGCCAGACCACTCATGCGCCCCAGGGTCGCGGCAGCGTCGGTGGCCGCCAGCATGGCCCGGTCGTATTCGATCTGCTCGCCCGCCGCATCGAACCGCGCGATGACGTCGCCGGCCCGCACGCCCTGGCCCGGACGCACCAGCACCTCGGCCAGGGCGCCGGCGCTGGCCGCCATGACGGTGACGGAGCGCACCGGCGAGCCTTCGCCGATGGCGTTGAGCGTGTCGTTGATGGTGGCCGTGACGACGGGCGAGGTCACCACCGTATTGACGCGGCCGGCGCCTCCCCCGAAGCGGGGCCCGCCCGTGCCCGTGCCCGTGCCCCCGCCGCCCCGCGCCGCCTCGGCCTGCGGCGCCGGCCCGAACGGCAGGACGATACCCGCCCTTGCCAGCGTTTCCGGCGCACCGGGCACGAAGAAAAGCCAGGCCATGCCGGCAACGACAAGGATGGCGAGCGAGATCAGAAACTGCCGGATCAAGCCGAACCTCTGCTGCGATTTGCGGAAACGGGTGACGGATTCGGAGAAGCCTAGCAGCGGCAGGCCGATAGCAACATTACAAAACGGTAATTTGCTCGAGGCTTTGCCCTGCGGCCGCCCGCCCCTACCGCGACAAGGGAACTCGCCCTCCAACTTGTCCGTTGGCCGAGTAGGGGCGAACAGCAGCCCGGAGGGAGCGCGCCATGGCGCCACGGACATTCTGGAAGGGCTATCTCAAGCTCTCGCTCGTCACCTGCCCGGTGGCGATGATGCCGGCGACCCTTCCCGACGAGAAGCTGCGCTTTCATACGCTCAACGCCGCAACCGGCAATCGCGTGCTCAGCCAGTATGTCGATGCGGTGACCGGCAAGCCGGTCGATGAGGACGACGCGGTCAAGGGCTATCAGCGCGGCGACGACGACTATGTGATGCTTGAGGACGAGGAGATCGAGGCGGTGGCGCTGGAAAGCACCCGCACCATCGATATCGACACCTTCGTGCCCCGCGATGCCATCGAATGGATCTGGTATGACACGCCCCATTACCTCACCCCCAACGATCCGGTGGGCGAGGAGGCCTTCTCGGTCATCCGCGAGGCCATGGCCGCCACCGGCACGGTCGGCATTTCCAGGCTCGTCATGTATCGGCGCGAGCGCGCCATCATGCTCGAGCCGCGCGGCAAGGGCATCATCGTCTGGACGCTGCGATATGGCGACGAGGTGCGCGCCGAAAGCGATTATTTCCGCCCCCTGCCCGGGGCCGATGACGACCCCAGCCTCATGGCGATGATGAAGACGCTGATCGAGGAGCGAACCGCGCCCTGGTCCCCCGCAATGGTCGATGATCCGGTGCAGGAGAAACTGCTCGACATCATCGCCGCCAAGAAAAAGGGGCGCAAGCGCCCCGCGAAGCCCCGGGCCGCGACCGCGGAGAAACCCGATAACGTGGTCAATATCATGGATGCGCTGCGCCAAAGCATCGGCACGGACGCAGAGCGCAAGCGCGGCTGACCGCTCGCGGGAACCCTATTTCTTTTTCGGCTTTGCCGGGTCGAGCCGAACCGCTGCCAACCGGAACTCCGCCCAGGGGTCCTTCGTCAGCGCGGCGAGGCGCGTCGGGCTGTTCTTGATGGTGAAATAGGCCGGGCCGATGCCGGGGCTCAGCTCCTCCCACGCAAGCGGCATGGAGACGGCGGCGCCGGGCCGGGCGCGCGGCGAATAGGGAGCCACCGCCGTCATGCCGCGCTGATTGCGCAGATAGTCGATGAGGATCTTGCCGCGCCGCTTGGCCTTGGAAATGGTCGAGACATAGCGCTCGGGACTGTCGGCGGCCATGCTGTCGGCCAGCGCCTTGGTGAACGCCTTGACCGCCGGCCAGTCGGCCCCGGGCGTAAGCGGGGACACCACATGCAGGCCCTTGCCGCCGGAGGTCTTGACGAAGGCGGCAAGGCCCGCCGCCTCCAGGCGCGCGCGAACCTCCTCCGCCGCCGCGATCACCGCTTCCCAGGCGACGCCCTCGCCGGGGTCGAGGTCCATGACGATCATGTCGGGGCGCTCCCAATCAGTGAGGGTCGATCCCCAGGGGTGGATTTCGAGCGCCGCGGCCTGCACCAGCCCCATCAGCCCGTCGAAATCCTCGATGGCGACGAAGGGCTCGCCCTGCTTGTCCTTGGGATCCTCGACCAGCAGGATAGTCTTGCTGATCCCCTTCCAGGCGTGCTTCTGGAAAAATTTCTGCCCGGTAATGCCGGTGGGACAGCGCAGCAGCGCCAGTGGCCGGCCCACGATATAGGGGGCGACATGGCGCCAGACCTCGGCGTAATAATCGGCCAGCCCCTCCTTGGTGACGCCCGCCTCCGGCCAGTAGACGCGGTCGGGATGGGTGAGCTTGACCCGGCGCCGCTGCGCCTTGGAGGGAGTGGCCCGGCTGCGGGGCATTTCGCGCACGATCTCGCCCGCGGGCTTGTCTTCCCGCAGGCCGCGGAACGAAGCGTGGCGGAGATGGCCATCGGCGGTCCAGGCGCGGAATTCGACCTCGGCCACCAGCTCGGGCCGCACATAGCGCACCTGCCGCGCCGCCTCGGCCGTCAGCTTGGTGTCGAACGGACTGTCCGCCAGCCGCATGCGCTCGAGCCGCTTGAACAGGTCCTCGGCGACGGCGCCGCTGAAGCCGGTGCCGACCCGGCCCACAGGCTCCAGCCTGCCCTGGTGATGGACACCCAGGACCAGCGAGCCGATCGCCTGACGCGCCGTCGAGGAGGGCACATAGCCGCCGATGACGAATTCCTGGCGCGCCGAGCATTTCGACTTCACCCAGCTCCTGCCCCGCCCCGACCGATAGGGCGCGTCCCGCAGCTTGGACACCACCCCTTCCAGGCTCAGCCGGCAGGCATGGCGCAGCACCAGATCGCCCTTCTCGCCGAAATGGCTGCTGAAGCGGACGCGCCCCGGCGCGGCGCCGATGATCTCTTCCAGCATCGCCTTGCGCTCGAGCAACGGCAGGCGGGACAGGTCATAGCCGTCCAGATGCAGCAGGTCGAACCCGTAAAAGACGAAGCGGTCGGTCCGGCCGGCGCTGAGATCGGCCTGCAGCGCCGAAAAATCCGAGGCGCCGGACCCGGTTTCAACGACCATCTCGCCATCGATCAGCGCCGTACCCACCGGCAGGGCCTGAAAGGCCGCGACGATCTCCTTGCCGAATTTTTTCGTCCAGTCGAGGCCGCTGCGGGTCAGGAGCCTGACCCGCCCCGCTTCGAGCCGCGCTTGCAGGCGGTAGCCGTCGAACTTGATTTCGTGGAGCCACCGCTCCCCGGCGGGCGGCGCCGAGACCAGAGTGGCCAGGGCCGGTTCGACGAAATCGGGCAGCGGCGCCTTTTTCACCCCCTTGCGGGAGGACGGATCGCGCAGCCGGTCATCCTCTTGCGGGGGCGCCGGCTTTGCCGGGCGGGATCGTCCCGTCGCCGCTTTCTTGCCGATCCTGCCGGTCCTGGAAGACCAGCCCGGCGCCTCGCCGGCGACCGCGTCGATGTCCCGGCCGGTTTTGACCGATTGCGGGCGCTCCTCCAGGATATCGGGATCGCTCTCGCGCCGGGCGGCGTCGTCCTCCGCCTTGATGAGCAGCCAGTTCTCCCGCTTTTCGCCGGGCTTGCGCTGCATCCGCACCAGATGCCAGCGGCCAGTGAGTTTTTCCCCCTCGAGCTCGAATTCCAGATGGCCCTTGGCATAGGCCTTGTGTGCGTCCACGATAGGCGTCCAGCGTCCCCGGTCCCAGACGATCACCGTGCCCCCGCCATATTCCCCCTTGGGGATCGTGCCTTCGAAATCGCCATAATCGAGCGGATGGTCCTCGACATGCACGGCGAGCCGCTTTTCTCCCGGCACCAGGCTGGGCCCCTTGGTGACCGCCCAGCTCTTGAGCACCCCATCCATCTCCAGCCGGAAATCGTAATGGAGCCGGGTGGCCGCGTGCTTCTGGACGACAAAGCCATTGCCCTTGGTCCGTGCCTTGCGGCCTTTCGGCTCCGGGGTCGCGGTGAAATCGCGTTTTTTCCGATAGGTTTCGAGCGCGGCCATGGCTCAGCCCGCCTTGCGCCGCGCCGGCCTGGCCGCGGCCTTCTTGCCGGCGCGGCCGGCGCTTTCGCGCAGCGCCGCCATCAGGTCGATGACCTTTTCGCCCCGGGGCGCCTTGCGAGGCCGGATCGCCCGGCCCTCGAGCTTGGCCGTGACCAGCTCGGTCAGGGCCGCCTCGTAGCGGTCATCGAACGTGCCCGGGTCGAACGTGCCGCTCTTGGTCTTGATGATATGCTCGGCCAGCTCCAGCATTTCCCCCTTGATCGTGAGATCGGGAATGGAGGCGAACGCATCGGCGGCGGCGCGCACCTCGTACTCAAAGTTAAGCGTCGTGGCGATCAGCCCCTCCCCATGCGCGCGGATCAGCACCGTGCGCAGACGCCGGAACAACACCGTGCGGGCCAGTGCCGCCACCTTCTTGGCCCGCATGGCGTCGCGGATGAGCCCATAGGCCTCCTCGCCTTCGCCCCCGGCGGGGGCGAGGTAATAAGGCTTGTCAAAATAGACATCGTCGATATTGCCGCAGGCCAGGAAGTGCGAGACGGCAAGCGTCTTGTCGCTCTCGGGGACGGCGGAGGCGATTTCGGCGGGATCGAGCATCACATGCTCGCCCCCGCCGATATCGTAGCCCTTGACCTGATCGTCCCGATCCACCGGCTTTCCGGTTTCGCTGTCCACGAACCGGCGGCGCACGCGATGGCCCGTCGCCCGGTTGAGCGTATGAAAGGCGATGCGCTCGGAGGTGGAGGCGGCCGTATAGAGCGCCACCGGGCAACTGACCGCGGCAATCTTGAGAACGCCCTTCCAATTCGCCCTTGGCGCCAAACCGGCCTCCTGTGCAACCCGGGAGGAAACGGCGGGGGAAGCGCTTCGTTCCGAAGCGGCTTGAGGCCAGGGGTCTATCCCGGGCCGACACGATTTCTCTCCCGCCATTGCGAGGGCGAAAACCCCGTGGACTTGCGGAATTGCGCCGAGAAGTGGAAAGCCGAGCTGTAGCCGAGATAGCCGGCGATGGCCTTTACCGACTTGTCGGAGTTTCGCAGCAATTCGCAGGCCCGGCGGATGCGCACCTCGGTGTGATATTGCTTGAGCGACATTCCGGCATGCTGGCGGAACAGGCGCCGCAGGGTGGAATAGCTGAGGCCGAGCTCGCGCGCGATGCCGTCCAGGGCGGGCAGTTCGCTGCTCTTTTCCATGATCGCCCGGCGCGCCCGCTCGACCAGCCGGGCCTCGCCCTGCCCGGCGACATCCCGGGACTGGCACAATTGCGCCAGCAATTGCAGGCCCAGGGCCGAGAGCGTCGGCTGCTGCAGGATCGCATCGTCCCGCGCAAGCTGGTGGATGGTTTCGAACACGGAGCCCACGCCGGGATCGGCGTGCCAGACCGGCGCCTCTGGAGACATCAGCCCCATGTCCAGAACCCGGTCGAGCGCGGCGCCCCGGCATTCGATCCAGTTCTCGACCCAGCCGGTTTCGGGGTCGGGGGCAAAGCGGTGCCAGACCCCCGGAAACATCAGGATCACATCTCCCGCCCGCACCTCATGAATGGTCTGGGGATGAGGCGCCGACTGAAGGCGTCCGCGCCCTTCGCTGATTAACGCGAACTGGTAGGCCTGGAGCGTGCGGCCCTTTTCCCAGATGAAGTGATGATCGTCCGGATGGCGAACCGGCGGATAGGGCGAATGCGGCGGAATGCGCGTGTGACCAGTGGACAGGGCAGTGCAGCCCAGCGCTTCGCAAAGGCCGCTATCGGGCAGATAGGTGAAATAATCGGCGTCGTCCATGTAATCAGTTTTCATATGGAACAGATCATTTCCTGAAAGCTGTATCGGCTTTCCGCGCCGCCTTCGAGTGCTAGCCTTTTCCTCAAGATCAATTTTCGAATGAGTGCTGCCGTTCTCGGGCATTTGAGCTGCCTCAAAAGAGGCTTCATCATCAGGAGGAAACGATGAATCGACGGAATTTTCTGCTCTCGGGCACCGCTGCGGCGGCGGCCCTGTCCCTGGGGACGCTTCCCGCCTGGGCGCAGCAGACCAATCTGCGCCTGATCTTCTGGGGCGGCCAGGCCCGCGCCGACCGCACCTATGGCGTGGTGGATCTGTTCACCGCGGAAAATCCGGATACCGCCATCAGCGGCGAATTCCTCGGCTGGGCCGATTACTGGCCCAAGGTGGCGACCCAGATCGCCGGGGGCAATCCGGCCGACATCATCCAGATGGATTATCGCTATATCGGTGAATATACCCGGCGCGGCACCCTGATCGGGCTGGACGAGTATGCCGGCAAGGGACTGGATATTTCCGGCATCGACGCAGATCAGCTCCGCAACGGCACCATCGATGGCAAGCTGACCGGCATCAGCCTGGGCGTGGCCGCGGGCGCGGCGATCTACAATTCCAAGGTGCTTGCCGATGCCGGCGTCGAGATCGAGCCGATGCGCTGGACCTATGGGGACCTGCTCGCCCTGGGCCCCAAGGTCTTCGAGGCGACCGGGGGCGCCGTGGCCATGGCACCCGATGGCAGCGGCGTCGAGCTGTTGTTCGAGAACTGGCTGCGCCAGAACGGCAAGGCTCTCTACACCGCCGAGGGTCAGCCCGCCTTCACCGCCCAAGACGTGACCGACTGGTTCGATCTCTGGGCGGAACTGCGCGCCGCCAAGGCCATCATCGCCCCCGAGGAGCAGGCGGCCGATAGCGGCCAGCTCGAAACCTCGCCGCTGGTGCGCGGCAAGGCGGCCATGAACTTCGCCACCTCCAACCAGCTCGTGGCCTATCAGTCGCTTCTCGCCGATCCGCTCGGCATCGCCATCTACCCGGCCACCGCGCCCGATTCGAAGGGCGGGCACTACCGCAACTCCTCCCAGTATTTTTCCATCTCGTCGGCCTGCGCCGCGCCGGAAGCGGCAGTGGCCTTCATCAACTACTTCGTCAACAACCCCGAAGCGGCTGCCGTTCTGGGCGTGGAGCGCGGTGTCCCGCCCACGGCGGCCATGCGCGAGGCCATCATTCCCTCCCTGGACGAGCGCAGCCAGATGGTGGTGCGCTTCATTGCCGATCTGGGAGAGATTGCCGGCGACGTTCCGCCCTCCCCGCCTGCCGCAGCCGGCGAGATCGAGGTGGCGCTCAAGACCAAGAGCCAGGAAGTGGCCTTCGGGGCACAGTCCCCCGCCGATGCCGGCCCGGCCTTCTATGACGAGGTGGCCTCCACGCTGGCCCGCGCCAGCCAGGGCTGATCGTCGCGCAAGGCATATCCTGTCGCGGTCCGCCGCGGCAGGAGACGCCGCCCGCGCCGGGGAAAGGCCAGATCCATGTCGAAGAACCGCGCCTTCGGCCTTCTCGATTCCGTCGAGATTCCGATGCGGGACGGGTGCATCCTGCGGGCGGACATCTGGCTCCCCGACGGAAAAGGTCCGTGGCCGGCCTTGCTGCAGCGGACGCCCTATGGCCGGGAAGACGCCTTCGGAACGCAATATATCCCGGCGCTCGACTTCAAGGCGGCGCTGAAGCGCGGCTATGCCATCGTGGTGCAGGATACGCGTGGACGCCATGGATCGGATGGCGATTTCACCCCCTTCGCGCAGGAGATGGAAGACGGCGCCGATACCATCGCCTGGCTGCGGATGCAGGACTTCTGCAATGGCGCGGTGGCCATGTTTGGCGCCTCTTATGTCGGGGCAACCCAGATCCTGGCGGCAGCCGGCAATCCCGAAGGGCTGGTGGCCCTCTCGCCCCACCTCACCACCGGCCGGCATGGCGAAACCTGGGCCTACCGATCCGGCGCCATCGAACTGGCCTTCCTGCTTTTGTGGATCATCGAATCCCTCGGTCCGCCCGATCTCGAGCGGCGTCTCGCCCGGATGCCGGCCGGGAAAGCCGACCACGCCCGGAATCTCCTGGCGCGGTTCCAGGCCAATCCTCATGCGGCCTTCGCACGGCTGCCTTTGCTCGACGCCGATCTCGTTGCCCTGGCGCCTTATGCCGAAAGCTGGTTCGATGCCGACCGCGCCGCAGCGGCGCAGGGCGATCGCGAACATCTCGACGCCCTGGCCCGAACCCGGCTCCCCGCTCTCGTCAGCTGCGGCTGGAACGATCTTTTCCTCGAAGGAGCGCTCGAGCTGTTCGAGACGCTGCGAGCCCGCCGGGGCAGAGCCGATGAGGTGTCCGACCGGCTCGTCATAGGCCCCTGGTCCCACGGCAACCCCTCGGACTGGCAGGGCGATGTCTGGCATGGTTATGCTGCCTCGACCCAGGGGCTCTCCACGATACAGCTGGATTTTTTCGATGCCGCCCGCGCCGGCACAAAACCGGCTGGTCCGCTGGTGCACTATTTCCGCTCCGGCTCCAACAGCTGGCATTGCGCTCCCGACTGGCCCCTGCCCGGCACGCAGAAGATGGCGCTTTTCCTCGGCGACCTTCATCTGCTGGAGGCGCCACCCCAAGGGGACTGGTCGCGCAGCTACAGCTCCGATACGCTCCGGCCCGTGCCCACCCGTGGCGGCGCCAATTTCCTGCCCGGCCTCCTAATGGGCCGGAATTCGGGCCCGAAGGATCAGGCACAGACCGAAAGCCGGCAAGACGTCCTGCTGTTCACCTCGGCGCCGCTGGAGGCGGATATCGAGGTCACCGGGCTCGTCCAAGCCATCCTCTGGGTCTCTTCAACCGCAAGCAGCGCCGACTGGACCGCCAGGCTTTGCGAGGTCGAAACCGACGGCAGGAGCATCGGCATCGTCGATGGAATAATGCGCCAGCCCATCGCTTCGAAGTTCCCCGGGGAGGTGACGATCCGCCTCGGCCATATCAGCCATCTCTTCCGCCGCGGCCATTGCCTGCGGTTGCAGGTCGCCTCGTCGAATTTCCCGCGCTTCGATCGCAATCCCCAGTCCGGCGTCCCCTCCACCACCGCCCATGCCACGGATTTCCGTGTCGCCCGCCAGACCCTTTACGGCAACGCCTCCATGCAAAGCCGCCTGATCCTGCCGATAATTCCGCATCCGTTCCCCATGGGCTGAACGGAGCGTCAGTCCCGCCGCAAGCCTTTCATCACCACCTCCGACACACCGGTGATATCGGGCATTTTCTCGCCCTTATCCACGCGCGCCAGCCGCAAGGTGGCGGTGGTTACGGTGAGTTCTCTTCCGCGTCCGGGATCGCCTGCTCCGGTCCGGCCATCAGGCCGCGGATCGTGCGGTAGGTGGCCAGGGACCAGATCAGCAGGGTGACGATGCCGAATATGGCCGCAACGGGACGGCTGAAGAAGCCCATGAGATTGCCGTCGGCAATCATCATCGAGGTGGTGAAGTTCGATTCCACCAGCGGCCCGAGCACGATGCCCAGAATGATCGGCGCGATGGCGATCATCCGGGCCTCCAGGATATAGGCCACGACCCCCGCCCCCAGCATCAGTCCGACGCCGAACATGGAATTGTTGATCGAATAGGACCCCACGATGCAGAACAGCAATATGGTGGCGTTGAGCAGCGCCCGGGGCACCTCGAAAATCCAGCGGGCGGATTTTGCTGCCACCCAGCCAAGCGGCAGCATCAGGATATTGGCGATGGCGAAGACGATCATCACCGCATAGAAATTCTCCGGGTGGATGGTCATCAGCGTTGGCCCGGGATCGAGTCCCTTCATCACCAGCACGCCCACGGCGATGGCGGTGACCGCATCGCCCGGAATGCCGAACACCATGGCCGGGATCCACGAGGCGCTGAGCGCGGCATTATTGGTAGCGCCAGCCTCGACCAGTCCTTCGGGATGGCCCTTGCCGAATTTCTCCGGCTCCTTGGAAGTGCGCTTGGCCAGCGAATAGGTGATCCAGGCCGCAAGGTCGCCCCCTACGCCGGGCAAGGCGCCCAGAAGCGAGCCGATGACGGAGCCGCGCACCTGGTTCTTGCGGTATTTCCACAGCGCGCCCATCGTGCCCTCGAAGGGGTTCTTGAGGTTGATCTGGGGCACTTCCGCCATGGCGCGGCGACCCGCACGCATGACCTCGGAAACGGCGAACATGCCGATCATGATCGGGATGAAGCTGATGCCGCCCATGAGCTCGACATTGCCGAAGGTGAAGCGGGGCGTCGCCGTCAGCGGGTCCATGCCCACCTGCGCGATGAAAAGGCCCAGCAGCAGGGCCAGCGCGCCCTTGACCAGCCCGCCCGAGGAGATGAGCGCGGCGCAGCTCAGCCCGAGAACCGCAAGCCAGAAATATTCGAAGCTGGAAAAGCCCAGCGCCGCCTTGGCCAGCATCGGCGCGGTAAAGAGCAGGAACAGAAAACCGAACAATCCGCCCAGCACCGACCCCACCACGCCGATGCCGATGGCCAGGCCCGCCTGGCCCTTCTGCGCCAGGCGATAGGAATCCTCCACATAGGCGGCCGAGGCCGGCGTGCCGGGAATGCGCAGCAGCGTGCCCGGCAAATCGCCGGCGGTGATCGCCATGGCGGTGCAGGAGATGATTGCGGCAATGGCGGGGATGGGCGCCATGTAGAAGGTGATCGGCACCAGCAGCGCCGTCGCCATGGTGGCGGTCAGCCCCGGAATGGCGCCCACGAAGAGGCCGAAAACGGCGGCGAGGAAGATGGTCACCAGCGTTTCGACATTGAAGACGAGGCCGGCGGCAAGAGCGAAAGCTTCCATGGTCGATTATCCCAGAATGCCGCGCGGCAGGGAGACGCGAAAGCCCGACATGAAGAGGTAGTAGATGCCGGCCGTCGCGATCGGGCTGAAAATGAGCGCGGAGAGCCATTTGCCGCCGCTGAGGAGAATAATCACCACCGAGAAGATGGTGCCGGCGATGAGAAATCCGAGATAGGGCATGGCAAGGATGGTCACGCCCAGCGCCACCACGACTCCCACCGCAAACCAGGTGACGAGCGGGGGCGCATCGTCCTCGGGGATGTCGCGCTGGATCCAGCCCTGAATGGCCAGGGCAACACCCATCAGCGCCATGCCGGCGCCGACGATGGAGGGGAAAAGGCCCGGCCCCACATTCATGCCCGGCAGGGCCTGCATGGTCAGCGCCTGCTGGAAGATCGCGGCGCCACCCAAGGCGAAAATGACGCCCAGGGCGCTGTCAGGTGTAATCGATTGCCGCATGTTCTCCTCCTCGGAACAGGGAACGGCCGGGGCATATCCCCGGCCGCCCGCGGGCGTTGGCGCCTCTTACTTGGCGAGACCGACGGCCTTGAGGGCCTGGCCGATTGAGGCATCGGCATCCTTCATGAAGGCTTCGAAATCGGCGGCATTGCGATAGTCGATGCCGAAATTGCGCTGCGCCATGAATTCCTTGAACGCGTCGGAATTGACGACCTTCTCCATTGCCTCGGTGAGGCGTGCCTTGACGTCTTCAGGCAGGCCCTTGGGCGCGCCGATGCCGCGCCAGGCATAGGCGGCCCACTTGTTGCCCAGCGCTTCTTCGGCGGTGGGCACGTCGGGGGCGGCAGCAACGCGCTCATTGGCGGCAACGATCAGCGGCTTGACTTCGCCGGCATCGACCATGGGGCGGGCGTCGGGCATGGTGGTGGCGACGACGCTGATGGCGCCGGACGCCAGGAGCTGGAGGCTGGCCGAAGCGCCTTCCGAGGGCACCCAGGGGGCCGCGGCCGGGTCGATGTCATTGGTGACGAGCACGCCGGCCCAGCCCAGATGCGCCATGCCGCCCAGATTGGCGCCCGAAGCCTTCACCGCACCGGGATTGGCGCGGATTTCCGAGAGCAGATCCTCGATGGAGGGGCCATCGGCGCGCACGAAGACCGCCTCGGGGTCGGCGTTGAAGAGCGCGATGGCTTCGTAATTCTCGTAGTTGAGCGGCGACACGCCGGTCCAGTGATACATGGACAATTCAGTGGTGATAACGCCCAGCGTGTAGCCGTCGGGGGGCGAATAGGAGATTTCGGTGTGGCCCACGATGCCGCCGCCGCCCGTGCGGTTGATGACGTTGATCGGCTGGCCCAGCTCCTTTTCGAGCAGGGTGGCGATAATGCGACCGGTGGCATCGGTGCCCCCGCCGGCGGCCCATGGCACGATCAGGTTGATGGCATGATCCGGATATTGCGCGGCTGCCGGGGCGACCGCCAGGACGGAGAGCGCCAAGGCGCCAGCGAGCTTCTTCAAAAGGGTCATTTCTGTCCTCCCAGGATTAATCGGGCGAGCCCGACATACGAACATCGTCTGCCGTATTACAAACTTCTGTACCACAATACGGAACTAGAATGTCAACTCCCCATGCGTGATATGCATTCTTTCGCTGCATATATTGACATTGCACCCATTCGTACTCTATCAAAATAGCGAATGATGTTCCGTATTGTGGAATTCATGAGGCTGAGGCCGAGTGGCGGCCCAGAGCTTGGTAACGTCTTGGACACGCGCCACCATGGCGGTGGTCGTCCTGGCCCCGGAGGGATTCGATGAGCAACCAGATCGCGCTCAAACTGCGCAACACGCTGACGGGGATCTTGCCGCCCCTGTCCATGCCGTTCGACGAGAAGGGCAATCTCGTCAAAGGCGCCCTCAAGGCCCAGGTCGATTTCATGATCGATTCGGGCGTGCGCGGGCTGGTGGTCGGCGGTTCCACCGGCGAAGGCCACACCCTTTCCTCCAGCGAATTCACCCAGGCCATGATCGAGGCGCATGACGCCAATGCCGGCCGCGTGGCCTTCGTCGTCGGGCTCATCGTGCAGTCGACCCGCGAAGCCGTCGACCGCGTCAAGGCGCTGGGCGACATCAAGATCGACGCCCTGCAGGTGACCCCGGTCCATTATCTCTTCAAGCCCGGCCGCGAAGCCACCATCGAGCACTTCCGCACCATCTGGGAAGAGACCCGGGTGCCGATTCTGATCTACAATGTCATCCCCTGGAACTACCTCTCCATCGATGACATGCTGGCCATCATGGACGCGGTGCCGGGCGTTATCGGCATGAAGCAGTCCTCGGGCGACGTGAAATCGGTCTCCGACCTGGTGCTGCGCGCCAAGCCTGAAAACCTGGTGCTCACCGGCATCGACGCCCTGCTCTATCCCAGCTTTGCCCTCGGCGCCCACGGCGCCATCAGCGCCCTCACCTGCGCCGTGCCCGGCGTCACCGTGAAGCTGTTCGAAGCCGTCCAGGCCGGCGACCACAAAACCGCCAAGGACATCCACTTCCGCCTCAATGCGCTCTGGAATGCGCTGCGCCACGACAATCTTCCGGCCTGCGTCAAATATATCCAGCATCGCCAGGGCCTGCCCATGTACCACCCGCGCGCACCCATGGAGCGCGTCACCGACGAGCAGAAGGCCGGCATCGATGCGGTTCTCGGCCCGGTGCTGGAACTCGCTCCGGTGCGTGCCCGGCCCGCGAACTGATCGACCCCCGGCGGGTCGCACCACCAGCGGCCCGCCTTTGCCCGGAACGGATGGGAGGGTGCCATGAAAAAGCTGATTAACGACCCCGCGAACTATGTCGAGGAAATGCTCGATGGCCTGTGCCTTGCCCATCCCGGCCTTGTCCGCGTGGGCCATGACCGCCGGGCCATCGCCCGCGCCACGCCCATGCGCCAGGGCAAGGTCGGTGTCGTCTCCGGCGGCGGCTCGGGCCATCTTCCGCTCTTTACCGGCTATGTGGGAAAGGGCCTGCTCGACGCCTGCGCCATAGGCAATGTCTTCGAGGGCCCCACCATCAATTCCTGCCAGGACGCGATCGCGGCCGCCAATGGCGGCGTCGGCGTGCTTTGCCTCTTCGGCAATTATGGCGGGGACAGGATGAATTTCGAGATGGCCAGCGAGTTCGCCGCCGCCGACGGCGTGCAAACCCGGACGGTCCTGGGCACCGACGATATCGCCAGCGCCAGCCCGGAAGAGGCACAGAAACGCCGGGGCGTCGCCGGGCTGATCTTCGCCTACAAAACCGCTGGAGCGCTGGCTGAAGCGGGCGGAAGCCTCGACGCGGTCGCCGCCATTGCCCAAAAGACCGTGGACCGCACCCGCACCATCGGCGTGGCGCTCTCCTCCTGCCAGATCCCGGGCGCTGCCGGCCCCAATTTCACCATCGCCGATGACGAAATCGAATTCGGCATGGGCATTCATGGCGAGCCCGGTATCTGGCACCACAAGATCCGCCCCGCCGACGAATTGGTGGATGAGATGATCGGCCTGCTCCTGGCCGAGCGTCCCGCCGGCGCCAACCGTGTGGCCGTGCTCGTCAACAGCCTGGGCTCGACCCCCTTCGAGGAATTGTTCATCCTCTACCGCCGCGCGGCGCAGCAATTGCATGCCGCCGGCCTCACCGTCACGCAACCGCTGATCGGCCCCTATGTCACCTCGATGGAAATGGGCGGCGCCTCGATCAGTCTTTGCTTCCTCGACGCGGAAATCGAAAATCTTCTGGCCGCCCCGGCCGAGTGTCCCTTCTGGAAGATCGGGTAAGCCATGGCCATCACTCTCGATGTTCTCGCTGGTGCCATTGCCCGTGCCAATGCCAGCATGACGCGGCTGGCCGATGGGCTCAATGCCGCCGACGCCAGGCTGGGGGATGGCGACACCGGCACCATGCTCGCCCGCCTCATCGGCGCCTTCGCCGATACCGATCTGCGGGAGGCGGAAACCCTGGGAGCCGGCTTCATGGCGCTGGCCCGGGCCGGCGCAGCCTCTACCGGTTCCAGCCTCGGCACCCTGATCGTCACCGGCATGATGACGGCGGGCAAGGCGAGCGCGGGCAGGACCGAAATCGCCTGGTACGAGCTTTCGCCCCTTCTTGCCGCCATCCGCGACGCCGCCATGGCGCGCGGCAAGGCCGAACTCGGCGCCAAGACCATCATCGATGGCCTCGACGCGCTGGTCCACGGCCTTGAGGGCAAGAGCGATGCGCAAGGCGTCGCTGTTGCCGCGATGGAGGCGATGGACACCGTCCTGACCGAATTCCGCCAGCGCCCCTCGGCCATGGGCCGGGCCCGCATGTTCGCCGAAAAGAGCATCGGCCTCGACGATCCGGGCATGCTGGCGCTGGCCAAAATCGTGCGCTGCCTTGCCGCCCCTCAACATGATGAGGCTCCGCTTGCTTGAGGCCGGCGGGGAAGTCGACTAGAAAAATAAAGCGTAACGGTCGCGTTTGACTGTTCGATCAATCTATTGAGACGCAGGATATGACCGATTCCGCCGAACAGGCGACGCCCCCCAAGCCGGCAAGAAGTGACGAAAGCCTCAAGTCTCTCACCAAGGTGTCGCGGGTTCTGGACTGCTTCAACACCACCCATCGCGCCCTGACGCTGGCCGAAATCTGCACGCGGACCGGCTATCCCCGCTCCACCACCCATCGCCTGCTCGCCGCCATGCGCGAGGTCGGCTTCATCGAGCAGGACAGGGAGCGCGATTCCTATCGCCTGGGGCTGCGGCTGTTCGAGCTGGGCAATACGGTCCTGGCCAATCTCGAGCTGCATCGGGAAGGCCGCGCCATCGTCGACGCGCTGCATCGGCTCACCAACCATGCCGTGCATCTGGCGGTCTTTGACGGCCACCGCGCCGTCGTCATCCAGCGCACCGAAGCCGAGCCCATGCTTTCCAACACCATGGTGGAAAATTCGCCAGCTCACTGCACCAGCGTCGGCAAGGCCATTCTCGCCCACCAGCCCCTCGAGATCGTCGAGCGGGTCATCGGCGCCGGGCTCGAACGCTTCACCGAAACCACGATCACCGATCCCGATGCGCTGCGCACCGAGCTCGAGCGCACCCGCGAGCGGGGCTATGCCGTCGACAATGGCGAACACCAGCCGGGACTGAGATGCGTGGGGGCGCCGATCCGCAACCAGGCCGGACAGGTCTTTGCCGGCATCAGCGTCAGCGCCCCGGCCTGGCAATTGCCCATGGCCGAGGTCGACGAGCTCAACAAGGTAGTGATCTACCACGCCAATCTGATTTCCCAGCGTCTGGGATACGCGCGCTGATCGCAACATCGCCTCCCTCCTCCGGCGGCGTGAAGACTTCAGGGTCGACCCTTGGGCCGACCGTGCGCCCGGCTCAGGCCGGGCCGCCGGTTTTGCCGACCGGCCAGATATCCTGCAGATTTTCACCGGCAAGAATGCGCTGGCGGCAGACAACTTCGTTCTTGCCCAATTCATCGGCCGCATCGGCAATGACGCCGACCAGCTCGTGGGGAATAACGACCACGCCGGTCACATCGGCAAAGATCACGTCGCCGGGGCGGATGCGCACGCCGTCGATATTGAGCTCGACCTGATAATGGATGGCTTCCATGCGGCCGGAAACGCCGACGGGGCTCATGCCCTTGGCAAAGAGCGGATAGTCGAGCTTGCGCACCTCGGCCAGATCTCGCACCGTGCCGTTGACCACGGTGGCGGCCGCACCCTTGGTCTTGGCCCCGCTCGACATCAATTCGCCCGTGCCCGAGCCTTCGGCGCAGGAGGAATCCACCATCAGGATGCCGCCCCTGACCACCGCGTCGATGGCCCCATGATAGACGTCCTGCGGCTGGCCTACGCGGGGGCTGGGCTCGTAGAGCACGGTCGAGACCGGGCCGCAGACCACCTGGCCGGGCGCCAGCACGCCGAACTGGGTGATGCCCTTGAGGTAGCCATAGGGCCCGCGACCGTCGAGCACGTCGTGAATATCGCCCGAGTACCATTTGGAGAGGCGCTTGATCGCCGCCCAATCGGTCTGGTTGTAGTCATAAGCCGCCATTGTCTGGTCGCCCCCGTTTTGTGGCGTCGATCGCCTGCTGGAGATAGGCCGTGGAATTGTCGATATGCTCGCGCATCAGCGCGCGGCTGGCGTCGACATCACCACCGCGGATGGTATTGAAGATGGCCTGGTGTTCGGCCACGCCCTCGGCCTGCGTCTTGCTCGGCACGCGGCTGGTCAGCCGGATCACATCGGTGATGAGGCCATATAGATTGCCATAGACGCTGGAGAGGATTTCATTGCCCAGCGATTGCACCAGCGCACGGTGGAACTTGGCGTCGGCATCGGCATATTGGGCGAAATCCTTGGCGGCGGCGAGATCGGACAGCGCCGTCTCCACCTCTCCGGCCATCCTGCCCTCGCCCGCCGCCAGCCGGCCGACCACCTCGAGCTCGAACATGCGGCGCACATCCATGAGTTGGACGAGATAAGCCGGATCTTCGGCGAACAGCGTCTTCACCGTGGTCGCCAGCGAGCCCAGGAACTGCTCGACATCGTCGCGCACCACTTCGGCGCGCTCTCCATGGCGGCGGCGAACCAGCCCCTTGGTCTCGAGGACCTGCAGGCCTTCCCGCACCGAGCGCGTACTGATGGAAAAGCGCCGGGCCAGCTCAGCCTCCGAAGGCAGGCGGGCGCCCACCTTCAACTCGCCCGAGAGGATTTCCGCCTCGATGGCGGCCACCACCGAAGCGTGGAGCTTTTCCCGATCCAGCGAGCCGGCGGTCACCATGCGGTGAAACCGCCATCGACCACGACATTGGAACCGGTCATGTAGGAGGAGGCATCCGAGGCGAGGAACTGGATGACGCCGTTATATTCGCCCTTTTCGGCCTGACGGCGCATGGGCACGCGCTCGAGGAAATTGTCCACGAATTCCTTGTCGAAGCTGCCGGTCTTGACCCCGCCGAAGGAGATCAGGTTGCAGCGGACATTCTTCTCTGCCCAGTAGGTGGCCACATAGCGCGTGAGGTTGACCAGGCCCGACTTGGAAGCGGCATAGGAGACGGCCTTGATGAAGGGCACGCCATCGCGCTTTTCCCGATAGGCGTAAAGCGCCTGGTTGGGCGAGACGATGCCATAGATCGAGCCGACATTGACGATGCTGCCGCGGCGCTTCTCGGCCATTTTGGCACCGATCACCTGGCTGCACAGCATGACGCCGGTCAGGTTCACATCGATGATCTCATCCCAGAATTTCTGCGGATAGACCTCGAAAGGCGCATTCTGCTCGGCCCCGCCATCGGGCTTGGAATCGATGCCGGCATTGTTCACCAGCACATCCGGCACGCCCCAATCGGCGATCACCTTTTCCGTTGCCGCCTCCAGCGCCGCCTTGTCGGTCACGCTGGCTTCATAGATGCGCACCGTCTCGCCCAGACCCGGAAAGAGCGTGTCGAACGTTTCCTGGGTCACCGGACGGCGGCTGAAGACCGCCACCTTGGCCCCGGCCTTGGCCAGCGCGGTGGTAAATTCCCGCCCGAGTTGTCCCAGCCCTCCCGTCACAACCACCACCTTGCCCGCGACGCTGAAAAGATCGGACATCCCAAACTCCACTTATGTCATAAGTCATATGTCATAAGTGGAGTTTGGAACGCTGGCAAGCGTTTTGCCCCACCGCTCGGTGGAGTGGAAAAGAAAGCAATCGGCGGCACCCCCAGTTACGGTGGGGATGCCGCCGAAATGGCCGTGGATCGGGGCACGATGGCGGGATGCCCTGGCACCCCGCCTTGCCGGACCCTAGAACTGGGGGTCGAGGATCAGCCGGACGTCGTCGTCACTCAACTCGTAACCATAGAAGCGGCTGTAATAGCTCTTGATTTCATCCTCGATGGCGTAATGGGCGAAGAGCTCGGGCTGGTTCTTCTGGGCCATCCATTTGAGCATCAGCGGCGCGTCGGCGCTCGGTGGATACCACTGGAAGATGCCTTCGGGAATCTTGTGGACGCGCTTGTTCTGCACGGCCCTGACATGGCTCCAGTCCTGGCCGGGCACGCGGTTCTCATAAAGGTCCTCGGGCTTGGTGGGAGAGAAATTGGAGATGAAGATCACCTCCGGATTGAGCGCATAGATCTGCTCCATGTCGATATCGGCCAGGGGTGCGAAATCGGCCGGCGCCAGATTGCGCGCGCCCGATTCCACAACCCAGAAATTGCCGAAATGGCCGGCGCCGTTGACCTTCAGAGACTTCTCCTCCAGCCGCGCGAAGAACAGCGCGCCGGGCTTCTGCGTGTCCGTAAGCGACGAAACGCGCGCCCGGGTCTCCTCCAGCGCCGCCTGCCCGAAGGCGATGATTTCGGCAGTACGTTCCTCCTGCCCGGCTACCTGGCCCAGGAGCTCCATCCAGCCGCTATAGGTCTGAATGACATTGCCGCCCGAGTTGGAGAGCACATCCATGGCGAGCACCGGAATATTGGTACGTTCGACATCGGCGATGGCCGGCATGGTTTCATAGGAGACGAAGACATCGGGGGAAAGGCGCAGCAATTCCTCGATATTGACCGAATTGCCCTGCGTGAAACCGGTTTCGGCATTGAGCAGATTGGGCGCGATACGGCCCAGCAGGGCCCGTTCGGCCATGCGCATGGAATCGGGGTGCATGCCCACGATCTCGTCGGCCGAACCCGTGGAAATGAACCAGGCCGAGGGGAAGGGCAGGAATTCGGTGGCGATGCGCTCGATATTGACCGGCAATTCCACCGTCCGTCCCATGCGGTCGGTGACGATATGAGTGTCCTGAGCCATGGCGGGCAGGACGAACAGGGCCGTTCCGGCGAGAACAGCGGCTCCATAGGCGAGAAGGTTCATGGGGTTACATCTCCATGTGGGCGGGGGAGGGCCGGTCGAGTGAGACCGGATAGATGGCGCGCAGGGTGCGGCCTTCCGCATCGATGGTGTCGATGCGGGCATTGACGCCGAAACAGGCGCGAATGGCCTCCTCGGTCAGGATCGTTTCCGTGGGGCCGAAGCGGTGGGCTCCATCCGCGCCCAGCATCAGCACGGAGCTGGCGATGCGCAGGGCATGGTTGGGGAAATGCGTGTTCATCACGCAGATCATCCGGTCCTCATGCGCTAGCCGCTCGATGATATCGAGGATAATGAGCTGTTTCTTGAAATCGAGATGCGATTCCGGCTCGTCGAGGAAGAGGATAGAGGGCTCCCCGGCAAGGGCGCGAGCGATGAACACCAACTGCAGCTCGCCGCCGCTGATGGCGTTGCAATAGGCCTTGGCCAGATGGCTGATCTCCAGCCGCTCCAGCACGGCATGGGCGATGGCGATATCGGCCTCGCTGGGCCTGGCGAACGTACCCAGATGCGCCGCGCGGCCCAGCAGCACCATGTCGAGCACGCTATAGGCGAAGGCATTGGCGCGCGCCTGCGGCACATAGCCGATATGACGCCACAGCTCGCGTTCGTCATAGGCGGCAAGCGGCTTGCCCTTGATGAGGGTCTCGCCCTGCTGCCAGGCCATCATGCCGGTGATGGTGTTGAGCAGGGTGGTCTTGCCCGCGCCATTGGGGCCGAGCACGGCCATGATCTGGCCGGGGGAGAGGTCCAGCTCGAGCCCGGAGAACAGCGGCTTGCCGGGCGTGTGGCCATAGGCGCCATTGCGGATGGCGAGGGTCATGACCAGCCTCCCTTGGCGCGCTTGAGGAGATAGGCGAAGAAGGGCGCGCCGATAATGGCCGTCAGGATGGAAAGCGGGATTTCGGCGCTGGTCGCCGTGCGGGCGACGGTATCGATTACCAGCAGATAGATGGCCCCGATGGAGACCGAAGCCGGGATCAGGGCCGAATGGTTGGCCCCCACCAGCATGCGGGCCACATGGGGGATGACCAGGCCCACCCAGCCGATGATGCCCGCGAGCGAGACCGTGGTTGCCGTCACCAGCGTCGCCGCCACGATCACCACCCAGCGCATCACCGTCACATTGGTGCCCAGCGACCTGGCCTCGACCTCGGAGAGCGAAAGGATGTTGAGCCGCCAGCGCAGGGCCCAGAGGGCGGCAACGCCCACCCCGATCAATGGCGCGCCCCAGGCCAGCATCTCATAGGACGAGGAGGTGAGGCTCCCCATCAGCCAGTAGACGATGGTGGGCAGGGTGTCGTTGGGATCGGCGACATATTTGAGCAGCGACAGCAGCGCCTCGAACATGGCTGCCGTGATGACGCCGCCCAGAATGAGCATGAACAGCGATGACCGCCCGCCGCGCCGGGAAATCCACAAGGCCACCATCATGGCAAGGATGCCGAAGACCAGTGCACCGGCCGGAACGAAGGCCATGTGACGAAAAACCAGGATGGTCAGCGCCGCGCCGAAACCGGCACCCGACGAGACGCCCAGAATATGCGGACTGACCAGTGGATTGCCGAACAGCCCCTGGAAGGCAGCGCCCGCGACAGCCAGCCCGCCGCCGATCAGCAGCGCCATGAGCACGCGCGGCAGGCGGATATTGAGCACGACCGTCTCTTCCACCGCTTCCCAATGCGGCGCTATCGGCAGCGCCTTGCTCGCCAGGATGGAAAGTGCATTGCCGGGGCTGACCAGGTACCGGCCAAGGCAAAGGGCGATGACCGCAAGGACAAGCGGCAGGACGACGAGGGCGACCGTCAGGAGGACATGCTGGGGCAGGCGACGGGCGCGCGAAAGGGATACGGCAGCATCGGTCATGATGCACCGTCCGCGGCAAATGCAGCAGGCATAGGTGTAATCCGGAAATGTCAGGGCCGCGTCGCGGCGTGGTCCTGCTTATATACATAAAATATGTATATGAAAGTCATGTTTTATTCGAACGGCCTGCCAATTTGTCGCGGGGACCCGCCAAAGGGCCGGTAGATACAAGAGCTTGGCGCCTTCTTCATGCCGGAGAAGGGGCGGCTCATCTCGCCAGCGCCACCATCATGGACAAGGTCGCCATGCACGATCGTCCCCACGCGTTAGCAAGGGTCCCGGGCCATTCGCCGCCGATAAGACAACGCCGCCCCTTTCGAGGGGGCGGCGTTTTCCGCCGGCTCAATGGGAATGCAGCCGCCGGCGGTTTCTCCGGGAGGAGAAGCGTTGTTTCCCTATTCGCCGAAGGCGCCGTAGAACAGGGCGTAGAGCCGATGCTCCAGCGGCCGCACCACATCGGCATGAACCATGCCGGAGAGCCGCGCCTGCCGGGCTTGGGCGACAAGACCGTCCACATGGGCGCGCAGCAGCGCCTTCTGGTCCTCCGGCAGCCCCGAACCCTCGAGCCGCGCCAGCGGCTCGGCGAAAACGGCGTTGAACTCCGCCTCCGGGATCGTCGCCATATAGCCGGTGGCCACCGCCTCATAGGCGACCCGCCAGCCCTGGCGGTCGAAGCCGGCGGCGGGGATCAGCGAGGCGCCGAGCGAATCGTAGTCGTAGAAGATATTGGCGGCGTCGACCGCCATGCCCTCGCCCATCTCCCCGGCCAGTTGCTCCACGATCCCCACCACCACCTCGGCTTCGGCGGGAGTGAGCGCCAGGACGGGCGGAGCCAGGCCGAGCAGCAGCGCCAGCGCCGCTGCCCGGAGGGAAATGCTGTTCGTCATGGTTTAGAAACTTCCTTTGAGGCCGACCGAAGCGGTCAGCGTGGGATCGCGGCCATAACTGGCCAGATGGGTGGAGGCGGACAGCGAGACATTGCTGGTGAGCGCATGGTCGAGTTCGACCCCGGCGCGGGCCCAGGTGTGGGCATAAGAGCCGCCACCGAGCGCAAAATCAAAGAGGCCTGGCACATGCCCCTTGGCCGCCGGAGCGGTGCCGGTGCGGTGCGCCACTTCCAGCGTGGTGCTGAGCCGGGTCTGGGCCGACAGTTCGGTGACGGCGGTCACGCCCATGCGGATATCGGCATGGGTGAGGTTCTGGGCGTCGAACACCGCCGGGAACGGCCCGCCGCTTTCGCTGTAGCCGTCGACATGCAGCCCGCCAAAGGCCAGCGAGGCAAAGGGGTTGAGGCTGGTATTGCCGAGGACCGCCGCTTCGAGCCAGTCGGCCCGCAGGCGCACCACGCCGCCGATGGCATTGGTCTGGCCCCGCGACACCGCCGTGGCGGCGCCATTGGAATAGGCCCGCTCGATACCGGCCTGCCAGCCGCCCAGCATGCCGGTGAGCGAGAGCAGGAGCGGCGTGCCGTCGGGCTGCCAGTCGATTTCGCTGAGCACATATTGCCCGGCCATGCGGGCGGAGCCGCCCAGGGCCAGATCCTGCCAGGAGGCGGAGGTGCCCACCGCCGCGCCGATGCGCAGATTACCGCCAGCCAGATCGGCGCAGGCGCCCATTTCGGCCAGTGCCAGCCCGGTGGCGGAAGGGCCGTGATGGGCGAAATCACCGGTGGCCCAGGCGCACAGATCGCCCGACAGGCTGGGCGCCAGCATCAGCGGGCGATGATGGGCCCCGTTGACCGGCAGCCAGGTGAGGAATTCGCCGGCATCGGCAATGGCCCCGGCGGCATGCAGCGAGCGCTGATAACCGGCGACATCCATGAGGCCGGCGCCATGCTCGGCATCCACGCGCGCGATATAGCCCCGATAGCGCGACGTTTGCGGGTCGCCCTCGATGGATTGCCCGATGATGATATTGCCATCGTCGGAAATGCCATTGGCCATGACCAGCGCGATATCGCCCATATCGACGCCATGGCGGACCAGCCAATCGGCCACCGATTCCATGCCCGTGGCTTCCGACCAGCGGAAGGCCAGCTGCGTGTCGGCTTCATCGAGCGTCGCGCCCACCGCCCAGACGCCGTCGCGCGTCACCGCCATCGCCCAGCTTTCCTGGCCGCCCAGCGTGCCCATGTCGAGCATTTCGGGATTGTCCACGACGCCGTTGGTGGCTCCCTCCTTCCAGCGGAAGGCGCGGATGCGCCCGTCCGCATCGGCGGATTCGCCGACCACGACGCTGCCGTCGTAAGAGGCGGCCGTCGCGATGGAGCTGCCCGCCATGCCGGTGAGCGAGCCGAGATTGCGGATGCCGATATGGTCCAGATCGCCGATATCCCAGCGCACGGCCAGCCCGGTGGTGGCGTCGGCATCGCTATAGCCCACCACATAGCGGCCATCGCCCGAAATGCCCCGGGCGACCGAGCGGCCATTGCCGTTCGGCAATTCGCCCAGCCGGTACATCTGCTCGTTGCCGGCAACGCCGCCGGTGGCGCCCTCGACCCAGGCATAGGCGTGCATATTGCCCTGCCAGATGCTGTGGCCGACCACCCTGGCGCCATCGTCGGAGACGCCGCGCGCATAGCTGGTCGACTGGGCGATCTGCGGCGCCAGCGTGCCCAGCTCGATGAAATCGCCATTCTGGAAATCGCCGCTGTAACGCCAGGCGCGGCTTATCCCGTCGGCATCATTGCCCTCGCCGACGATGACATTGCCCGTGCGATTGACCGCCCGCGCATAATTATACGTTCCGCCCCGGCCCGGCAGCGTCCATGCCTGCCCGGGCCAGTGCGCCCGGCCGGTCACCCCGCCATCGGGGTGAACGAAATAGCCGACCAGCACCCTGCCATCGCCGCTGATGCCCTCGAACTCGGTGTCCTCGATGATGATCTCGCCGGCCGCTTCCGCTTTCGGGGTCATAACCAGCGCCGTGGTCGCCATCAGGATCCCGGCCAGCAGCCAACGCCCCTCACTCCACTTCTTCCTGGTCCCGAAAGCACGCATGGTCATGAAAATCTCCCGAAAGCAAAAACCGGCCCCGAAGGACCGGCTCTGCCAACTAGGAGACTTACTTGCCCGCCTCAACGCGTGGGCCCGGCGCGCAAAACTCAATCCCTCGGCGCATAAGCCCGTTCGTCGCCGGCGCGGTAATGGCCCGGCGTCACCCCGAAGCGGCGGCGGAAGGCGGTGACGAAATTGCTCACCTGCCCATAGCCGAGTTCCCAGGCAAGCTGCTTGAGCGGCAATGTGGATCCCTCTTCCAGCGCCCGCCGCGCCGCGTCGAGCCGCGCATCGCGCAGATAGCTGAACACCGTCATGCCATAGAGCTCGCGGAAGCCGCTGTTGAGCCGCTTGGTGGAAAGACCGACCTCGCCGGCCAGGCCACGCAAATCCGGTGGATTGCGCAGGTCGTGCAGGAGCCTCTCCCGCGCCAGGCGCACCTTGGCCAGCTCACGCGCGCCCAGACCTTCGACATCCCCACCGGTGCCGAAGGCGGAAAGCTGATGCGCCAGCATTTCGAGCACCTTGGCCTGGCGGAACAGCTTTTCCATGCGCCCCTGATAAGGCACGCGCAACAGCGTGTGGCCCAGGGCCCGCATGGCGCTGGAGAGCGGAGCGGCGTCCGAGAGGTCATCCTTGCGCCCCTCCAGCACCTGCCGCACGGCTTCGGGCATCATGCCCTCCTCGCCCAGCAGGTCCAGCGCCTCTCCTTCCAGCCGCACGGCCACGCAGCGCCAGCCGCGCTCGGCCTCGACCTCGTAGCGCACCCGCCGCTGCACCGGCGAGAGCACATAGAAGCGCCCGTCGTCGCGCCATTGCCGCTCGTCGCACCCTTCCAGGCTCACCTGGCCCCGGCTGGCCAGGATCGAGCCAAGAATGATGCGCCCATGGCCCGGCTCGCCGCCATCCACATCGATGCCGAAGCGGCTTTTGCCCGTGGCCTCGGTGCGATAGAGCCAGATGCCAGGCAGCACCGGCGTCTCTTCCATATAGGCCTGGACATTGCCACGCTGAAACCGGACGCGCTCGACCTCATGGAAGTCGTAGGGCATCGTGCAATCGCCGCTCGAAAACAGCCAGTCGGCCATGATCCGCCTCGGTCTGATGAAACGGCGGACGCTAAGGCAATTTTTGGCGCTGTCAACGCCGCCTGTGCATGGGCAGGTTAAGCTCTTGCCGAATAAGGACTATTCAGTCGGCACCAGCCGGATGAGGGCGCCATTCGCCGCATCGGTAAGGATCATGATCGCGCCATCCTGGGCAACATCGACATCGCGGATGCGCCCCTGTCCTTGCAGATAGCGGGCTTCGCCCGTGACGCGCCCGCCATCGAGCGCGAGGCGCACGAGCGCCTGGCCGGCAAGTCCGCCGATCAGCAGATCGCCCTGCCAGTCGGGGAACAGCGCACCGTCATAAAAAACCATGCCGCCGGGCGCGATCACCGGGTCCCAGTAATAGATCGGCTGCTCCATGCCCTCCTGCGCGGTAATACCGGCGCCGATCGGGCTGCCATCATAATCCTGGCCATAGGTGATGACGGGCCAGCCATAGTTCAGCCCCGCTTGCGGGCGATTGAGCTCATCCCCGCCTTGCGGGCCGTGCTCGGCGGTCCAGAGGGCGCCGTCCGCCGCCAGCGCCGCCGATTGCAGGTTGCGGTGCCCATAAGACCATATTTCAGGCTGGCCGCCCGCGATCACCGGATTGCCCTTAGCGGCGCCGCCCTCGGGATCGATCCGCAGCACCTTGCCGATATGCGTGCCGACATCCTGCGCGAGAAGACGCGGCTCGGGCAGCGAACGGTCCCCCGTGGTCACGAACAGCATGCCGTCGGAATCGAAAACCAGCCGCGATCCGAAATGGGCGGTGGACGCCCAGGCCGGATTTTGCCGGAAGACCACCCGCACATCGCTCAAGGCGCTGTTATCCTCGGCGAGAACGCCGCTCGCCACTGCCGTCGCATTCCGCCCCGCGCCGCGCGCCTCGGCATAGCTCCACCAGATCCGGCGCGTTTGTGCGAAATCGTCCCGCACCACGACATCGAGCAGACCGCCCTGCCTTCGCCCATCGACAGGCGGTAAGCCGGCGATCGGCTCGGAAACGGTTCCGTCCGCCAGGATCAGGCGCAGCCGGCCCGGCCGCTCCGTCACCAGCCAGCTTCCATCGGGAAGCTGGTCCATGCCCCAGGGATGGACCAGCCCGCCGGCGACCACCCGGGCCACCACCTCCCCGGGCTCATCGATGGCCGGCGCGCGCGTCTGGCCCTCGAAAGCCGGGCGTTGGTGCGCCGCGTTCGGCGGGGCGGCATTGAAATCCTGCGCAAGGGGAAAACCGGAAGGGACGAGCGCGGCCGACAGGGCCATGGCGGCGGCCAATCCATGGATGGCTCGATGCTGTGCCGGATGCTGCATGCTCGATTCCTCCTGATGTCGCGCTCGACGCCCCTATCGGGCAACGCGGAGGCCGCCCAAGGGATGCAAGGATGCCTGACCATGAGGCCGACTTTGGGACGGAGGCACAGTCTCTTTCTTTATCCACAGGATGGAGGCCGTCATATGAGCTTCATATGAACGCTCTAGAGGTGCCTTTGCGGTCAATTCGGGCCGTAAAGAGGTTCATTTGAACATCTCCCTTTGCCAAATGAATATCGCGTTGCTACGACTTGGCACGCGAGGACGGAGATCCTTTGCTTAAGAACAGGAGGAACCACCCCATGAAAAAACTGGCGCTGCTCATGACGACCGGCGTGATCGCCGCTCTCGCCTATGCACCCCACGCTACCGCGCAAACCGAAATCTCGTGGTGGCACGCGCTCGATGCCGAGCTGGGCAAGAAGCTGGAATCGATCGCCCAGGGCTTTAACAACAGCCAGTCCGACTACAAGATCGTGACCACCTATAAGGGCACCTATCCCGAAACCCTGACCGCCGCCATCGCGGCGTTCCGCGCCAACGAGCAGCCCGCCATCGTGCAGGTCTTCGAGGTGGGCACCGGCACCATGATGGCCGCCAAGGGCGCCGTGAAGCCGGTCTATGAGCTGATGACCGAAAACGGCCAGCCCTGGGACCCGAACTCGTTCCTGGCTCCGGTGGTGGGCTATTATTCGGACACCGACGGCAACATCCTGTCGCTGCCGTTCAACTCGTCCACCCCGATCATGTATTACAACAAGACCGCCTTCGAGAAGGCCGGGCTCGACCCCAACGTCCCGCCCAAGACCTGGGCCGAAGTCGAATCGTTCATGAACAAGATCGTCGATTCGGGCGCGGCCAAATGCGGGCTGAGCAGCGCATGGATCTCCTGGATCCAGCTCGAGAATCTCTCGGCCATCCACGACCAGCCCTATGGCACGCTGGAAAATGGCTTTGGCGGCCTTGGCACCGAATTCACCTTCAACGGCCCGGTACAGGTCAAGCACTGGGAAAACCTCAAGAAGTGGTCGGACCAGGGGCTCTATCAGTATGGCGGCCCGGTCGGCGGGCCTGACGCCGCGCCCAAGTTCTATTCGGGCGAATGCGCCATCTACATGAACTCGTCGGGTTCGCGCGCCGGCGTGATCGCCAATTCGAAGGATTTCGAGGTCGGCTTCGCGCCCCTGCCCTATTATGACGACGTCATCACCGAGCCGAAGAACTCGATCATCGGCGGCGCCACGCTGTGGGTGCTGAACGGCAAGAGCCCCGAAGTCTACAAGGGCGTGGCCGAATTCTTCACCTATCTGAGCCAGCCGGAAGTACAGGCTGACTGGCACCAGTTCACCGGTTACCTGCCCATCACCAACGCCGCCTTCGAGCTGGGCAAGGAACAGGGCTATTACGATGCCAATCCGGGTGCGGACGTGGCGATCCAGCAGATCACCCGCGGCACGCCCAATGCCAACTCCAAGGGCATCCGCTTCGGCAATCTGACCCAGGCCCGCACGGTCGTGGACGAGGAATTCGAAGCTCTCTTGGCCGGCAACAAGACGGCGCAGCAGGCCCTCGACTCCGCCGTTGCCCGCGGGAATGAAATCCTGCGCGAATTCGAAGCGGCCAATCAGTAAATACGCCCAGTCGGGGCCGGACGATGTCCGGCCCCGCTTCCCATGCGTCAGACTGGCGGATGGCCGGACCCGGCTTTCCGTCAGCAGCCCGTGCGAGGACCCATGCAGACCAAACGCACCATATTTCCGAACAAGCTGCTGCCTTATGCGCTGCTGGTGCCGCAATTGGCGATCACCCTGATCTTCTTCATCTGGCCCGCGCTGCAGGCGATGAAATCCTCGTTCGAGCGTGAGGACCCGTTCGGCTTCAAGACCAGCTTCATCTGGTTCGACAACTACCGGAAGATCTTCGCCGATCCGAACTATCTCGGCTCGCTCGGCCGGACTGCCATATTCGCCCTCTCGGTGACGCTGCTGGCCATGATCGTCTCGCTGCTGCTGGCTGTCGCGGTCAACCGCCTGCTGCGCTCGGGCAAGATCTACACCACCCTGCTGGTGTGGCCCTATGCGGTGGCGCCGGTGGTGGTGGGGATATTGTGGTGGTTCATCTTCAATCCCTCGATCGGCATCGCGCCCTATATCCTGCGCGGCATGGGGATCAACTGGAACCATCGCATCGATGGCAACCAGGCGATGATCCTCATCATCATCGCGGCGGCGTGGAAGCAGATCTCCTATAATTTCCTCTTCTTCGTGGCGGGGCTGCAATCGGTGCCGCAATCGCTGATCGAAGCAGCGGCCATCGACGGGGCGGGGCCGTTCAAGCGCTTCTGGACCATCGTCTTCCCGCTGATCTCGCCCACGACATTCTTCCTGCTCATCATCAATATGAACTACGCCATGTTCGACACCTTCGGCATCGTCGATGCGACCACCATGGGCGGGCCGGCGCAGGCGACCAATATCCTGGTTTACAAGGTCTATACCGATGGCGTCCTGAACCTGAACATCGGCTCGTCCTCGGCCCAGTCGGTCATTCTGATGCTGATCGTCATTGCGCTCACCGTGGTGCAATTCCGCTTCGTCGAACGCCGCGTGCAGTATTAAGGGGCTGATGCAAAATGGTTGAAAACAGACCCTTCCTCAATTTCCTCACCCATCTGGTGCTGATCGCCGGCGTGGTGATCGTGGTGTTTCCGGTCTATCTGGCGTTCATCGCCTCCAGCCGGGGTCCCGGGGATTTCGTCAGCGGCGTCGTGCCCCTGCTGCCCGGAACGCATCTGGTCGAGAATTACAGCACGATCTGGAACGAGGGCCTCTCCAGCTCGGGCGCCCCGCCGATCTGGGTGATGATGATGAACTCCCTGCTCATGGCGGTCGCCATCGCCCTGGGCAAGATCGCCATCTCGCTGCTGTCGGCCTATGCCATCGTCTATTTCAAGTTCCCCTTCCGCCTGCTGGCCTTCTGGATCATCTTCATCACGCTGATGCTCCCGGTGGAGGTGCGCATCATCCCCACCTTCAAGGTGGTGGCGGATCTGGGCATGCTCAATTCCTATCTCGGGCTCACCCTACCCCTCATCGCCTCGGCGACGGCGACTTTCCTCTTCCGGCAGTTCTTCCTGACCATTCCGGACGAGCTGATGGAGGCGGCGCGGGTGGACGGGGCCGGACCGCTCAAATTCTTCCGCGATATCCTGCTGCCCCTGAGCCGCACCAATATCGCGGCCCTGTTCGTCATCCTCTTCATCTTCGGCTGGGTGCAATATATGTGGCCCCTGCTGGTGACCACGGACAGCCGCTATTACACCATCGTCATGGGCATCAAGCGCCTGGCGGCCAGCGCCGATTCCGAACCGCTGTGGCATCTGGTGATGGCGGCGGTCATCCTGGCCATGCTGCCCCCCGTCCTCGTCGTCATCTCGATGCAACGCCTGTTCGTCAAAGGCCTTGTGGAAACGGAGAAATAACAACAATGGCAAGCATCGACATCAAAGGCGTCAAGAAGGTCTATGCCGGCAACGTCACCGCCATCCATGAGCTGGACCTGACCATTCCCGATGGGGAGCTGGTGGTGCTGGTGGGCCCTTCGGGCTGCGGTAAATCCACCCTGCTGCGCATGATCGCCGGCCTCGAGACCATCACCGGCGGCACGATTTCCATCGACGGAACCGTGGTCAACACCAAGGAGCCGGCCGAGCGCGACATCGCCATGGTGTTCCAGAACTATGCGCTCTATCCGCATATGACGGTGCGCGGCAATCTCGAATATGGCCTCAAGAACCGGGGCACGCCGCGCGAAGAGATCGACCGCCGCGTGGCCGAGGCCGCCCGCATCCTCGAGATTGACGCCTTTCTCGACCGGCGCCCCCGGCAATTGTCCGGCGGCCAGCGCCAGCGCGTCGCCATGGGCCGGGCCATCGTGCGCCAGCCCAAGGCATTCCTCTTCGACGAGCCGCTGTCCAACCTCGACGCCAAGCTGCGCGGGCAGATGCGCATCGAGATCAAGCGGCTGCAGCGCAGCCTGGGCACCACCAGCGTCTATGTCACCCATGACCAGCTCGAAGCCATGACGCTGGCCGACCGGCTGGTGGTGATGAATGGCGGGCGCATCGAGCAGGTGGGCGCACCGCTGGCGCTGTACGAGCGGCCCGAAACCCTGTTCGTCGCCGGCTTCATCGGCTCGCCGCCGATGAACCTGATCGCGCTCGAGCGGCTCGGCGCGCAAAGCGCGCTCGACCTGCCGGCCGGAACCGACCTGGTCGGCATCCGCCCCGATACGATCCATCTGACGGCCCCCGAGGAGCCCCATATCACGCTGGGCGCCACGGTGGAGCTTTACGAGCCGATCGGCGGGGAAAGCCATCTGCATATGCGGCTGGAGGACAGCGGGCAGCTCATCATCGCCGCGGTGCCGGCCAAGACCGCCATGGCCGAGGGCACCAGCGCCACGCTCTATGTCCGCACCGCGGATCTGCATCCATTCAACAGGGAAACGGGACGCCGGACCGATTGATCGGCCGCGCCGCAAGGAACCAGAACCATGTCCGACCGTCAGCCTCGCTCCGCCGGGGAAGTCCAGGCCCATCGCGGCGCATCCGCCGTGGCTCCGGAAAATACCATTGCCGCCTTTCGCGCGGCGCGTGACCAGGGCGCGCGCTGGGTGGAGCTCGACGTGGCCCTTCTTGCCGACGGCACCCCGGTGGTGATCCATGACGTGACGCTGGACCGCACCACCAACGGCAAGGGCCCGCTGGGCGATCTGGTGGCGGCCGACCTTGCGGGGATCGACGCCGGCGCCTGGTTCAGCCCGCAATTTGCCGGCGAGAAGCTCTCCACCCTCCCCCAGGTGCTGGAAGCTCTGGGCGCGCTGGGTCTCAACGTCAATGTCGAGATCAAGCAGCATGCCCATCACCGCTCTCTCGCGCAGCTGACCGAGACCGTGCATGAATGCCTGAGAAACCGGCCATCCGGCGTCGAGGTGATGATTTCCAGCTTCGATGCGGAATGCCTCAAGGCCATGCACCGGCTCGATCCATCCTATGAACTGGCGATGCTGTGGAGCGAATTGCCGGCCGATTGGCTCGACCAGGTCGCCGCCATTCCCGCAAGCGCCATCCACCTGCACTATCGGGCGCTGAGCTTCAACGTGCTCGACCGGGCGCGCGAGCATGGCATCGTCGTGCGTTGCTGGACCTGCAACGACCCTGCCCAGATGGCGCCGTTCTGGGAGGCTGGGCTGGGAGGCGTCATCACCGACGATCCAAAGCTCTTTTTATAAGTCTTCCCGATGCCGATCCCGCACCTTTCCCGCCGGCAGAACGATATCCTGGCGCGCATCAGCGCCCGGGGAACGCAGCAGATCGACCAGCTGGCCCAGGAATATGGCCTGACCACGCAGTCGATCCGCCGCGATATCAACGTGCTGTGCGCGCTGGGCCTGGCCCGGCGGCTGCATGGCGGCGTCGATCTGCCGGTGATGCCGCAGAATACGCCCATCAATGCCAGGGCGGAGCTGCATGGCGAGGCCAAGCGGTGCATCGCCGCCCGCATCGCCCAGGACATTCCTTCCGGCTCCACCGTGTTCCTGGGCATCGGCACCACGGTGCGCTACGTCGCCGAGGCGCTGCGCGGCCATAGAGGGCTGACCGTGGTGACCAACAATGTCGAAGCGGCGCTGATCCTGGGCGAAACCGAAGGAACCGAGCTGCACCTGACCGGCGGGATCTGGCGCGCCAACGACCGCGACATCGTGGGTCCCGAAACCATCCGCTATTTCGAAAAATTCCACGCCACCCACGCGGTGGTCGGCGCCGGAGGGCTGCACCCAACCAGCGGCGCGCTCGATTTCAGCTATGAGGACGCCCAGGTTACGCGGGCGATCCTGCAGAATTCCCGCCGCCGCTATTTGGCCGCCGATGTCAGCAAATGGACACGCACCGCCGCCGTCCGCGTCGCCTCGCTGTCCGAATTCACCTGCTTCGTCACCGACGCCATGCCTCCCCAGCCCGCAACCGCTCAAAGCCTCAGGGAAAGCGGCGTGGAGGTCGTGGTCTGCAAATAGCGGGGCCCCGGCCCTGCCCGCGGCCCGAAGGCCTCAATTGATCCGCATGCCGGCCGCGTCGAAGAGATGAATGGCGCCTGGGTCGGGCTGGACGTGGATGGTGTCGCCCGGCCGCGCAGCCAGCCGTTCGCGGAAGACCCCGACAATCCTGTGTTCGCCCACCATCATGGTGACCTGGGTTTCCGACCCCATGGGCTCAACCAGTTCCACAATGGCCAAGACGCCACCATCCGCCAGCGCCAGGTGCTCCGGGCGGATGCCATAGGTGGCGGCGGCTCCGGCCGGAGCGAGAGGCGGCAGCGGCAGGATCACCCCTCCCTGCGCCTCGAAGCCCCTTTCGGTGACCTGGCCGGCGATCATGTTCATGGCCGGCGAACCGATAAAGCCGGCCACGAAGATATTCGCCGGCCGGTCGTAGAGGTCCAGGGGCGCACCGATCTGCTCGACGCGGCCGCCATTCATCACCACGATGCGGTCGGCCATGGTCATGGCCTCCACCTGATCGTGGGTGACATAGACGGTGGTGACGCCCAGCCTCTGGTGCAATCCCTTGATTTCACCGCGCATGACCACGCGCAGCTTGGCGTCGAGATTGGAAAGCGGCTCGTCGAAGAGGAAGACCTGCGGGTTGCGCACGATGGCCCGGCCCATGGCGACGCGTTGGCGCTGACCGCCGGAAAGCTGGCGCGGATAGCGATCGAGCAGGGGCTCCAGCCCGAGAATGCCCGCCGCCCATTGCACCCGCTCGGCGATCTCCGCTTTCGACGCCCCGCGATGCTCGAGGGAAAATCCCATATTCTGGGCCACGCTCATATGGGGATAAAGCGCATAGTTCTGGAACACCATGGCGATGTCCCGATCCTTGGGTTCGAGATCGTTGACGACCCGCCCGCCGATCTCGATGGCCCCGCCGGTAATGGTCTCGAGGCCGGCGATCATGCGCAGCAAGGTGGATTTGCCGCAACCGGAGGGACCGACCAGAACGACGAATTCGCCATCGGCAATGTCGATGTCCACGCCATGCAGGACGGTCGCTGCGCCATAGGCCTTGCGGATGGACTTGAGGGAAAGCGGGGCCATGGGATCAACCTTTCAGCCCGGTATGGGCAAGGCCTTCGACGAACTGCTTCTGCGCCACGATGAAGACCAGGAGCACGGGGATGGCCGTCATGGTCGCGGCGGCAAGCTGGATGTTCCACATCGCCCCGCCATAGGCGTCGGTGAACTGGGTCAGGGCCTGCGGCAGGGTGAACATCTGCGTCGAGGAGAGGAATACGATGGGTTCGAGATAAAGGTTCCAGGAATGGAGGAACGTGAAGATGGCGACGGCGCCCAGCGCCGGCTTGGCCAGCGGCAGGGCGATGGTCCAGAAGATCTTGAACCGCCCCAGCCCGTCCACCCGGGCCGCCTCTTCCAGCTCGACCGGCAGGGCAATGAAGAACTGGCGCATGACGAAGGTGGCAAAGACCGAGGGCGCCCCGAAGATCGGCACCAGGATCAGCGGCCAATGCGTGTTAATCATGCCCCAGGAGAGGAACATCTGGAACAGCGGCACGATGGTGACCTCGCTGGGGATCAGCAGGCCCAGCAGCACCACCACGAAGAGGGCGTTGCTGAAGGGGAAGCGGATGCGCGCGAAGGCATAGCCGGCCATGGACGAGACGATCATCGTGCCGATCGTGACGATGGCCGCGATATAAGCCGAATTCCAGTATTGCCGGGCAAAGGGCTGCAGCTCGAAGACCTGCGCATAGGTGGAAAAATCGAAGCGCCGCGGCCACAGATCGGGCGGAAAGGCGAAGATGTCGCTGATCGGCTTCACCGAGGAGGTGACCATCCACCAGGTGGGAAAGACGAAGGGGACGAGCAGCACGCAGATCAGTCCATAAAGCGCGATCCGCAGGCGGGGCGAAAGATCAGTTTTCATAAAAGACGATCCGCTTGCGCAATTGCCACTGGATGATGGTGAGCGCGGCCACGATGAGAAAGAGCAGGATCGACAGGGTCGAGCCATAGCCGAAGAAGTGGAACTGAAAGGCCTGCTGATAGAGGTAATAAACCAGGACGGTCGTGGACATGCCGGGGCCGCCCTGGGTGAGTACGGCGATCTGCGCGAAGACCTGGAGGGAGCCGACGATGGTGATGATCGAGGTGAGCAATATGGTCGGCGAGATCAGCGGCAGGGTGATGCGGCGGAACTGCTTGAAGCGCCCGGCGCCATCGACCCGCGCGGCCTCGTAAAGCTCCTTGGGCACACCCTGGAGCGCGGCGAGGAACAGCACCATGTTGAGCCCGACATTCTTGAACACCTGCACGACGATCACCGAGATCATGGCGGTGGTGGGCGTGCGCAGCCAGTTGGGGCCCTCGATGCCGAGCATGGCAAGCATACCGTTGATGCCGCCATTGTTCTGGAGCAGGAAGCTCCACACGATGGTCCAGGCCACCAGCGACACCACGACGGGGGAGAAGAACAGTGTCCGGAAGACCGTCATCCCCCTCAGCTTCTGGTCGAGCAGCACGGCGAGCAGCAGCGCCAGCGACATGTTCAGGAGAACCAGCCCCGCCGAAAAAATGGCCGAGGCCGCCAGAACCGAGGGCAGGTTGGGGTCGGCCAGCAGCATCTGGTAATTGGCCGCGCCGACATAGGTGAAGCTGGCGGCCAGCACGTTCCATTCATGCAGCGAGTACCAGAAGACCAGCCCCAGTGGGATCAGCACGAAAATGGTGATCCCGACAAGCTGGGGCGCGATGAAGAGATAGCCCGCGGCCGCATCGCGCCGGGCGATGGTCCAGAAGCTGCGCTTGGATGATGCGGGTGCAGGGGACATGGCTCTGGCCTGGGTTGACCTTCCGGCGCCTTTCGGGAGACGCCGGAAGGAAGCGGTTCGTTCAGCGCGCCAGGAGCGGGCCAGCGGCGGCGCACACAGTGCCCAGGACGGCCGCGACATCGGCCTCGGGCACCCATAGGGCGTCGAGGCTGGACCGGATGGTCTGCTGGATCTGGGCGAAATTGGTGTGACCCGGCAGAACGGCGCCGTTATTGATGCCATCGATCACCACGGCCTCGATCTGCTCGGCCGAGAGAAGAGGATTGGTCGCGGCCAGCGTCTGGGCATTGAGCAGGCTGGCGCGGGCCGGCGGGAAGAACCGGGCGAGCTTCTGGCTGTTTTCCGGGTTGGTCATATAGGCGAGGAACGCGGTGGCCTCATCGACATTGGCGCTGCGCGCAAAGACGCCGACGCCGGCCTGGCCGACCACGGCATAATTGCCGGCCGGGCCGGACGGCAGGGGCACCAGGTCCCAATCGAACGGGTCCTCCTTGGGCAGCAGCGAGGCGCGCGAGATCTGGGTAATGGTCATGGCGGCGTCGCCGGCGAAGAAATCGACATTCTCGCCCGGACCGGGCATGGCGCCATCGGTGAAGATGGCCTTGTGCAGGGCAGTCATGGCGTCGACCATGGGCTGGTCGGCAAAGGTGCAGCTCTTGCCATCGGCGCTCCACGGATCGGCGCCCCAGCCGCGCCAGATCGAGGCCAGGTTCTGCCAGACCTGATAGTTGAAGTCGCGCACCACCAACCCGTCGGCATCGCCCTTGTCGGCAACCGCCTTGGCGGTGGCGAAGGCATTGTCCCAGGTCCATTCGCCCGCCGCGATCAGCTCGGCCGGGGTTTTCGCGCCGGCAGCCGAGATCAGGTCGTTATTGACGAAAAGCGCAAAGGGCGAGGTGGAGAAGGGATAGGCGTAAAGCTGGCCGTCGCGCCTCCACAGGGCCGTCGCCTTCTCGGTGACATCGGAGAGGTCATAACCCTCGGTGGCGGCGAAAGCCTCGCTCAGCGGCGCCAGCGCACCGGAATTGACGAAGTCGGCCGCGGTGGTTTCCAGGATCCAGGCCAGGTCGGGCGGATTGCCGCCGGCGATCTGGGTGGTGAGCGTGGTGGTGTAGCTGTCGAAGGGCAGCGGCTCGAAGCTCACCGTGACATTGGGGTGGCTCGCCTTGAAGCCGTCGGCGATCTCGTTGAACAGGGCCAGATGCGCTTCGTTGGCGCTCCAGATGGTCATGCGCAGATTGACGGCGTCCTGCGCCCAGGCGGTGCCGGTGGCGGCGAGCCCCAAAACGATGCCGGCTATGGCCGCCGAGGCCTTGAGAGACTTGGTGTTCATGGGTTCCTCCTTGTTATTTTCAGTAGCCACGCACGTCGGGCCAGCGGATTTCGATCCCTTCCGCATGGAGACAGGCCTGGAATTGGGTGAGCAGGGCGTCATCGGCCTGCACCTGATGCGGCGTCAGTCCGTTTTCGAGACAATGGGCGGCCAGAAGGCCGGCAACCTCGCCGACATTCCATTCCACCGGATGCAGGCGGTAGCAGCCATTGGTGATGTGGGTGGTGCCCAGGTTCTTGCCCCCGGGCAGAAGATTGCTGACCCGCCGGGGCAGCAGCGCCCCGAGGGGGATTTCGAAGGGGGCCGATTCCACGTCGACGTAATTATCTCCGCCGGTCGAAGGATGCAGGTCGATGCGGTACATGCCGATGCCGACGCTGTCCCGGTAATGCCTCGAGAGGGCATTGCCATGAACGGCCATGGACACGTCCTGCTCGACGATGCGGGTGACCGGCAGGATGCGGCGGCTTTCGCGGATATAGGGAGCCATGGCAAGGCCATGCTCGGTGCCGGTAATGTCCCCGCGCAGCCGGAGCCCCGGGAAACCCTGGCCGCCATCCAGGCGCGGCGCCTCGGTTTGCAGCCAGTAGAAGACCGAATGGGAGAGCTCGGCGGCGGCCTTGAGATGGCGCGCCCTCTCCTCCTCGGAAACGTCGATGATCGAGCCTTCCATATAGTCGATCATCGGCCAGTTCACGAGGCAGATGTCCGAGGCATAGAGGCCGGGCTGGAAATTGCGCCGGGCGGCGATGCGGCGGAAGGTCCATAGATTGCCATCGCCTGGGCTGCGGCGCTGATCCGCGTCGACGAGCAGCGGATCGTCGTCCGGATTGGGCGTGAAGCTGCGCTCGACGATTTCGAGCGTGCGCGGATGCGGCGCCTTGAACCCCAGCAGCGGCCCGCCCCAGAAATCGGGCTGGTAGCGGCGCCAGAAGTCGTAATTGGCCGGTTTGTCGATCACATGATTGCCCTCGACATGGTCGATGGCAAAGCAGAAGGACAGCGCCTGCACATTGTCGGGCTGCGCGTGTTCGGGGGCGCTGGGTTCGCCCGTATCCGCACGCGACTCGAACCCCTTGGCGTATTCCGTGCCGGTCAGGGGCAGAAGATCGCCGAGTTCGGTGGCATCGATCGTGTAGGCAGCCGTGACGACGATGGGCTCGCCGCTTCCGCAGGGCTTCAGCGTCACGGCGCGCACCCTGTCGCCATCCATTTCGGCGGAAACGGGCCGATAGGGCTGGAACACGCGAAGACGTCCGCTGCCGCGCCACCGCGCCAGCATGGCTTCGATGACCGCGACACCGACGCGCGGTTCGGCGCAGAGGCGGCTGACCCAGCCGGCGCCGGGATTGAGATCGTCCCAGGCCCGGCTTTCGGCCGTCAGGGGATAATGGTCCCGATAATATTGGCGGATGCCATTGCGCAGCCGGCGATAGGAGCGGGTGACGCCGAACTGCTCGACCCAGGAATGCTCGTCGGGCGGCACGGCCTGGCTGGTAAGCTGGCCGCCCAGCCAGTCATATTCCTCGGTGAGGATGACGCTGCGTCCGGCGCGCAGCGCGCCCAGGGCCGCGGCGACGCCGCCCAGGCCGCCCCCCACAACGAGCACGTCCGCGGAATAGTCTTTAATCATCTTGTCTTCTTGGTTCTGGAGACGGGGGAGCCGAGGGTGTCCCCCTCGACGGGTTCGCAAGGCAGGAGCAACTGCTCCACCGGCGCATTGTGCTCGACCCGGCGGACCAGCATTTCGGTGGCAGCCCGGGCCATGGCCTCGCGGGGAATGGCAAAGGAGGTGAAGCGGCGCCCCGGTTCCTGGGCTCTTATATGATTGCCCAGAACCACGATGGAGAGGTCGCCCGGCACGGAGAGGCCCCGCTCACGGGCGACCTGCTCGACGCGAACCGCATCGGCCAGCTCGGTGAAGAAGACGCAGCTCGCCCCGGCGCCGGTCAACACGTCCATATTCCCGCTGCGACGGTCCTTGCCATCGTAAACCTCCGACTGGTTAAGTCGGACGGACCATTGCTTGGTCGCCGGGACTAGTCCAGTCCCACGTGCCTTTCCACGTGCGTTTCTGCAGAAGCCGCTGATGCCCGGATTCCGGGCACTTATTGCAATATCGGCGGAGGCAGGCGGCCAAAGGGTCCGCTAAGCCCCGGAATGCGGGGAGTCTATGGGACAACCTCGGACGTCGGGGGACATACTGGGATAGTGGCTATGTCGGGAGGAATGGCGGAGAGAGAGGCCGCCGCGTTAGCGTCCTCGTTCGTCTCAGAGAAGACAGTAACTCCATGTTTTGCTGGGGTTTCGCCAAATTGCTTGTATCACCCCGTCCAACAAAATACCATGTTAGCCGACAATTTTGTGGGGCAAACCGTGGGGCGTCAGTATGGCTACCGCTAGGGGGCGGCACCCGATTAATGCCCTTACCGCCGTGCAGGTCCGCAACATCAAGCAGCCTGGACGATATGCGGACGGCAACGGATTATATCTCGTTGTCGACGAGTCGGGAGCCCGTCGATGGCTGCTTCGGACCGTTGTGCGCGGCAAGCGCCGTGACATTGGGCTTGGGAGTGCCCTTTTGGTGCCGTTGGCCGAGGCGCGGGAGAAAGCCCGCGTGCTGCGCAAGATCGCCCGCGAGGGCGGTGATCCGGTGGTTGAGCGCGACAAAGGCAAGCGTGACGTTCCCACCTTCAAGCAAGCCGCTGAGGTCGTCCATGCCGAGCATAAGCCAAGTTGGAAGAACCCCAAACATGCCGATCAGTGGATCAACACACTCAAGCAATATGCCTATCCCGTGATCGGGGATCGGGCCGTCGACCAGATCGACACCCCGGAGATACTGCGAGTCCTATCGCCCATATGGCTGACCAAACCGGAGACGGCGCGGCGCGTGCGGCAACGCATCGGAACGGTTTTCGACTGGGCAAAGGCATCAGGGCACCGAACCGGCGACAATCCCGTCGATGGCGTGGCCCGTGGACTGCCCAAGCAGACCGATAGCGCCAAACACCACGCCGCATTGCCTTATGGAGATGTGCCCGAGTTCCTCAAGGCTGTGCGAGATTCAGATTCAGGTGTCATCGCCAAACATGCTTTTGAATTTCTGATCCTCACCGCCTCGCGCACCAGTGAGGTTCTGGAGGCGCAATGGGACGAGATCGATTTCGAGGCAAAACTTTGGACTATTCCCGCCAATCGCATGAAGGCGGGGCGCATTCATCGTGTCCCCCTCAGCAAAAGATGCATCGCCATCTTGACCGAGGCGAAAGCGTATCGCGGGAATTCTCCTTACCTGTTCCGCGGCCGCTCCGACAAAAGGCCGATGTCCAATATGGTGTTCGCCAAGATCATGCGAACTTTGAACAGTGCAGCCACACCGCATGGGTTCCGCTCGTCTTTCAGGGACTGGGCCGCAGAAACGACCAGCTATCCACGCGAGGTCGCGGAAATGGCCCTCGCCCATACCATTGAGAACAAGGTGGAGGCGGCCTATCGCCGGGGTGATCTGCTTGAGAAGCGGCGTGAAATGATGGAAGATTGGGCAGGTTTTTTATACTCACGGATACCTGACAATTGAATCTCCTGAATCCCAGTAGCATGACAAGCGAACAGAGGGTTATTTGGCAGAACCTAAATGCGCGTTTTCCAGGACTTTCTGAGAGTCTTTGGGATCTATTTTGGGAAACGCACGATAAGGGCCGAAAAGACCCGGATGAGCGGGAGTTCGCCGATGCGCTGCTCCAATCGCACCCCGAAGGCTTCAACCTCGCCGATTTGGCGGCTTTTCCCGCAGATCAGGCAGAAATTCTTTCTCAGGACGCCGATGGCATCCACCGATGGGCACAAGCAATCTTCAAATACAATGCTCATCTTGTGGACGTTTTTTCGGGTCACACACTGCTGCCCGTAAGCCAACAGAAACTGGAGTATGCCGCACTTGAGCAAAAATATGAAAAACTGCAAAAGGATAATGCGCAGCTTCAGGAGCAGCTAGAAAAGCCTCAGCCTTCGGTCGATGAAATTCCTTGGAAACGAAAAAAGACTCTATACCTGATGATCCTTGCAATGGCACAGGATAAATACGGACTAAATTCAGAAATCGACCACAATACCGTAAGCAAAATTCAGTCTACGACCGAACGCCAAAAGCTTGCCATAAGCAACGATACAATCCGAAACGTCCTGAATGAAGCAAAGAGCTTTCTGAGAAGCTACCCGGATCATAACACTCCCTAGGAACCGATATCGGATCTAAATTTCCGATATCGGCCATGGCTGTTCAACGGCATGCCAGAGTGGTCTCCAGCACACCAAGGAGGCTGCTTTGACACCAATCTTTCCTCAGACAGGCCTAGTCAGGCTCGATGCCATTCTTTCGCCTCAAGGCCCCATCCCGGTTTCGCGCTCCGCATGGTGGAAGGCGGTCCGCGAGGGACGTTTCCCCCAGCCGATAAAGCTTGGGCCGCGCACTACTTGCTGGCGCGCCGAGGACATCATTGCTCTCGCCGAAGGACAATTCGGAAGGGCAAAATGACCAGTGCAACACTATCGCCCCCCCTCGCGTCTTTCCACGCAGGCCGCAGCTGCATACCTCGGTGTTGCGACGAAGACTCTTGCTAACTGGAGAGCGCAGGGAAACGGGCCGCGATATTCGAAACTTGTCGGGACCATTCGCTATGATCTCGTGGATCTTGAGCAATTCGTCGAGACACACAAGGTCACGCCAACGGCCAGAAAGGCCGCAACGGGGACGGAAAAGCCGAAAAAGGCGAAATCCGGCAAGAAAGCGGGAAAGCGGCGTCCAAAATAACCCAGAGGGTCGTCTGGGGTAAATTGGTCGCCGAAGGCCTCAAAACCGCAGCGAAGGCATAAATTACCCTCGCTGCGGTTTTTGGGGAAATTGTGCCCGAAAATGTTCGCCCGGGATGCCAATCGCCAAATTGGAAACAGAATTGCCATCCCCCCGTGCATACATACATACGCACATGCACAGTCACATCCACACCGTAAACACAAATAGACGGGTGTTTCATGCACCCCTGAGGATAGTGACATGGTTGATGTCTATACTCAAAGGATCCTTGACGCATTCACGAAGGGAGAAAAACAGAAGCAAGAACACGTCCGCCGCTATTTGGTCGATAGGCGAGCCAATTATGTTCCGGGCCATCCGCACACCATTCAGGCCCTATCACGGGCTGGGCAACTAGATTGGGCAGCAGCTAATTCGCGATGCCGCGTGGATGCGGCTGAGATTCTCGCGTCAGAATTGCCCGCGTTTAGAAAACAGCACCGGACGCGATCGCCACTGGTGCATAGCGTTCTCGTGGCGCCGTTGAAGTGGTGTCGCCCTATCGGCGTCGCACACGAAGTCGAGATAGAAGCTATTCGAGCTGAGCTCGAATCCCTATTGGCGGGACGCAACTATTTCGGCGCCATCGAGCCGGGACTTTACCCCCGACGGACGCCATCTGGGGAATTTCAAAAAGGCGTCGTGAGCTGGCATGCCCATGCGGTCGTTTGGAACGACAGGGAGCACTCTACCATTGCGGCAGTCCAGAGCATCAACGCCCAAAACGAGGGACCGCTTTTTGGGGTGGCGCCAGCGAACTACAGGCGGCGAAGCTGGGAAACCATCGCCAAGCCTCTTTTATATGCACTCAAAACGCCAGGAAAATCGTACGCCACGCGCCGGATACCGGAGAGCATCAACCGCCAGACGGGCGAAATCATACCGGAACACGATCAACAGCAAGCCCAACGGCTCCGACCGGGGGAGTTGGTAAAAATGCTGAATGTCTTGCGCGAGTTTACACTGGATGAGTTGTTGGTCGTCGGTGGAAACGGCTACGATCTCGTCGCACCATTGAGAGACAGGATTAGCCGTGACCGGGAGCGGCTACGGAGTGGTTATGCTCGATTGAACCTGACCGATCCATTGCTGCGGGGAGCCCTCGCATAAAAGAACCTATAGCCTGTAGGACATGCACCAGTGCGTCCTCCCCGGCAGCGACAAGCGAAAGCGAGACGGTGACAACACCGCCTCGCCCTTTGATGCGCAACTGGTCGTTCAAATACCGCCTTCCGGCCCTGTCCGCCGCGCTGGCGGCTTTTTCGCTGGTGCTGGGGGCTTGGGTCATGGTTTTGCTGTTCGCCAGCCAGCGGCCAGGACACAGCGCCTCCAGCCTCGCCATGATTGGTGGCATTATTTCACCTTGCGCGACTTGGCCGCCATATAAGGGTTCTCGACCCCACAACGCCCAAGAGTGTACTCGTCAACCATGGGCAGTTGAAGTTCGATCAAATTCTCAGAGATCCTGCTGATCGAAAAGCCGCCCTTAACCTCTGTCCCCTCGAAGAAGCACTGAGCCGTTCCTTGCGAACCATCTTCCGAATGGTACATCTCTAGGAACTCGCAATCGAGTTCGTAGCCGAGATACCGGAAGGGGCGGTTCTCGTCATACGCGAAGTCGCCGTTTACCCATTCTCCCCGACCCATAATTTGCATACCGTCCTTGTGGTCCACAGGATCTACGTCATTGCAAAACGTGCCGTCATTGCCCTTATAACTCCACCAGCCGGTGTAGAAGTCGTCATTCAGAAGGGTGGACGTTGCGGGCACCGTAGGGGGCTGCGGAGCAGGGGCGGCGATAGTAGTCTGTTGCTGTTGCCTCTGCTTGATGGTCAATTCCCTCACGCACTCGTTCCACGCTGCGTATACGGTGGACCAGCCCTTGACGAGAAAGTCGGTGTACTCGATGCCCCGCCACATGCCGTCGCCGAAGGCAATACCGGACAGGCGGTCCTTGGAGCGCGCACGGTCCAAACCGGAGGTTATGTACATCATCTGCAAAGGGGTTACGGAAAAGGTCAGTAAACCTGGAGCTACCTCGCCGGGAGTGAAGCCGCCTTCAAGCACAAGATCAACGAACCACTCCCCGGTGTCCCCGATTTTGAGAACAAGGTCGTAGATGTTGCCGGGCAGTGCCCCCTGCCCCGGATCATGGTCAGGCCTCCACTCGGGATTATAAACGACCACGTTATATCTGTCTTTAATGTTGTAGGAGAGCGTCAGAACGTTTCCGGTCGCTTGCTGGCCGCTTTTGGCGAGGCACATGACATGCTCGCCCCGGAGGACGCCCCTGGAAACCAGCCAGCCTCGACCGCCCGGATGTGCCGGACCAGTAGCAACAGGCTGCTCCACGAAATCCTGTGCGTGTGCCTTGGCTGGCAGCACGAACGCGGTTGCCAGTAGCAAGGCCGGGAGGGCCGACACGGCGGCGAGGTTGAAACGGTTGGCGTTCATCTATCTTTCTCCTGGATGATAGAGGTGAAGCGTCAGGAGGCAGCCACCCTCATGTGCAGCCGCATGGCCTGCCTCGATCACTCAGGCGGGCGGCAATGTTTATAGCGCGGGCTTGAAGTTGGCCGAGGTCAGTTGCCGATAGGCCATTGCGGTGCTGGACAAGGTGAGCAGACCATCACATGCCGGCATGCGGCGCTGCTGGCGCAATTCAACCCAAAGCCCAAGCGCATTGGCGTATCCGACCGCGATGGAGCTGAGGCTATCGATGGTGCCGAAGGGAACTAGGTCCGATGCGGGAAACATGTCGGCAAGCCCCCGTCGACGCGGCTCCCCTTCCCCGACGCAAACCGTGATGTCGGGGTGATGGGCCAGGAACAGCCACACCCCCAGCATGAAGGCGCCATCGGTGTCGATCTGGGTTTTGCCGGTTGACGGCAAAAGCAGCCCCGGCAAATCCCTCAGGGCGATAATCTGCGTCACTTCCCTGACAAAGAAGGCGGTGCAGTTGGATTGGTAGCGGGTCAGGAGCTGGTTGCGATAGGGCTCGTAAAGACTGCCATCCATGGGGCCGGAAAGATCGTAGCTCGTGCCGAAATTGGGATCGCAGAAATCCCGATAGACCGTGCCGATGGCATTGCGTTGCTCCACGCGCATAGGCGGGGGCGCCGGCGCCGCATCGACAGCCCGGATATCGGGTGCGGCTGGTTGGGGAGCAGACGCCAGCTTTTCCTGATCGGCCAGGTAGGACTCAAACGTTGGCGTGACATATTCAGCGATACGAACGGACTCTTGCGCCAGCACGGCCGATGTCGTCAGCAGAAGCACTGCGCCCCAAAGCCCCCGGCCAATCCCAGCGAAAACCCTCAACATCCGGTCACCCCAAACCGCCAAGTATAATACATCGGATATATCCGATGGTATTGAGTGCGGCAAGTTGATGCTTTGCGCGCCATGGATGGTCGCGCGCGCATTGCATGGAATCTTCGGAAGGCTCGGGCCGAGCGCGGCATCAGCCAGGAGAACCTTGCCGTCGATGCTGGCGTGGATCGCTCCTCGATCAGCGATATTGAGCGGGGCCGGTTCAATCCTTCCATCGACCTGCTGGATAGGCTGGCAGGCGCTTTGTCCATCGACGTTAGCGAACTGCTGGTGCTTCCGCCGGAGAGCGCCCCACCCCCACAACCTCTGCCCGCTGGCCGTAAGCCGGCCTCTCGGTGATAGCGTCACCATCAGTATTCCTCCACCAGCATGATGGTGAGGACGCGGCGGGTAACCTCCGGGTCCGCAGGGTCGGGGCTGAGAAAGCCCAGGTCGGGATCGTAATAGTCGATCTTCCAGAGCACTCGGTGCGCACCCGCTTCCAGAATGGCGCAGTCATGCTCGCCATGGGGATCATTAGCTTCGGTGAAGCTGGCAAAAGCAGCAACGGCGCGCAGTACCGCAACGAGTTCGTCCGGGCCCAAGGCGGCAATACCTCGGCTCAGGACGGTGCGTCCGCCCTCTCCCTTGCTGCGCAGGCGGTCATTGAGATGGCGAATGGTGATGATCCGATCCGGCGTTTGCGTGTCGATCATGAGAAAACTCCAAAAGAAAAGGCCGGTCATCTGACCGGCCCATTGGCTTCATTTCTTGTCGGATAGGGTGGGTGGCGCCCAGAGCAGGGCAACCCGGTTCGGTGCCCGGTGGAAGGCCTCATAGGCAGGATAATCCAACCAGCGCAGCCGCAATTGCCCATCCTCAAAGGCCTGGACTACGCATTCGAACCAGCCTTCCTTTTCCTCCTCGCAGGCCAGCACCAGGCTGCCCACGGTGATGTCGTCCCAACCCTTGGGATGGTGCCGAACCTCCACCGGCGTGGAAGTCGTCACTGGCCCCCCACCTGCCGCGCCAGCGCCGGCAGACATGGCCTTGAGTTCCTGCCCGTCCGGCAGATGCGCAGCCAATGCGTCGAGGACGCTGCCCTGGATGAACGGCACGAAGGCCTTGCCGCTTTCGAAGATGCGGCCCTGCGGCAGTTTGGTGGCCAGTTGGCGAACATCGTCATTGGCGACGTCGAGCACGTTCATGCCCATCGCCTCTGCGGCGGCATGGGCCTGGGCCCTGCTGTCGGAAGGAAACCACGAGCCGCGCGCCTTCTTGCCGTCCCGTGCAAACACGATGACCTCGGCTGATTGACGCACCTGATCGGGATCGATTTTTGCTGCTGCCCCCATGGGACTGTCCTTTGCTGTTGAGGCCGCGCACGGCGGCAAACAGCCCCTAAACTATAGGGAAAATATTCCTATTGTCAAGGTAAGGGTAAATCTATCTCATTGATAAAGAACGAGAATATCGAAAATAGGCGATTTGTCAGGTAGTTATAGCGCCGGATATCTCGATCAATCGGACAGGCCGGTTACCAGACCGGCGCAACGGTCACGCTTGCGACCGCAGCAACGAATAGTTCGATACGAAATCCCAGACGCGATACATGCCTAGTCCTTTGATGCAGGGAATGGGCGGACTACGCGGGCGGCTGGTCTATTTGCCTCCAGCGGACAGGCACCGCAAGCGCGTTGACCAATACTTAGCGAGCGTCTCGACGGGCGGCCAAGCGCATCAACAAACTAATGTCCCGACGGGCATTGGTAAAATGCTCGCTGATGACCCGTTCGGCCTCTGCCATATTCCTATCCTGGAACGCTTGCAGCAGCGCGTGATGCTCCGTCCGCACCTGGGCGATGCGCATGGGTGTCTGTCCGAATTTCCGCATTACGGCATCGATGATATTCGTATGCCGATCGACGATGAGCCCGACCTCGGAATTGTCAATCACGCCCGCAATGGTGCGGTGAAAACGGATATCGTTGAGGTGCCTGCCCGCCAGATCCCCCGCGTCCTCACTGGCTTCCATTTCTTTCTGGATCGCGGCCACGGTCAGGATGTCGTCGGCAGAAGCAACTTCTACGAACCGCCTGACGATAAAGACCTCCAATACCCGGCGGATCTCATAAATGTCCTCCATGAAGGCAGCATCGACAGTGCGCACTGTTGCCCCGCGATTGGCTTCGATAACGACCAAACCTTCGCCCGACAGAGCCTGCAATGCCTCGCGGACAGGAATGGCACTTGCGCCATAACGCGCGCAGAGGGCCGGAATCTTGAGCCGGGTGCCAGAAGGAAATTCTCCAGCAACAACATCCGCACGGATTAAATCGCGCACGCGCTGATAAGAAACTGACGCTTCGGCTTTTCTCACCCCAAACCCCCTATACCACTGTCCTTAAAAGCAGGCGGTGCATGAAGCGTCAAGATATGCTGGCCTTGTGAAATCATATACGATTTATATTGACGAGCATATAATTGTGAGTCTAGCCTCCCGGAAAAGCGGGCGAATTGGTGCGCCAGCGAGATATGGAGGACGCATTGAGATTCACGGGCAAGACTGTCGTGATTACCGGTGGAGCATCGGGAATTGGGCTGGCGGCGGCACATAAATTTGCAGCCGAGGGCGCAGAGGTTGCCATCATCGATCTGCGCAGCGAGGCAGCGGCAGACGCGGCAGCGTCGATCACGACGTCCGGTGGCAAGGCCTTCGGACTAGGCGGGGACGTTTCCGACATCGGGCAGGTAGAGGCAAATGTGGAAGCCGTGCTGGACCGGTGCGGAAAGATCGATGTCCTGTTCAACAATGCCGGCCTTGCCATGCACCGCAAGGCTGATGATTTTGGCATTGACGAGTGGCGGCGCATGATTGCGGTCAACCTGGATGGCATTTTCTTCTGGGCGCGTACGGTTGGACGTCGCACCATGATCCCGCGCCAGTCGGGCGTTATTATCAATACAGCGTCCATGGCCGGGCTGGCCGGCATTCCTAACGACATTGCCTATGTGGCAGCCAAGCATGGCGTCGTCGGGATTACAAAAGCCCTTGCGGTGGAATGGGGCGGCTACGGCCTGCGAGTGAACTGCCTGTGCCCGGGCATTACCGAAACCGAAATGGTGCGGGCGGTCTCCGAGGAAAATCCGGCGCTTTTTGCCGACCGTAAGCGGCGGGTGCCGATGGGGCGGCCGGCAACGCCCGACGAACAGGCCGAGTCGGTCCTGTTCATGGCGTCTGACGCCGCATCATACATTAACGGTCTGATCCTGAACAATGATGGCGGCCAGCTCGCCCTGTTCTCCGGCTATTCACTGCAAACCAACGGCTGACAGTTCCGTTCGCCGAGGCAATCCTGAGGAGGAAAACGTATGAAGACTCTTGTTAGCGCACTCGCCATCCTGGCGGTAACCGGGCTGTCCGCCCCTGCCGTCCTGGCGCAGGAATTTGAAATCACGATGGGCTCCACCGGCCAGACCAGCACGGCCATGTATCGGGCGGCACAGGAGTTCGAGAAGGCCGTTGAAGAACGCACCAACGGCCGGGTCGCGGTGGAGCTGGCATTCGCCGGCGTATTCGGCGGTGACCGCGAAAACACCGAACTGACGCAGTTGGGTGAAATCCAGATGGTGTGGACCAGCGACATTGGTATTGGCACCCTCATTCCCGAAGTCGGGTTCTCAACGCTCCCCTTTATGTTCCCCGACTATGCAGCGGTCGATGAATACTACCTCCACGGTTTCGTCGGCGAGGCTTTCGCGGACGTGCTGCTGCGCAATGGCCTGCGAGTGATCGGCTGGGGTGAAAATGACTATCGTGAACTCACCACTTCCAAAGTCGCGGTGACAAAGGCCGAAGACCTTGCCGGCCTGAAGCTGCGGGTGCCGCAATTCCCCTCGCTGCTGTCATTCTTCCAGAAGCTCGGCGCGGCACCGACTCCCATGGCCTTTACCGAGGTGTTTACCGCTCTTCAGCAAGGCACTATCGATGGCCAGGACAATGGTCCCATTCAGACCGAGTCCCAGCGCTTTCATGAAGCCCAGGACCACTATACCTGGACCAACCATGTCTATAGCGCGGCTCCGATCGTCATCAATGATGACTTCTATCAGTCGTTGCCGGACGATATTCGCGCCATTATCGACGAAGAGGGCCAACGCGTAGCCGCCCTGGAAGTCGAATGGAACCGCTCGGAGGTTCAGGGCGCGGTGGAGCGTATGCAGGCCGACGGTATCGAAGTGCATGAACTGACTCCCGAAGCCGTGGCACGGTTCCGCGAAGTTGCGCAGGAAGTCTGGGCAGAATTTGCACCCCAATATGATGCATCCGTCATGGAACGCATCCAGACCGAATTCGCCATTGACTGACGTTTTATGTGGAGGAGCGCCTTGCTCCTCCACTGTTTGCATGCCGGGAGGAGAGAGTTGTGGCTCGGTTGAAGCTGTTTGACGTAATACTGGTCGCGCTATTCGCTGGAATGCTGGCGCTGAATTTCTTGCAGGTCATATTTCGATATCTGCTGCATAGTCCGCTATTTTGGTCCGAAGAAGCGGCCATCTACATGATGATCGTCCTGGTGTTCCTAGCCGTCGTCGTACTAACGCGCGACCGGGAACACATTGTTATCGATCTGCTCGGCTCCGTTCGCCAGGGACCGGCTTTGCGCGCTATCGATATCGTGCAGTTTCTGATCACGGCACTGGTGATGGGTGTGTTTGCAGGCCTGTCGATCGAATATCTGTTATCGGTTATTGCCCGTAACGCCAATTCCACTGCTTTGCGTCTTCCCATGTGGGTGCCGGTGGTTTCAATGCCGATCGGCTTTATCGCCGGTACCGTGTTCGCACTGGTTGGCGCAGTGAATGCGCTCCGCACCCGCCAAGAGGAAGCCAACTCATGAGCAGCATTGCGATTCTCGGGATTTTCCTCGTCGTTATGATGGCGCTGGCCCTCATTCGCGTACCCTTGGCCGTCGCTATCCTTGGCGGTGCCTTTGCCGGCTTCCTGGCTTCGGGCCGCTCGCTGGGTATCGTCGCGCCATCTGCTTTCAGCGCTATCGACGTTTTCGCCTTCCTTGCCGTTCCTGGCTTTATCTATGCCGGAGCCCTGATGTTGCATGGGCGAATCGCCGAATCCATCCTTGACCTCTTCCAGGGGGTTGCAGATCGCATGCAGGGGGCCCTCGGGGCCATCACCGTGATCGTTTCGATGCTGTTCGGCACCATCAGCGGCTCCTCAGTCGCCACCGTCAGCATGGTCGGCGGCATGATGATCCCCGAAATGGAGAAGCGCGGCTATCGCCGGGAGCACGCCGCAGCACTTGTTGCTGCGACCGGTGTCCTGGGTGTGCTGATTCCGCCGTCGATCCCCGGCATCATGTATGCTATCGCCGCCGGCCAATCGATCGCCGCTGTCTGGCTGACGACTATTGCACCTGCTTTTTTGCTCGGTTTCCTCTGGATTATCATCGCCGTCATACAGGGCAGGGGTACCAATAGTCTGGCCCCGACCATCGCCGCCGCCGCAGCGATGCCGGGGCGGGGCAAGCTCTGGCGCTCAGTGCCTGCCCTATTCGCCCCGATCATTATCTTTGGCGGTATCTATGGTGGCGTGTTTACGCCCACCGAAGGCGGCGCCGTTGTGGTGGTGTACTGCCTGATCGTCGGCTTCCTGTTCTATCGGGGGCTGCGCACGGACACCATTTTCGGCATTACCGCACAGGCCGCGCGCATGAGCGCCGCCATTCTCCTCCTCATCGCAGCCGCGGCCGTGGCAGGGCGCCTATTCACGCTGACCGGCCTGCCCCGCGAACTGACAGCAGCCATTGTTGGCATGAATCTGGACCCGTTGATGTTCCTGCTGGTGCTGAACCTGATCCTGCTCGGCATCGGCATGTTCATGGAGACCAATACGGCCATCCTGATCCTGACGCCGATCCTTCTGCCCATTGCGCAGGGTCTCGGTATCAATCCGCTGCATTTTGGCGCCATCGTCCTGCTGAACTTGGAGCTGGGCATGATTACCCCGCCAATGGCAGGAAACCTGTTTGTGGCGTGCAAGGTTGCCGGCGTGCCCTTCAACGCCATGCTGCGTCCATTATTGCCATACTACGCTGCTGCCATTCCCGTACTCGTGGTCACCACTTACTGGCCAGATTTCTCGCTGGCACTAATCCGTCTATTCTAGAGGAGCGATCCCATGAACCCTAATGAACGCCGTCGGGCCCTCAAGGCTCGCCTGACTGCGGGACCGACGCTGCTGGTGCCGGGCGCATATGATGCGATCAGCGCCATGCTGGTGGAGCAGGCTGGCTTCGAGGCCGTCTATGTCGGGAGCTACTCGACAGCTGCCTCCGGGATAGGCACTGCCGATGTCGGCATAGTCAGCCGCGATGAAATGGTGCGGTCCGCACAGGCCGTCGTGAATGCCGTAAAGCTTCCCGTGCTCGCCGATGCCGAGGACGGATGGGCGGATGCCGCCAATATCTGGCGGACAGTTCGCATGTTCGAGGATGCCGGCGTTGCGGGTATTCACATCGAAGATCATGCCTTCGGCAAGCATGCAGCAGTCACCCCGCGACTGGACCCGGTAGAAGAAGCCGCTGGCCGCATCGCTGCGGCGGTTGCCGCCCGCCGGGATTCCGATTTTCTGATTATCGGGCGTACGGACGCCGCTTGGGCAAACCAGCACGAGGAAGACATCGTTCGCCGCCTGTCCGCCTATCGAGTGGCCGGAGCCGATATCCTGATGCCCGCCGGCATCATGCCCGACATGCTCGCGCGCATAAGGAGCCGCATTGATGGCCCGGTCCTGGTGACCGACACGATCGGCACCAGCCTTGAGGACGAGAAGCACGGCGGCGCTGATGCCGTATTGTACTACGGGTTCACGCTCTATGCCGCCTATAGCGGGGTAAAGGGTGCACTGAAGACGCTGCGTGACACGCAGTCCGCCGAGGGCATCAGCGGCATCCGCGATGCGATCCCCGAATTCGAGGCGCTCCTCGATTACGAAGGCTTCCTCGAACGGCATGAACAATTTGGAGCGAAGGGCAACGAAGGAAAGCCGTCTGCATGAGGCGAGGCTGCGTTTGCCATAATTCGCCGCCATTTACCCGGGCTGGAGGCCCGCAAAAACCTCGCGCCTTCGGTGTGGTCATGATTCAGTGATGTTATCAGACCCTGGAGCCCATCATGGGCCCGCATTCGTTTTGCGGCCTGAAAGAACACCTTGAGACGCTGAGCCTGCATGCCGCGCGTCGACCGAAAAGCGGTTGTGGATTGCGGTTGACGGCCCGCAGCAGGTTGGCCAATCCGGCCGCCTGATCGCAACACCTGAATGATCCCACCGATGACCGTCAGGTCATCGGTGGGATTAGCGCCGGGTTGGGTCGGCGGCAGATACGGCTCAATCACCGTGAGGTGGTTCTTCGCATTTTCAGATGCTTGCAGCTCCCGTCAGCCAAACATCGCGGACTATCTCCATGATGTGATCTTGGCGCAGATTATCCCGCTGCCAGAACCCGATAGACCTGCATTCTGGAACAGCCCATCTGCTTGGCAATCTCGGAGGGGCCGAAACCTTGGCCTTTTAAGGTGCGTATCGCGTCACGGTCCAGGCGCCGCCTTCCGCCCTTATATCGCCCGTCCTCCTTGGCCCGCAAAATCCCTTCGTGTTGGCGCTCCTTGATGAAGCGGCGCTCCATCTGCGCCACCATGCCCAGAACCGTCAGGATGACATGCCCCATCTCCCCTCGCGTGGAAACATGGGGATCCAGGACGGTAACATAGGCCCCGCGCTGCTCGCATTCATGCACAACATTGAGGACATCGCGGGTATCGCGCCCCAGTCGGTCCAATCGCGTGACAACCAGCTCGTCGCCTGACCTCAGGAACTGGATGATAGTCTCCAGCTCCACGCGCCCGGTCCGAGAGGCGCCCGAGACCTTTTCGGCCCGGATAACCTCGCAGCCTTCGGCTTTCAGTTTGTCGATCTGGATATCAGCGTCCTGGTCGATTGTGCTGACGCGGGCGTAACCGATGCGGGCCATGTGTCACCTCAAGGTTTAGGCCCAAGGCTCGCATGTCACAAATAGTCGGTGTCAACCCGGATGTTACAGGTGAAGGGCGAAGGCTGTTGCGTCACGCGAGGGTATGCCCTGATGTGACGAGGGGCTTCGCACATATCATCCAGAACAGCAAATCAAATGTCCGGTTGTCGAGAATGGTGGAGTATCCGGACAGTCTGCTTTCCGGGGCTATCATCGAATAACGGCCGTCGATGAGAGACCAATCTTAATGGCATCTTCCGAACCCATTGTCGCCGTTTCAGACGCCGAATGACAGCATCCATACCGCTTGTGTCGCAGCGCCGTCGCCACGATTCAAAACCCATCGATTGCCTAGTCGATCAACCGACTATAAGGAGTTCAGTCGACCGCCCTCGATATGCCGCCTTTCCAGCGATCACACTATGTCGCGTGAGCTGTCGTTGCTCGCCAATCCCTGCGTACAACTCTCTAATGCTTTCGTGATCTGCATTTGTCACCGCGAAAAGCACACCACGCCTGACCGCTCGCAGCAATGCATCGCGCAGACGAATTTGATCGCTCCAAGCAAATATATTCTGATTATACTTTACAAAACCGTTCATATTATGCCGAACGGTATAGGGTGGGTCAACAAAGACGAAATCTCCTTCCCTCGCTTCATTGATAGCCACTTCAAAGTCCCTGTGAAGCAGATGCGCTCGCTGTAAGGCTTTCGACCAAGCCAGAAAATTGTCCGCCTGAAAAATTACGGTTTGCTTGGTTCCAATTGGGACGTTGAATTGCCCTCTTAGATTTTCTCGATATAGCCCGTTCCAGCAAGTTCTATTTAAATACAAAAACTGAGCAGCACGGCTTACCGGCGTTTCTAATTCTTTAGAACGTATTTCATAATAGTAATTCTTAGAATGTGCAGAGGCATGTTGCTTAATCAGGTGTTCAAACTCATCAAGATTGTCCCGTATCACTATATAGAGTTCAATTAAACGCTTGTTGGCATCGCTCAACACGGCGTTCGAAGGCTGGCTCTCAAAGAACACAGCGCCACCACCAAGAAATGGCTCAATGTAGCGCCCGTCGAATTTTGGGAGAGCAAATTGCCCGCTTTCAAATAGCCAGCGTTTGCCGCCCGCCCACTTCAGGAACGGTTTCAATGGCCGACGGGTCATGATGGAACCTTCGGATGAACCTCGGTTCGAAGCCACTCTACAAATTCAAGATCCTCGTCCGTATACGTTTTAAGTTGGTTTTTGTGAGCCGCTATATTGCGCAGTTCATTGAACGTGTTGATCCAGCTAAGATAGTACTTTTGACCGGAACGCTCATCGGGTCGCGCATTCTTGAAAACATGCTCAAAATGATCCCAGTTATTCTGTTGCTTCACTATTTCAGCAAGATCGACGATATTTAGATAGGCCTCCTTAGGTTTGCGCCGTGCCTTGTCCCTCTGCTGGGCTTCAAACGCATTTTTTCGGATGCGTTCACTCTCGACGCCAATTTCCCAGAACGCTTGCTCATCACTGGCAAGACGGTGTGTGCCATGGACCTTCTTCAGCGTGTCGATGACGAAATCCGTCAAACGCTCGGCGAGTTTCATCAGGAACTGGTTCACCTCATCGATCTTCTCTGAGGTGCTCTGCTCCATCCATCGCTGGAACTCTTCCGTGCCAAACTCGCTGTAGGTGTCTTGTAGGACCTGCATTAGGTGATACGAGTATTCCTTAACGCCGCCTTCGCCAAATTTGCGCGAAAATCGATCCCGGACAACGTCATCTGAAGCGTCCTTTATGAACTTGAAGATTGGCTGACAGAATGTTGTTACATGCTGAGAAAATTCCTCAGGTTTCATCAGTGGGAAATCCAGAGATTTTTTATGCGAGAGATAAGTGACAACCTCCGCGATCGTGCTCAGATGCGCGCGAATGCCGGGGTTTACAGCGATAAACGCCTCACGACCTGCCTCCCATCGCGCAGGGTTTGCTAGTCTTACCTCCTCAAAATATGCGCTTAACACAATCGAGGCGCGCTCTACCGTCTGATCATCTGTTGCGCCCGAGAGAGGCCCCGGTGCCAATGTTTTGCCAATCACCCTGCCAATCAATCCTGATCGTCGCAGACCGTTGACGGCTTCCGATATCGTTAAATTCTGGCTGGGCTCGGGCGGCACCCCGTGCGTAGAAAAACGACGCGCCAGCGGGCTCGTTTTATCTGTATTCAGCGCTCGAACGACCGCAGAGCCAAGAGCAGATAGTGCAGTTGACGGATCGCTGTCGCCCATTCGAATATCGGCGAGCAAGCTGACCAATAGGCTTTTCGGGACGCTTTTTTGTCTGTGGTTGATCGTAATGAAAAGATCGGCTTCCTTTTGGACGGCCATTTTCTCGAAGGCCAGAACAAAAAGGCTTTGATCTAAATATTCATCATCCAAATATGAGAAGCCATAGAGTCGATGTTGGCCATCAATAATCCAAGCTGAACGGTATTTTGAAGGGAGGGTGATCCAGCCAAACTTAAGGCTCGTATCTGTATTCTCAGAGTTTGAGATCAGATCAAATCGAGGAGCGTCTGAAAAATTGACAAGAATGTTAGTCGGAAAAAAGCCCCCCTTCTCAATGAAGCCCCCGATCTCCTTGATACGCGACGAGGATATCATACGCTGATAGGCAGGGCGCCCATCTGGATGATTAAGTGCTTGGTGATTGATAAACGCAATCTTCAGTAGGTTTCGCGGGGTAGTGACGAAGCTATAGAAGACTTCTCCGCCAATCTTTCCTCGAATTGCGGGAATTTTTACGTTTGTCAGCCCGGGAACCTTTTGACCGCGAAGGAACTCCCCCAATATTTGATATTTTCCTGCCGGCCCCATATGCTTCAAAAAAGTCTCGAAGTACTGGATCTCGTTTTCAGTTATAATCTGAATTCCATGAGCTTCAGCGCGCTCGATGTCTGAAGTGGACCAAAGAATATTGTTTGTGGCATAAAGCCAGATAATTTTTGGCTTTGAAGCCCCTACAAAGCGTCTGTTGATCGAGTCTCGGAAATACTGCTGTAAAGATATTGTTTCTTGAATATCTTTTTGAAGAGAGCGTCGACCACGTTCTTTTCGTGACTTGCACTCAATCACGAGGACAGTTTCCTGGTCCTCGGCGTAAACGTCTATTTCTTTCCTGCCGGTCGATGCATCAATCCGCGTGAACGCGATCCGGAAGTGAGCCCCGTTTAGCGTACGGTAGCCCATGGAGTAAAGCAGGCACCAAACGCGGTCTTCTAGCAGGTTTTCGTGTTTCTTTGGACGCTTGAGTCGCGTGGCCCTTTTTCCAGGGCGCTGGATCACCCATCCCTTTGCTTCTTCGGCCGTAACATCGGCAGGGTGGACGCTTTTCACCTCGTTGCCGTTCTTTCGCCGGCGGTACTCCGAGGCGAGAAGTTTCTCGTCATCAATTAGCGGCGACAGAAAATTGGTCTCACCATTATCGACCATTAAGGCGACAGCGTCATCATCGGCAGAAAGTATGGTCATGAAGTGGCAGCAGTCCCCCAGCCCTCTTTCCGCTTCGTTGTAGGTTACTTCCTGAAACTTCGCTAGTCCACTTGGGGCGTGTGCGAAGCCGACTTACAATCATTCGCCCGGGGTTCTCCAATCGCTTTTCGAAGAGCTCTGCCCAAATCTGGAAGAAGTTCGAGGATTCAGGTTATAAATCGCCGCATCCGCTTTCAGATGGCAGGTCAGGTGGCCTGAACGTCCGGGTTGAGGGCGCGAAGCAGTCTCTTGGCGTGCGTCACTCAGGATAAGACGCATTCATAAAAGGGCTGCTACTCACCAGCAATCCGCACCCAACGAGAAGGGCTTGTCCATTGCGATGCCATATTGTGTAACAGCAGTTATCAAAAAATGTGGGGTAATTTGGCACAAAGGCGCGCAACGAAAAACAAAATTTCGCTTTAAAACAGCACGTTATGAGGGAATAGTGGCGGAGAGAGAGGGATTCGAACCCTCGAGACGGTTACCCGCCTACACACTTTCCAGGCGTGCGCCTTCGACCACTCGGCCATCTCTCCGCATCGCCTTATCCCCGGATGGAAGAGCCGGAAAGGCCGGCGGCAGCCGGCGCGAGCGAGGCGCAATATACTTATCGGCGCCCCGAGCGCAAGACATCACGTCCAGGCGATGAACGATTGTTTTTTATCCCCGCCCCGCCCATCTTGTGAAGCGCGGGCCGGCCATGGCACAGTCGGACCGCGTGAGGGGAACGGAACGGCAAGGCCAGCCCGAACCTGTCCCCGCCGGCACGGGAAATGCGCATGCGGCTTTTTTTGAGAGTGGCGGGCACCTGGCTCATCGCCCTGGCCCTCATCCTGCTCGTCGTCGACGGCACCCGTTCGCTCGGCGCCAGCCGCCTGGTCTATACCAGCCTCATGGCGCTGTGGACGCAGGTGCATGCCCCCAGCCTGGGCGCGGTGGAAGCCTTCTTCGACAGCCGCTTCTTCGCCGAGCTGCTCGACACCGCCTTCAAGGCCCTGCTCGAAAGCCCCGCCTTCGCCGTCCTGGGGATTCCGGGCATCGTGCTGGCCCTGGCCGGACGCCGCCCGCGCCGCGAGCGCTTCCTGCGCCAGGACAGCATCTGAACCGGCCAAGGAAAGGAAAAAACCCATGTTTTTCAAGAGCAAACCCGCCACCCTTCCCAGCGCCGCGGAAGCCCTGCCCGGCCGCTCCACCCCCATGCCGGTGGCCGAAACCCATTTCGTCAACGGCGAAAGGCTCAAGGGCCCCTACCCCGAAAATGCCGAAATCCTCCATCTGGGCCTGGGCTGCTTCTGGGGCGCGGAACGGCTGTTCTGGCAACTGCCCGGCGTGCTGGTGACCGCCGTGGGCTATCAGGGCGGGACCACGCCCAACCCCACCTATGAGGAGGTCTGCTCGGGGCTGACCGGCCACGCCGAAACGGTCAGGATCGTCTATGATCCCGCCCGGATCAGCCTGGAAACCCTGCTCAAAACCTTCTGGGAAGAGCATGATCCCACCCAGGGCATGCGCCAGGGCAATGATGTGGGCACGCAATACCGCTCGGTCGTTTATACCACGACGCCCGAACAGCAGGCGGCGGCCGAAGCCAGCAGAAAAACCTATGGCGCGGCGCTCAAGGCGCGCGGGCTGGGCCCGATCACCACCGAAATTGCCCCCGCCCCCGAATTCTATTTCGCCGAAACCTATCACCAGCAATATCTGGCCAAGAACCCGAACGGCTATTGCGGACTGGCCGGCACCGGCGTCTCCTGCCCCATCGGGCTGGGCGTGGCGGCGGGCTGACTTATCCCCGCCGTGCAGCCTTCCCCTCAAGGCCCTTGAGGTTAACGGACTGTTAGCATTGAGCGTCCCCTATTTTCACATTCTTCAACGCGACGGCTTCGAAAGCTTCGCCCTTGGTCTGCCCGGCGCGACGCTGGTGCGCCAGTGGAACGACGCCTCGGTGGCCAAGGTCGGCGGTAAGATCTTCGCCCTGCTCGATGGCGACCCCGGCGCGCTCTGGCTCAAGGTCTCGGACCTCGCCTTCCAGACCATGACCGAGCTGCCCGGCATCCGCCCCGCCCCCTATTTCGCCCGCGCCAAATGGGTGGCGGTCTCGGCCGCCAGCCCCCTCAGCGAAGCGGAGCTGGAAGCCTATCTGCGCGAGGCCCACCGCCTCATCGCCACGCGCCTCACCCGCAAGCTGCGGGCGGAGCTGGGAGTCTAGGGAGGGGCAGGTGGTCACTATGGTGGCCCCATATTCTCCCCCTCATGGGAAAAGAGCCTGCCCGGCGTCCGCCTTTACCTGGCTTGGACACGGCGCCGGGTGTTCACATACGGAAAAGTAACCATTAACCCGCAAATACTGAGCCGGTAAGTCCATCATCGACCCATGGTCCGGCACCTCAAATTTCCCGCGCGCTTCTGCCTGCCCTGATCTTTTCCGGCCTGGCCGCAGGCATCGTGCTTGCCGGCAGCCTTGCGCCGGCGGAACGGGGCGAGGTGGCGGTGGTGTTTTCGCCCGCCACCAGCGAGGCCGCGGCCTGGGCCATCATCCGGGCAGCCGGGGGGCAATTGGTGGCCCCCACGCGGCTGGGCAATATCGTGGTGGCTTACGCACCCGACCCCGACTTCCAGCAACGGGCCCGCGACCTGGGCGCCCTGTTCTTTCTCAAGGCCGGCGGGCTCTGCGCGCCGCTCACGGATCAAGCGTCATGACACTCGAAACTATCCGCAACCGCGCGACCATCGCCGTCGCCAGCCTAGCGGCCACCCTCACGATCGCCGCCTTTGCCTCGGAAGGACTGCTGCAGGGCCGGCTGGGCCAGGCCAGCCTGCTGGCGGCGCTGGGGCTGGCGGCCCTGATCGTCAGCTTCCTCGCCCTGCGCCAGTCGGCCGGCTTCCGCTACATGGCCGTGGCGGTGATGATGGCCGAGGTGATGGCGCTGCTGATCGCCGCCCAGGGCCACCCCTACCAGACCGACCTGCATATGGCGTTTTTCGGCGCCCTGGCCGTCTGCGCGCTGCTCTATGACTGCCGCGCCATCATGCTGGGGGCGGCGCTGGTGGCGGTGCACCACCTGGTGGTGGGCATGAGCATGACCGAGCTGGTCTTTTATGGCGGCGGCGGCTTCGGCCGGGTGCTGCTGCATGCGGTCATCCTCATCATCGAGGCGGCCGGGCTGATCTGGATGACGCTCAACACCCGGCGCCTGCTGGCCCTGGCCGAAATCCGCTCCGAACAGGCCCAGGCCAGCGCGCTGGAGGCCGAGCACCTGGCCGAGGAAATCCAGCAGACCAGCGCCAATTACGACCAGGCCCGCGCCCGCACCATGCACCAGCTGTCGATGGAATTCGGCCAAGTGGTGGAAGCGGCCGGCCATGGCGATTTCTCCGCCCGCATCCGCGCCGATTACGACGATCCCGAGCTGGTGAGCCTGGCCGGCTCGATCAACACGCTGGTGAGCCGGGTGGGCGCCAGCGTCGAGGAAACCGGGCGCGTGCTGGCGCGGCTGGCCGCCTCGGACCTGACCGCGCGCATGAGCGGGGACTATCACGGCGCCTTCGCCCGGCTGCGCGACGACACCAATTCGCTGGCCCAGCGGCTCGAAACCATCATGGGCGCGCTGCGCGGCGCCGTGACCACGCTGCGCGGCGCCACCGGCGACATTCTCTCGGGCGCCAACGACCTTTCCGAGCGCACCGGGCGGCAGGCCACCACCATCGAGCAGACCACCGCCGCCATGGAGCAACTGGCGAGCCTGGTGCTGGAAAACGCCGAACGCGCCCGCAACGCCAGCGCCAATGCCGCCAGGCTGACCGCCAGCGCCGAACAGGGCGGGCAGGTGATGGGCGAGGCCACCCAGGCCATGGAACGCATCACCCAATCCTCGGCCAAGATCTCCAACATTATCGGGCTGATCGACGACATCGCCTTCCAGACCAACCTGCTGGCGCTCAACGCCTCGGTGGAAGCGGCGCGCGCCGGCGAGGCCGGCAAGGGCTTTGCCGTGGTGGCCGTGGAAGTGCGGCGCCTGGCCCAGAGCGCCGCCGAGGCCTCGGCCGACATCAAGGCGCTGATCGAAACCTCGGTGCGCGAGGTCGGGGGCGGCACGGCGCTGGTGGGCGAGGCGGCGGCGACGCTGGAATCCATGCTGGACGCGGCCAAGGCCAATTCGGCGCTGATGCAGACCATTGCCAGCGACAACCAGAGCCAGGCCGCCACCATCCGCGAGGTGAGCGAGGCCGTCCATCAGATGAAGGACATGACCCGGCACAATGTGGCGCTGGTGGAGGAAACCAACGCCGCCATCGGCCAGGCCGAGGCCCAGGCCAGCGGCATCGAGGAAGCCGTCGCCCTGTTCCGCATCGGCAAGCAGGCCCAGGGCCAGGCGCCATCCGCGCCCGCGCGCCGCGCCGCCGCCCGCCCGGCCCTCGCCACAAACGGCAATGCCGCGCTGGCCGACTGGGACACGTTCTAGATCGTTCTGCGCCCGAACGCGGGGCCCCGGGGAGGGCCCCACACGGGAGAGGGCAGGCGGCCGGGCCTTCGCCCTCACGCCTCCGCCAATTCCCCATCGGGCTGGTTGAGGAAGATCATCACCCCCAGAATGGTGATGAAGACGCGGAAGGCCGATTGCAGGCCGTTCCAGCTCTGGGACATCCACATGCCGAACCATTCCCCGCCAATGGTCATGAAACCCACCTGCCAGACCAGGAACCCCAGGAGCAGCCCGGCCATGGCCCAGCCCTTGGCGCGGTTGAAGCGGGCGGCGGGGGCGCGCAGGCGGGTGAGCAGGGCATAGGCGCCGGCCCAGCACAACAGCGCCGTCAGCGCTTCGCCGGCGATGATGAGCCCGTAAAACAGGTGATGCAGCGCCGGCGCGGCAATGGCGCGCGACACGGTGGTGGCCTCGGCAAACACCGTGTCCATGGTCAGCACATGCTGGACGAAGGCGAAATTGGTGCCGTAATCGGTGATGTTGCCCAAGGCGACCAGGCTCGCATAAAGCGCCACCGCCGCCACCATAACCGCCTTGCCGAGCCGAACGATCACCATGAGAGCCCCCCTGCCCGCCAAGCCTAGACCATTTCACTGTTTCCCTGAAACAGCGAAATGGATCTAAGTCTTTGTTTTGACGCGTTTCCGAACCGCAAAACCGTTTCCGCTTTTGCTGGAAACGCTCTGGCGCATTCCGGCGCGGCGGGGGAGGCGGCAAGGCCCCTCGCCGGCACGATGCGGCCTCGAAAGCGGGGAGGGACCGGGCCGGGCTTGAGCCGGCCGGGGATCACAGTCCCAGTTGATTGAGCAGCCCTCCCAGCGGGTCGGTTCCGCCCTCATCCGTCTGGGGCGCGATGAGATCGATCAATTGCTCGGTCCGGGTCGGCGGCGCCGGTTGCGGCGCGGGCTGGGGCGCCGGCTGCGGTGTCGGTGCAGCCGCCGGTCCACGCGGGTCGGGCCTGGGAAGCGACACCGCCTGCGGCGGCATCTGTACCGGGTCGGCCGGCGCCGTCTCCGCGCCCGATGGCGGCTGCCCCAGCATGCCCCCGATCAAGCCGTTCAGCAAGGACTCCCCCGAGAGCGGCCCGTCGGCGCCCGGCTCGGCCTGGGCGCCGCCAAACTGCCCGATAAGGTCGGTCACGGCGCCCCCTGCCAGGGCACCCGGATCGCTGCCGAGCACGCCATCCAGCCCGCCCAGCGCGCCGGCCGCCCCTTCGGCCAATCCGCCGACGCTCCCGCCCAGCTGTGAGAGGGCCGCCAGAGCCCGGTTCGGATCGGCCAGAAGCGCCGACAGGTCGGGATAGATAGCGGGGCCGGACAGCGGCCCCTTCACCAGGATCGGCATGCCCAGCCCCGACACGTCGAAATCGCTGCCCTGCCCGTCCAGCGAGGCGACGACGCGCGGATCGAGGCGCATGTCGATGGTCTGGGCCGCGATGTCGAAACGGCCCGCGCCGCTCATGCGCACGAAGGGCCCGAGCAGGCGGATATCGCTTAGCGTGCCCACCCCCTCCTGGATGTCCGCCGCCACCGAGAGCTCGGTGAATTCGGTCCTGGCCTCGCCATCGGCATTGTAGCCGCCAACCAGCAGCGACTGCACATTGCGCACCAGCCCGGCCACGTCGATGCCGCGAATGGCGCCATCGTTGAACACCAGCGCCACCGGCCCGCGCAGCGAGCGCGCGAAAGCCTGGCTGTCGGCCCCGGCGCCGGAGATGTCCATATTGGCCTTGAGCGTGCCCTCGATCGTGCGGAACCCCGCCGCATCCGTCAGCAAGGGCAGGGCCTGCACGCCCTCCATGCCCGCGGCGAGGGCGATGGCGGGCACCGCGCCGCTGCCATCGGCCGTCACGCTGGCGCTCAGCGTACCGTCATAGAACCCGGCCTGCGGCAGGCTCAGCCGGGCCACCCCATCGGCAACCGACAGCGTCGCCGTGGCCGGCCCGGCCTTGACCGCGCCATAGCCGAGCCGGTTGGCCTCGAGCCGGATATCCGCATCGAACAGGCGCAGCACGGAAAGATCGATCCTGGCCGGCCCGGCGCTGCCCGACCCCGTCCCGCTCCCGCCGGTCAGCGCGCCGAAATCCAGCGCGTCCACCGCCACCGCGGCCGTCACCTTCGGCTTTCCCGAAAGGGTCACCGCCAGCGATCCGCGCAGCTTGACGTCGTCGAGGCCGATGCTGGCCTCGGTGACCGCCACCCGGCCGCTATCGGCGGCGATGCCCCCCGAAAAGCTGAACCGCCCCAGCGGCGTGCCCAGGCTCTGGCCGAGCCAGCCGGCCGCCCGGGTCAGCGAGGGCGCGGCGATATCGGCCGTGCCCGAGAGAACGCCCTTGGGGCCGAGCGTGCCGGCGAAGCTGGCATTGACCGGCGCGGCCTTGAACTCCAGCGCCACCTGGCCGGCTTGCCCCCAGAGCAGGTCGGCCAGCGCCAGGGAGGTGGAAAAGCTCAGGGGCTCGCCATTCCAGCGCGCGGTGCCCGAGAGCGCCAGCGGCTGGCGGATATCCTCGATCCGCACGCCCGCCTCCAGCGCCTCGACCACGCCCGCTCCCGCGCCCGCGACCGAGGCAAGCTGCGGCACGGCAACCCGGCCCCCGGCAAGGGAGAGCGTTCCGCGCAGGTTGAGCGAATTTCGGATGGCCTCCCCATCCATGCCCTTGAAGGCATATTGCAATTCGGAGGACAGCCTGCCGCTCACGGGCGCCTGCTGTCCGGCCAGGGCAAGGAGTTCCGCGATGTCGATGGCCGTCAGATTGAGCGAGCCGCTAGAGACGGCCGGCACGACAGTGGCATCCACCGCAAGGCTCGCCAGCGCCCGGCCCCCGGCAATATCGGTCGAATCGAAAGTGGAGACCAGCCGCCCGTCCTTGAGTTGAGCCGCGATGACGGCGTCCCGGGCCATCGCGTCACCCACTTGCAGGGCCTGGGCATACACTTCCACATCGGCATCGAACCCCCGGAGCGCGGAAAGATCGAGCCCATCGGCGGACGCGCCGGCGGGAGACGCGGCGCCCGCACTCCCATCGGGGGCCTGGGGCTGGAAATCGGAATAGGCCAGAGTGCCCGCCTTTACCCGCGCCACCACAAGGGGCCGCGTCCCGGGAACATAGCTGGCGTCCAGCTGCATCTTCTGGCCGACACTGGCTATTTCCCCGCCGGTGATGCGGTAGCTGCCATCCTCGGCAAGCTGGATGCTGCCCGATGCCGCAATGTCGGCCAGCGCCGGATGCGGCGGTTCGCTGGCCTTGGCGGCAAGGGAGAAGCGGGCGGGCTGGCGGGCAAGCAGATCCCGCAACGATCCGATATCGGCGGCGATCTCGAGCCGGTTTCCATTCGAAATGGCCGAAGCGACGAGGGAGGCCGGCTGGGCGATGCCCGGAACGGACAGACGCAGGTCTATGTCGCTGGCGACCGGTTCAATCGCCGTGGCGCCGGCCCTGGCCACCTCGCCATCGGTGACCACGACATGGTCGATGGACAGTCTTTCCAGATAACCGGCGAGAAGCTTGAAAATATCGCCCTCGTCCGGTGCGGCGGGCTGCTGCGGCGCCGGATCGGCAGCGTCGGCGAGAACGATGCGCGGGCTTTTCAGCTCGATGCCGGTGATGCGCACCTGGCTGGACAGCAGCGATAGCGGCGCCACCGAGGCGACGGAGCGCGCGGCGGTCACCGAAACCGCGCCATCGGCGGTCCTGTAGGCGAAGTCCTCGACCACGATGCCGAAATCGGGGAACACGGAGAAATGGATCGGCCCGTTAAGCTCGATCTGTGCCGCCGAGGCCTCGGACAATTGATGGGCAATCGCCGTCCTCAAGGTGCCGGAATTGACGGCAAAGGGCAGCAGCAGCACCAGTCCAACGAGCGCAAGCCCCACAATCGCCACGGCCAAAGCGGCTTTTTTCATGCCGGAGCCTCCTGGAGTTCAGGCCAACGACGAGCCCCATCGATCCCCCAGCCGACAGCTCACCGAATCACAATGTGCCTCCAGCACTATCGGAAATACCGATGGAACTCGTTAACCATGCCGATGCGCCGCACCTCATGCGCCTTGCGGCGATGCGTGAACAAGAAGCGGCGCCCACCGGCGTGTATCGTCCAAGGCCCTGCCTGCCGCACAAAGCGGGGAAGAACGCGGCAACGTCGAAAGCCCTCTGAATTTCAAAGGGCACCAGAATTTTAAGGGAAGGAATTTGGTGGAGCCAAGCGGGATCGAACCGCTGACCTCTTGCATGCCATGCAAGCGCTCTCCCAGCTGAGCTATGGCCCCATCCTTAGGGTTCGGCCGGGGCGGAGCCCGTCCGAAGCGAGGCGGAACCTATTGGATGATCCGCTCTCATGCAAGTGGCAAAATGACACTTTTTTCGTCCACCGGGTTTTGGGCAAACCCGGTGGATAAATCCTTGGGGAATCAGCGGTCTTCGTCGCCGTCGACGTCGAAGCCCAGGCCGTCGTCCTCGTCTTCGTCTTCCTCGAGGAACACGTCCTCCTCGTCGTCGCCCAGCTCCTCGTCGACTTCGACATCCTCCACGTCGGGAATGTCCTCGCCGCCCGATTCCTCGGCATCGGCATCCTCGAGCGAGACCAGGTCGGGCGCCGCCGCGTCCTCGACGTCGTCTTCGATCTCCTCCTCCTCGTCATCGCTCTTGCGGGCGGTGGCGGGCGAGGGCCGGCCGGTGAGCAACTGCTCGAAATAGGAGCGCGGATAGCTCTTGCCCGTATAGGGCGAGACGATCGGGTCCTGGTTGAGATCGTAGAACTTCTTGCCCGTATCGGGATCGGTACGCTTGGTGCCGCGTTCGGAACTGGCCATCGATGTTCCTCGTGATAAAGTTGCGGGGGCGGAAACGCCTGCGCCTGCCCCGGTTCGGTCAGTCCGGTTATGGGCAAACCCTGCCCCTGTCAAACCGAAAATGTGGGGAACCGCGCGGCCGCGCCGGCGGGGAGTGGTCTTGGCGCGCCGCGCCATGCTAAAGCCGATGCGCAAAATACCAGAGCGTCCATGACCCAGACCGCCCCCATACGAGCCCAACCGCTGGCCAGCCGCGGCGCCACCGCGCTGAGCGGACGCCTCGCCGCGCCGGGCGACCGCCTCCTGGCGCAGATGGGGCTGATGCTGGCGAGCCTGGCCGTGGGCCGCAGCACGCTTTCCGGCCTCACCCCCACGCCCGACCTGCTCGCCACCGCCCAGGCCCTGGGCCAGCTCGGGGTGACGGTGACGATGGAGGCGCAGGCCTGGCATGTCGACGGGCTGGGGCCGCTGGGCCTGCTCGAGCCGCAGACGGCGCTGGTGCCCGCCAGCCCCGAGGCCGCCGCCCTGCTGCTCGGGCTGCTCGCCCCCTATCCCTTCGCCACGCGCCTCGCCGGACCGGCGGCCAAGGCCGCCCCCGCCCTGTGCGCGGCACTGGCGCCCATCGGCCAGGTGAGCGCGGAAAAGGACGGGCTGAGCCTGCGCGGCTCTCCCCTGCCCTTGCCGTTGCGGGAAACGCTGGCCGGCGCGGACGCCATCACCAAGACGGCGCTGCTGCTGGCCGCGGCCCAGACGCGGGGCCTTTCCACCCTTATCGAGCCCACCCCCAGCCACGACCATGCCGAAAAGCTGCTTTCGGCCTTCGGCGCGCGGCTGACGGCGCGCGAGGACGAGGCCGGCGGCAGCACGCTGGACCTGGCCGGGCTCGCCGAGCTGCGTCCGCAGCACATCGCCATTGCCGGCGATCCGGCGCTGGCCGCCTATCCGGCGGTGGCGGGGCTGATCGTGCCGGGCTCGGACATCACCATCGAGAACGTGCTCATCAATCCCCTGCGCACCGGGCTCATCGACACGCTGCTGGAAATGGGCGGCGACATCCTCTTCGTCAATCAGCGCCAGCTCGGCAGCGAGCACGTCGCCGACCTGCGCGTGCGCTCCTCGCGCATGAAGGGCATCGCCCTTTCGGCCGAGCACGCGGCGAGCCCCATGGCGGACATGGCGCTGCTTGCCGTCGCCGCCGCTTTTGCCGAGGGCGAGAGCCGGTTCGCCGGCGTCGGCGACGCCGCGCTGGTCGAGGCGCTTTCGGCCCAGAAAATCGCCGCCAGCCTCGATGGCGATACGCTGGTCGTCGCCGGCACCGGCAAGGTGGAGGGCGGCGGCAAGCCGGTTTCCGGCGCCGATCCGCGCCTTTGCATGAGCCTGCTGGTGCTGGGCCTTGCCAGCCGCAAGAAGGTGGCGCTGGACGATGCCGGGGGGATCGAGGCGCTGTTTCCCGGCTTTGCCGATACGCTGCGGGCCGCCGGGGCCCGCATCGAAGCGCCGAAGGGACGCCAGCCATGATTATCGCCGTCGACGGGCCCGCCGCCTCGGGCAAGGGCACGCTGGCCGCCGGGCTCGCCCGGCATTACGGCCTGCCCTATCTCGATACCGGCCTGCTCTATCGCGCCGTGGGGCTGGCGGTGAGCGGGCGGCCGGACGGCCCCGACTACGAGGCGGCGGCCATCGCCGCGGCCAGGGCGCTCGACGCCGGGCATCTGAGCGACATCGCGGCCCTGACCAGCGCCGAAGCCGGGGTGGAGGCCAGCAAGGTGGCCACCATCGGGCCGGTGCGCGAGGCGCTGTTCGACTATCAGCGCGCCTTCGCCACCCAGAAGGGCGGCGCCGTGCTCGACGGGCGCGACATCGGCACCCGCATCGCGCCCGATGCCGATGTGAAGCTCTTCATCCAGGCCGACAGCAAGGCGCGCATGGAGCGCCGCGCCCGGCAGCTGGAAAAACGCGGCGTCGCGGTTGACCGCTACGCCCTCTATCACCAGATAGAAGAGCGGGATGCGCGCGACATGCTCAATCCCCATGGCGGCTTCTACAAAGCGGACGACGCGCACTTGCTCGACACGACGCTTCTCGATATAGAGGCCGCACTCCGCGCTGCCATCGCGATCGTCGATGGGACCATGGCGTCCAGGGCAGGGTCTTAGGACTCAAATCCATCCCTGGATGTTCAGGCCCCGGCCATCACCAGGCGCTGGCCCGGATCTTACCGTCATCAAATTTTTGACCGGGCGCTCGCGCGCCGGCATTTCCCATTGGGGAAATGGCGGGCTTCCGGTCCCAATCCCAAACCCCCGGCGCATCTGGAGAAGTTATTTGGCACAGCAGACTGTGACGAAAGAAGATTTCGAAGCCCTCCTCATGGACAGCTTCGTCGACAACGAGCCCTTGGAAGGCACCGTCGTCAAGGGCAAGGTCGTCGCCATCGAAAAGGATCTGGCGATCATCGATGTCGGCCTCAAGACCGAGGGCCGCATCGCCCTCAAGGAATTCGGCCAGGCCGGCCGTGACGGCACCATCACCGTGGGCTCGGAAGTCGAGGTCTATGTCGACCGCGTCGAGAACGCCATGGGCGAGGCCGTCCTGTCGCGCGAAAAGGCCCGCCGCGAAGAGAGCTGGGTCAAGCTCGAAGAGATGTACAACAACAATGAGCGCGTTGAAGGCACCATCTTCAACCAGGTCAAGGGCGGCTTCACCGTCGACCTCGAAGGCGCCATCGCCTTCCTGCCGCGCAGCCAGGTGGACATCCGCCCGATCCGCGATATCGCCCCGCTCATGAACGTGCCGCAGCCCTTCCAGATCCTCAAGATGGACAAGCGCCGCGGCAATATCGTCGTCTCGCGCCGCGCCATCCTGGAAGAATCGCGCGCCGAACAGCGCTCGGAAATCGTCCAGCAGCTCGAGGAAGGCCAGGTCGTGGACGGCGTGGTCAAGAACATCACCGATTACGGTGCGTTCGTCGACCTGGGCGGCATCGACGGCCTGCTGCATGTCACCGACATCGCCTGGCGCCGGGTCAACCACCCCTCCGAAGTGCTCACCATCGGGGAGACCATCAAGGTCCAGATCGTGCGCATCAACCACGAGAGCCACCGCATCTCGCTCGGCATGAAGCAGCTCCAGGCCGACCCGTGGGAAGGCATCGAGGCCAAGTACCCGATCGAGGCCAAGTTCACTGGCCGCGTCACCAACATCACCGATTACGGTGCGTTCGTGGAGCTGGAGCCGGGCATCGAAGGCCTGATCCACGTCTCGGAAATGAGCTGGACCAAGAAGAACGTCCACCCCGGCAAGATCGTCTCCACCTCCCAGGAAGTGGAAGTGGTGGTGCTCGAGGTCGATCCGGACAAGCGCCGTATCTCGCTGGGCCTCAAGCAGACCCTGGCCAATCCGTGGGAAAGCTTCGCCGAGAAGTTCCCCGTCGGCTCGGTCATCGAGGGCGAAGTCAAGAACAAGACCGAATTCGGCCTGTTCATCGGGCTCGACGGCGATGTGGACGGCATGGTCCATCTCTCCGATCTCGACTGGCAGAAGTCGGGCGAAATCGCGCTGGAAGACTATAACCGCGGCGATATCGTCTCGGCCAAGGTTCTCGACGTCGATGTCGAGAAGGAGCGCATCAGCCTCGGCATCAAGCAGCTCGCCACCGGCGAAGTTGCCGACCAGGCCGGCTCCGAGGGCGGCATCCGCAAGGGTTCGGTCGTCACCGGCACCGTCACCGAAGTCAACGATGGCGGCATCGAAGTGCGCATCGCCGACAGCGAGATGACCGCTTTCATCCGCCGCGCCGACCTCAGCCGCGACCGCAACGACCAGCGCCCCGAGCGCTTCTCCAAGGGCGAGAAGGTCGATGCGCGCGTCACCCAGTACGACCGCAAGACCCAGCGCATCCAGCTCTCGATCAAGGCGCTGGAAATCGCCGAGGAAAAGGAAGCCGTCGCCAATTACGGCTCGTCCGACTCGGGCGCTTCGCTCGGCGACATCCTGGGCGCCGCCCTCAAGGGCCGCGACAGCAACTAAACCCTCCGGGTTTGCAAAAAATGAGACCCGCGCCGAAAGGCGCGGGTCTTTTTGTTTGAAAAAAACCCCCTCCCCAATAAGGCGATCTTTCTTCACCTCTCCCTTGGGGGGAGGGGACGAAGAGCCGATGGCGCCAAGCGAAGGTGAAACGCTCTACCCCTCCCCGCCCCCATCAGGCGTGATGAGGTCGATGGGGCTGACATTCAGCGCCTGGGCGATCTCATAGAGCGTCACCACCGTGGGGTTTCTCCGGCCCCGCTCCAAATCGCTCAGATATTGCTGGCTGAACCCGGACCGCTCTTCGAGCTGTTCCTGGGTAAACCCCTTTTCACGCCTTATGCGGGCGAGATTCCGGCCGACCAGCTTGCGCATATCCATATGCAAACCGATGGCAGCTTGTGACACCGACGTTTATCAACTATAGTATGTAAAGCCAATTTAGCACGGGGGCATGTCTTGCGACTTATCGTCATCGCATTGGTGCTGATCGGCACCGCGCCTGCCTCGGCCCAAGGCCCGACCCCGGCCAATAGCCTCGCCCCCGTCCCGCAGCCCCGCTGCTGGCTGGGCGATATGGGTTATTCGCCGGGGGCCACCATGCGAGCCGGTAATGCGGTCATGGTCTGCGGAGCCGACTACACCTGGCACCCGAGCGCCGATTGGGCGGCAGGCTGTATCCATGAAGGGCGCTTCCACAGCGTGGGGGACATGGGGCAGGACCTTTCCCGGCAACAGACGGCGCGCCGATGCCGGGCCGACGGCACCTGGGACATCATGACGGCGGACAATCCCGGCTGATCCCGCCACGCCCGGCGCGGGGGGCAGGCGAAAGCCCGCCGGACAGCGGGAAATCCACCTCCCGATTGACTTCCAGCTCCGACCCGATCAGGAACGGGCATCTTTCTTTGCTCGGCTCCCCCATGCTGCTCTGGCGTCCCCTGCTCCCTTCCGACCTGCCGGCCCTGTCCGCCATCGCGGCGGCGGTGCATCCGGGCTTTCCCGAGGAGGATGCGGTGTTTGCCGAGCGGCAGCTTCTTTATCCGGGGGGCGCGATGCTGCTGGAAAAGGACGGCGCGCCCGCCGGCTATGTGCTGAGCCATCCCTGGCGCTTCGGGCAATTGCCGGCGCTCAATGCGCTCCTGGGAAAAATCCCCCCCGATGCCGACACCTATTACCTGCACGATTTGGCGCTGCTGCCGGCGGCGCGGGGCGGCGGCGCGGCCGGCACAGCGGTGACCCTGCTGCGCGACAAAGCCCGCAGGGCCGGCTTTGCCCATATGAGCCTCGTCGCCGTCAACGGCTCCCAGCCCTTCTGGACGCGGCATGGCTTTGCCGTGGAGGACCGGCCCGAACTGGCCGGCAAGCTGGCCAGCTATGAGGCGGCGGCGCGGCTGATGGTGCATCGCTTCGGCCTTGTCAAAGCCGGCGGGGCGGCATAGGCCAGAGCCAGACCAAGGACCGCCCGATGCACGAGCCCGCCGCAGACCGCCTCGCCGCCGACACCTATCGCCGCTCGCGCGGGGCCTGGCGGCTCTTCGCCCTCTTCGCCGTCGCCCTCGCCATCCTGGTGGGAGTGGGGCGCTTCGCCTGGCCCGAAAGCGCCGGCGCGCCCTATATCGCCCGGCTGGTGATCGAGGGCACCATCGCCACCGACCGCGAGCGGCTGGCGGCGATCGAGGCGCTGGCCAGGGACGAGTCGGTGCAGGCGGTGATCGTGGCCATCAATTCGCCCGGCGGCACCACCGCCGGCGGGGAAGAGCTCTATGAGGCGCTGACCCGGCTGCGCGCCGCCCGCCCCACCGTGGCGGTGATCGGCGAATTGGGCGCCTCGGCCGCCTATATGACCGCCATCGCCACCGACCGGGTGCTGGCGCGGCGGCTTTCCATCGTCGGCTCCATCGGCGTGCTCTACCAGCACGTCAATGCCGGAAAGCTGCTCGACACCATCGGGGTGGGGCTGGACAAGGTGGCCTCGGGCCCGCTCAAGGCCGAGCCCGACATCAACGAGCCGCTGGAAGGGCCGGCGCGCGACTCGATCGCGGCGCTGGTCGATGACAGCTTCCAATGGTTCGTGGACATCGTGGCGGAGCGCCGCGATCTCGAGCGCGCCAGCGCGCTGCGCCTGGCCGATGGCCGTATCGTCACCGGGCGCGTCGGGGTGGAGACGGGGCTGATCGACGCCATCGGGGGCGAAAGGGAAGCCCTGGACTGGCTGGCCCAGGCCCGCGAAATCGACCCCGAGCTGCCCATCCGCACCGTCTGGCCGCTGCCCGCGGGGGGAATCGATTTCATCGGGACTTTTCTGGGCGAGCAGGCGCGCGCGGCGCTGGGCATGCCGCAAAGGACCATTCCGCTTGACGGGCTGGTTTCGCTTTGGCAGGTTGACGCCCGCTTCTAAGCATAAGGAGTGGACGCCGATATGCGGAGATGGGGATGATTAAGTCGGAACTCGTCGAAAAGCTGGCGGCTGAAAATCCGCATCTGTTTCAGCGCGATGTGGAAAATATCGTCAACGCCATTCTCGACGAGATCGGGGATGCCATGGCGCGCGGCGACCGGGTGGAGCTGCGTGGCTTCGGCGCCTTTTCGGTCAAGAACCGCCCCGCCCGCGTCGGGCGCAATCCGCGCACCGGCGAGCAGGTGGACGTGGGCGAGAAATACGTGCCCCAGTTCAAGGCCGGCAAGGAAATCCGCGAGCGGCTCAATCGCGGCTAGTTCAGACCTCGAGGCCGGCGCCATGCGCCGGCGCGGATAATCGGGAGCCCGGCTCCCCGGACAGAAGGTTTCATGGCCAATAGGATTGTCGGTTGGGTGATCCTCGTCCCGCTCTGCGTGGGCCTGATTGTCTTTGCGCTCGCCAACCGCCATGAGGTGGCGGTCAATTTCAATCCCTTCATTCCCGTCGAGGGCGCCTTGGCCCCCGGCTATGGCGTGCCGCTCTTCGTGGTGCTCTATGCGGTGCTGCTGATCGGCGTCATCCTGGGCGGAACCGCCACCTGGCTGGCCCAGGGCTCGCATCGCCGCCGCGAGCGGCACTGGCGCCGCGAGGCCCAGATGCTCAATGGCGAGCTGGAAAAGCTGCGCCGCCAACAGGGCCAGGCCGCCTCCGGCACCCTGGCCGAAACCGACGACCTCCTGGAACTGCGCTGAGCAAAGAAGATGGCCGATCCTCTCGTCATCAAGATCTGCGGCATCAAGACCCCCGATATCCTCGACACGGCCATCGACGCCGGCGCCGACATGGTGGGCTTCGTGCATTTTTCGCGCTCGCCGCGCCACGCCTCGGTCGAGGAGATCGGCGACCTGATCTCGCAGGCGCGCGGACGGGTGCAAACCTGCGTGCTGCTGGTCAATCCCGACAATAGCTGCGTGGCCGAGATCGCCGCGCTGGGGCCCGACTGGATCCAGCTCCACGGCCCCGAAACCCCCAACCGCATCGAGGCCATCCGCGCCGAGGCGGGGGTGGAGATCATCAAGGCGCTGCCCATCGGCACGGCGGCGGACGTCGCCAATGTCGCCCCCTTCGCCGCGGTGGCCGACCGCATCCTGCTCGACGCCAAGCCCCCCAAGGGGGCCGACCGGCCCGGCGGATTGGGCGATACCTTCGACTGGCGGCTCCTCGAAGCTCTTGACCCGTCCATCCCCTTCATGCTTTCGGGAGGCCTGACGCCGCAAACCGTCGCCGACGCCGTCAGGACCGTGCGCCCCTTCGGGGTGGATGTGTCCTCGGGCGTGGAGCGCGCGCCCGGCGTCAAGGACAAGCGGCTGATCGAGGCGTTCATCGCCAACGCACGCTCAGCCATCTAGAGTTACGCGCGGGGTTCCCCTCGGCGCTTCGAGGGGGAAAACCCAATGAACGGCTCCAATTCCCTGCGCCACGGCCCGGACGAGCATGGCCGCTTCGGGCTTTACGGCGGACGGTTCGTGGCCGAAACGCTGATGCCGCTGATCCTCGACCTCGAGCGCCATTATCGCGCCGCCCGCGCCGACCCGGCCTATGGCGCCGAGCTGGAAAGCCTGGCCACCCATTATACCGGCCGCCCCAGCCCGCTCTATTTCGCCGAGCGCCTCACCCGCCATCTGGGCGGGGCCAAGGTGTGGTTCAAGCGCGAGGAGCTCAACCACACCGGCAGCCACAAGATCAACAATTGCCTCGGGCAGATCCTCCTGGCCAGGCGCATGGGCAAGACGCGCATCATCGCCGAGACCGGCGCCGGCCAGCATGGCGTCGCCACCGCCACGGTCTGCGCCAAGTTCGAGCTGCCCTGCACCATCTTCATGGGCGCCACCGACGTCGAGCGGCAAAAGCCCAACGTGCTGCGCATGAAGATGCTGGGCGCCGAGGTGCGGCCGGTGACCGCCGGCGCCGGCACCCTCAAGGACGCCATGAACGAGGCGCTGCGCGACTGGGTGACCAATGTCGAGAGCACCTATTACCTCATCGGCACCGCCGCCGGCCCCCATCCCTATCCCGAGATGGTGCGCGACTTCCAATCGGTGATCGGCACTGAACTCAAGGAACAGTTCCGCGCCGCCGAGGGCAGGCTGCCCGACGCCGTGGTCGCCTGCGTCGGCGGCGGCTCGAACGCCATCGGCACCTTCCACGCCTTCCTGGACGACCCCGAGGTCGCCATCTACGGCGCCGAGGCGGGCGGGCACGGCATCGATGTAGAGAACGGCCACGCCGCCTCCATGACCGGCGGCCGCCCCGGCGTGCTGCACGGCAACCGCACCTATCTGCTCCAGGACGATGACGGGCAGATCCTGGAGGGCCATTCCATCTCGGCCGGGCTCGATTATCCCGGCGTCGGGCCGGAGCACGCCTTCCTGCACGACACCAGGCGCGTCACCTATGTGCCCATCACCGACCAGGAAGCGCTCGACGCCTTTCAGCTCTGCACCAGGATGGAAGGCATCATCCCGGCGCTGGAAAGCGCCCATGGGCTGGCCCAGATCGTCAAGCTGGCCCCGCAAATGGGCAAGGACCAGTCGGTGGTGCTGTGCCTGTCCGGGCGCGGCGACAAGGACGTGGAAAGCGTCGGCAATTATCTGGGGCTTCTGTAGATCATGACCACCCGCATCGACACGCGCTTCGCCGCGCTGAAATCGGCCAACCGCCCCGCCCTCGTCACCTTCATCATGGCCGGCGATCCGGACCTGGCGGTGGGACAGGCCGTGCTCGACGCCCTGCCCACGGCCGGCGCCGACATCATCGAATTGGGCATGCCCTTTTCCGACCCCATGGCCGATGGCGTCGCCATCCAGCTCGGCGGGCAGCGGGCCCTGGCCAATGGCCAGACCCTGCGCGGCGTGCTGGCCATGGTCGAGGAATTCCGCCGCAAGGACGCCGACACCCCCATCGTGCTCATGGGCTATTACAACCCCATCTATATCTTCGGGGTGGAGGCCTTCCTCGCCGCCGCGCGGGAAGCGGGCGTCGACGGGCTGATCGTGGTCGACCTGCCGCCCGAGGAGGACGAGGAATTGTGCCTGCCCGCGCTCGCCGCCGGGCTCAATTTCATCCGCCTCACCACCCCCACCACCGACGAGCAGCGCCTGCCGGCGGTGCTCAGGAACACCTCGGGCTTCGTCTATTACGTCTCCATGACCGGGGTCACCGGCGCCGCCATCAAGTCGCGCGCCGCCGTGGGCGAGGCGGTGGGCCGCATCAAGGCCCATACCGACCTGCCGGTCGCCGTCGGCTTCGGCATCAAGAGCGCCGAGGACGCCGCCGAGATCGGCCGCCATGCCGACGCCATCGTCGTCGGCTCGGTGCTGGTGGATGCGGTGGGCCAGGCCCTCAAGGCCGGCAAGGCCGGGCCGGAGATCGTCGCTTCGGTGCGCGCCATCGTCGCCGATCTTGCCCAGGGGGTGAAGCGCGCGCGGGGTGACGGCCCGCGTGAGCCTTTGCCCTCGGCCCCCGGCCCTGATAAGAAAAGCCATAATTGACACTTAGGTGACCCGTCCGTCCCCGCAAAAGGCCCATTCCATGAACTGGATCGACAATTTCGTCCGCCCCAAAATCCGCTCCATCCTCGGGCAGAAGCGCGATATCGGGGAAAATCTGTGGGTCAAGGACCCGGAATCGGGCGAGATGGTGTTCTATCGCGATCTCGAGGCCAATCAGTGGGTGGTGCCCAATTCGGGCTATCACATGAAGATCAAGCCGGTGGACCGGCTCAAGACCTTCCTCGACGACGGCGCCTATACGCTGGTGCCGGTGCCGGGCGTGGCCACCGACCCGCTCAAGTTCCGCGCCCAGAAGCGCTATATCGACCAGCTCAAGGAAAACCGCGCCAAGACCGGCTATGACGACAGCGTCATCGTCGCCACCGGCAAGCTCTATGAGCGCGCGGTGACCGTGGCCGTGCAGGATTTCGACTTCCTGGCCGGCTCGCTGGGCATGGCGGCGGGCCAGGGCATCATCACCGGGCTCGAAACCGCCGCCGAGCGCAAGACCCCCTTCATCCTCTTCGTCGCCTCGGGCGGCGCGCGCATGCAGGAAGGCGTCCTGGGCCTGATGCAGATGCCGCGCACCACCGTGGCCGTGCTGCGCCTGCGCGAGGCGGGCCTGCCCTTCTTCGTGGTGCTGACCAACCCCACCACCGGCGGCGTCACCGCCTCCTACGCCATGCTGGGGGACGTCCATATCGCCGAGCCCGGCGCGCTGATCGGCTTCGCCGGCGCCCGCGTCATCGAGCAGACCATCCGCGAGAAGCTGCCCAAGGGCTTCCAGCGCTCCGAATATCTCTATGAGCACGGCATGGTCGACATGGTGGTGCATCGCCACAATCTGCGCGCCACCATCGGCTCGCTGGCCGGCATATTGACCCGCGCCGAGCCCTCGGCGGCCCTGGCCGGCACCCAGGCCATCACCGACCGCTCCAGCCTGCGCGACGCGGCGCTGGCCGCCGAAACCGACGACGGCGACCTGGCCACCCCGCCCCCGGGCGCCCACGCCGAGTAAGCATCGGCCCGAAAAAGGGCGGCGCGGTTTCCGGGCCGATCCGATGCGCCGGGAAAAGGGCGCGCCCGCGGGCTCTTTACCAGCACTTAAGGACGCTGACCTATTTTTCCCCGGAATGGGCGCGCGCGGGAATCGGCGCGCCACTCTGCCGGGGGAAATGCCATGCCCAAACTGTCTTTGCCGATTGCCCGCAAGCTGCCGCTGGCGCTGCTGGGATCCGCCCTGCTGGTCAGCCTGGGCGTGGGGCTGGGCAGCTATGCCATCGGCAGCCAGGCGCTGCGCGCCTCGGCCGAGAACAACCTCATCACCCTGGCCTCCGAGCGCGGCCGCCAGGTCGCCTCCTATATGCGCTCGGTGGAGGAAGACCTCAATTCCACCTCGCGCTCGGGCGAGACGGCCCAGGCCCTGCGCGATTTCGCCGGCGCCTGGCTGCAATTCAAGACCGACCCCACGGCCGAGCTGCGCCAGCTCTATGTCAATGCCAACCCCAACAAGGACGACCTTTCGGCGCTGGAAACGCTGGGCACCACCGGCGCCTATGACGTCACCCATACCCGTTTCCATCCCAGCTTCCGCAACAAGATCCGGGCGCGGGGCTATGGCGATTTCTACCTGTTCGACCTCAAGGGCTTCATGGTCTATTCGGTGCACAAGCGCGCCGATTTCGGCACCAGCCTCGCCACCGGCCCGCTGGCCGCCTCTCCGCTCGGCCAGGCGTTCCAGGAGGCGCTGGCCATCGAGGACGAGACCCACATGGCCTTCGTCGATTTCGCCGCCTATGGCCCCATCGCCGACCAGGCAGCCAGTTTCCTGGCCAAGCCGGTCTTCAACGCCCAGGGGCGCAAGATCGGCGTCGTCGCCTTCCAATTGCCCTCCGAGCGGCTGGACGACGTGGTCGGGGACCGCACCGGGCTGGGCCAGACCGGCGAGGTGATCGTGGTGGGGGGCGATGGCCTGCTGCGCTCCGATTCCATCTTCACCGAGGCCGGCGACGTGCTCGCCACCGGCTTTGCCGGCCCCATGCTGGACGCGGCCCTGGCCGGCGAGACGGCCGAGGGCGAGACCCAGACCTATCGCGCCACCCCCATGCTGGCCGCCGCCGCCCCCATCGCTACCCTGGACGGCCATTGGGCCGCCGTGGCGGTGATGGCCACCGACGAGGTGCTGGCGCCGGTGACCAATATGCGCAACATGATGCTGCTGATCGGCGCCGGCCTTCTGGCGGTGGTGGCGGCGCTGGGGCTGGTGTTCTCGCGCAGCATTACCCTGCCCATCACCCGCCTCACCGCCACCATGGACGCGCTGGCCCAGGGCAATCTCGACGTCGAGGTCAAGGGCGCCAGCCGCAGCGACGAGCTGGGCGCCATGGCCCGGGCGGTGGAGGTGTTCCGCGAGAACGCCGAGCGCATCGCCCATATGACCGAGGCGGAAGCCGCCCAGGTGCTGGCCAACCAGGCCGAGCGCGCCCGCATGATGGAAAGCCTGCAACGCGCCTTCGGCGACGTGGTGGACGCCGCCATCGCCGGGGATTTCTCGCGCCGGGTCAATGCCGAATTCCCCGATGCCGAGCTCAACGCGCTGGCGCGCAGCGTCAATGCGCTGGTGGAAACGGTGGATCGGGGGCTGGAGGAAACCGGCTCCGTGCTCTCGGCCCTGGCCGAAACCGACCTGACGCGCCGCGTGCATGGCGACTATCAGGGGGCTTTCGCCAAGCTCAAGGACGACACCAATTCGGTGGCCGAAAAGCTCGGCGAGATCGTCGGCCAGCTGCGCCAGACCTCGGGCGCGCTGAAGACCGCCACCGGGGAAATCCTCTCCGGCGCCAACGACCTTTCCGAACGCACCACCAAGCAGGCGGCGACCATCGAGGAAACCTCGGCGGCCATGGAACAGCTGGCCCAGACGGTGATGGACAATGCCCAGAAGGCAGAGACCGCCAGCGCCGAGGCCCGCATGGTGTCGCGCAGCGCCGAGGAAAGCGGGGAAGTGATGGCGCAGGCCACAAAGGCCATGGAGCGCATCACCCAATCCTCGGCCAAGATCTCCAACATTATCGGGCTGATCGACGACATCGCCTTCCAGACCAATCTTCTGGCTTTGAACGCCTCGGTGGAAGCCGCAAGGGCCGGGGACGCCGGCAAGGGCTTTGCCGTGGTGGCCGTGGAAGTGCGCCGGCTGGCGCAGAGCGCGGCCAGCGCCTCGGCCGACGTCAAGGCGCTGATCGAGCAATCGGCCTCGGAAGTGAAGGGCGGCAGCAAGCTGGTGGAGGACGCCGCCGGCAAGCTCGGCGCCATGCTCACCGCCATCCGCGACAACACCCAGGCGCTGGAGGCCATTTCGCGCGACAGCCGCGAGCAGGCCTCGGCCATCGAGGAGGTCAACACCGCCGTCCACACCATGGACGAGATGACCCAGCACAATGCCGCCTTGGTGGAAGAGACCAATGCCGCCATCGAGCAGACCGAGGCGCAGGCCAGCGAGCTCGACCGGATCGTGGATATCTTCACCATCGCCGAAAGCCCGGCCCGCGACACCCCGCCCAAGGCCGCCCCGACCCGCCCGGCGGGCGCCCGGGGCCTTCAGGAGAAACTGCGCTCGGCGGCCACCAGCTATCTCAGCCACGGCAACACGGCGGTGGACAAGGACTGGGCGGAGTTTTGAGCCCCCTTTTGCTCGGACCCACCCTCCTGAACCGGAATGACCCGGTGGTTTTAACCAGGGTCCTGGTTTCTCCGGCCCTGTCGTAGCCAACCCATTCTCGCCATTGAGCCCGGCCTCGTTCGGGTTTACCTCATGGGCGTCCGCCGACCCTGCCTTTGAGTCCCCATGTCCCGCACCGATGCCATTCTCCGCCGCCTTTCGGCGCTGCATCCCAAGCTGATCGATCTCAGCCTCGACCGCATCCTGCCGCTGCTGGCGGCGCTGGGCGATCCGCACAGGCACCTGCCGCCGGTGATCCATGTGGCCGGCACCAATGCCAAGGGCTCGACCATCGCCTATCTGCGCGCTTTCCTCGAAGCGGCGGGCAAAAAGGTGCATGTCTATAACTCCCCGCATCTGGTGCATTTCAACGAGCGGATTCGCCTCGCCGGGAAACTTGTGGGCACGCGCCGGCTCAATGCGGCGCTCGAGCAGGTGGAAGCGGCCAATGCCGGCCGGCCGATGACCTTTTTCGAGATCACCACCGCCACCGCCTTCATGCTGTTTGCCGAAACGCCGGCCGATTATCTGCTGCTCGAAACCGGCATGGGCGGCACCTATGACACCACCAATGTGGTCGAGCATCCGCTGGGCACCATCATCACCCCGGTCGATCTCGACCATCAGGGGTTCCTGGGCAACACCATCGCCGAGATCGCCGTCAGCAAGGCCGGCATCTTGAAGCGCGGCACGAGGGCGGTGATGGGGCTGCAGCGCGACGAGGGCCGCGCCGTGCTGGAGCGGGCGGCGCACCGGCTGGGCATCAGGCCGATCTGGCAGGGCGAGGATTTCCACGGCCATGAGGAAGACGGGCGCCTGATCTATTCGGACGAACAGGGCCTTCTCGACCTGCCGCCGCCGGCCCTTCTGGGCGCGCACCAGTTCGACAATGCCGCGCTGGCCATCGCCGCCACCCGCCATTTCGAATTGCCGGTGGACGCCGAGGCACTGGCGCAAGGCCTGCGCCAGGTGGTGTGGCCGGCGCGCATGACGCGGCTGCAAACCGGGCCGCTGCATGACCTTCTGCCGCAAGGGGCCGAGCTCTGGCTCGACGGCATCCACAACGCCCATGGCGCCCGGGCCGTGGCCGAGACGCTGCGGGCGCTGGAGCGCACCCGCAAGGCCCCGCTGGTGCTGGTCATGGGGCTGATGAACACCCGCGCCCCCGCCGCCGTGCTCGCCCCCTTTGCCGGCATGGTGGAAAAGATCTTCACCCTCACCATTCCCGGCGAGGCCAATGCCCACAAGGCCGCCTTCATCGCCGCCGAGGCGCGCAAGGCCGGGTTCGACGCCAGCCCGCGCCGCTCGGTGGAAGCCGCCCTGCGCGACGCCGCCGCCTGGGGCGACGCACGGGTTCTCATTTGCGGCTCGCTTTATCTTGCCGGTGACGTTCTGGCGCGCAACCGCACGCCGCCGGATTGAGGGAGACTCCTCTTGCGCCGGGGGCTCGGCTCCTGCGCCTCCCTCCCCCTTGAGGGGAGGGATTGAGGGTGGGGGTTCGGACAGTTCCGCGATCCCGATGCTGCCGATGAGTCCGCTCGTGCTGCGGAACCCCCACCCCGGCCCTCCCCTCAAGGGGGAGGGGGCGATAGAACCGTGGGCTCTTCGCTAAAGCGTTGAAGCAACTCGACGCGCGCCCATCGGGATGCCAGACTACCTCTCCTGATCCGACCAACCACAAGGAGCCGCCATGACCGTCACCCTTCACTTCCACGGCGCGGCGGGCACGGTCACCGGCTCGTGCTACAGGGTGGTGCATCCGGGCGGACAATTCCTGGTCGATTGCGGGCTGTTCCAGGGCAATAAAAGCGTGCGCGACCTCAACCTCAAGCCCACCCCCTTCGATCCGCGCGACATCGACTTCCTGCTTCTGACCCACGCCCATATCGACCATGCCGGGCTGTTGCCCAAGCTCTATCGCGAGCGCTGGCGCGGGCCGATGTGGATGACCGAGCCCACTTCGGGCCTGCTCGAATATCTGCTGCCCGACAGCGCCGGCATCCAGGAAAGCGAGGCCGAGCGCGAGACCACCAAGCGCGGGCGGCGCGGCGACGAGCCGGCCAAGCCGCTCTACACCATGGAGGACGCCGAGGAGGCGCTCAAGCACCGCCGCACCTGCAATTACGGGGAGTGGATCGAGCCGGGGCCGGGCGTGCGCGCCCGCTACTGGAATGCCGGCCACATCATCGGCTCGGCCTCGATCGAGGTCGAGGTCAAGGACGGGGACAAGACCATCCGCCTGATGTTCTCGGGCGATATCGGGCCGGACGAGAAGGTGTTCTACGCCACCCCCGAGGGCCCTTCGGGCTTCGACTACATCCTGTGCGAATCGACCTATGGCGGGCGCGAGCGCCAGGACTATACGCTCGAGCAGCGCCGCGAGGCGCTCAAGACCGAGATCAACGCCGCCATGGCGCGCGGCGGCAACCTGGTCATCCCCGCCTTCGCCGTGGAGCGCAGCCAGGAATTGCTGCACGATATCGGCCTGCTCATCAAGAATGGCGAGATCGACCCCAAGCTGGTGTTTCTCGATTCGCCCCTGGCCAGCAAGGTCACCGGCGTCTACCGCAAATATGCGCGCATGTTCGAGGATGTGGAGCTGGGCGCCGACGAATTGTTCAACGATCCCCGCTTCCGCATCATCGAGGCGGTGGAGGACAGCAAGGCCATCAACAATATCCGTGGCGGCGCCATCATCATGAGCGCCTCGGGCATGGCCGATGCCGGGCGCATCAAGCACCATCTGCGCAACAACCTCATCCGCGCCAACGCCACCGTGCTCTTCGTGGGCTACCAGGCCCCCGGCACGCTGGGCCATGTGATCCTGTCGGGGGCCAAGGAGGCGCGCATCCACGGCACGCTGGTGCCGATCCGCGCCACCATCCGCTCCATGGGCAATTATTCGGCCCATGCCGACCATTCCGAACTCATGGAGTGGATCCGCCACCGCCTGCCGGCGCATGGCGCCATCTTCCTCACCCATGGCGAGGACGAGGAACGCAACGCCCTGCGCGAGGCGCTGATCGCCTCGGGCGTGGGCGGGGACCAGGTGGTGCTGCCCCGGCTCGACGATTATTTCGAACTCAGCGCCGCCGGCATCGCCGCCAAGCTCCACCCCACCATCCAGCGTATCGACCCGGTGCAGGTGCATTCGGACTGGCACAACGCCTTTTCCGATTTCACCATCCGCCTCAGCCAGCGCCTGCAGGAAAGCCCGCCCGAGGCAAAGCTCGCCATCATGCGGGCGCTGCAAAAGGAGCTGGACGCGCTGGGCGCGACGCCCACTCCGCCGCCCATGCCCACCCCGATCACCCCGGTGGAAAGCCAGGCCTTCGACGAATAGGCCCGCTCAGGCGCGGGGCGCCAGCCGCCCCGCCATGGCGAAGGTGAGCACCAGCAGCGGGATCAGCAGGGCGAAGGCCATGCGGATGCCCAGGCCCTGCGCCACCGCCCCGATCAGCGCCGGCGCGCCCAGATTGACCAGCTGGAAGATCAGCGTGGTGGCCGCCACGTTCTGCGAGGCGGGGCGGTCGCCCAGCCGCGCCGCCGCCGAGAGCATCAGCGGATAGAGCACGCAGATGCCGATGCCCACCAGGAGAAAGCCGGCCAGCGCCGAGGCGGCATTGGGCGCGCCCACCACCAGCGCCAGGCCCAGAAGCGCCAGCGCCGAGAGCAGCCGCGCCACCCGCACCGGGCCGAAACGGGCGATGACGGGATCGGCCCCCAGCCGCCCCAGCGTCATGGCGGCGAGCAGCGCCGGCAGCGCCAGCGATTCCACGAAGGCGGGAATGGTGAAGCTGTCGCGCAGATAGATGATCGACCAGCTGCGCGAGGCCCCTTCGGTCAGCCCCGCCCCCAGCCCGAAGGCGACCAGGCCCAGCGTGGCCAGGCTCGGCAGCGCCAGCCGCCGCCCGGCCGGGCCGGCATGGGGCCGGGGCGGGGTGACCGGCATGGGCAGGACGACGACGAAGAGCAGCCCGATCAGCACCGGCGCCAGCCCCCACAGATGCAGCGCGGGGGAAATGCCCAGCCCGCGCAGCACTGCGCCCAATAGCGAGGTGAGCAGGAACCCCAGGCTCCAGGCGCCGTGGCAGGTGTTCATCACCCGCTGGCCCGACGCCGCCTCCACCCGGTCGGCCTCGACATTCATGGCGATATTGCTCAGCGAAAAACCCATGCCATTGACGGCCAGCAGCAGGAAGAAGGCCACCGGATGCAGCCAGAGCGTGCACAGCGCCGCGGTGACGATGACCACGGGCAGCACCACCAGGATGACCAGCCGCGGGCTGAAGCGCTCGATGATGATGCTGGCGAAAAGGAACATGGAAAGCCCGCCCAGCGGCTGGCCCATCAGCACCAGACCCAGTTGCGCCTCGCTCAGCCCCACCAGCAATTGCAGATCGGGCATGCGGGTGTGGATGGCGCCGGCGGCCAGCGCATGGATGAAGAACAGCGCCACGACGCGCCAATGGGAGGAGAACATGAAGATTCGGGCCGGAAGGGGAGGGAAAGGCGGAAAAATCAGCGCGGGCCGGGATCCATCAGCGCATGGATGCGGTCCGCGCCCAGCCGGGCGAGCTTGAGCAGCAGCGTCTTGCGCCGCGCCGGGGCCAGGGGCGTATCGGGGCTGTCGCGCAATATGGCCCCGTCATGGCCATCGGCCACGATCAGCCCCTCGCTTTCGGGAAAGATGCCGGCATCGAGCTCGGGCGGCTTGGCGAAGAAGAAGCGGTCGGAAAATTCCCTGTATTCGGGCCATTTGCGATCGACCTGGAAATCGATGAGGCTCGACTTGATCTCGATGATCCAGATCTCGCCCCTGGGCCCCACCGCCAGAACGTCGGCCCGCCGCCCATTGGCCAGCGGCACCTCGGCATAGCATGCCATGTCGTGCCGCTCGGCCAGCATGCGCATGACCCCGCGCTGCACGCGCAGCGCCGTGGCCGACTGGCGCAGATCGACGATGGGCTGCAAGTCGGCCATATCAGGCCTGCGCCTCGGCGGGCCGGCGGCGCGGCTCCAGCGCGAAGCTCGACGCCCAGAGCCCGGCCAGCAGCAGCGGCAGGCAGACGAGATAGGAATTGCGGATGCCCAGATGCTCGGCGACGAAGCCGAGCAAAGGCGGGGCGAGGAAGAAGACCACGAAGCTCACCTGCCCGAGCGCGGCGACATTGACCGCGGCCGGCCGGTCGGTGCGCTGGGCGGCGGCCGAAACGGCCAGCGGATAGACCGCCGAACAGCCCACGCCCATGAGCGCAAAGCCCGCCAGGGCCACTTCGGGGAACGGGGCCATGCCCACCATCAGCGCGCCCAGGCTGGCCAGGGTCAACAGCACCATGGCCACGTTGCGCGGCCCGAAGCGCGCCACCACCGGATCGGCGCCCAGCCGCATCGCCGCCATGAAGAAGGCGAAGAGCGTCAGCCCCATGCCGCCCACGAAGGGCTCGCTGGCAAAGACATTGCGCATATAGATGGCCGACCAGTCGATGCCCGCCCCTTCCACGAGAAAGGCGGCAAAGCCGATGAGGCAGAGCGGCAGCAGCCCCCAATTGGGAAAGGCGATGCCGTGGTCCCCTTGGGCCGCCCCGGCATTGGCCTTGAGCGGCGCCGGCACCATCCGCGCCAGCATGGCCCAGGCCACGCCGACCACCAGGAGCGCCAGCAATCCCAGATGCCAGCCGGCGCTGAGCCCGGACTGGCGGATCATGGCGCCGAACAGCGCGGTGATGAAGAAGCCGAGGCTCCAGAAGCCATGGGCGCGGTTCATGTAGCGCTTGCCGCTGGCCGCCTCGAGCCGGTCGATCTGCACGTTGAGGTTGATCTCGAGCGCGCCCGAGAGCAGGCCGACCAGGAACAGCACGCCGAACATCATCGGCGCGCTGGGCAGCAAGGGAATGAAGGCAAACAGGATCGCCGGCCCCATGACGGTGGCGAAGGCGGTGGGGCGGGGCCCGATCCTTTCGATGACGCCGGCCCCGAAGGTGAGCGAGATCAGCGAGCCGATGGACATGCCGATCATGGTGAGGCCAAGCTGCCCCTCGGTGACGCCCAGATGCGTCTGGATGTCGGGCAGGCGCGCCATCAGCGCCCCGGTGGTGAGGGCGAAGAGGAAGAAACAGGCATAGAGCCGGTGCTGGGGCGCGATCACGGCGTCACCACATGGGCGCGCGGGCGCGGGGCCAGCGCGTGCACGGTGGCGAAGCTCAGCGCCACCAGCGGCAGGCCGACGCCGAAGGTCCACTGGATGCCGTAATGCTCGGCCACATAGCCCAGAAGCGGCGGCCCGAGCAGGAAGGCGGTGAAGGAGAACTGCGCCAGCGCCGCCACATTGATGGCGGCGGCCCGGTCGGTCTGCTGGGCGGCGGCCGACATGGCCAGCGGGAAGAGCGCGCTGGAGCCGACCCCGATCATGGCAAAACCCAGATAGGCGGCCCAGGCGGCGGGCGCGGCAAAGACGATGACGACGCCCACCCCCAATATGGCGAGCAGGGCGCGCGCCACCGCGATGGGGCTGAAGCGATCGACGAAGCCGTCGGCGAAGAAGCGGGCAAAGGCCTGCGAGCCGGCCACCACCGCCACGGCGAAACCGGCCCAGAAGGGCTCGGCATCGAAGATGTTGCGCATATAGATGGCCGACCAGTCGATGCCCGCCCCTTCCATCAGCATGGCCGAGAGGCAGACGCCCACCAGCATCATGATGGTGAGGGTGGGCCGGGCGAGACGCGGGGTCTCCTCGGTGCTCGAACCGGCCCGGTGCGGCGCCGGCTCGAAGCGCCCGAGAACGAGCAGCGTGCTCACCAGCACCAGCGGGATCATCATCATCAGATGCCAATGCACCGGCACGCCGGCCTGGGCGATGAAGGCCCCCACCATGCCGGCGCAGAAGAAGCCCAGGCTCCAGAAGGCATGGGCCCGGCTCATGATGCGCCGCCCGATGACGTGCTCGACCCGGTCGGCCTCGATATTGATGATGATCTCGATGGCGCCGATGGTGAGGCCCACCGGAACCAGCAGCAGGAAGAAATGCAGCGGCCCGCCGGCCCAGCTCGCCAGCGCGTAAAGCGCCGAAAGCAGCGGAATGGCCACCAGCAGCACGCGGCGATGCCCCACCTTTTCCACCAGCCGCCCGGCAAAGGTCAGCGAGATCAGCGTGCCCAGGGCCGAGCCGATCAGCGACAGGCCCAGCGCCCCCTCGCCCACATCCATGGCGCGCTGGATGTCGGGCAGGCGGGGGAACAGGCTCCCCATGCAGAACGAATAAATGAAAAACGCCCCGAAGACCTTGATCTGGGGCGGCAGGTCGATTCCGAACTTCATTTCAGGCTGACTCGAATAAGGATTGGCGCGAGGCTATGCCAAAAGCGCCGCCGGGGAAATAGGGGCGGCGAAAACGTTTTACGACAAGCCTGCAACGTTACAACCGGGGCACACCCCAAAAAACATACCCCAAGAAAAAGGGCCGCTCCCCCAAGAAGGAAGCGACCCCGCGGGGGAGGCAGGGGGAAGGGCTCAGCCTTCGGCCAGGCACACCGAGGTGGTGCCGCGATTGCGGAAGCCCAGCGCGGTGGCCGCCGCCTTGCTCAGATCGATGATGCGCCCTTTGTGGAACGGCCCGCGATCATTGATGGTCACCACCACATGCTCGCCGGTGCGCTGGTCGGTCACCGTCACCTTGGTGCCGAAGGGAAGGGAGCGATGCGCCGCCGTCATGGCGTTTTCATCGAACACCTGGCCCGAGGCCGAACGCTTTCCATGAAAGCCCGGACCGTACCAGGAGGCGCCGCCGCATTGGGCAAAGGCTGCAGTGGAAAGGGAGAGGAATGCGACTGCAATCGCGGCGGCTTTTACGGCTTTATGCGTCAACCTTGGAACTCACATCAGTTAAGATGGAGCGCTGACTAAAACCGGCGCGGGGCCGGAATATGCCCGATTTGGCGTTAACGGGCCTGGATGGGCGAGGTGTTGCGCATTTGCCGCAGGAATTTCCGCCCGGTTTCCGGCCCTTTGCGCGCGGAAGGGAAAAATTTTGAGGAAATGAATCCCGATTCGGCGGGCTTGGCGGATTGAGACGGGCCCAATAGCGCCGATTCCGGATTCATCTTCCTCACTGTGGCCGATCGGCCACGGTTCCGGCCAAAGGGGCGGAAAAGCCGGATTTTGCGGGGTTCCCGGGGAAAATCATCCCCCTGGATAGGGGGTGGCGGCGGGAATGTGACGCGATTGTGGCGCCCTGGAAGGAGCGGGGGATCCGCAGCGGGGCCGATGGAAAGAGGAGGCGGAACCTCTCGGGATATGCGATAGAGCGTCCAGCAAGGGGAGCGCAGAATTGGAACTGGATCTCGCATTGACCGCGGCCGGACGCATCGTCTTCGGCCTTTTCTTCGTCATCGCCGCCTATCGCAATTTTTCCGGGCTGGGCCGGCGCGCGCCCGACAAGACCAATTACGGCTTCATCCTGCCCCGGCCGGTGGTGCTGGCCGGCTTTGCCCTGCAGGCGGTGGGCGGAGCGCTGCTGGTGGCCGACATCGCCACTGTCTGGGCCGGGGCGGCGCTGATCCTGTTCCTGGTCGTCGCCACGGCGCTTTTCCACAATCCTCTGATGTTTCCCCGCGCCGAGCGCGGGCTGCACATCTATCTCTTCCTGGTCAACTGCACGCTGGCGGCCGGGCTGCTGATGGTGATCGGCGCCGCCCTCTGACCCTTAGCGGGCGCCCGCGCCGCGCGGGGAGAGCCCGTGCATGAACAGGTGCTCGAGATAACGCGCCGCGTCGTCGAAACGCCCCTCGCCATTGCGGTCCGGGCCGAGCACGGCGCGCACCTGCACGTCGAAATCGGCATAATGCTGGGTCGTCGCCCAGATCGAGAAGATCAGGTGATAGGGATCGGCGCGGGCGAGCTTGCCCTCGTCCATCCAGGTCAGCAGCACCTGGGCCTTCTCATCGACCAGACCGCGCAGGTCGACCTCGATCATCTCGATGATGCGCGGCGCCCCTTGCAGCATCTCATTGGCGAAAAGCCGGCTTTCGCGCGGATAATCGCGCGCCATTTCCAGCTTGCGGCGGATATAGGAGCGGATTTCGGGGATGGGATCGCCCCGCTCGTCCATCTCCCGCAGCGGCGCCAGCCAGGTTTCCAGCAGCGCCGAGATCAGCCGCCGGTGAATCTCCTCCTTGCGGGGAAAGTAGTAGAGCAGGTTCGGCTTGCTCATCCCCGCCACCTCGGCGATCTGGTCGATGGTGGCGCCGCGAAAGCCATGCATGGAGAAAACCTCCAGCGCCGCCTCCAGGATCGTATCCTGCTTCTCGCGCTGGATGCGCGTCAGCGGCCGGGATTTTCCACCGCCGGACGCGGCCGGGCGCGCCCCGGACTTGCGCGGGCGGGAGGGCAAAACGGCAGGCTCGGCACTTTTCACTTTGTTGGGCGGCATTTTCGCCTTGCGAGAAAGTTTGGGAGTGCTAACATTTTTCCAACTGGTCAAAATTTCTTGGGTTCGCGTTCCCGCGTCAAGACCCAAAAAGAAAACCAGCATGCACTAATTCGGGGAGCGAGGGTTCCGTGTCCAATTCCAGCAGCGTGGTGCCGAACGATCTTAATGCGTTCTGGATGCCCTTTACGGCAAACCGCCAGTTCAAGAAAAGCCCGCGCATGTTCGTGGCCGCCAAGGACATGCACTACACCACGTCCGAGGGCCGCCAGGTGATGGACGGCACGGCGGGGCTGTGGTGCGTCAATGCCGGCCATGCCCGCCCGAAAATCGTCGAGGCCATTGCCAGCCAGGCCGCCGAGCTCGATTACGCCCCCGCCTTCCAGATGGGCCATCCCAAGGCGTTCGAGTTGGCCAACCGCATCGTCGACATCGCCCCGGACGGGCTCGACCACGTGCTGTTCACCAATTCCGGCTCGGAATCGGTGGAAACCGCGCTCAAGGTCGCCATCGCCTATCACCGCGCCCGGGGCGACGGCAGCCGCTTCCGCCTGATCGGGCGCGAGCGCGGCTATCACGGCGTCAATTTCGGCGGCATCTCGGTGGGCGGCATCGTCTCCAACCGCAAGATGTTCGGCACGCTACTGACCGGCGTCGACCACCTGCCGCACACCCATAACCTGGCCAAAAACGCCTATTCGCGCGGCTTGCCCGCCCATGGCGCCGAGCTGGCGGACGAGCTGGAGCGCATCGTCACCCTGCACGACGCCTCCACCATCGCGGCGGTGATCGTCGAGCCGGTGGCCGGCTCCACCGGCGTGCTCATTCCGCCTCCCGACTATCTCAGGCGCCTGCGCGAGATCACCAGGAAGCACGGCATCCTCCTGATCTTCGACGAGGTCATCACCGGCTATGGACGCCTGGGCACGCCGTTCGGCGCCGATTATTTCGGCGTCGTGCCCGACATCATGGTCACCGCCAAGGGCCTCACCAATGGCGTCATCCCCATGGGCGCGGTGGTGGTGTCGTCCGAAATCCACGACGCCTTCATGACCGGGCCGGAGCACCTGATCGAGTTCTTCCACGGCTACACCTATTCGGGCAATCCGATCGCCGCCGCCGCCGGGCTGGCGACGCTGGAGACCTACAGGGAAGAAGGGCTGCTGACGCGCGGGGCGGAGCTGGCCAAGACCTGGGAGGATGCGCTGCATTCCCTCAAGGGCGAGCCCCATGTCATCGACATCCGCAATATCGGGCTTGTCGGCGCCATCGAGCTCGAGCCCATCGCCGGCGCCCCGACCAAGCGCGCCTTCTCGGCCTTCCTCAAGGCCTATGAGGCCGGCTATCTCATCCGCACCACCGGCGACATCATCGCGCTCTCGCCCCCGCTCATCATCTCGGAAAGCCAGATCGCCGAACTGATCGACGCCGTACGCACCGCCCTGAGGACCATCGAATGACGACGATCATCGAAAACGCCGTCGCCGGCAAACGCTATGTCTCCGCCTCCACCAGGCGCGTGCCGGTGTTCAACCCGGCCACCGGCGAAGTCGGCGCGCAATTGCCGCTCTCGACCCTGGACGAATTGAACGCGGCGGTCGCCTCGGCCAAGAAGGCGCAGCTGGCCTGGGGCAACACCCCGCCGATGAAACGGGCGCGCGTGCTGTTCAAGTTCAAGGCGCTGCTCGACAAGCATGCCGAGGACCTCGCCCGCGAAATCTCGCGCGAGCACGGCAAGGTGCATGACGACGCGCTGGGAGAAGTGGCGCGCGGCATCGACTGCGTCGATTTCGCCTGCGGCATCCCGCATCTGCTCAAGGGTGAATTCTCGCGCAATGTCGGGCCCAATATCGACACCTATTCGGACCGCCAGCCGCTAGGGGTGGTGGCCGGCATCACCCCGTTCAACTTCCCGGCCATGGTGCCGATGTGGATGTATCCGGCGGCCATCGCCTGCGGCAACGCCTTCATCCTCAAGCCCTCCGAACGCGACCCGTCCGCGCCCATGCTGGCCTGGGACCTGTTCATGGAAGCCGGGCTGCCCGAGGGCGTGCTCAACGTCATCCATGGCGACAAGGAGATGGTGGACGGCATTCTCGACCATCCCGACATCAAGGGCGTGAGCTTCGTCGGCTCCACCCCGATCGCCGAATATGTCTATCAGCGCGGCACCAAGGCCGGTAAGCGCGTGCAGGCCCTGGGCGGGGCCAAGAACCACATGATTATCATGCCCGACGCCGATCTCGACCAGGCCGCCGACGCGCTGATGGGCGCCGGCTACGGCTCGGCGGGCGAGCGCTGCATGGCCATTTCCGTCGCCGTGCCGGTGGGCAAGAAGACCGCCGACGCGCTGATCGAAAAGCTCAAGCCCCGCGTCGAGGCCCTCAAGATCGGCCCCTCCACCGACCGGGACGCCGAAATGGGCCCGGTGGTGACGAAAATGCACCGCGACAAGATCCTGGGCTATATCGATAGCGGCGTCGAGCAGGGCGCCAGGCTGGTGGTCGACGGCCGCGGCTTCAAGCTGCAGGGCTATGAGGACGGCTATTTCGTCGGCGGCACGCTGTTCGACGACGTCACCCCCGACATGACCATCTACAAGGAAGAAATCTTCGGCCCCGTGCTCTCGGTGGTGCGCAGGGACAGCTTCCAGGATGCCGTCGACCTCATCCACGGCCATGAATATGCCAATGGCACGGCGATCTTCACCCGCGACGGCGACGCCGCGCGCGAATTCGCCGACAAGATCGAGGTGGGCATGGTGGGCATCAACGTGCCCATCCCGGTGCCGGTGGCCTATCATTCCTTCGGCGGCTGGAAGCGCAGCCTGTTCGGCGACCATTCCATCTACGGGCCCGAAGGCATCCACTTCTATACGCGGCTCAAGACCGTCACCACCCGCTGGCCCGCCGGCATCAAGGGCGGCGCCGAATTCAGCTTTCCCAGCGTGAAGTGAAGCCCATGGTCAGCGCCCTTCTCCTCCCGCTGACCGGCTTTCCTCCCCCCTGGGGGGAGCGGGGCTTTCCCGCTTCCACCTCATCCTCCCTGCCCTGCCCTTCGCCTTATGGCGAGGGCAGGGTTTTTTCTTGCGACCAGAATGAGAAGTGCACCCCATGACCCTTTCCGGCGAGAATCTGCGCATCAATGGCGACCGGCTCTGGGAGAGCCTGATGGAGATGGCCCGGATCGGGCCGGGCATCGCCGGGGGCAATAACCGCCAGACCCTGACCGACGCCGACAAGCAAGGGCGCGAACTCTTCCAGCGCTGGTGCGAGCAGGCCGGCCTCACCATGGGCGTGGACAAGATGGGCACCATGTTCATGACCCGCCCCGGCACCGACCCAGACGCCCTGCCGGTCTATGTCGGCTCCCATCTCGACACCCAGCCCACCGGCGGCAAGTATGACGGCGTGCTCGGCGTGCTGGCCGGGCTCGAGGTGGTGCGCTCGCTCAACGACCTCAACATCAGGACGCGCCATCCCATCGTCGTCACCAACTGGACCAATGAGGAAGGCGCGCGCTTCGCCCCGGCCATGATGGCCTCCGGGGTCTTCGCCGGCGCGCACAGCCTCGATTATGCCTATGGCCGCAAGGACATGGAGGGCAAGAGCTTCGGGGACGAGCTCAAGCGCATCGGCTGGGTGGGCAGCGAAGAGGTCGGCGCGCGCAAGATGCACGCCTATTTCGAATATCACATCGAGCAGGGGCCGATCCTGGAGGCCGAGGACAGACAGATCGGCGTCGTCACCCATTGCCAGGGCCTGTGGTGGCTCGAATTCACCCTCTCCGGCAAGGAGGCCCATACCGGCTCGACCCCGATGAATATGCGCGTCAATGCCGGCCTGGCCATGGCGCGCATCTTCGAGATGGTGCAGGAGGTGGCCATGGCCAACCAGCCCGGCGCCGTGGGCGGGGTGGGGCAGGTGAAATTCTCCCCCAATTCGCGCAACGTGCTGCCCGGCACGGTGGTGTTCACCGTCGATATCCGCACCCCCGACCAAGCCAAGCTCGATGCCATGCGCGCCACCATCGAGGCGCGCGCGGCAGAGATCGCCGAGGACTTGGGCGTGGGCTGCGCGGTGGAGGCGGTGGGCCATTTCGACCCCGTCACCTTCGATCCCACACTGGTGGGCCGGGTGCGCGCCGCCGCCGAAAAGCTCGGCTACAGCCATATGAACCTGATTTCGGGCGCCGGTCACGACGCCTGCTGGGCCGCCAAGATGGCCCCCGCCACCATGATAATGTGCCCCTGCGTCGACGGGCTCAGCCACAACGAGGCCGAGGACATCTCGCCCGAATGGGCCACCGCCGGCGCCGACGTGCTGCTGCACGCCGTGCTGGAAACGGCGGAGATCGTGGAGTGACGTTCAAGATCCCCTCACCCGCCGGCGACGATGCCGGCCTCTCCTCCAAAGGGAGAGGCGGGGTGGGCATGTCCTTACCTCTCCCTTTGGGGGAGAGGTCGGCCCGCAGGGCCGGGTGAGGGGGCCTTATGACCACTCTCAAGACCCGCTTCGCCGCCCGATCCGCCAAGACGCTGCGCGCCAATATGACCGATGCGGAGCGCAAGCTGTGGGCGGGTCTGCGCGACCGCCAGCTTCTGGGGCACAAATTCGTCCGCCAGGAGCCGGTGGGGCGCTTCATTGCCGATTTCGCCTGCCGCGAAGCCGACCTCATCGTCGAGCTCGATGGCGGACAGCATGCGGAAAATGAGCGGGACGCCCGGCGCAGCGAGGCACTTGCGCAGCACGGATATGCCGTGCTCCGCTTCTGGAACCATGACGTTCTGAACAATTTCGACGGAGTGCTGGCGCGCATCGCCCAGCAGCTCCGGAAGGCCCCCTCACCCGGACTTCGCTTTGCAAAGTCCGACCTCTCCCCCCAAGGGAGAGGTGAAGAGGGGCCGAGCCAGACAAGAGGGAGTGAGCCATGAGCAAAGTCATCAGGAACGGCACCATCGTCACCGCCGACCTTTCCTACAAGGCGGATGTCAGAATCGAAGGCGATGTGATCGTCGAGATCGGGCAGAACCTTTCGGGCGACGAGGTGCTGGACGCCACCGGCTGCTATGTGATGCCGGGCGGGATCGATCCCCATACCCATCTGGAGATGCCCTTCATGGGCACCTATTCGGCCGACGACTTCGAGAGCGGCACGCGCGCCGGGCTGGCCGGGGGCACCACCATGGTGGTGGATTTCTGCCTGCCCAATCCCGACCAGAGCCTGCTCGAGGCGCTGAAGATGTGGGACAACAAGACGGGAAAGGCCTCGGCCGACTATTCCTTCCACATGGCCATCACCTGGTGGGGCGAGCAGGTCTTCAATGAAATGGCCGAGGTGGTGGATCGCGGCATCACCAGCTTCAAGCATTTCATGGCCTATAAGGGCTCCCTTATGGTCAATGACGACGAGATGTTCGCCAGCTTCCAGCGCTGCGCCGATTTGGGCGCGCTGCCCCTGGTCCATGCCGAGAACGGCGACATCGTCGCCGCCATGACCGCCAAGCTGCTGGCCGAGGGCAATAACGGGCCCGAAGGCCACGCCTATTCGCGCCCGCCCGAGGTGGAGGGCGAGGCCACCAACCGCGCCATCATGCTGGCCGACATGGCCGGCGTGCCGCTCTATGTGGTCCATGTCAGTTGCGAGCAGAGCCACGAGGCCATCCGCCGCGCCCGCCAGAAAGGCATGCGCGTCTATGGCGAGCCGCTGATCCAGCATTTGACGCTGGACGAGAGCGAATATTTCAACCCCGACTGGGACCATGCCGCCCGCCGGGTGATGTCGCCGCCCTTCCGCAGCAAGAGCCATCAGGATTCGCTCTGGGCCGGCCTGCAATCGGGCTCGCTCTCTTGCGTCGCCACCGACCATTGCGCCTTCACCACCGAGCAGAAGCGCACCGGCATCGGCAATTTCGCCAAGATCCCCAACGGCACCGGGGGACTGGAGGACCGCCTGCCGGTGCTCTGGACCGCCGGGGTCAATACCGGGCGGCTGACGCCCAATGAATTCGTCGCCGTGACCTCGACCAATATCGCCAAGATCCTCAATCTTTATCCGAAAAAGGGTGCGGTGATGGTGGGCGCCGATGCCGACCTGATCGTCTGGGACCCGACCCGCAAGAAGACCATTTCGGCCAAAGGGCAGCAGTCGGTCATCGACTACAACGTGTTCGAGGGGTTCGAGGTGACCGGCCTGCCGCGCTACGTGCTGAGCCGCGGCAAGGTCTCAGTGGTGGAAAACGAGGTCAAGGCCGAGCCCGGCCACGGCAAGTTCGTCGCCCGCGAGGCCAAGAACCCCGTGAACCGCGCCCTCAGCCAGTGGAAGGAGATCGTGGCGCCGCGCAAGATCGAGCGTTCAGGCATTCCGGCAACTGGGGTCTAGTTGCCGGCAGCGTGCCCAATAAACAGGCACATGCCGGGAGGAGCGGAAACCAGCGGGGCACAAGTTCCCGCGGTTTCCGAAACGGCATGGGTCTTGCAAAGACTTACAAGAGACTTGCCCAAGGCAAGCGCAACCGGGGGGAGCGGGCTCAGGGCCCTTCTGTCTCCGGCCGCAGAATGACTGAGAAAGGCCGAAGCTTTTGTCCGCAACGACATCCAATACCCCGACCGGCATCAACGGGAGCCCCGGCGCCCCGGTGGTCCGCGCCGAGCATCTGGGGCTGACCTTCAAGACCAATGATGGCGATCTGGTCGCGCTGAGCGATGTGAACCTCGTCATCGAAAAAGGCGAGTTCGTTTCCTTCATCGGCCCCTCGGGCTGTGGCAAGACCACGTTCCTGCGCACCATAGCCGATTTGCAAAAGCCCACATCGGGCACCCTGACCGTCAACGGGCAGAGCGCCGAGGAAGCGCGCCGGGCCCGCGCCTATGGCTATGTGTTCCAGGCCGCCGCGCTCTATCCCTGGCGCACCATCGAAAAGAACGTCGCCCTGCCGCTCGAGATCATGGGCTATTCGGCCAGCGAACAGGCCGAGCGCATCCGGCGCACGCTGGAGCTGGTCAACCTCTCAGGCTTCGAGAAGAAATATCCCTGGCAATTGTCGGGCGGCATGCAGCAGCGCGCCTCCATCGCCCGCGCCCTGGCGTTCGACGCCGACCTCCTGCTCATGGACGAGCCCTTCGGGGCGCTGGACGAGATCGTGCGCGACCACCTCAATTCCGAGCTTTTAAAGCTCTGGGAGCGCACGCAGAAAACCATCTGCTTCGTCACCCATTCCATTCCCGAGGCCGTGTATCTGTCCACCAAGATCGTGGTGATGTCGCCGCGCCCCGGCCGGGTCACCGACATCATCGAGAGCACCCTGCCGCGCGAGCGCCCGCTCGACATCCGCGAAACCCCGGAATTCCTCGCCATCGCCGCGCGGGTGCGCGACGGGCTGCGCGCCAGCCATTCCTATGAGGAAACCGCGTGATGGGGGACACTCTCGGCCGGGCCCTGCCCATCCTCACCATCGTGCTGGCGCTGCTGGCCGTCTGGTATGGCGCCGCAATTCTCATGAACGGCCCCGCCCAGGAGCGGAGCAACCTGCGCGCCGGGCTCACCGACGTGCCCTTCAGCGAATTCGTCGCCCAGACCTGGGCCCAGGACAAGCCGATCCTGCCCGCTCCCCACCAGGTGGTGGCGGAAGTGGCCAATGCCAGCTTCGGGATCGAGCCCACCAACAAGCGCTCGCTGGTCTATCACGCCTGGATCACCCTTTCGACGACGCTGCTGGGCTTTGCCCTGGGCACCGCGCTGGGCGTCGCCCTGGCCGTCTTCATCGTCCATAACGACGCGGCCGACCGCTCGCTGATGCCCTGGATCATCGCCAGCCAGACCATTCCCATATTGGCGGTGGCGCCCATGGTGGTGGTGGGGCTGGGCGCGGTGGGGCTGACCGGCCTCGTCCCCAAGGCGCTGACCTCGATGTATCTCAGCTTCTTCCCGGTGGTGGTGGGCATGGTCAAGGGCCTGCGCTCGCCCGAGGCCATCCAGCTCGACCTGATGCGCACCTATGACGCCAATCCCTGGCAGGTGTTCTGGAAGCTGCGCTGGCCCGCCTCCATGCCGATCCTGTTCGCCTCGATGAAGGTGGGCATCGCCATCTCGCTGATCGGGGCGGTGGTGGCCGAGCTCTCCAACGTGGCGGGCGGCGGGCTGGGCGTGCGCCTGCTCAACGGCTCGATCTACGGGCAGACCATCCAGATCTGGGCCGCCCTGTTCTTCGCCGCGGCGCTGGCCGCCGTGCTGGTGATGATCGTGGGCGCGGCCGAGCGCAACATCAACCAGCGCATGGGAGAGATGGCATGACCGAACGCTCCCTTTCCAAGCTGCAAGCGGCGCTGGCCATTCTGGGCGCGGGGCTGGCGCTGGCCGGGCTCGGCTTTGGGCTGGCCCGGAGCGGGGAAGCCCCGCTGGTGACGCTGTTCCTCGCCCTGGGGGCGCTGACGCTCTTCCGCTTCGCCCTGCCGCTGAGCCTATGGATCGACGGCGCGCTCTGCCTGCTGGGCGCGGCGGCGCTGATCCTCTCCCTGCCCGAAAGCGGCACCATGCCGGGCCATTTCTGGTTGGCGCTCTTTGCCGCCTGGGCCTTCGCCTGGCTCTTCGTCGACGAGCTCTCCGCCGCCCTGCGGCAGGGGCGGGTGCGGGGCACGGGCCCGGCCCTGCTCATCCCGGTCATGTTCGGGCTGGCGCTGCTCACCGTCTGGGAAATCGTCACCCGCGGCGCCGCCGTGCCGCCGGTGCTGCTGCCGCCGCCCTCGGCCATCGGGGCGCGACTGGTGGCCTCGCTCTCCATCCTCCAGGAGGATTTCATCCAGACCTTCGTCAAGTCGGTGCTGCCCGGCTATGCCATCGGGTGCCTCGCCGGGCTTTTCGTCGCCATCCTGGTCGACCGCTCGCCCTTCCTCAAGGCGGGCCTGCTGCCCATCGGCAATTTCATGTCGGCTCTGCCCATCATCGGCATCGCCCCGATCATGGTGATGTGGTTCGGCTTCGACTGGCAGTCCAAGGCGGCCGTGGTGGTGGCCATGACCTTCTTCCCCATGCTGGTCAACACCGTGGCCGGGCTCAACGCCACCAGCTCCATCGAGCGGGACCTGATGCGCACCTATGCCGCCGGCTACTGGCAGACCCTGGTCAAGCTCAGGCTCCCCGCCGCGGGCCCGTTCATCTTCAACGCCCTCAAGATCAATTCCACTCTGGCCTTGATCGGGGCGATCGTGGCGGAATTTTTCGGGACACCCATCGTGGGAATGGGGTTCCGGATTTCGACCGGGGTCGGGCGTCTCGCCATCGACCTGGTCTGGGCAGAGATCGCGGTGGCGGCCGTCGCGGGCTCTGTCTTTTATGGTGTGATCGCCCTCATAGAAAGGGGCGTCACCTTCTGGCATCCGTCGGTCCGTGGTGGACGGACGTAACAGGGAAAGGGACGTGTCGTGATGAAAAAATATCTGACCAGTATTCTGGCCGGTGCCCTGGCGCTGACAGCCGCCCCGGCGGCCATGTCGGCGGACGCGCTGACATTGCAGCTCAAATGGGTCACCCAGGCCCAGTTCGCCGGCTATCTCGTCGCCGAAGCCAAGGGCTTCTATGACGAGGAAAACCTTGACGTGACCATCCTGCCCGGCGGCCCCAACATCGCCCCCGAGCAGGTGATCGCCGGCGGCGGCGCCGACGTCATCGTCACCTGGATGGCCGCCGGCATGGCGGCGCGCGAAAGCGGCGTGCCGCTGGTCAACATCGCCCAGCCCTACAAGCGCTCGGGCCTGATGATGATCTGCCCGGTGGAAACCGGCATCAAGAGCGTGGCCGACTTCCCCGGCCACACGCTGGGCGTCTGGTTCTTCGGCAATGAATATCCGTTCTTTGCCTGGATGAACAAGGAAGGCATCCCCACCGACGGCTCGGAAGGCGGGGTCAACGTGCTCCAGCAGAGCTTCGACGTGCAGCCCATGATCCAGGGCCAGGCCGACTGCATCTCCGTGATGACCTATAACGAGTTCGGCCAAGCGCTCGAAGCCGGCTACACCCCGGAAAACCTGACCATCTTCAACTATACCGAGATGGGCAATGACCTCCTGGAGGACGGCCTCTACGTGCTGGAGGACAGCCTCAAGGACCCGGCCAAGGTGGACGCCTATACCCGCTTCGTGAAGGCCTCGATGAAGGGCTGGCAATATGCCATGGACAACCCCGAAGAGGCGGCCCAGATCGTGGTCGACGCCGACGAGACCGGCGGGGCGCAATATCCCCTGCAGTTCTACATGGTGGGTGAAGTGTCCAAGCTGGTCGACCCGTTCGACCCGGCGCTGGACATGGCCACCTATGAGCGCACGGTGAAGGCCCTGCTCGACCAGGGCATCATCAAGAACGAGCCCAGCGGCGCCTACACCACCGTGGTGACCGACGCGCTGAAATAGGCCCATCCGGCCTGCGAACGGTTCATGGGGCGGGAATTGCTTTCCCGCCCCATGCTTTTGGCGCCCCCGCCGGAACGAAACCGCCCGCATGGCGGTTGATGGACCATCACCGGTTCGTTCCGAAGAGGGTCAAAACATGAATTCCATCATCTATCTGGTCGGCCTCGTGGTCGTGGTCATGGCCATCCTCTCCTTTTTCGGCCTGCATTGAGCGGGCGGGGAAGGAGCACGGATATGAGCGTTATTGAAACCACCGACGTCGCCATCCTCGAAGCCGGCGCGCGCGAGCAATCCTCCTATGTCGATTGGCCCGCCATCATCGCCGGCATCGTGCTGGCCTCGGCCATCTCGCTGGTCCTCATCAGCTTCGGCTCGGCGCTGGGGCTCAACTTCATCGATTTCGGCTATGGCAAGCCGGCCAATCCCATCGCCATCGGCATCCTGGCCGCCAGCTGGTTCCTCTGGGTGGAAGTGTCGAGCTTCATGGCCGGGGGATACCTCACCGGGCGGCTGCGCCGGCGCAATTTCGACGCCAGCGAGGAAGAAAGCGACCTGCGCGACGGCGCCCATGGCCTGCTGGTCTGGGCGGGCGCCGCCATCCTGGGCGCCGTCATCGCGGTGGGTGGAGTGGGCGCGGCGGTCAATGCCGCCGGTTCGGCTGCCACCGCGGCGGCGAGCGTGGCCGACGACATGGCCGATCCCAACGCCTATTTCATCGACACCCTGTTCCGCGCCGAACCGCCGGTGGATGCCGGCCCGGCCCGCGACGAGGCCGGCCGCATCTTCGCCCGCGCCGCCCTGGGGGACGGCACGATCAGCGCCGAGGACCGGGCTTATCTCGCTACGCTGGTGACCGCCCGCACCGGGCTCGCCCCCGACGCCGCCCTCACGCGGGTGGAAACGGTGGACCAGGCCATCGCCACGGCGCGCGCCGAGGCCGTGGAAGCGGCGCGGATCGCCCGCAATGGCGGCATCATCGGCGCCTTCCTGCTGGCCGCATCGCTCCTGATCTCGGCCATCGGCGCCTATTGGGCGGCGCAGATGGGCGGCAACCACCGCGACAACAACATCGCCTTCGCCAACGCCTTCCGCCGCTTCTGAGCGCGCGAAACAACCACAAAGGAGACACCCATGTTCCGTGCCCTCGGCCTCTGGCTGCTCGGCGTGCCGATCTGGCTCATTCTCATCATCATCTTCTTCATGCGCTAGGAGCGTTTCAGACCGATTGAGACCTATCGGCTCCTTCGTCCCCTCTCCCTAGGGGGAGAGGGTTAGGGTGAGGGGGCCTTCCTCAAGCACAGCCTTGGGGACAAGGCCCCCTCACCCGCCGGCTTTGCCGTCGACCTCTCCCCCCAGGGAGAGGTGGTTCCGGCCGAACCGGCATCCCCTCCCAGGGCGACACCGTGGATGGGAAACAATCTAGTTGAACACCCGGCGCGGCCGGAACTGGCCGAATTCCACCCAGCCGGTGGCCAGCGCCGCTCCCTTGAAGCTGGCCCAGCACTCGTCCAATGCCACCGGCGCCCCCGCCCCGGTGAGCAGCACCGGATTGCCATGGCGCACTGCCCCGGCCTGGGCCGGATCGAGCCGGATCTCGGGCAGGCCGGCCAGCCCCGCCGCCACCGGCTTCAACAGCGCATCGCGGTCGGCGGCGTCTTCGAGCTGGGCCAGGGTCATCGCGTCCCCGTCATTGAAGGGGCCCACCGCCGCCCGATGCAGCATGCCGACATGGCCGCGCGTGCCCAGGGCCTCGGCGATGTCGCGGGCGAGCGAGCGCACATAGGTGCCCTTGCCGCAGGTGACCTCCAGGACCGAGCGCTCCGCCCCATGCTCGAGCAGGCTGATGGCGTCGATGGCAATGGGACGCGGGGCCAGTTCCACCGCCTCGCCGGCGCGGGCCAGATCATAGGCGCGCTCGCCATCCACCTTCAGCGCCGAATAGATCGGCGGGCGTTGCAGGATCGTGCCGGTGAAACCGGGAAGCACGGCCAGGAGCGCCTCGCGGTCGGGACGGACATCGGAGCTCGCCACCACCGCGCCCTCGGCGTCGTCGGTGGTGGTGGCGCGGCCCCAGACGATGGCGAAGCGATAGATCTTGGTGCCGTCCTGCACCTGCGGCACCGCCTTGGTCGCCTCGCCCAGGGCGATGGGCAATATGCCGGTGGCCAGCGGGTCCAGCGTGCCGGCATGGCCGGCCTTGGCGGCGCCGAACAGCCAGCGCACCTTGCCCACCGCCTGGGTGGAGGTCATGTCATAGGGCTTGTCGAGCACCACCCAGCCGGAAATGGCGCGCTTGGGACGTTTGGGCTGGTTCACGCGTCGTCGTCTTCGTCGGAAAGGTCGCGCTGCACCCGGTCCGAGCGCAGCAGCGCGTCGATCCGGCTGGCTTCCTCGAAGGTGTCGTCGACGAAGAAGCGGATTTCGGGGGCGAATTTGAGGTTGAGCTGCGGCGCCACCTGCCCGCGGATGAACTTGCGGTGGCGGTTGAGCCCGGCGACGACCGCATCGGCATGGCTGCCGCCCAGGGGCATGACATAGACATTGGCCTGCTTGAGGTCGGCGGTCATGCGCACCTCGGGCACGGTGATGACCACCCCGCGCAGGGCATCGTCCTCGATCTCGCCGCGCGCGAACATGGCGGCCAGCGCGTGGCGGACCAGTTCGCCGACGCGCAACATGCGCTGGCTGGGGCCGGTGGGCTTGTTGTCTTTCTTCATGGGAGGGAATTAGGCGCTCGCCGCTTCCGCGTCAATCGGCCTCGAGCCCCGCGCCTCAGCCACGCAGGCCGGCCGGCCCCCGCGCGCCATCGGGCAGGACGCGGTGCGGCGGCTGGTGGCCATCCATGAAGGCGCGGATATTGACGATCACCGTCTCGCCCATCTCGATGCGCGCTTCCAGCGTCGCCGAGGCCATATGGGCGGTCAGCACCACCCTGTTGGCCTCGGCCAGCGTCAGAAGGCGTGGATCGATCCCCTGGCGGTTCTCGAAGACGTCGAGCGCGGCCCCGGCCAGGTGTCCCCGCTCGATGGCATCGACCAGGGCGCCCTCGTCGATCAGCTCGGAGCGGCTGACATTGACCACGAAGCTGCCCTTCTTCATCCGCGCCATGCGCTCGGCCGAAAGCAGCTGGAAGGTCTCGCGCGTATTGGGCGTGTGCAGCGAGACGATGTCGACCGCCTCGAGCATGGCGTCGAGATCGGACCAATAGGTGGCCTCCAGCGGCTCCTCCACCCCCGGGGGCCGGCGGTTGCGCGAAAAATAATGGATGTTGAGCCCGAAGGCGCGGGCGCGCTGGGCCACGGCGGTGCCGATGCGGCCCATGCCGACAATGCCCAGGGCCTTGCCGCGCAGGCGCCGGCCCAGCATGGAGGTGGGCGACCAGCCGGCCCAGGCCCGGTCGCGCAGCAGCATCTGCGTGCCCTCCACCAGCCGGCGCGGCAGCGCCAGCATCAGCACCATGGCCATGTCGGCCGTATCCTCGGTGAGCACGCTGGGGGTATTGGTGACGGTGAGCCCGGCGGCCCAGGCCGCCTCGATGTCGATATTGTCCACCCCGTTGCCGAACTGGGCGATGAGCCGCACGCTGGCCGGCAGCCGGGCGATGAGATCGGCATCGATCCGGTCGGTGATGGTGGAGACGAGCACGTCCATGCCCTCGAGCCCGGCGATGATGTCGTCGCCGGTCAGGGCCACATCGGCCTCGTTGACATGGGTTTCGAACAGGGTGGCCATGCGCGCCTCGATGCTGTCGGGCAGGCGCCTGGTGACGAGGATATTGGGTTTATGGCTGACCATGAGTTCCCGGGATGGGGGGCGGAGCGGGCAGGACCCGCGCCTTCAGCGCCCATTAAGGATCGTTGGCTAGTGATAGAATAATTCCAATTGATCTGCAAAGTCATGTTTGACGACACTTCGCGCCTCTTTCCCGGCGCCCCGGGCAAAAAGATTTTCCTCCTCCTGGCGCTGCTGCTCGCGGCGCTGGCGGCGCCCGCCTTCGCCCAATCCAGCAATCCCAGCGGCCTGCCGCTGCCGCGCTTTGCCAGCACGCGCTCCGAACCGATCAATGTGCGCGTCGGGCCGGGGCAGAAATACGACATCGCCTGGACCTATCTGCAGGCCGGAATTCCGGTGGAAATCATCCAGGAATTCGACACCTGGCGCAAAATCCGCGACGTCGACGGCGACGAGGGCTGGATTCACCAGAACCTGCTCACCGGCACCCGCATGGGCTATGCGACCGCCCTGGTGGGCAATGGCGAGATCGCCCTGCGCGCCGGCAAGTCGGACGAGGCGGGGCTGCGCGCCCGGCTCCCCGCCGGCTTCAAGGTCACCATCAAGCAATGCGACGGGGAATGGTGCGAGGTGAGCGCCTCGGGCAAGGACGAGCACCAGCGCGCCGGCACCTATGCCGGCTTCCTGCGCCAGGAAGAGCTCTGGGGCGTCTATCCGGACGAGGATTTCGACTAGCGGGAGCGTTTCACGCCGTTTTGGAACCATCGGCTCCTTCGGCCCCTCTCCCTTGGGGGAGAGGGTCAGGGTGAGGGGCCTTCCCAGAGCACCGCGTGCAGAACAAGGCCCCCTCACCCGGCGCTGCGCGCCGACCTCTCCCCCAAGGGAGAGGTGGAGAAGGACCATCGCGGATCAAAAGTGAAATGATCTAAAGCTCGGCCAGGGCGTTGGCGGTCTGGCGGGCAATGCGCAGGGCGTCGTCCTGTTTCGGACAACTGGCGCAGAGCCGGTCGGGGGTGATGCGGTAATCCAGACAACACCCCTTGCGGCGCACGATGAGCAGGCGCTGCCCGCCCGCCGCCTCGACCATTTGCAGATCCCCCTGCCCCGTGAGGCCCAGCCCCTCGAGCCAGAGGGCGGAAAAGCCCTGGATGGCATCTATGGACAGGTCCCGCCGGCGCTGGCCCAGCCACACCATGAGGCTGAGCATGCGGTCGGCCAGCAATCGCCGCGCCGGCAGCGGGCGCAGCCGCGCCTGGACATTGACCTCCTCGAGCATGGCGGCGGTGAGCGTCGATAATTGCCGCGCGCCATCGGCGATCAGGGTTTCGACGGCGCCGGACGCCTGCGCCCCTGGCACCAGCCGGTAGCCATCGACATAGACGCCGCGCCTTTGCTGGCTGAAGCCGGAGAAATCGGGCATGGCGCCATGCAGATGCGCGGCGATGACGGCCAGATAAGCCGGCTGCCAGATGAGATTGGTCCAGAGCCGGACCGCGTGGAAGGCCGGTCCCGCCGCCGGATAGGCCGCCACCAGCGCCGCATGCAGCTCGGCCAGGATCGCGCCATTGTCGCCCCCGGCGCGATACCAGCCGGGCCGGGCCGCGCCCGGCTCGCCCTTCATGAAGCCGGTCGCCTGCGCCGCGCTGGCGATGAGTCGCGTGGTGGCGGCATCGCCTTGGTCTTGCGCGAAAAGGAAGGAGCGGGCCATGCCCCGCTTCTAGATCATCTCACTGTTTCGTTGAACCAGTGAAATGATCCAGGTTTTTGTTTCGCCGCGTTTCCGAACCGCAAAACCATTGCCACTTCTGCTGGAAACGCTCGAGCCTCGCGGCGGCGCGGAAGAAAGGGCGAACCCTGTTCGCACATCTGCGCATCGGCCTGCGCAGCGATCCCGATGGTGCGGTTGAGGAAACGGAGGCCATGACGGGACCAGGATGGAGAGACGAAAAGGAGGACGGCCATGCCTGCTTTTTCCAAGCCTGCCTTTTTCCCCTGGACCGGGGACACGCGCGGCACCTCGGCGATCGAATTCGCCATCCTGGCGCCGGTCTTCCTGCTGATGCTCACCGGCATGCTGGCCTATGGTATCTATTTCGGCGCCGCCCACTCCCTCCAGCAGCTCGCCGCCGACGCCGCCCGCACCGCCATCGCCGGGCTGGACGAGGCCGAGCGCGATGATCTGGTCGGCGCCTTTCTCGACGCCAATGCCGCAAGCTATGCCCTCATCCGCCGCGACCGGCTCGACGTCACCATCGGCGACAAGCCGGGCGATGCCGACCATTACCGCGTGACCCTGGCCTATGACGCCTCGGACCTGCCGATCTGGGACCTCTATCCGCCCCTGCCGCTGCCCTCGCAGGCCATCGTCATCACCTCCACCATCAGGCGGGGCGGGATATGAGCGGGTTCTGGCGCGATTGCCGGGCCAATATGGCGGTGCTCTTCGCCATGGGCTTTGCCATTTCGGCCCTGGTCTCGGCCGTCGCCATCGACGCCGCCGCGCTTTATCACGAGCGCCGCGTCATCCAGGGTGCGGTGGACCTGGCGGCGCTGACCGCCGCCCGCAATCCCCAGCGCGCTCAGGCGCTGGCCCAATCCACCCTGGTGGAGGCGGGCCTGCTGGCCCCGGGCGCGCAAACGGGCCTGCTGGTGCAGGCCGGCCGCTACGACCCCGACCCGGCGCTGGACGCGGCGGCGCGCTTCACCCCCGGCCGCACGCCCTTCAACGCCGTTTCCGTGCGCTTCGAGCAGCAGGGGCGGCTGCATTTCGCCGATGGCTGGGCCGAGCCGCCGCTGCTGGGCGCGCGGGCCGTGGCCAGCCTCACCCCGGAAGTGGCCTTCACCCTGGGCTCGCGCCTCGCCGCGCTCAAGGGCGGCATCGCCAATGCCGCGCTCAACCAGCTTCTGGGCAGCAAGGTCAGCCTGTCCCTGCTCGATTACCAGGCCCTGGCCGGGCTCGAGGTCGACATGTTCGGCTTTCTCGACGCGCTGGCCGGCGAACTCGGCGTCACCGCCGGCAGCTATGACGACCTCCTGGCGCTGCGCGCCGATCGCGGCCAGTTGGCCAGGGCCCTTTCCAGGCTGGGCAATGGCGCCCAGCGCCTCGTGCTGCAAAAGCTCATCAACCAGCTCGGCACCGAGTCCCTGCCGCTCAACCGGCTGATCGAGGCGGGGCGGCTGGGCGCGCTGGCCATCGGCAGCGCCGGGGCGCAGGGGCTGTTCACCACGATCTCGGCGCTCGACCTGCTGGCCGCCGCGGCCACGCTGAGCGATGGCCAGCACATGCTGCACCTGCCCCTGAGCGGAGACTTCGCCGGCTTTTTGAGCCTCGATGCCGATCTGGCGCTGGGCGAGCCGCCCCAGGGCGGGGGCTGGCTGCGCATCGGGGCGGCGGGAACGCCGGTGCGCACGGCGCAGGCGCGGCTGCGCCTGCTGGCCCAGATCGGGGGCAAGGGCGTGTTGCAGGGCGAAACCATCCGCCTGCCGCTTTACCTCGAGGCCGCCCATGCCGAAGCCATGGTCGGCGCCGCCACCTGTCCCAGCGCGGGCGCGGATCGCGGCACGGCCCGCATCCTGGTGCGGCCCGGCGCGCTGCGGCTGATGATCGGGGAATTGGGCAATCCCGCCTTCGCCGATTTCGGCGCCAGCCCCCGGCTCGACCCGGCCAGGCTGGTGGAGGTCAAGCTTCTGGGCCTCACCATCCTCCAGGTCTTCGGCGCCGCGCTGGTCGAGCTGGCCCAGACCCAGCCCATCGCGCTGGATTTCTCCTCCGCCGACATCGCCGGCAAGACGGTGCGCACCGCGCGCCTCACCACCCCGGCATCCGGGCTCACCAAATCGCTCCTCGACAATCTCAAGCTCCAGGTGCCGATTCTGGGGCTGGGGCTCAACCTGTCCAGCCTCGGGCAATTGCTGGGCGCCATCCTCTCCCCCCTCGCCCCCGTGCTCGACCAGGCGCTGATGGCGGTGTTGCGGACCGTGGGCCTGTCGCTGGGCGAGGCCGACGTGGTGGTCCATGGCGTGCGCTGCGGCGCCCCTGCCCTGGTGGGCTAGGCGTTTTTCGTGGCGCGGCCTATTCTGCGCCCACCACCGCGCAACCGGGACCTGATTCATGAGTGAGCAAACCCTTCCGCCCATCGTTTCGGCGCGCGGTCTGCGCAAGCGGTTCGGGCGCAAGGAAATCCTGCACGGGCTCGATTTCGACATTCCCGCCGGCCGCATCTATGGGCTGATCGGCCATAACGGCGCCGGCAAGACCACGACGCTGAACGCCATGCTGGGCCTGACCAGCTATCAGGGCTCGATCCGGGTGCTGGGCCAGGACCCCTTCGCCCACCGCGCCCGGCTGATGCGGGACGTCGCCTTCATCTCCGACGTGGCCAGCCTGCCGCGCTTCCTGCGCGTGCGCGAGCTGTTCGCCATGCTCACCGACATCCACCCCAATTTCAGCACCGACAAGGCGAAAAGCTTTCTCCAGGGCACCGATATCCGCCCCGAGATGAAGATCAAAACGCTCTCCAAGGGCATGCTGGCCCAGTTGCACCTGGCGGTGGTGATGGCCATCGATGCCCGGCTGCTGGTGCTGGACGAGCCGACGCTGGGCCTGGACATCACCTATCGCAAGCGCTTCTACAAGCGGCTGCTCGAGGACTACATGACCGGCGAGCGCACGCTGGTCATCACCACCCATCAGGTCGACGAGATCGAGTTCATGCTCTCCGACATCATGTTCATCCGCGACGGCAGCCTGATCCTGCACATGCCGATGGCAGAGGTGAGCGGCAAATTCACCCAGCTCGTCATCGAGGACGCCAACAAGGGCAACGAAGCGCGGGCGCTCGGCCCGGTCTATGAGGAGACCCGCTTCGGGCAGACGGTGATGATCTTCGACGGGGTCGGGCCCGAACGGCTGGCGCCGCTGGGGCGCGTCTCCACCCCGACCATATCCGATCTCTTCGTGGCGCTGATGCAGCGGCCCACCGCCAACCCGGAGCCCGCAAGATGAAGGCCTTTTTCGCCCTGATCCGCCGCGAATTCATCGAGCATCGCGGCGCCTTCCTGCTGGCCCCGCTCATCCTGGTGGGCATCGTCTTCCTGCTCACCCTGCTGGCCTTCAGCGCCGACCGGCTCGACAGCCGCATGTCGGGCCAGCTTCTCACCATCTTCCCCACCTGGGTGTTCGAGGCGGGCTTTGCCGCGCTCGCCGCCGGCTGGCTGGCCTATCTGGGGTTCGTATTGTTCTTTTATTGCGCCGACGGCTTTGCCGCCGACAAGCGCAACAATTCCATGCTGTTCTGGAAATCCATGCCGGTTTCCGACCTCAAGGTGCTGGCCAGCAAGCTGGTGGCGGCGCTGACCATCTTGCCCGTCACCGTATTCGGCATCGGCCTTGTCAGCATCCTTTTGATGTTCGGCGTCGCCTATGTCACCACCATGGTGGCGGGGCTGGGCAGCGCCGCGCTGCTGGGCAATATCGCCCTCATCTACGCACAGATGACGCTGGTCTTCTTCGTGGTGATGGCCTGCGCGCTGCTCTGGTATCTGCCCTATATGGCGCTGGTCGGGGCCATGGCCACCGCCGTGGGGCGCTGGGCCATTCCGCTCGCCGTGCTGCTGCCCTCGATCGTCTCGGCGCTGGAATGGGTGACGCTTGGGGGCCTGCACCCCTTTTCCACCCATACCTGGGCCTATCTCGACTACCGCTCGCAAATGCCGCTCTCGCTCGACGTGCTCGAAGGCGTCTGGGAAGGCGAGCGGCGCTTCGAGGCGGTGAGCTTCATCACCGACATGCTGGCGCGCTTCGACTGGCTGCAGGTGGGGATCGGCGCCGTCTTCGCCGCCCTGATGCTGTATCTGGCCAGCCAATACCGCCGCCGCGCCAATCCGACCTGAGCGGGATTGGCGCAAGGATCATGCTGGTGGGCTCTTTCGCCCCCCAGGGGCGCGCTGAAGCACGCCATAAACAAAAACGCCCGCGAACGGGTCGCGGGCGAATTCATCAGGCGCGGATCGGGGCCTTAGTGGATATGGCCGCCATTGATCTGGCCGGCTTCCATGGCCAGGTTCAAAAGGGCGCTGACCACTTCCTGCGCATAGGATTTGTCTTCCGGCGTCGCGGCGGCGGCCAGCTCGGCCTCGGCGGCCTTGATCTGGGCGGCCAGGTCCGCATGGTCGAAATCGGCGAAGGGCGAGGAACGCTCGGCCAGGATCGTCAGCCCCTCGGGGGAGACATCGGCAAAGCCGCCCTTGACGAAGAAGATCTCGTCCTTGCCGTCGCGGCCGTTGACGGTGATGAAACCGGGACGCAGCGTGGTCATGAACGGGGCATGGTCGTGCATGACGGTGAAATAGCCCTCGCTGCCCGGCACGGTGACCGAATTCACCACTTCCGACAGCACCAGCCGCTCGGGCGACACGATCTCGATCTTGAGGCCTTCAGCCATGGTTTTGGTCCTTTGGCGACGGAGCCCGGACCGAAAATCCAGGCTCCATTACGAGATGGGCGTTAGCCCGCGCGATCAGGCGGCCTGCGCGGCCAGCTTCTGCGCCTTCTTGACGGCATCCTCGATGGTGCCGACCATGTAGAAGGCCGCTTCGGGCAGGTGGTCGTATTCGCCGTTCACCAGGCCCTTGAAGCCCTTGATGGTGTCCTCGAGCTGCACGAAGACGCCGGGCGAGCCGGTGAAGACCTCGGCCACGTCGAAAGGCTGGCTCATGAAGCGCTCGATCTTGCGGGCGCGGGCCACGGTGAGCTTGTCCTCTTCGGAGAGCTCGTCCATGCCCAGGATGGCGATGATGTCCTGCAGGGCTTTGTACTTCTGGAGCACTTCCTGCACCTTGCGGGCCACCTCGTAATGCTCCTGGCCCACGACCTGCGGGTCGAGGATGCGGGAGTTGGAGGCCAGCGGATCCACGGCCGGATAGATGCCCTTTTCCGAAATGGCGCGGTTGAGCACGGTGGTCGCGTCCAGGTGGGCGAAGGAGGTGGCCGGGGCCGGGTCGGTCAAATCGTCGGCGGGCACGTAAACGGCCTGCACCGAGGTGATCGAGCCCTTGGTGGTGGTGGTGATGCGTTCCTGCATCGCACCCATGTCGGTGGCCAGCGTCGGCTGGTAACCCACCGCGGAGGGGATGCGGCCCAGAAGAGCCGACATTTCGGCGCCGGCCTGGGTGAAGCGGAAGATGTTGTCCACGAAGAACAGCACGTCCTGGCCCTGGTCGCGGAAATTCTCGGCGACGGTGAGGCCGGTCAGCGCCACGCGGGCACGGGCCCCCGGGGGTTCGTTCATCTGGCCGAAGACGAGGGCGCATTTGGAGCCGGCGGCCGAGCCACCATTCTCATGCGGGTCCTTGTTCACGCCCGATTCGATCATTTCGTGATAGAGATCGTTGCCCTCGCGGGTGCGCTCGCCGACGCCGGCGAACACCGAATAACCGCCATGGGCCTTGGCGACGTTGTTGATGAGCTCCTGGATGAGCACGGTCTTGCCCACGCCGGCGCCGCCGAACAGGCCGATCTTGCCGCCGCGCGCATAGGGGGCGATCAGGTCCACCACCTTGATGCCGGTGACCAGAACCTGGCTTTCCGGGTTCTGCTCGACAAAGGCGGGAGCGTCCTGGTGGATTTCGCGCTTGGCGGTTTCCCCGATCGGGCCGGCCTCGTCGATCGGCTCGCCGATGACGTTCATGATGCGCCCCAGGGTGGCATCGCCCACCGGAACCGAGATGCCGGCGCCGGTATCGACCACTTCGGCGCCGCGGACCAGACCTTCGGTCGTGTCCATGGCGATGGTGCGCACGGCGTTCTCGCCCAGGTGCTGGGCGACTTCCAGCACCAGGCGCTGGCCGTTATTGGTGGTTTCAAGCGCGTTCAGGATGGCGGGCAGGTGATCGTCGAACACCACGTCAACGACGGCGCCAATGACCTGCGAAACGCGACCGGCCTTCTTCTCTGCCATTTGTTCGTCCTCGCTGATGGGTTAGAGCGCTTCCGCGCCCGAGATGATTTCGATGAGTTCTTTGGTGATCTGGGCCTGGCGCTGGCGGTTGTAGCTCAGCTGCAGCTTGTTGATCATTTCGCCGGCATTGCGCGTGGCATTGTCCATGGCGGACATCTGCGCGCCGTAGAAAGAGGCGGCATTCTCGAGCAGCGCCCGCAGCACCTGCACCGCGATATTGCGCGGCAGAAGGTCTTCCACGATGGCTTCTTCGCTCGGCTCGTATTCATAGGGCACGGCGGGCGCGGCGGCCTCGCCTTCCCCTTCGACCTTTTCCAGCTTGGCCGGAATGATCTGCTGGGCGGTCGGCACCTGGCTGATGACCGAGCCGAACTTGGCGAAGAACAGGGTGGCCACGTCGAATTCGCCGGCCTCGAACATGGCCAGCACCTTGTCGGCAACCTGGCTGGCCTGGGCAAAGCCCATCTGGCGCACTTCGCGGAAGGTGAAGGTGTCGACGATCAGGTCGGGATATTGCCGGCGCAGGATCTCGTGGCCCTTGCGGCCCACGGTGAGGATCTTGACCGTCTTGCCCTGGCTGATGAGCCTGGCGGCGTGGTCGCGGGCCAGGCGCGCGATGGAGGAGTTGAAGCCCCCCGCCAGGCCGCGCTCGCCGGTGGCGACGACCAGGAGGTGAACCTGGTCCTTGCCGGTGCCGCCCAGCAGGGCCGGCGCATTTTCCTGCCCGTCATAGACGGCGCCAAGGGCGGCGAGCACCTTGCCCATGCGTTCGGCATAGGGACGGGCCGCTTCGGCTGCTTCCTGGGCGCGGCGGAGCTTGGCCGCCGCCACCATCTGCATGGCCTTGGTGATCTTCTGGGTCGATTTGACCGAGTCGATCCGGTTCTTGAGGTCCTTTAGCGAAGGCATGGGCCTGTCGTCTCCCTGCTGGCCTTAGGCCGCGTAGGTCTTCTTGATCTCGTCCAGAGCCGATTTGAGCTTGGCGCGGGTGTCGTCGCTGAGCTGCTTGTCGGTGGCGATCGTGGTCAGCAGGTCGGCATATTTGCCACGCAGGTTCGAGAGCACGTGCTTTTCGAAATCCTGCACCTTGGTCACGGGGATCGAGTCGAGATAGCCATTGGCGCCCGCGAAGATCACCGCCACCTGCTCCTCGGTCTTGAGGGGCGAGAACTGCGGCTGCTTCAAAAGCTCGGTGAGACGCGCGCCGCGGTTGAGCAGACGCTGGGTCGAGGCATCGAGGTCCGAACCGAACTGGGCGAAGGCCGCCATTTCGCGGTACTGCGACAGCTCGCCCTTGAGCGAACCGGCCACCTGCTTCATCGCCTTGATCTGGGCCGAGCCGCCCACGCGGGACACCGACAGGCCGACATTGACGGCCGGGCGGATGCCCTGGAAGAAGAGGTTGGTCTCGAGGAAGATCTGGCCGTCGGTGATCGAGATCACATTGGTCGGGATATAGGCCGACACGTCATTGGCCTGGGTCTCGATGACCGGAAGGGCGGTGAGCGAGCCCAGCCCATGGTTCTCGTTGAGCTTGGCGGCGCGCTCGAGCAGGCGGCTGTGAAGATAGAACACGTCGCCCGGATAAGCTTCGCGGCCCGGCGGGCGGCGCAGCAAGAGGCTCATCTGGCGATAGGCCACGGCCTGCTTGGTCAGATCGTCATAGGCGATCACGGCGTGCTGGCCATTGTCGCGGAACCACTCGCCGATGGCGCAGCCGGTGAAGGGCGCGATATACTGGAGCGGGGCCGGATCGGAGGCGGTGGCGGCGATGACGATGGAATAGGGCAGCGCCCCGGCTTCCTCGAGCTGACGCACGAACTGCGCCACGGTCGAGCGCTTCTGGCCGACGGCGACATAGATGCAATAGAGCTTGTCGGTGTCCGAAGCGCCGGCGTCGTGGGCGGGCTTCTGGTTGAGGAAGGTGTCGAGAATGATGGCCGACTTGCCGGTCTGGCGGTCGCCGATGATGAGCTCGCGCTGGCCGCGCCCGATGGGGATCAGCGCATCGATCGCCTTGAGGCCGGTGGACATGGGCTCATGCACGGACTTGCGCGGCAGGATGCCCGGGGCCTTGACGTCGACGCGGCGGCGCTCGGTATGCTCGATCGGACCCTTGCCGTCGATGGGATTGCCCAGCCCGTCGACCACGCGGCCGAGCAGGCCCTTGCCCACGGGCGTATCCACGATGGAGCCGGTGCGCTTGACGACATCGCCTTCCTTGATGGCGCGGTCGGAGCCGAAGATCACGACGCCGACATTGTCGGTTTCGAGGTTGAGGGCCATGCCCTTGACGCCGCCGGGGAATTCGACGAGCTCGCCAGCCTGCACATTGTCCAGGCCATAGACGCGGGCAATACCGTCACCGACGCTGAGCACCTGGCCAACCTCGGAAACCTGGGCTTCCTGGCCGAAATTCTTGATCTGGTCCTTGAGGATCGCAGAGATTTCCGCGGCTTTGATGTCCATTTATCCGACCTCTTTCATGGCGATCTTCATCGCGGTCAATTTCGTCTTGAGGGAAGAATCGATCATCTGCGACCCGACCTTCACCTGAAGGCCGCCGATCAGCGAGGGATCGACAAACTGGTTGAGCGTCACCGTCTTGCCGATGCGGGCCTTGAGCGTCTCGGCCAGGGCCGAAACCTGCTCGCCGGTGAGGGGAGCGGCCGAGGTGACGTCGGCGGTGATTTCCCCGCGCGCCTTGGCGGCCAGCTCGCGGAAGGCCACGATGATGGCATCGAGCGCGAAGAGCCGGCCATTCTTGGCCACGAGCTTGAGGAAATTGGCGACCAGCCCATTGGCGCTGGCCTTGGCCAACAGCGCATCGAGCGCCTGCGCCTTGGCATCGGTGGTGATGACCGGCGAACGCAGGAAGCGCGCGAAGTCGGCGCTTTCCCCGATGAGCCGGGACACGTCGGAAAGCGACGTTTCAACCGAAGCCAGCTGGTTCTCGCTCTGGGCAAGATCGAACAGCGCCGACGCATATGGCCGGGCGATCTGGGTAAGCACTGAATTCTGCGCTGCCAATGCCGCTACACCCTCTAATGTTTACCGGCCTGCCTGGCCGCCCCATTTATCTTTCGAAACCGGGCGGCTGCCGACGCTTGTTCTTGTCAGGAATAAGGAGCCACGCGGGACCCCTTCAAAATTGCGCTCCCTCTAGCACAGGGCCGGCGCGCCATGCAAGGCGGGCAGCCCAGAATCAATTGTGGCGAAAGTGTCGCAGGCAAAATCACATAAAGCTCATGGGATCGATATCGACCTGGACCCTGAGATTGCCGGTGATCTTCTCGCCCGAAGCCAGCCAGAAGCGCACATAGCCCGAAAGGTCGAAATCCTTGCCCGATTGGGCCAGGAGCCGCACCCGGTGGCGCCCGCGCACCATGGAAATGGGCGCGTCGGCCGGCCCGAACAGCCGCACGCCCTCGGCCATGGGCGCCGCCGAGAGCAGCCTTTTGGCAAAATCCATGGCCACCGCCTGCTCATTGGCCGAAACGATGAGCGCCGCCAGCCGCCCGAAGGGGGGCAGGCCCCCGGCCTCGCGCGCCGCCAGCTCATGGGCATAGAAGCCTTCCCGGTCCCCGCTCACCATGGCGCGCATCACCGCATGGTCGGGGTGATAGGTCTGGAGAAACGCCTTGCCGTGGCGGCTGGCCCGGCCGGCCCGGCCGGCCACCTGCGTCAATATCTGATAGGTCTTTTCGGCGGCGCGCGGATCGCCATGGGCCAGCCCCAGATCGGCATCGAGCACCCCCACCACCGAGAGCTTTTCGAAGTGATGGCCCTTAGAAACCAGCTGGGTGCCGATGACGAGGTCGTATTCCCCCCGCTCGATCTCGGAAAAACGCTCGCGCAATTGCGCGTGGCTGCCCATGTCGGAAGAAAGGATCACCCGCCGCGCATCGGGAAAGCGCGCCGCCGCCTCCTCGGCCACCCGCTCGATGCCCGGCCCCACCGCCACCAGCGAATCGGTTTCCCCGCAGGCGCCGCAGGCCTTGGGCGTGCGCACCTCATGCCCGCAATGATGGCACATGAGCACGCCGCGGAAGCGATGCTCCACCATCCAGGCCGAGCAATTGGGGCATTGATACTGGTGCCCGCAGGCCCGGCACAGCGTCAGCGGCGCATAGCCGCGCCGGTTGAGAAACAGCAGCGCCTGCTCGCCCCGGTCCATGGCGGCAAAGACCTCGCGCGCCAGCAGGGGCGAAATCCATTCGCCCTTGTCGGGGCCCTCGACGCGCATGTCGATGGCGGTGACGTCGGGCAAGGCCGCGGCGGCGAAGCGGCTTTCCAGCTTCACATGCGCATAGCGCCCGGCATTGGCATTGTTGCGGCTTTCCACCGACGGCGTCGCCGAGGAGAGGATGACGCGGGCATCGGCCAGGCGCGCGCGCACCACCGCCATGTCGCGGGCGTGGTAATTGACGCCATCGGCCTGCTTGTAGGCCCCGTCATGTTCTTCATCGAGCACCAGCATGCCCAGCTCGCGAAAGGGCAGGAACAGCGCCGAGCGCGCGCCCACCACCGCCCGCACATTGCCCTCGAGCACGCCACGCCACACCTTGGCGCGCTGCACCGGCGTCATGTCCGAATGCCATTCGGCCGGGCGGGTGCCGAAGCGCCTTGTGAAGCGGTCGATGAAGGTATTGGTGAGGGCGATTTCGGGCAAAAGGATCAGGGCCTGCCGCCCGGCTCGCAATGTATCGGCCACCGCCTCGAAGAACACTTCGGTCTTGCCCCCGCCGGTGACGCCATCGAGCAGGGCCACCCCGAACCGATCCGTGGAGAGGGCCCGGATCTGCTCCAGCGCCCCCTGCTGCTCGGGGGAAAGGCTGGCAATGGCATGGTCGGGATCGGGCGGCATCACCACCGGCGGCGGCGGCATTTCCAGCTTTTCCAGCGCCCCGGCCCGCTCCAGCCCCTCGATCACCGAGGAAGAAACCCCGGTCGCCCCGATCAGGGCCGGCTTGGGCCAGGCCATGTCGTCCATCAGCGCGTCGAGCACGCGCAGTCGCGCCGGGGTCAGCTTTTCCGGCTCGTGGCCGGTGCGGCGATAGGCAATGACCGGCCGGGGCGGATCGAGCGCCTCGCTGGAGCGCAGCACCGCCCGCAACACCTGGCCGGGCGCCGCCAAGGTATAGCGGGCCACCCATTCGACCAGCTTGAGCAATTCCTCGCTGAGCGGGGGCACGTCATAGGCCTGGGCGATGTCGCGCAGCCGGTTATGGGCGATTGTGTCCTTCGGCTCGCCCCAGACCACGCCCAGGATCAGGCGCGGCCCCAGCGGCACGGCCACGATGGAGCCGCGCGTCACCGCCATGCCGGCGGGGACGCGATAGCTGTAGGGGCCGTCGACGGCCACCCCCACCATGACGGCGACACTATCGGGATACGCTTCCATCTGTACCCGTTCTGTTCGCATGGGTCCGCGCCGAGCGCAAGTGATTCTGCCCTTTCCGGTCAGACCACCAGCAGGGGCGAGCCGGCGCGCACGGCATCGTGCAGATGGATGACGTCCTGCTGCAACAGGCGCACGCAGCCGCTCGACACCGCCTTGCCGATGCTGCGCTCGTCGGGATTGCCATGGATGCGGTAGATGGTGTCGACATTGCCCTGGTGAATATAGAGCGTGCGCGCGCCCAGCGGATTGTCGATGCCCGGCTCCATGCCGTGGCGATAGGGCTCCAGCTCGGGCTGGCGGGCGATCATCTCGGCGGGCGGGGTCCAGCGCGGCCAGACGCGCTTATAGGCGATATGGGCCCGGCCCGACCAGGCAAAGCCGTCGCGCCCGATGCCGACGCCATAGCGCGTCGCCAGCCCGTCCTCCTGCACGTGATAGAGGAAGCGGTTGGGCGTATCGACCACCACGGTGCCGGGCTTTTCCCCGGTGGGGTCGGTCACCTGCTGGCGCCAGTAGAGGGGGTCGACCAGCGACATGTCGGCGGCGCGCAGCGGATAGGGCTCGTCGTAAACCGGGCCATACATCATCTGCACATCGGCCGGCACGGCATGGCGCACCGGGCCGGTGGGCGCGACCGCGCGCGGCGCCGTGGTGGCGCAGCCGGCCAGGGTCAGGGCGGAAAGACTGGCGGCGCCGGCCAGGAACTGGCGGCGGCCGAGAAGGGGCAAGGTCATGTCGAAAACTCTGGATGGCGGCCCGCAGGCCGCAGGGAAAACGGGAAATCGTTTCGGGAAGGAACGGGGCCTAGGCCCCTCTTGGAGGCGGCGGCTCGGCCTCCGAAACCAATGCCCGCAGCAGGGGCGCCGCCTCCGCCCGCGGCAGGACCGGGCGTGGCGGCAGGGGGGAGGCTCGCCGCCGTGGCCATGACGGCTAGGTCCGGGCAGGCGATGATCCTGAGCGGGGCGGCAAGGCCGGAGACCTTGACTGGCGCCGGCTGGCTCGCCACCGACTGGCCCTGCGCCCAGAGGGCGCGCGCGCATTGCCCCGTCCGCCCCTCGGCCCGAAGGCCGGGCGCCATGAGGCCCACAAGGGCCAGGGCGAGAACCAGGATATGCAGGAGACGCTTCATGCCCTCCCCCTAGCCCACAAGCGCAGGAGACGGAAGCCCGCTCACGCCGGCGTGTCCGAACCGAGAGAGGGAGGAGCCGGACTGGTGCAGGCCGGCCACATCGGGGGTCAGAAACGCCCCATCAGCCCCCCGGTCACCTCGATGCCGCGCAGCGCCGCCCCGGCGATATCGTCCTGGGCGATGGTCACCGCGCCGGTCGTGGTGTTGGAATAGACGGCATTGCCCCGCATCTGGAAGGCCTGGTCGTAGCGGGCGGCGACGAACAGCTCGGCATTGCGGCCCAGCGCATAGCCCATGTCGAGCCCGGCGGTGAAGGTGGGGGTGACACGGAAGCTGTCCTCGATCAGCAGGTTCCGCATCCAGTGATTGTCGCGCGACTGGCCGAAAACGGTGATGCCGCCCCGCAACAGCCCGCCCACCCGCAGCTTGCCATAGGTCTGCTCGCCATCCACGCCCACGAAGATCTCGGGCAATTGCTGGCGATAGGTGATGGCCTGCGCGCCATCGGCGAAATTACCCACCGTGTCGCGGAAACCCTTCTCGCTATAGATATAGGAGCCGCCATAGGCCGACCATTGCACATCGGTATATTTGAGCCCGGCATGTGCGCGCACCACCGCATCGGGCTCGCGCACCAGCTCGTAGCCGAGCGAGAAGGCCCCGGTGTAGAAATGGTCGACATGCGTGTCCGGATGCTGCGAGCGATGCGTCCAGGCGTCGAAATTGCTGGTGGGTATAAGCCAGTCGTAATCCTCCATCGAGGAGGTGCCCAGGCCGGCGACGCTGCCCTCGGCCCGCACGGAAAAGCCGCCGCCCACATTGACGTCGATGCTGCCACGCAGCACGGGCAGCTTGCTCTCCCAGATGAGCTGGCTCAGCGTCGAATCGCCGCTGAACACATATTCGTCCCCGCGCAGGAACAGCATGCCTGCCTCGGCGCGGAGGCGCACCGTCTCGTCCTCATGGGCATATTGGCGCGATTGCGGCCCCGGCCAGGAGGGCGGCGGCTCGCTCCAGTAATCGGCCGCCATCGCCGGGCTCGCCGCCCCGGCGAGCAGAAGGGCCAGCAGATAGCGATGGGCGCAAGGATTGGACATGGCACGGCTCCGATACATGAACCCAACGTCCCCCATCGGGGTTAAGGATCGGTTCACCATGCCGGTTGAGACTGCGGTCATGGTCGATTCCGCCTTTGCCACCGATGAAGCGCTGCGCGCCCAGCTTGCCGCCTGGCAACGCGAGCTGGGGGCGGTGCGCCGGCTGGCCCCCAGAACGCTGGAGGCCTATGGCCGCGATCTCGACCAGTTCCTGGGCTTCCTGGCCGGCCATACCGGGGGCCCGGTGACCCTTGCGACCTTGCAGGATCTGCGCGCCGCCGACATCCGCGCCTTCATGGCCCAGCGCCGCGGCGAAAGCCTGGGGTCACGCTCGCTGGCGCGGGTGCTCTCGGCGCTGAAGAGCTTTTTCGGCTTTCTCGAGCGCAATGACGTCCTGCGCACCGAAGCCTTCAACGCCATCCGCACCCCGCGCCTGCCCCGCTCCCTGCCCAAGGCGCTGACCGTGGACGAGGCGCGGCAAACCATTGAAACAACAAGAGAAATGGAAGACCGCCCCTGGGTCGCCGCCCGCGACATGGCGGTGCTCTCGCTGTGCTATGGCGCCGGCCTGCGCATTGCCGAGGCGCTGGCGCTGACCGGCTCCGACCTCGAAGGCGAGACCCTGCGCGTCACCGGCAAGGGCGGCAAGACGCGCCTGGTGCCGCTGATCGAGCCGGTGCGCCAGGCCATCGCGCTCTATATCTCGCTCTGCCCCTTCAAGCCCTGGCCGGAAGAGCCGCTGTTCCGGGGGGTTCGGGGGGGCGTGCTGGCGCCCAGGCTCATCCAGATGCGGGTGGCGCAACTGCGCGGCGCCCTCGGCCTGCCGCCCTCGGCCACCCCGCACGCGCTAAGACATTCCTTCGCCACGCATTTATTGGGCCGGGGGGGCGATCTGCGCGCCATCCAGGAGCTTCTGGGCCATGCCAGCCTCTCCACCACGCAGATCTATACGGCGGTGGACACCGAGCATTTGCTGGAAAGCTACCGCAAGGCGCATCCGCGCGGCTGACGGTTAACGGACTGCTAACACTTCAATCCCGCTTCGGCACTGGACGGTTAACGCATCCGCCGCACTTGTGCGCGTTTTTTCACGCCTCTAACAAGGTCATCCTGTTCTCACCTCTGGACAATCATGACCCAGACCCGACCGGCCGGCAGCGATCTCATCGGCTACAGCCTGGCCATTGGCGGCACCATCCTGTTTTCGACCAAGGGCATCTTCATCAAGCTCGCCTATGGCCACGGCGTCTCCAGCGAGATGCTGCTCAGCCTGCGCATGCTGGTGGCGCTGCCGGTCTATCTGGCCATTATGACCACGATCCTGATGCGCGGGGAGAAGCTCCGCGCCAGCCTGCGCCCCGGCCCGGTTCTGGCCAGCATGGCCATCGGCATATTGGGCTATTACGTTTCGAGCTATCTCGACTTTTCCGGCCTCAACTTCATTTCGGTGCAATACGAGCGGCTGGTGCTGTTCACCTATCCCTTCTTCGTGCTGCTGTTCGGCGTCTGGTTCTTCGGCGACCGCATGGCCTGGAGCGTGGTGCCGGGCATGGCGCTCTCCTATGCGGGCCTGCTGGTCATGTTCGGCTGGAACCTGGCCGTGGAGCCGGACGGGCTGGTGCTGGGCTCGCTGCTGGTGCTGGGCTCGGCCATCACCTTCGCCTTCTACCAGCACCTGGCCAAGCGGCAGATGCTGGTGCTGGGTTCGGCGCTGTTCACCTGCATCGGCATGTCCACCGCCGCGCTCTGCGCCATCGCGCAGAACCTGGTGCTGTCGGGGCCGCAAAGCTATCTGGAGCTGAGCCCGCCGGTCTGGGGCTACGGGCTGGCGCTGGGCCTTCTGGGCACCATCCTGCCCAGCTTCATGATGAATGCCGGCATGGCCCGCATCGGCGCCCGCGCCACCGCCGCCACCTCCGCCTTCGGGCCGCTGGTGACCACGGTCTTCGCCGTCATCATGCTGGGCGAGGCCTTCACCCTCTTCCATGGCCTGGCCACCGCATTGGTGCTGGTCGGGGCGGTCTGGTTCGCCCGCGCCGAAAGACGCGCCCGCACGCAAAACCCGTAGCCAGCCCGGCCCGAAACGTCCTAAGCTCGCGCCCGATCCTGGCCCGGACCTGAAAGGACGACACCCATGCCCCATTCCCCGCGTCTCGCCGCCGGCCCGCTCATGGGCCTTGCGCTGCTCCTCACCTTCAGCGTCGCGCTGCCGGCCCAGGCGGGCAAGCTCGATGCCGGCGGCGATCGCGCCGCGACCAGCGTCGCGGCCGAGCCCGACGGCCTGGCGGGCGAAACCGGGGACATCGATTTCGGCGACGATTCCGGCCGCTGGACCGGCGATGGCCAGTGCGACGATCCGCGCTTTTCCGGCGAGGGCATGGCGCCCATCCTGGAGCTGGAGGACCTGCGCGCCGACGCCAGCGACTGCCGCGCCGCCTTCGAGGCCGGCACCATCACCTATATGGGGGAAGAGCCGGAACTGCCGCCGGTCGAATTCGATTACGGCGACGACTGGAGCGAGTGGGCCAATGACGGGGAATGCGACGACCCGCGCTTCACCGGCCCCGGCACTGACAAGAAGATGCTCGACGACGACATGTATGGCGATGCCAGCGACTGCCGGGCGCTGGAAGCGGAGGGCAAGGTATCGATCATCGAAGTCTATACGCCCGAATACGCCGCCGGCGCCCCCTATGATTCCAGCCATATCGAATTCGGCGACAACGAATCCGACTATGCCGATGATGAATATTGCGACGATCCGCGCTTCATGGGTCCCGGCGCCGCCACGGTGCTGCTGGAGGGCGACCTGATGCACGACGCCAATGACTGCCGCGCGGCCTATGAAGACGGCACGGTGATACTGATCCCCTCCCGGGAATAACGGGAGCGCCGGGGCAGGCAAGGCCATACGGCGCCCTACCTGCCGCCTCTCTTTCTCCCTTGTGGGAGAGGTTGCGGCCGGTAAGCGAAATGTTCTCCCAATCGTCATCACCGGGCTTGTCCCGGTGATCCATGGGAAGTCCGGCACAAGCGGAAGGGTGGATTGCCGGGACAAGCCCGGCAATGACGGTGGGGCGGGGTGTGAGGGCGCCAGGTCCGCCGGTGCTTCTTGCGGGGAGCAGGGCGCGGCTGGTGAGCGGGGAAGCACCACATTCCATTCCCTCCTCCGAGGTCATCCCGGCCCCCACGCCGGGATCCATCCTGGGATGGGATTATCGGCGCAATATCAGGATGGGCCCCGGCTCAAGGCCGGGGCGACAGGGGATAGGCGGAAGCGTGCCATTCGAGCACACCCCTCGCGCCTCTGGGGCAAAGGTGGGAATCGATGCGTGGGGGGAGCGAGATGTTTCCCCCATCGTCATCACCGGGCTTGTCCCGGTGATCCATGGAAAGTCCCGCGCAAGCGGAAGGGTGGATTGCCGGGACAAGCCCGGCAATGACGGTGGGGCGGGGTGTGAGGGCGTCAGGTCCGCCGGTGCTTCTTGCGGGGAGCAGGGCGCGGCTGGTGAGCGGGGAAAGCACCACATTCCATTCCCTCCTCCGATGTCATCCCGGCCCCCGCGCCGGGATCCATCCTGGGATGGGATTATCGGCGCGATGTCAGGATGGGCCCCGGCTCAAGGCCGGGGCGACAGGGGATAGGCGGAAGCGTGCCATTCGAGCGCACCCCTCGCGCCGCTGGGGCAAAGGTGGGAATCGATGCGTGGGGGGAGCGAGATGTTTCCCCCATCGTCATCACCGGGCTTGTCCCGGTGATCCATGGAAAGTCCCGCGCAAGCGGAGGGGTGGATTGCCGGGACAAGCCCGGCAATGACGGTGGGGCGCGGTATAGGGGCGTCAGGGCCGCCGGTGCTTCTTGTGAGAGATGAGCGCGGCTGGTGAGCGGGGAAAGCACCACATTCCATTCCCTCCTCCGATGTCATCCCGGCCCCCGCGCCGGGATCCATCCTGGGAGGGGATTATCGGCACACTGTCAGAATGGGCCCCGGCTCAGGGCCGGGGCGACAGGGGGTGGGCGGAAGCGTGCCATTCGAGCGCACCCTTCGCGCCGCTGGGGCAAAGGTGGGTGAGAGATGCCCCTGGCCCGCCTGCCCTCGCGGAAGGGGGGCGGGGTGAAGGAGACGACGCCTCAGGCCACGCGGCGCTCGACCATCATCTTCTTGATCTGGGCGATGGCCTTGGCGGGGTTGAGGCCCTTGGGGCAGACCTTGGCGCAGTTCATGATGGTGTGGCAGCGATAGAGCTTGAAGGGGTCCTCGAGATCGTCGAGCCGCTGCTGGGTGGTTTCGTCGCGGCTGTCGATGAGCCAGCGATAGGCCTGCAGCAGCGCGGCGGGGCCGAGATATTTCTCGCCATTCCACCAATAGGACGGGCAGGAGGTGGAGCAGCAGGCGCACAGGATGCACTCATAGAGCCCGTCGAGCTTGGCGCGGTCGTCGATCGACTGGCGCCATTCCTTTTCCGGGGTGGGCGAGGTGGTCTTGAGCCAGGGCTCGATGGCGCGGTGCTGGGCGTAGAAATTGGTGAGGTCGGGCACCAGATCCTTGACCACCGGCATATGCGGCAGCGGGTAGATCTTGATGGGGCCGGTCGACTCGTCCATGCCCTTGGTGCAGGCCAGGGTGTTGAGCCCGTTGATGTTCATCGAGCAGGAGCCGCAAATGCCCTCGCGGCAGGAGCGGCGCAGGGTGAGCGTGGGGTCGATCCTGTTCTTGATATAGAGCAGGCCATCGAGAATCATCGGGCCGCAATCGTCCAGATCGACGAAATAGGTCTCGATGCGCGGATTGTCGGCCTTGTCGGGATCGTAGCGGTAGATATGGAATTCGCGCAGGCGCGTCGCCCCTTCGGGCTTGGGCCAGATCTTGCCCTTTTGCGGCTGGTCGGCCTTGCGGAGCGTCAGTTCGGCCATTCTGTCCTCATTCTGCGCCGCTCAACCCGGCGCGTTCGTCTCAATAATTCGGCTTGCAGATCTGGTTCGATCTGGCCACGTAGGTGTTGTAGGCCTTGAAATCGCCGGCGGCGGGCGAAGAGCCCTTCATCGAGGCGATGACCACGCCCATGAAACGCTCGTCGATGAGCGTCATGGCCGCGTCGGCCTTGCAGCCGCACAGGCCCGCATCCTGGGCGATGCCCATGCAGACCCGGTAGAATTCATCCTTCTGCGCCGCTGTCGGCGCGGCGGCGACAGCCGGGACCGCGAAGGCCGCCAGCAAGGCGAGGGCGAGGAGAGGCTTTCCGGTCATGGGCTTTTCTCCGAAGGAATGGAAACGGGCATATCGCCGGCGGCGCCGGGCGCCGGCCCGGCCTTGCCCGCAAGGCGCAGGGCTGCCTCGCGGCGCGCCAGGAACGCCTTCACCAGCGCCTCGATATCGTCCTCATGGTCATCGGCCAGGCCGCATTGCTCGCACATGGCCTTCCCCTAATAGACGCGCGCCTTGGGCGCGATCTTCTTGAGGTCGATCCCGCCCTGGTCCTGCGGGGTGAGCGGATCGACGATCACCGGACGATAGGAGAGGGCCACCGCGCCGGTCTGGGCATCGATGCGGCTCAGCGTGTGCTTGCGCCAGTTGGCGTCGTCGCGGCTGGGATAATCCTCATGCGCATGGGCGCCGCGGCTCTCGTGCCGCGCCTCGGCCGAGACCACCGTGGTCATGGCGCAGACCATGAGGTTTTCCAGCTCCAGCGTTTCCACCAGGTCGGTGTTCCAGATCAGCGAGCGGTCGGTGACCTTGATGTCGGGCAGGCGGGCATAGATCTCGCCCATGGCGGCGACGCCCTTTTGCAGCGATTCGGAGGTGCGGAACACGGCGGCATCGGCCTGCATGGTGCGCTGCATCTCGTCGCGCAGCCTGGCCGTCGGCTGGCCGCCATCGGCATGGCGCAGCCGGTCGAAACGGGCAAGAATCTTGTCGTCCTGCGCCTTGTTGATGCCCGGCACCGGCGCGGCCTTGTCCAGCACCTTGCCGGCGCGCAAAGCGGCGGCGCGGCCGAAGACCACCAGGTCGGTGAGCGAATTGGAGCCGAGCCGATTGGCGCCATGCACCGAGGCGCAGGCCGCCTCGCCCACCGCCATCAGCCCCGGCACGACGCGATTGGGATCGTCCGGCGTGGGGTTGAGCACCTCGCCGTGATAATTGGCCGGGATGCCGCCCATATTGTAATGCACCGTGGGCAGCACCGGGATGGGCTCGCGGGTGAGGTCGACGCCGGCGAAGATTTTCGCCGATTCCGTAATGCCCGGCAGGCGCTCATGCAGCACCTTGGGATCGAGATGGTCGAGGTGCAGATAGATGTGGTCTTTCTTGGGGCCGACGCCCCGGCCCTCGCGGATTTCCAGCGTCATGCAGCGCGAAACCACGTCGCGGCTGGCCAAATCCTTGGCATTGGGGGCATAGCGCTCCATGAAGCGCTCGCCTTCCGAATTGGTCAGATACCCGCCCTCGCCGCGCGCGCCCTCGGTGATGAGCACGCCGGCGCCATAGATGCCGGTGGGATGGAACTGCACGAATTCCATGTCCTGGAGCGGCAGGCCGGCGCGGGCCACCATGCCATTTCCGTCGCCGGTGCAGGTATGGGCGGAGGTGGCCGAGAAATAGGCGCGGCCATAGCCGCCGGTGGCCAGCACCACCAGCTTGGCGCGGAAGCGATGCAGCGTGCCGTCGTCGAGCTTCCAGGCGATGACGCCCTGGCAGGAGCCGTCCTCGCCCATGATGAGATCGAGGGCGAAATATTCGATATAGAACTGGGCGTTGTTCTTGACCGACTGGCCGTAAAGCGTGTGCAGGATGGCGTGGCCGGTGCGGTCGGCCGCGGCGCAGGTGCGCTGTACCGGCGGGCCGTCGCCGAATTCGGTCATGTGCCCGCCGAAGGGACGCTGGTAGATCTTGCCTTCCTGGGTGCGCGAAAACGGCACGCCGTAATGCTCGAGCTCGTAGATGGCGGCCGGGGCCTCGCGCGCCAGATATTCCATGGCGTCGTTGTCGCCCAGCCAGTCCGAGCCCTTGACCGTGTCATACATATGCCACTGCCAGCTGTCGGGCCCCATGTTCTGGAGCGAGGCGGCAATGCCGCCCTGGGCGGCGACGGTATGGCTGCGGGTGGGGAAGACCTTGGTGACGCAGGCGGTGTTGAACCCCTGCTCGGCCATGCCCAGGGTGGCGCGCAGGCCCGCGCCGCCGGCGCCGACCACCACCACGTCGAATTCGTGGTCGATCAGTTCGTAGTTACCCATTTCGATCAACCCCAGAAGACGAGACGCAGCACCGCGCCGATGCCGGCGAGCGCAAGGATGAGACAGAAGAGCGTGTTGAGCAGCATGGCGAGGCGATAAAGCGCGCCGTGGACATAATCCTCCAGCGTATCGCGCATGCCGTTGCGCATATGGATGGCGGCGACGGCGATCAGAACCGCCAGCGGCAGGCCGATCCAGGCGTTGCCGATGACGGCGACCATGTCGGGCCGGTCCTGCCCGGCCAGCCGCACGACGATGAACAGCAGCAGCAGCAGGAAGGCGACGTTGATGGCGCCGGTCAGCCGCTGGGTGATGAAATGGCGCGTCGAGGCGCGGGCATCGCCATATTTCGACTTGGGATCGGCGATCATGGCAGTGGTAATCACGGTTTCGCGCATGTCAGGCCATCCACACGAAGGTTGTCCAGATGAGGAGGGTGAGGACGACCGAGCCGATAATGGTGGCCCAGGCCATCTTCTCGCGCTGGCCCGGCTCCATCATCACCGCGAAATCCCAGACGAAATGCCTGAGGCCCCCCAGCATGTGATGGACGAGGCTCCAGGTGAAGCCGAACAGCACAAGCTGGCCGAACCAGCTGCCGTAAATGGCATTGACCCCGTTGAGCGCCTCCTGCCCGCTGGCGGCGGCGACCAGCCAGATGACGAACAGCGTCATGCCGGCATAATTGGCCAGGCCCGTGGCGCGGTGGAGGATGGACATCGTCATGGTGACGGTCCAGCGATAGATTTGCAGATGCGGTGATATGGGTCGGGATCGGACCGTCATGACGCCTCGCTGGCCGGCGGGAAGACCCGCCACAGTTTGGAATGGTTCGAGACTTCTAGCGCCCAAAGCTTACAAAATCAAAGCATGGCGCTCCGACTTTTGGCGCATTGCGCACTTTGTTCGTAAAGCGCCCAGACTGTGCGGGATACGCATAAGCGGGTGCAGGGGAGGGGCATGGTGAAACAAGGCCCCCTCACCCGGCCCTGCGGGCCGACCTCTCCCCCAGAGGGAGAGGTGAAGACGGGGCCGGTTTCTGCGCCCGATGCCATCCCGGCCTTGCGCCGGGATCCATCCTGAAAGGGTGGGATGGGCGCGATGTCAGGATGGGCCCCGGATCAGGTCCGGGGCGACGAGGGAGGGGCGAGAGGGTGGCTCGCAGATCAGGTCCGTGGGCCGCGCCGGTTGGAGGGTGAGCACAATACCTCCCCCGTCATCACCGGGCTTGTCCCGGTGATCCAGGGAGGGCTCGGCACAAGCGGAGGGATGGATTGCCGGGACAGGCCCGGCAATGACGGTGGGGCTTGCGCCGGGGCGAACCCGGCGAGGACGGAGAAAGGACGGAGGCGAAGGGATGTATGGAAACAAGGCCCCCTCACCCGGCCCTGCGGGCCGACCTCTCCCCCAGAGGGAGAGGTGAAGACGGGGCCGGTTTCTGCTCCGCTGTCATCCCGGCCCTGCGGCGGGATCCATCGTGAGATGGAGCTAGTGGCACATTATCAGGATGGGCCCCGGATCAGGTCCGGGGCGACAAGGGGGTGGGGCGAGAGAGTGCCACGGCCACGACCTCCCCTTCTCCCCTTGCGGGAGAAGGTGCCCCAAAGGGGCGGATGAGGGGTTGCGCGCTGTTCCTCTCCAGCAGGGGCAGGGTGGTTTCCGTAGGTGGGGCGAGCCGACGCTTCAGTAATCCACCAGCTTGCGCTCGGGATCGTAGGGCCGGTCGGGGGCGAGGCGGGTGACGGCCTGGCCGCAGCGCATTTTCTTGCTCACCGCGTCATAGGCATAGCTGGGCGAGCCGTGCAATTGCCAGCCTTCGCTCAGCGCCCTGGTCACCTTGTGGCAGAAACTGGAATCGTCCTCGCCGGTCAGGAAACGATAGATGAGCATATGGACATCCCCCGCACGCGGCCCTCATGCCGGTGTTGATCTGGCTCTCTCTTAGCGGTATTCGACATCCCATGCACCAGTTTCCAGAACATCTGCTCAAGGGCCACGCCAACTTCATGGCGGGGCGCTATACGCGTGAAAAAGACCGGATCCGCGACCTTGCCGACGCGGGCCAGCACCCCACCACCATGATTATCGCCTGCTGCGACAGCCGCGCGGCGCCCGAGATGATCTTCGATGCCGGGCCCGGCGAGCTCTTCGTTTTGCGCAACGTCGCCAACCTGGTGCCCACCTACGAGCCCGATGGCGGCCAGCACGGCACCTCGGCGGGCATCGAGTTCGCCGTCAAGGCGCTCAACATCGCCAATATCGTCATCATGGGCCATGGCCGCTGCGGCGGCATCAAGGCGGCGCTCGACCCCAGCCACGCCCCGCTCGACGCCGGCGACTTCATCGGCAAGTGGATGAACATGCTGGGCGAATTGCCCGACCAGCTCGGCCGCAACAGCCTGCTCACCCCCACCGAGCGGCAGACGGCGCTGGAGCGCATCTCCATTCGCAACTCGATCCGCAATTTGCGCACCTTCCCCTATGTGGCCGAGCTGGAAAAGGCCGGCAAGCTCGCCGTCCACGGCGCCTGGTTCGACATTTCCACGGGCGAATTGTGGATCATGAACTCCCATGGCGACTTCATCCGCCCCGAACTGTAGGACGCCGGCCAGTAAAGCCCGCCGGGGCCGGAAAATTGCACTTTTGATGCCGCAATCGTGACCAGTAAAACCAAAACCCGACTGCAAACGCAGCCGGGTTTTCTTATGCCCTATTGAAAACCCCCGGATTTCCGGAGGTTTCCGGCGTCCCAAAATTGCCCCGACAAGGGTCCAACCCCGCCCGAAAGCCGGCCATCGGCGGTCACATTGCCCGGCCAGTCTCAGCATCACGGGCCGCAGGAGAGCGGCTCGTCGGCGACGGGCAGACCCGGTGCCGCTTTTCTCCCTTACTGTTGGAGCTGAACTCCCATGAAGACGATTCTGCTTTCCTCCCTCGTCGTGCTCGGCCTGTCGGGCGCCGCTTTCGCCCAGGCCGCCACCGATTTCGCCTCGGTCGATACCGACGCCAATGGCTCGGTCTCCTTTGCCGAAGCCGTCGTCGCCTGGCCCGACCTGACCCAGGATGCCTTCAACGCCGCCGATGTGGACGGCAATGGCGAGCTGTCGCTGGAAGAATATGAGGGCCTGACGGCCTCGGCCATCCCGGCGAGCTAAGCCGGCCCTTTTCTGGAAAATTCCGCTTTTCCAGCGAGCCATCCCGAGCCTCCCGGGATGGCTCTTTCGTTTGAGGCCGGCAGCGCTACCGGCCGGGGACGCGTTTCACCCGGCCCCGGCGATGGTCGCTCAGGCCGCGCGGGGCTTGAGGCCGCGGGCGATCAGCTCCTCGGCGATCTGGATGGTATTGAGCGCGGCGCCCTTGCGCAGATTGTCCGAGACCACCCACAGGGCCAGCCCGTTCTCGACCGTATTGTCCTCGCGGATGCGGGAGACGAAAGTGTCGTATTCGCCCACCGATTCCACCGGCGTGGCGTAGCCGCCCGCCTCGCGCTTGTCGATGACCGAGACGCCCGGCGCCTCGCGCAGCACCTCGCGAGCCTCGTCGGCGGTGATGGGCTTCTCGAATTCGAGATTGACCGCCTCGGAATGCCCGACAAAGACCGGCACGCGCACGGCGGTGCAGCTCACCCTGATCTTGGGATCGAGGATCTTCTTGGTCTCGGCCAGCACCTTCCACTCTTCCTTGGTGTAGCCATCCTCCATGAACACATCGATATGGGGGATGACGTTGAAGGCGATCTGCTTGGGGAACTTCTGCGGGCTGGGGGAATCGTTGACGAAGATGCCCTTGGTCTGGTTCCAGAGCTCGTCCACGCCCTCCTTGCCCGCGCCGGAAACCGACTGGTAGGTCGAGACCACGGCGCGCTTGATGGTGGCGGCATCGTGGAGCGGCTTGAGCGCCACCACCAATTGGGCGGTGGAGCAATTGGGATTGGCGATGATGTTGTTGCGCCGGGGATCGGCCAGCCAGCGCTCCAGGATGGCGCCATTGACCTCGGGCACAACCAGCGGCACCTCAGCGTGATAGCGCCAATAGCTCGAATTATCGATGACAATGGCGCCGGCCGCCGCGATCCGGGGCGCCCATTCCTTGGAAATGGAGCCGCCCGCCGACATGATGGCGAAATCCACGCTCGAGAAATCGAAATGCTGCAGGTCCCTGGCCTTCAGCACCTTGTCGCCATAGGACAATTCCTTGCCGATCGAGCGCGACGAGGCCAGCGCAAAGACCTCGTCGGCGGGGAACTTGCGCTCCGCCAGAATATTGAGCACTTCCCGGCCCACATTGCCCGTGGCTCCGACGACAGCGACGCGATAACCCATTCGTTGAACTCCAGTTCCTGCCCGTTTTCGCTCCCGCGCGGCCTCAAGGCCGCGGCCAATCCGGTTTGGCGCCTCTCCCCGCCGGGAGACGGCCCGGGGAAAAGCGTCAGGCGGTTTTGGTGGTTTTTTTGCTCATGAGGGCAGCGACACCGCCGGCAAGGCGGAGGGCGAAAGGCTTCGTCCTGTCGAAAAGGCGGCGCATGACATGCCTGCTGCGGTTGAAAGCAGGACTTGTCATACTCTGATATAGGAAAGAGTCAATGCGCCTTGTGGCCGGCGCCGGGCTCAGAACTTCCAGCCCACGCGCAGGCCGAAATTGGACAGCCCGTCATTGGCCGCGCACCAGCCATTATTGGAGCTGTGCTCATAGGTAAGCGTGGCGGTGGCATTCTCGCCCAGCCGGGCGCCGACGCCGAAGCGCTCGTAGAAATTGACCGCGCAGCCGAAATTCTTGCGCGTGCCCACGGCCCCGGCCAGGACGCCGTTATGGACCGCCGCCCCGAAGGTGCCTTCGAGATAGAAGGGCGTCTCGAACAGCGGCAATTGCCAGGTGAGGCCGGCATGGGCGAGGCTGTCCTGTCCGGCCAGGTTCAGCGTCACCCCCACTTCCGGACGCGGCGCGCCGACCCAGCGGAAGACGTCGAGATCGGGCGAATGGAACAGCACGTCGAAGCTGATGTCCTCGATGCGATTGAGCTTCCATTCCTGCACGAGGAAGGGCAGCGCCGCATGGTGCACGTCATGGGCATGCAGGCCGATGCGCAATTCATCGACGATATTGGCCATGGGCTCGGGCGCGTAAAGGCTCTGGGCCGCGACCGGCCCGGCACAGCCCAGCGCCATCGCGCCCGCCAGCATCCACCCGCCTTTTGTGCCCATCTGCCTAATCTTCCGCTCGAAATTGCCGCGCCATAAGGCGGAGGCGAGGGCAAAAAGTCAACACCCGCGCCCGTTAAGGGCGGGTGAAGGGGGTGGGGGCGGCTTCCCCGCACGCTGTCGCCCCGGCCTTGAGCCAGAACCCATCCTGACATATCACCACCGGCACAGTCCCGGGATGGATGCCGGCGCGGGGCCGGGATGACATCGGGGATGAGAGAGGCCGGGCAATGAGCCATTATGACGTCGTGATCCTGGGGGCGGGCGCCGCCGGCATGATGGCCGCCATCGCCGCCGGGCAGCGCGGCCGGCGCGTGCTGCTGGTCGACCACGCCACCCATGTGGGCGAGAAAATCCGCATTTCGGGCGGCGGGCGCTGCAATTTCACCAATATCAACGCCACCACCGAATTGGGGCGCGACCGCTTCCTCTCGGCCAATCCGCGCTTCGCGCTTTCGGCGCTGAGCCGGTTCACCCCGGAAATGTTCATCGCCCTGGTGCGCCGGCACGGCATTTCCTTTCACGAAAAGACGCTGGGGCAATTGTTCTGCGACGGGCCGGCAACCCAGATCAACACCATGCTCCTGGCCGAAATGCGCCGCGCCGGGGTGACGCTGGCATTGGAAACCACCATCGAAGCGGTGCAGAAGGCCGAGACCGGCTTTGCCGTCACCCTTTCGAGCGGAGCGGTGACGGCGGAAAGCCTCATCGTCGCCACGGGAGGAAAATCCATTCCCAAGATGGGGGCGAGCGGGCTGGGCTATCAACTGGCCGGCCAGTTCGGCCTGCGCCTCACCGAGACGCGCCCGGCGCTGGTGCCATTGACCTTCGAGACCGGGGCGCTGGAAAAATTGAAACCCCTTTCCGGCATCGCCGTGCCGGCGCGGGTGGGGCACAAGAAAACGTGGTTCGAGGAGGCGCTGCTCTTCACCCATCGCGGCCTTTCCGGCCCGGCGATTTTGCAGATCTCCTCCTATTGGCGCGAGGGCGACGCCATCACCATCGACCTGCTGCCGGGCAAGGACGTCCCCAGCCTGTTGCAGGCGGCGCGCAAGGACACGCCGAAATCCCAGCTCCAGACCGTGCTGGGCAATCTCCTGCCCAAGAAGCTGGCGCAGCTTCTGGCCGAGGAGCTGGCCCTGCCCGGCATGATCGGGGATTTCTCCGACAAAAAGCTGGGCCAGATCGCCGCCCATCTCTCCGCCTGGACGCAAAAGCCGGTGGGCTCGGAAGGTTACCGCACCGCCGAGGTGACGCTGGGCGGGGTCGACACGCGCGACCTCGATGCCAAGACCATGGCGGCGCGGCACGTGCCCGGCCTCTATTTCGTCGGCGAAGTGGTGGACGTCACCGGCTGGCTGGGCGGCTACAATTTCCAATGGGCCTGGGCCTCCGGCAAGGCCGCCGGGGACGCCGCGTAAGGCGGCGTCCCTTCACCTCTCCCTTCGGGGGAGAGGTCGGCGCGCAGCGCCGGGTGAGGGGGCCTGCTTCCGGAGTCAATGCGTGAGAAAGGCCCCCTCACCCCAACCCTCTCCCCCAAAGGGAGAGGGGGCGATGGGCCAATGGCCCGGGCAAAGTTGCGCATGACGCAAGGCCGGACCCAAGGCTGGCCTCTATCGGCATTTGCCGATATTAGAGGGCAAACCATTTGCGGATATGCCCATGCCTTCTCCCTTCGCCCTGTCGCTCCAGGACCTCGCCCCCATTGCCGACGGCACCAGCACGGCCCAGGCGCTGGCCGAGACCGTCAAGCTCGCCGAGGCGGCGGAACGCCTGGGCTATACCCGCCTCTGGTATGCCGAGCATCACGGCATGCCCTCCATCGCCTCCTCGGTGCCCGAAATCCTCATCGCCAGCGCCGCCGCCCATACCAAAGAGCTGCGCATCGGCGCCGGCGGGGTGATGCTGCTCAATCATGCGCCGCTGCGGATCGTCGAAGCCTATCGCACGCTCGAAGCGCTCCATCCGGGCCGGATCGACCTGGGGCTGGGCCGGGCGCCGGGCGGAGACGGCTACGCCATGCGGGCCCTGCGCAGCGGCGGCGGCGAGGAATTTTCCGCGTACCTCGCCGAACTCATGGCCTTCGACGAGGAAGGCTTTCCGCCCGACCATCCGTTTTCGCGCGTGCCGGTCTCGCCCGGCGGCATCGCCCTGCCGCCCAAATGGCTGCTCGGCTCGTCCGGCGCCAGCGCCCAGGCGGCCGGGCAATTGGGGTTCGGCTACGCCTTTGCCGCCCATTTCAGCCACACCCCCGCCGCGCCCGCCTTCGCCGCCTATCGCCAGGCCTTCCAGCCCAATGCGGTGTTCGAAACGCCCCAGACCCTGCTCTGCCTTTCGGTGGTCTGCGCCCCCAGCGACGAGGAAGCGCGCTATCTCGCCCATTCCCAGGCAGTGAGCTGGGCGCTGTTTTCCACCGGGGAACAGCGGCACCTGATGAGCCCGGAAGACGCCCATGCCCGCCGGCTCACCCCCCAGCAGGAAGCGGTGATCGAGCACCAGTCGAGCCTGTGGATCGTCGGCTCGCCGCAGACGGTGCGCGACGCCATCGCCGGAAAAGCCGAAGCCGCCGGCGCCGACGAGGTGATGATTACCACCACCATGCACAGCTACGATCTGCGCCGGCGCTCCTACGCGCTGATCGCCGAGGCCTTCGGGCTGGAGGCGCGCGCGGGGTGAGGTGCTGCCCATAACATCCGGGCTCTCCCACCCCCTCCCAACCTCCCCCATCATGGGGGAGGTGTAACTCCGTGTTTTTGGCACCATTTTGCCCCATCCACCGGCGGGCACCTCCCCCTTGATGGGGGAGGCTGGGAGGGGGTGATTGCCGGGCACGATGCTTCCCCCATCGTCACCACCGGGCTTGTCCCGGTGGTCCATGGAGCGTTCAGCGCAAGCGGAAGCGTGGATTGCCGGGACGGGCCCGGCAATGACGCCGGGACGGGAGACGCCACGGCTCCAGCATACCCAGCGCTTCGAAACGTTTCGAATTCGAACTGCGCTTTCCCCTCACACCATGTCATTCCGGCGCAGGCCGGAATCCATGCTGAAGGCTATCCCCCAACACCGGCGCGGGTGGAAAGATGCGGACATGGATTCCGGCCTGCGCCGGAATGACCCGGTGGATAAGGGAAGATTCGAACCGCCCTATTCCGAGGTGGCGGCGCCGATGCGGGCGGTGATTTCGATCTCGATTTTCATGCCCGGCTCGATCATCGAGACGATGAGCATGGAGGCGGCGGGGCGGATATCGGAAAAGACCGGGCCCACCGCCTTGACCACCGCATCCACATCGGCCCGGTCGCCGACATAATAGACCACGCGCACCGTGTCGGCGAGAGAGGCGCCGGCTTCGCGCAGCGCCTTGTCGATGGTGGCCAGCGCATTTCTGGCCTGGGTGCCGACATCCTCGGGCATGGTCATGCTGGCATAGTCATAGCCGGTGGTGCCCGAGACATAGACCGTGTCGCCGTGGCGCACGGCGCGGGAATAGCCGAAGCTGGCTTCGAAGGGGGAACCGGTGGAAACGCGCTGGACCATGGAAGGGACTTTCTGCGGGCAGGACGGAAAAAGGGCATGAAAAAACCCCGCCGGTGACATCGGCGGGGTTTGGGAAAGGTTTAGAGCCAGGGCCGGGTCTCGGCCATTTTCTCTTCGAACCCGGTAATGACCGGATCGGACTTGAGGGTGCCGGCGACCTCGTCCAGCCCTTCGAGCAGGATCTGCTTGCGGGTGGGGTCGATGTCGAAATGGATCTCCCCGCCATCGGGGCCGCGCACGGTCTGGGCTTCCAGATCGATGGTGAGGGTGGCGTTGGCGCCGCGCTCGGCATCGTCCATCAGCAGCTTGAGTTGCTCGGGGCTGACCACCAGCGGCAGGATGCCGTTCTTGAAGCAGTTATTGTAGAAGATGTCGGCGAAGCTGGTGGAGATGACGCAGCGAATGCCATAGTCGAGCAGCGCCCAGGGGGCATGCTCGCGGCTGGAACCGCAACCGAAATTGTCGCCGGCCACCAGGATCTGGGCGCCGCGATAGCCGGGCTTGTTGAGGACGAATTCCGGGTTTTCCGTGCCATCCTCCTTGTAGCGCATCTCGGAGAACAGCGCCGTCCCGAGGCCCGTGCGCTTGATGGTCTTGAGATACTGCTTGGGGATAATCATGTCGGTGTCGATATTGATGATCGGCAGGGGCGCCGCGACACCGGTGAGAGTGGTGAATTTTTCCATCTGGAGAAAACCTCGCTTTAGAGCGCCCGACGATCCGATCGTATCGGATCGGGCGCTCTATCTGGCTATTTTCGCATCGGAGGCGTCCGAAAACCGCTTCGCACTTTTCGGTCCGATGCTTTGACAGCGTCTTTGCGCAAAAGCGCCGCAGGGGTCAAGCCGGGATGGCGCCGAAACGTTCGGTTCAGCCGGCAAGGCTGGTGCGCGGATCGACCCCCAGCATCAGGTTGAGATTCTGCACCGCCGCGCCCGAGGCGCCCTTGCCCAGATTGTCATAGACGGCAACCACCGCCGCCTGCGCCTTATCGTCATTGGCAAAGACATGCAGGGTCAGAAGGTTGGTGCCGTTATGGACCTGCGGATCGAGCGCCGGGGTCTTGCCCAGCGCCGCGTCGAACGGGGCGACGGCAACGAAGCTGTCGGGAATGGACGCATAGTGATCGGCCAGCGCCGCGTGGAGCTCGGCCCCCCGCGGCACCTTGGCAAGACCCGCCAGCGGCAGCGGCACGGTGGCGGTCATCCCTTGGGCGAAATTGCCCACCACCGGGGTGAAGAGCGGCGCCCGGGAGAGGCCGGTATAAAGCGTCATTTCGGGCACGTGCTTATGGGCGAAGGTGAGGCCGTAAGGCATATAGGCGCTGGCCGAGGCGCCCGCCGCCTCATATTCGGCGATCATCGCCTTGCCCCCGCCGGTATAGCCCGAGATGCCATGATAGGTGGCGGAAAAATCGGCCGGGATCAGCCCGGCGGCGATGAGCGGGCGCAGCGCGCCGATCAGCCCCTGCGGCCAGCAGCCGGGATTGGCCAGAAGCCGCGCGCCGGCGATGGCCGCGCTTTGCCCCTTGTCCATCTCGGCAAAGCCATAGGTCCAGGCCGGATCGACCCGGAAGGCGGTGGAGGCGTCGATGACGCGGGTGGTCTCGTTCTCGATCAGCGCCACGCTTTCCCGCGCCGCATCGTCGGGCAGGCACAATATGGCGATGTCGGCGGCGTTGAGCAGCCGCTTGCGCTCGTCCATGTCCTTGCGCTTGTCGCTGGCAATGGACAGCAGCTCCAGATCGGCGCGGCCGGCCAGGCGCTCGCGGATCTGCAGGCCCGTGGTCCCCGCTTCGCCATCGATGAAAATCTTCGCCACCATTGCCGGCATTCCCTTCTGTTCCGAGACGTAAATGGACCGCGCCCGGGGCGAGGTCAAGCGCGCCCGAGTTGTCTTCGTCCCGCGCCAATGGCAATGATGGAAAAAACTGCAAAGGAGAGCGCCTTGACCCCCCATAACCACGCCAAGCCGGGCGACTATGCCGAAGCCGTGCTGATGCCGGGCGACCCGCTGCGGGCCAAATGGATCGCCGAGACCTTCCTGGAGGATGCGCGCCAGGTCAATTCGGTGCGCAACTGCCTGGGCTTCACCGGCAGTTTCAAGGGCAAGCCGGTTTCGGTGCAGGCCTCGGGCATGGGCCAGCCCTCGCTCTCCATCTATGCCCATGAGCTCATCAACACTTACGGCGTCAAGACGCTGATCCGCGTCGGCACCTGCGGCGGGCTCAACGCCAAGGTGAAGGTGCGCGACCTAGTTCTGGCCCAGGGCGCCTCCACCGACAGCGCCCTGGTGCGCGACCGGTTCGGACCCTATAATTTCGCCCCCATCGCTGATTTCGGCCTGCTGCGCGCGGCGGTGGACAAGGCCGAGGCGGCGGGCCTGCCCTGGCATGCCGGCAACATGCTGTCGTCCGACGTTTTCTATCACGAGAACGGCTTCGAGGGTTACGACAGGCTGCCCCAGCACGGGGTGATCGGGGTGGAGATGGAAGCGGCCGCCCTCTATACGCTGGCGGCGCGTTTCGGGGTGCGGGCGCTGGCCATCTGCACCATGACCGACTGCCTCATCACCGGCGCCGAGATCGACGCGGAGGCCCGCCAGAGCTCGCTGCGCGACATGGTGACCCTGGCTCTCGAGGTCGCCATCGACGCCTGACCCCTTTGCTGGATGGCAAGCGGGGACGCAAACGCCCATCAAGGGAACTCTTGGCCCTCTCATTCGTTGCATGGATATTAACCATGTTGCGAAGGGGAGGCCAAGATGACCCATATGCTGACGCGGCACCGCGACATCCAGAACTGGGTGACCGACCGCAAGGGCATTCCGGCGATCAGCCGGGTGCGCGACCGCTTCGGCGAGGAACACGCCCAGCTCCGCCTGAGCTTCGAGCTTCGCCGCCGCCCCCCGCAGGCCGCGCTGGAGGAAGCCGACGAGATGAGCCCCTGCTCCTGGACGGCCTGGCTGGCCGAACTCGACCGCCAGCACCTGGCGCTGCGCGTCGATCCGGGCGCGGACGCTTTCGAGCTGGTCGAACGGCGAAGCCTGAATTGAGGGGTCTGGGCTCTCAAGGCTTCGGCGTTTGCTGAGGCTGGCCCGCGGATCGAGTCCGCGGGCAGCGCCGGCGAACGGATTCCGATCTCCTCTCCCCCCGTCATTGCCGGGCTCGTCCCGGCAATCCATGCCCCACTTGCACCAGGCCATCCGGAGCCGCCGCGATAAACCCGGTGGTGACGATAGGCGGGCATTATGGCGCCATGATCCGGCCCCGCTTCGCTTTGATCCTGCACGCCCTGCTTGCCCTTGCCGCCCTTTATGCGCTGGGGCCGCTGGTGGCCGGGCATGTCGGGGGCGTCGGCTTCCTTCTGGTCATGCTGGCGGCGCAGGCGCTGCTGTTCGGCCTGCCGGCGATCTGGCTCCATATCGATCCGGCCGACCGCGCCCTGATCTTTTCCGAAAGGCTGGCCTGGCGCGACTGGTGGATCTTCATCCTGCTGGCGATCAAGCCCCCGGCCCTGGCGCTGGCCCTGCTCATGCCCCACACCGCCCTCCTCACCAGCCCGGCGGCCAGCCTTGCCGCCCTGATCGGCATCCTGCACGGCCCGCTGGTGGAGATCGGCTGGCGCGGGGCCATCCTCTCCCGGTTCGGGCAATTTCCGCGCCTGGGCTTCTGGCTGAGCTGGACCCTGCCGCTGCTGGCGCAGGGGGCGCTCTGGCCCCTGCCGGGCCTGGCCGTGCCGATCGACGCCGCCGCGCTGCTGGCCGGCAGCGCGCTTCTGGGCCTCTTCTGGACATGGCTGGCCTGGCGCAGCTTTTCGGTGTTCTGGGGCAGCATCGCCCATGCGCTCAGCGCCACCATCCTGCTCTGGCTGGTGCTCAGCGCCAACGGAATTGCCTAAGGAAATGAAGCCTTTGCCCCCTCAATAGGCACAAATGCGGCAGGCTGCTTAGAAAAAGTGCAGATATTGAGACAGCCTTGTTGACCTATAGGGCGGGATCGTGGCAGAAAGACGCCCGCATCATCCTGCGCCGATGCTCAATTCCACGCTCACCAAGGGTCTGCCATGTCTGACGACAATCTGTTTGACCGCGCGCTTGTTCGCCTCGAAGAGGCCGCCAACCACCTCAAGATCGACCAGGATGTGATCGAGAAACTCAAATACCCGCGAGAAACGACCAAGACGCGCCTGCTCATCCGCATGGATGACGGCTCGCGCAAGTCGTTCCTGGCCTGGCGCTGCCGCTATGACGACACGCGCGGCCCCACCAAGGGCGGCATCCGCTTCCACCCCGACAGCACCATTGAGGAGGTCGAGACGCTCGCCTTCTGGATGACCTTCAAATGCGCCGTGATGAACCTGCCCTATGGCGGGGGCAAGGGCGCGGTGCGGGTCGATCCGCGCTCGCTGTCGCGCTCGGAGCTGGAGCGCCTGTCGCGCGCCTATGTGCAGGCCTTCGCCACCACCATCGGCCCCGACCGCGATATCCCGGCGCCCGACGTCTATACCAATGCCATGATTATGGGCTGGATGGCCGACGAATATAACCAGATCACCGGCTCGGTCTCGCCCGCCGTCATCACCGGCAAGCCCATCGCGCTGGGCGGCTCGCTCGGCCGCAACGACGCCACCGCCCGCGGCGGCTTCTATCTGGTGCGGCACCTGGCCAAGGAACTGGGCCTGGAAGAAGACCACAGCGTCGCCATCCAGGGCTTCGGCAATGCCGGCCAGTATTATGCCGAGCTCTCGGCCGCCGACGGCAACAAGATCGTCGCGGTCTCGGACTCCACCGGCGCCATCCACAAGCCCGACGGGCTCGATGTCGCCCGGCTGATCGCCGGCAAGACCGCCGGCCGCCGCGTCGCCGACATGGCGGGCGAGCTGGGCGCCACGGTGATCTCGCCCGACGCGCTGCTGGCCGTCGAGGCCGACCTGCTGGTTCCCGCCGCGCTCGAGGACATGATTACCCGCGCCAATGCCGGCTCCATCCGCGCCAAGGTGGTGCTGGAACTGGCCAATGGCCCGGTGACCCCCGAGGCCGACACCATCCTCAACGATCGCGGCGTCATCGTGCTGCCCGACATCCTGGCCAATGCCGGCGGCGTCACCGTCTCCTATTTCGAATGGGTTCAGAACCGCCAGGGCTATTACTGGGACCTGGAGGAAATTCACTCGCGCCTCAAAAAGACCATGGAGCGCGAAGGCCGGGCCATCTGGTCCATCACCAGGGAGCGGAACGTCTCGGTCCGCTCGGCCGCCTATATCCATGCGCTGGGGCGCCTGGCCACCGCCATCGAGGCCCACGGCACCCAGCCCTTCTTCGCCGGCTGAAGCGGACAGCCTGGCTAGGCCAAATAAGCACCGAACGGAAAAGGCGCCCCCAGGGGCGCCTTTATTGTTTGAACCCGATATTCGGGCTCCCGGCACCCCCTCCCACAAGGGGGAGGTGCCGCCCGGTGGGTGGAGCGGAATAGGGCCGGGTCCCTCGCCTACGCGCTAGTCCATGGTGCAATCGGCATCGGGGCCGATTTCGGCCATCAGCGCCGCCACCGCCGCTTCCAGCTGCGGATCGACGCCGATTCCGGTCGCATTGGGATCGAAAGGCACGGCGATGTCGGGCGCGATCACATGGTTCTCATAATAGGAGCCATCGAGCCGGCGGCTGGGCAGGATGGGGATGGTGTAGGTGAAGCCGGGCACCAGTTTGCTGCGGATCTGGGCCACATAGGTGCCGGTGTTGAGCACCACATCGCCCACCAGGCGCCCCAGCCCCGCATCCTGATAGGCCTGGGGGAAGATGGCCGCATCCGAATAGCCGAAGCTGTCCACCAGCACGGCGCTGGGCCAGAGCCAGCGATTATTGGGCTCGGTGGTGATGGGATCGCCATTGCGGCCGACCAGCGCATAGGGCTGGCCCGAGAGCAGGGTGATGAGCTCGCGGGTCAGGTTCCCCCCGCCATTGGAGCGCACGTCGATCAGCGCCGCCCGGGCGATGCCGCGCGCCGAATAGAGCCGCCCGAGCACGCCCAGATAGGAGGGCGTGTCCATGGCCGGCACATATTGATAGGCGATGCAGGCCCGGGAGAGCCGCTCGACCATTTCCGCCCGCGCATCGAGAAGCCGCGCCCGCGCCAATTGCAGCTGGCGGGCATATTCGATCGGCTCGACATAGATGAAGCGCTCCTCCTCCTCTCCGTCATGGTCGATGAGCCCGACCAGGGCGCGCTTGCCCAGATTGACGTCGAGCAGGCGCTCCAGCCCCCCGGCCTCGGGCACGGCCACCCCGTTGATGGAGGTGATGACGTCGCCGGCATCGACCCCCAGCCCCGCCCGGTCGAGCGGACCGCCGGGAAGGACCGCGGCCACCCGCCGCCCAGCCCCTTCATAGCCATGGTCGAGATAGACCCCCAGCACGTCGTTATAGGTGCCCAGGCCCAGCCGCATCCCCTCCTGGCCGCTGAAGCCGGTGAACAGATGAGAGGCGGAAAGCTCGCCATACATGGCCTCGACCAGCTCGGCCAATTCGCGGTTGGTGGCGATGGAAGCGAGATAGGAGCGGTATTTGGCCCCGATGGCCTGCCAGTCGCGCCCTTCCAGCTCATGCTGGTAATAGCGGTATTTGAGGTCGGCCCAGACCTGCTCGAAAGCGGCCTGGCGCCGGCGGTCGGGATTGGTGGTTGTGTAGATGCGCGCCGGGATCACGGCGGTGTTGGCCGTATCGAACACCGGCACCGACAGGATGGAATCGGCCAGCTTGATGTCGAGCAGGTTGAGGGCGGGAACCAAGGAGAGCGCTTCCAGCCCCGGCGCCTCGACCGATTGCAGCGGCGTATAGGCGCCATTGCGCAGATCGAGCACCCCGATATCGATCTCCTCGCCATCGCCCCCCGTCACCACAAGCATGTTGGCATAGTCGGGCAGGGGCTGCATCAGCATGACGCTCCCCAGACCCGCGGTCAGCCTTTCGCCCAGGCGCGCGCCGCGCTGGCTGTCGAGGGGATAGCGGCGCGGCTCGAACGGCGCGTCCTCGTCTTCTCCCTGCTGGGGGAAATTGCCTTCGCTGATATCGAGGAAATCCTGGCGCGCCGCCTCGGAGAGGAAGATGCGGTAGAGATCGGCCGAGAGGCTGTGCAGCTGCGCCGAGCGCACGGCGAAGAGATCGGTCTGGCCGATGACCTGCGTGCCATCCAGGCTCCAGATGCCGCCGGAGAAATTGGTGAGGCCCTGCGTGACCATGCGCGGCGGGGCGGCGCCGTCGGCGGCGAGGATCGCCGCCTTGCTCATGTCCATGCCGCCCTGGGTGCGCCACTGCACCAGCAGGTCCTGCGAATTGGGCGACCAGGAAAACCACAGATCGCCATCGCGATAAGAGGAATTATAGTCCTCGGGCCCGAAAAGCGGAGTGACCGCGCCGCTTTCGATATCCAGCACCTTGACCTCGCGCCGGTCGGCGACGAAGGCCAGGCGCGCGCCGTCGGGCGAGAAGGCCGGCTGGAAGGCATTGCCCTCCTCGGGCACCAGAAGCGGCATCTCCTCGTAATGCATGGCCAGGGGCTGGTCGAACGCCCCGTTCTGCAGATCGACGGCGTAAAGCCCCCATTCATGGCCGCGCTGGGCGGCATAGACCAGGGTCGAGCCATCCGGGGAGAAGGCGACGTTCTTTTCCTCGCCCGGCGTGGCCGTCACCTGCCGGTAATTGCCGGCCCGGTCGAGCAGGAACACATCGGTATGGGCAACCAGCGCCAGCAGCTGGCCATCGGGCGAGGAGACCATCTCGTCCGCCGCCCCGGCCAGCACGTTGACATCGATGCTGGCGCGCTGGTCCAGCGTCAGGATCTCGATGGGGCGCGGCGCCTCCGCCCCGGGGGCGCGCACATAGATGCGGCCGTCGAACCCGAAGGCGATGGTGCCGTCATCGGCCACCGACAGGTCGTGGACCGGCCCGCCCTCGAAAAAGGTGAGCTGGGTTTCCTCCCCCGTTTCCAGATCGGCCCGCCAGGCATTGAGCCACCCCGATGCCTCCGAGAGATAATAGAGCGCGGCGCCGTCGGCGCTCCAGACCGGGCTCAGCCGGTCCACCCCGTCGACCGCGAAGACCCGTTCGTGATGGCCGCTCACCGCGTCGTAAAGCCAGAGCTGGCGGGCATTGGCGGCGACGCGATGCTGGCGCGTGGCCGGGTCGGTGGACGGATCATAGACATAGGCCAGCCGGTCCTGCGCCGGGTTCCAGCGCGCCGACAGGGCATAATTGGGCAGGACAAGGCTTTCGCGCCCGCTCTGGGTATCGACGGCGTAAAGCTGCGGCTTTTCCGAGAGCGCGCCCTGCACGCTGCGCTCGGCATCACCCAGCCCCAGCGCTGTGAAGAGGATGGCCTTGCCATCGGGGGTGAAGCTGGTGGGCACCTCCCCGGCGATGGACCAGCTCATGCGCTGCAAGGTGCCGGAAAAATCGGCGACATAGATGTCGTCCCCGCCATTGACGTCGGAGGCGAAGGCCAGGAGCTCGGAATCGGGCGACCACACCGCCCCATGGCTATAGGCGCCCTGAGGGCTGATCGGCGCGGCCAGCCCACCCTCGACATCGACGAGGAAGATCTGCCCGCGATGGGTGAAGCTCAGCATCTCCCCGTCGGGCGCGATGGCGGCGTGGCGGATCCAGCGCGGCTGCTCGCCCACCGGCTGGGCCAGGACCGGCCCGGAAACGGCAAGCAGCGTCAGGACCGAAGCGGCCCGCAAGGATTTCAGCATGGTCGTCATTCCCCCAAAAATGCGAGGCGCCCCGAAACGGCGGGGCGCAATCCCCCCTAGCCAATAGAAGCGGGGTAAAGACTTGCTGAATCGCGCGGCATTTTTCCCCTGCGCCGTCTCGCCACCCCAAGCGCAGAGCGCCCTTGCGTCACCGGGGGAAATGGCGCTATGTGCGGCCAGCAAAGGTGTACCCACCAGTACGGCGAGGAGCTTTCCCATCATGGCCACCCATTCCCTTTTCCTTCTGCCCGGCGACGGCATCGGCACCGAGATCATGGTGGAGGTGGAAAAGCTCATCGCCTGGACCAATGCCGAAGGCCTCACCGATTTCTCCACCGACCGGGGCCTGGCGGGCGGCTCGGCCTATGACGCCCATGGCGTGGCCATCACCGACGAGGACGTGGCCAAGGCCAAGGCGGCCGATGCGGTGATCTTCGGGGCCGTGGGCGGGCCGAAATGGGACGACGTGCCCTATGAGCAGCGCCCGGAAGCCGCGCTCCTGCGGCTGCGCAAGGAACTGGCCGTCTTCGCCAATCTGCGCCCCGCCATCTGCTATCCGGCGCTGGCCGAGGCCTCCTCGCTCAAGCGCGAGCTGGTGGAAGGGCTCGACATCCTCATCGTGCGCGAACTGACCGGCGGGGTCTATTTCGGCGAGCCCAAGACCATCACCGATCTGGGCGACGGGCAGAAGCGCGCCATCGACACCCAGGTCTATGAGACCTACGAGATCGACCGCATCGCCCGCGTCGCCTTCGACCTGGCCCGCACCCGCTCCGGCAAGGTGCATTCGGCCGACAAGAAGAACGTCATGAAGTCGGGCGTGCTCTGGGACGAGGTGGTCAAGGGCGCGGCCAAGGATTATCCCGATATCGAGCTGCACCACATCCTGGCCGACAACGCCGCCATGCAACTGGTGCGCACGCCCAAGCAGTTCGACGTCATGGTCACCGACAATCTCTTCGGCGATATCCTGTCCGACGTCGCCGCCATGCTCACCGGCTCGCTGGGCATGCTGCCCTCGGCCAGCCTGGGCGCGCCCGATCCGGTGACCGGCAAGCGCAAGGCCTTCTACGAGCCTGTCCATGGCTCGGCCCCCGACATTGCCGGCCAGGGCATCGCCAACCCCATCGCCATGATCGCATCCTTCGCCATGGCCCTGCGCTACAGCTTCGGCATGATCGAGCTGGCCGGCAGGATCGAAGCCGCCGTCTCGGCCGTGCTCAGCGACGGGCTGCGCACCGGCGACATCGCCCAGGCCAATTGCCGGACCGTGGGCACCGAGGAGATGGGCGCCGCGATCCTGGCCAGGCTCAAGGCGTAATAATCTCATTGTCGCCCCGGCCTCCGCGCCGGGGCCCATCCTGAAATCGTGCCGCTCCATCCGCTCAGGATGGATCCCGGCGCGAGGCCGGGATGACACCGGGGATAGAACTTTCTCCCGTTCAAAACCCGCCCGCCGGAATGGCTCGGTGGAAGAACCAACAAAAAAGCCCCGGTGTCTCCACCGGGGCTTTTTCAGGATTATGCCGGAAATTATTCGGCGGCGGCTTCTTCGGCCGGGGCGTTGGCGGCGGCCAGCTTGGCGGCCTTTTCCTCGGCGCGTTCCTTGGCCTTGTCGCCGGGGACGCCCTTATTGGGGTTGTTGCGGGCTTCGCGCTTGGCAACGCCGGCGGCGTCCAGGAACCGCAGCACGCGGTCGGTCGGCTGGGCGCCGACGCTGAGCCAATGCTGGGCGCGCTCGGTGTTCAGCACCACGCGGTTTTCCGCATCCTTGGCCAGGAGCGGATTGAAGGTGCCGAGCTTTTCGATGAAGCGGCCGTCGCGGGGCGAACGGGCATCGGCGACGACGATGTGGTAGAAGGGGCGCTTCTTGGTGCCACCACGGGCGAGACGGAGCTTGAGGGCCATTTTTGCTATCCTAGGGTTGGGTTGAAACGATTATTTCTTCTTGCCCAGGCCGGGAAGGCCGGGGAAACGGGGAGCGGCGCCGCCCAGGCCCGGAAGGCCTGGAGCGCCGGAAGACTTGAGCAACGCGCCCACATCGCTGGGCAGCGCCTTGGGGGCGGGGGCCTCGGCGCCGGGCAGGCCCTTGAGCGCCGCCGGATCGATGCCGGCCTGGCGGGCCATCTGCTCGAGCTGGGCCGGGTCCATCCTGGAGAGATCGGGCATGCCGCCCATCATCTGACCCATCTTGCCGCCGAACATGCCGCCCAAGGCACCCATGCCGCCCTTGCCGACCTTTTTCATCATGTCAGCCATCTGGCGATGCTGCTTGGCGAGCTTGTTGATTTCGCTGACCTCCACCCCGGCGCCGGCGGCGATACGCTTGCGGCGGGAGGCGTTGAGCAGGTCGGGATTGGCCCGCTCCTTTTTGGTCATGGAATTGATGATGGCGATCTGGCGGTCGAAAATCTTCTCGTCGATATTGGCCCCGGCCATGGCCTTCTTGAGCTGGCCGACGCCGGGCATCATCGCCATGAGCCCGCCCATGCCGCCCATCTTCTTCATCTGCACAAGCTGGGCGCGCAGATCCTCGAAATCGAAAGAGCCCTTCTTGAGCTTCTTGGCCATCCTGGCCGCGTCTTCGGCGGAGACGTGCTCGGCCGCCTTTTCCACCAGGCTGACGATGTCGCCCATGCCAAGGATGCGGTCGGCGATGCGGCCGGGATGGAAATCCTCCAGCGCATCCATCTTTTCGCCGACGCCGATCAGCTTGATCGGCTTGCCGGTGGCCGCACGCATGGACAGCGCCGCGCCGCCGCGCCCGTCGCCATCGACGCGGGTCATGACGATGCCGGTGACATCGAGCCGCCCGTCGAAGGAGCGGGCGACATTGATGGCGTCCTGCCCGGTGAGGGCATCGACCACCAGCAGGATTTCATGGGGGCGGGCGATGTCGCGGATGGCGACGGTCTCGGCCATCAGCTCTTCATCGATATGGGTGCGTCCGGCGGTGTCGAGGATGAGCACGTCATAGCCGCCCAGCCGGCCCTCGCGCTCGGCGCGGCGGGCGATCTCGACCGGATTTTCGCCGGCAACGATGGGCAGCGTATCGACGCCCACTTGGCTTCCCAACACACGCAACTGCTCCATGGCGGCGGGGCGGCGCGTATCGAGGGAAGCGAGCAGGACCTTCTTTTTCTGGCGGTCCTTGAGGCGGCGGGCGATCTTGGCGGTGGTGGTGGTCTTGCCCGAGCCCTGCAGGCCCACCATCAGGAGCGTGACCGGCGCCGGAGCGTTGAGATCGATGGTGACACTGTCCGAGCCCAGCACCGAGACCAGCTCGTCATGGACGATCTTGACCACCTGCTGGCCCGGCGTCACCGAGCGGGTGACCTCGGCGCCCACGGCGCGCTCGCGGACCTGCTCGACAAAGGCGCGCACCACTTCCAGGGACACGTCGGCCTCGATCAGCGCCCGGCGAATTTCGCGCATGGCCGCGTCGACATCGGCGGCATTGAGCGCGCCGCGTCCCCGCAACCCATCGAAAATCTTGCCAAGCCGGTCTGAAAGGCTCTCGAACATTTTTGGTCCCTTTTTCGCTCAGAGGCCGCTACGCGCGTCCAGTGAGCCAATATGGTATTCATCGGGCCAAACGCCAAACCCACCCGCGGGCGCAACGCGCTGGCGGATGGTGGCCTCCGGGATCGGTTTATACCCCAAGGGGTCCCGGTCGGCTTGTCAGGAGCAAAAGCCTGATGAACGGGCTGGCTCTAGGGGAAAGGAGCCAATGAGTCAAGGAAAACGGCGCAAAGCGCGCCTCATGCGTCCTGAGGCGCCTCGACGCGCGCGCCGGCCAGCGCCATGAGGCGGGTGCGCCAGCCTATGGGCAGGCCGAGCACCATGGCCCGCGCCAGAGGGCGCAGATAGCGGTCCCAGGCCATGAGGACCAGCCAGCCCCGCGCCGTCACCGCCAGGGCATGATCGGTGACCGCGACGCTGCGGGTGGCCCAGGTGAGCTTGTAGGGCATGGCCGGCACCATCAGGTCGACCCCCTGAAGGCCCAGCCCGGTGGCGGCTTCGATCACCTGCCCCAGATGCAGCTTGCCCGGGCTTTCCTCGGAATCGGCGAAATCGCGGCTGGCGACGAAGGCATAATAGCGCCCCTTGTGCACGAAGCCCCATTGCTCGGCCAGCGGCTTGCCGCCATGGCGCAGCGAGAGCGCCAGCACCGGCAGATCGGCGCGCGCCGGAAGGCTCAGGCAGAAGCGGGCGAAATCGCCGTCGCGGAAGGCGCGGGAGGTAAGACCCTGCTGGCGCAACCGCCTTGCGCGCCCCTCCAGCGTGCGCGCCACCACGGCGCGCGCCGCCTCGGGCGTGGAAGCCAGCTCATGGGTGAGCGGCGCGCTGCGCTCGAGCCGGTTGCGGGCATTGCGCATATTCTTGCGCGTCTTGGGCTTGAGGGTGGAGAAATAGCCGGAGAAATCGGCGAAATCCTCCAGCGCCACATAGGGCGCCTGCTGGGCGACGCCGGTGACGATGCTCCGCTCGGGCAGGCCCCGCGCCAGGGAACTGTCGGCGCGCACCTTGAGAAAGCTCACCCCATCGGCGGGCGCCGCCGCCAGCGCCGCGCACAGAAGCTGCGCCAGGGCCGGGCGGGGCGCGATGCCGGGAGCAACGAGCAGGTCGGAATATTGCCCGAAGGCGTGCCCCAGCGGCATCAGCACCCGCCGGGCAAAGGTGCGGACGCGCTCGAGCGGCAGCACGGCGACCAGCCGCTCGCCATCGTGAAGGCTGGCGATCACCGGCTCGAAGCCGGTATTGCCGCGCTCGGCCTCGAAATCGAAAATGGCGCGGGCCCAGCCGCTGCCCTGGAACAGCACGGCGCCTTCGGCCACCGCTTCCAGCCCCGCCCAGGCGGCCTGGAGCGCGTCGAACCCGGCGCGGCTGCGCACGATCCCGGCCCGCAGGCCAGAAACACCCACGTCGGCAGGCGCGGCGGTTCCGGCCAGATCGGCGGCGGCGGGCAGGGAAACGAGGGCGGTCATTTCCCGAACGTATAGGGTTCGATGTCGCGCACGCCCTCGGGCGCGTCGGGATCGACGCGGAAATCGACCGTATAGATCTTCTGCTTCTGCGGGTTGAGCGGGGTGAACTTGACCAGCCCCGCCAGGCCCAGCTTGGCCAAGGCGCCCAGCCCCGTCACCTGCTGGCTGAGCCTCTTCAGGCCCAGCCGCGAGCGCAGGATGCCATTGGCATAATTGACCGCGTAGTGGCGGCGCAATTCATCGGTCCAGTGCTCGGTGGTGAAGGAGACATTGAGCATGTTCTCATTGACCACGCGATGCGGCCCATTGAGCGGCCAATGCAGCATCTTGCCCGCTTCGAGCATATGCACCTCGGCATAATCGTCGAACCAGGGCTCATAGGGCATGTCGGTTTCGCGCAATTGCCCCAGGATCAGCTTTTCCAGCGCCGGCTGGGAAATGAAGGGGGCCCTGGCGGGATAGACATAGACCTTCTTGGTGCCGCGCACCTGCCACAGGCTCTGCCCCGGCACGTCGGAATGATATTTCACCGAGACATTGGGCGAGGAGATGAGCAGCGTCAGATTGCGCTTGTAGCTCCGAAAGCCCGGCACGCGCTCCTCGAACTCGCCATAGAGCCTGTCGAGCAATTCCCCATAGGCCGGATTGGTCCGGGCCGGGGCGGTGAGGTTGATCCAGATATTGCCCTTGCGCACCACATCGAGCACCTCGCGGCCCGAGAGCCCCTTGATCTCGCCCTCGCGCCGCCGCGGCGGATTGCCGGGCGTCTTCTGCGAATAATTGACGTGATAGGCCTCGCGCGGCGTGCGCTCGATGAGCTCGGCCAATGCCTCGTCGCCAAACAGCGGGGAATTGGCCAGATTGTGGCTGAGCGCCAGCGAATGCGCGCCAAACAGCGCCGGGAAATGCGGTTGCCAGTCGGTGATGATCTGGTCGGTCTGCATGGTCATGTTCATCGTGCCGGGCCTCCTTGGCAGGCAGGGATCGTCCATCCCCTGCTGAGAAAGGGGGATAGCGCAGCGCAAAGCCCGGCGGGAAACAAGCTGGCGGGCTGGTAAAGCGGTAAGGCTAACCAAACCTTGACCAAATCCCTGCAATTTTACCCATTCGCCCGCGACCGCGCCGCACTGGCAATTCCGGCCGGCATCGGCCATATAGGGGGCGGTAGGCGGAGCGTTCCGCTTTCCCGGCATGGAGCCGAAGTCAACCGTCTTTGCGAGGCAGTCAGTGAGCGGCGCACCGTTTCTCAAGATGAACGGGCTGGGCAACCAGATCATCGTCGCCGACATGCGCGGGCGCGCCGACCGGGTGACGCCGCAGGCCGCCATCGCCATCAATGCCACCCCGGGCACGCGCTTCGACCAGATCATGGCCATCCACGATCCCCGCACCCCCGGCACCGACCATTATATCGAGATCATCAATTCCGACGGCTCCATGGCCCAGGCCTGCGGCAATGGTACCCGTTGCGTCATCGAGGCGCTGAGCGCCCAGACGGAGCGGACGCAATTCGCCTTCGAGACCGTGGCCGGACTGGTACTGGGAAGCCGGAGCGCGGACGGCCTCATCAGCGTCGACATGGGCACGCCCAAATTCGCCTGGTACGAGATTCCCCTCAACGAGGAATTCGCCGATACCCGCCAGGTCGAGCTCCAGATCGGCCCCATCGACAATCCGGTGCTCCATTCCCCTTCTGTGGCCTCCATCGGCAATCCCCACGCCACCTTCTGGGTGAAGGACGACGTATGGTCCTATGCGCTGGACCGTTTCGGGCCGCTGCTGGAAAACCATCCGCTCTTTCCCGAGCGCGCCAATATCTCCATCGCCCAGGTGCTGGCGCCCGACCGCATCGTCTTGCGCACCTGGGAGCGCGGCGCCGGGCTGACCCTGGCCTGCGGCTCGGCCGCCTGCGCCGCGCTGGTCAATGGCGCGCGCACCCGCCGCACCGCCCGCAAGGCGATACTGACCCTGCCGGGGGGCGATCTGTCGGTGGAATGGCGCGACGACGACCATGTGATCCTCACCGGGCCGGCGGAACTGGAATGGACCGGCAGGTTCGATCCGGCCAACGGCGCCTGGACCCGCGACGGGGCGGCGGCCTGATGGCCGTCGAGACCGTGACATTCGGCTGCCGGCTCAATGCCTATGAAGCCGAGGTGATGAAGTCGGAGGCCGAAAAGGCCGGGCTGGACAACGCCATCATCATCAATACCTGCGCGGTGACGGCCGAGGCAGTGCGCCAGGCCAAGCAGGCCGTGCGCAAGGCCCGCCGCGACAACCCGCAAGCCCGCATCATCGTCACCGGCTGCGCCGCCCAGACCGAGGCGCGCAGCTTCGGCGACATGGAAGAAGTCGACCTCGTCATCGGCAATAACGACAAGCTCAAGGCCGAGAGCTACCAGCCCATGGTGTTCGGCGTGCCCCTAAACGACAAGGTGCAGGTCAACGACATCATGAGCGTGCGCGAGACCGCCGGCCACCTCATCGAGGGCATGGACGGGCGGGCGCGCGCCTTCGTGCAGGTGCAGAACGGGTGCGATCATCGCTGCACCTTCTGCATCATCCCCTATGGACGCGGCCCCTCGCGCTCGGTGCCCATGGGCGCCGTGGTCGAGCAGATCAAGAAGCTCGTCGCCAATGGCTATGGCGAAGTGGTGCTGACCGGGGTCGACATCACCTCCTATGGCGGCGACCTGCCCGGCAGCCCCAGCCTGGGCAAGCTCACCCAGTCGATCCTGAGGCACGTACCGGACCTGCCGCGCCTCAGGATCTCCTCCATCGATTCCATCGAGGCCGATGCCGCCCTTTACGAGGCGGTGGCCTCCGAGCCCCGGCTGATGCCGCATCTGCATCTGTCGCTGCAATCGGGCGACGACATGATCCTGAAACGCATGAAGCGCCGCCACTCGCGCGCCGAGGCGCTTGCGGTGGTCGAGCGGCTGCGCTGCCTCAGGCCCGACATGGTGTTCGGCGCCGACATCATCGCCGGCTTTCCCACCGAAACCGACGCCATGTTCGCCAATACGCTCTCTTTCGTCACCGAGGCGGACCTGACCTATCTGCACGTCTTCCCCTATTCGCCGCGAGAGGGCACGCCCGCCGCGCGCATGCCGCAGGTGGACAGGCGCATCGCCCGCCAGCGCGCCGCCAGCCTGCGCGCCGAGGGGGAGCGGCAATTCGAAAAGCTCTGCGCGAGCCGTCTCGGCGGCATCGAGCACGTGCTGGTCGAGCAGGAGGGACTGGGCCGCACCGAGCAGTTCATTCCCGTCAGGGTGCCCGGCGCCACGCCGGGGCAAGTGCTGGATGTGCGCGTCACCGCCGTCACGCCCGACGGGCTGGCGGGGGACGCCGTCCAGGAGGCGGCGGCCTGAGCCCGCCGACGCAAGGACCAATGGGATCAGGGCCATGACCGACCGGAAGCCGGGATTTTTCAAGCGCCTTTTCGGCGCCACCGACACCCCCGCCCCGCCCGAGACGCGGCCGGAAGCGGCCGAAAACCCGCCCCATGCGGTGGCGCCTACCCCCGAGCCGCCCCATGACGCGGTGCCGGCGCCCGAAGCCGTGCCCTTTCCCGGCCCGCCCGAGACCACGCCCGATTACGTGGAAGACCTCGAGGAAGAGGCCGGCGCGTCCCCAGCCGCGCCGCCGCCCCCTGCCCCGGACGAACCCCCGCGCCAGGGCTGGTTCGCCCGCCTCGCCTCCGGCCTCAAGCGCTCCTCCGACCAGCTCGCCGGCTCCATCGGCGCGGTCTTCACCAAGCGCAAGCTCGATGCGGCCATGCTGGACGAGCTGGAAGACGTGCTGATCCAGGCCGACCTGGGCGTCGAGACGGCCACGGCGATCACCGAAACCCTGCGCAAGGACCGCTTCGAGCGCGACGTCAGCGGGGACGAGGTGCGCGCCGTGCTCGCCGGCGAGGTGGAAAAAGTGCTCGCCCCGGTGGCCAGGCCCCTGGTGATCGACCCCGCGCAAAAGCCCTTCGTCATCCTGATGATCGGGGTCAACGGCTCGGGCAAGACCACCACCATCGGCAAGCTGGCGCAGAAATTCGCCGCCGAGGGCAAATCGGTGATGCTGGCGGCGGGCGACACGTTCCGGGCGGCAGCGATAGAACAGTTGCAGGTCTGGGGCCAGCGCACCGGCGCCCCCGTCATCGCCCGCCCCGCCGGGGCCGACGCCTCGGGGCTGGCCTTCGACGCGGTGACCCAGGCGCGGGCCGAAGGGCGCGACGTGCTCATCATCGACACCGCCGGGCGCTTGCAGAACCGGGACGAGCTGATGAGCGAGCTCGAAAAGATCATCCGCGTCATCAAGAAGGTCGATCCCTCCGCCCCGCACGCCACGCTGTTGACGCTGGACGCCACCACCGGGCAGAACGCGCTGAGACAGGTGGAGATCTTCGGCCAGCGCGCCGGCGTCACCGGGCTGGTGATGACCAAGCTGGACGGCACGGCGCGCGGCGGCATCCTGGTCGCCATTGCCAAAAAATTCGGCCTGCCGGTGCATTTCATCGGCGTGGGCGAGGGCGTGGGCGACCTCGAACCCTTTACCGCCGCCGATTTCGCCCGCGCCATTGCCGGCGACCCCTGAGCCCTTGGCCGCAATCCGACCACGCTTGGGGCTTATGGGCGCTTGCATGCCAGAGCGCTTGCACCCAAACTGCGCCCGCCGAACCGGAAAGCTGCCGCACCCATGACCGACAAGACCGCCCCCAACCCCGAGATCAACTGTGACGAGCTTCGCCCCCAGCTCATCAAGATGGGGCTGGAGCTGGGCCCGCTCATCGTGTTCTTCATCGCCAATGCCCGCGCCGACATTTTCGCGGCCACCGCCTGGTTCATGGGCGCCATGGTCCTCTCGCTGGCGCTGACCTGGATCATCCTGCGCAAGATCGCCGTCATGCCGCTGGTGACGGGCGTGGTGGTGCTGGTCTTCGGCGGGCTGACGCTGTGGCTGCAGGACGACACCTTCATCAAGATGAAGCCCACCATTACCAATTCGCTCTTCGCCGCCGTATTGCTGGGCGGGCTGGTCTTCGGCCAGTCGCTGCTCAAATATGTCTTCGGCGACGTCTATAAGCTGCGCCCCGAGGGCTGGAGCCGGCTGACGCTCAACTGGGGCCTGTTCTTCGTCGCCCTGGCCATCCTCAATGAAGTGCTCTGGCGCAATTTCTCCACCGATATCTGGGTGGCCTTCAAGGTCTGGGGCATCATGCCGCTGACCGTGATCTTCTCGATGACCCAGATCGGCCTGCTCAACAAATACGCCCCCGAACCGGTCCCGCCCATGGGCGCGGAAGGCTGACCGACCGCCCTTGATTCAAATTTGAGGCGAGCTTGAGCCGAATTGCCCCGGCGGTTTCAACGCTTCGCTGGACGGCGCCCCTTATGAGGGGAAGAGCCCGGAAGCCTCTTTCGGCAATTGAATAAAATTGTACCGAATTTTCCCATTCGGCAGCAATCGGCTGCGCGCATCCTTGTGACATAGAGTTCATCACAGGGGATGACGCAAATGAACATCAGTATCCTGAGCGCGATGACCGGGCTGGCCATGGCCGCCGCCCTGGGCATGACCGCAAGCGCCGCCGCCTATGCCGATCCGGCGAAAGTCTCGACGCCCGATCTGGTCGCCCGCACCGCCGCCATCACCCCGCTGGCCATGCAGTTCTTCTGCGCCAAGAACAAAAGCGAATGCACCAGCAACAGCAGCCGGGGCGCGGGCCAGGTGACCATGTCGCCCGACCTCATGGCCGTGCTCAGGCAGGTCAATATCCACGTCAACCGCTCCATCCGCCCCCAGCGCGACACCGCCGACATCTGGGAGATCAACCCCGCCAGCGGCGATTGCGAGGACTATGTGCTCACCAAGCGCAGCACCCTGATCCGCCAGGGCGTCTCGGCCGGTGCCCTGCGCATCGCCTATACCCATACGCGCCGCGGCGAGCCCCACGCGGTACTGGTGGTCAAGACCAGCCAGGGCGACTATGTGCTCGACAACCTCACCAACACCGTCAAGACGCTGCGCGCCTCCGGCTACACCATCCGCTCCATGTCCTCCGCCAACCCCACCCGCTGGGTCGCCGGCTGAAGGCCTGGGCAACAAAACCCCTGAAGCGGGCAGCAGCGCCGGTCGTCGGCCTGCTGCCCGCCTTTTTTCATCTCGAATTTCCGGGGGCCCCGGGCCTTGAGCAAACGGTTAAGGCGCCTATAAGAGATCGGCCATAGACTCGCCCTACGCCATCTTCGAGCCCCCGGACCCAGATGCAGCTGAACAGAACGACACTTCCAGACGTCATCGAAGTGGTACCCTCGCGTATCGGCGATGATCGCGGTTACTTCAGCGAGACATTCCGCGACGACTGGTTCCGCGCCAATGTCGCCGATGTCAATTTCGTCCAGGAAAATCAGTCGCTCTCGCGGGCCAGAGGCGTGGTGCGCGGCCTGCATTACCAGAAGGCTCCCTTCGCCCAGGGCAAGCTGGTGCGCTGCATGGCCGGGGCGATCTTCGATGTCGCCGTGGACATAAGGCCCGGCTCGCCCACATTCGCGCAATGGGTGGGGGTAACGCTCACCGCCGAAAAGGGTAATCAGCTCTGGGTGCCGGAAGGTTTCCTGCACGGCTTCATGACACTGGAGCCCGATGTGCTGGTTGGCTATAAGGTCACCAATTACTATGATCGGGCAAGCGACGCCGGCATCGCCTGGAACGACGGGGATATCGGCATCGCCTGGCCGCTGGAGGTGGACCTGTCCCTTCTGTCGGCGAAGGACCGGCAATTGCCGGGACTCGTCGATATCGGGAGCATATAGGGATAGCGCATGCGTGTTCTGGTTACCGGCGGAGCCGGGTTCATCGGCTCGGCGCTCACGCGGCACCTGGTCAACGACAAGGGCTATGAGGTCCTGGTCATCGACAAGCTGACCTATGCCGGCAATCTCGCCTCGCTCCGCGAAGTCGAGGGCAAGCCCGGCTATTCCTTGCTCAAGGCCGATATCTGCGACGCCGAAGCCATGGAGGAGGCCTTTGCCCGCTTCCGCCCGGACCGGGTGATGCATCTGGCGGCGGAAAGCCATGTCGACCGCTCCATCACCGGGGCCGCCGTCTTCATCCAGACCAATGTGGTGGGAACGACGACGCTGCTGGAAGCGGCGCGGCGCTATTTCGAGACCCTGGGGCCAGCACAGCGCGATGCCTTCCGATTCCTGCATGTCTCGACCGACGAGGTCTATGGCTCGCTGGGCGAGGATGGCCTTTTCACCGAAACCACCCCCTACGACCCCAGCAGCCCCTATTCGGCTTCCAAGGCTGCCTCCGACCATCTGGTCAAGGCCTGGGGACGCACCTATGGCCTGCCCGTCCTCGTTTCCAACTGCTCGAACAATTACGGGCCCTACCACTTTCCCGAAAAGCTCATCCCCCTCACCATCCTCAATGCCCTCGCGGGCCAGGCGCTACCGGTCTATGGCCAGGGCCTCAATGTCCGCGACTGGCTCCATGTCGAAGATCATGCGCGGGCGCTGGACCTCATCGCGGCCCGTGGACGGGTGGGAGAGACCTATAATGTGGGCGGGCGCAACGAACGCCGCAATATCGATGTGGTAGAGGCCATCTGCACCATTCTCGACGAGCGCGTGCCGGCCAACCGCCCCCGCGCCGAACTGATCCGTTTCGTCGCCGATCGCCCCGGCCACGACGAGCGCTACGCCATCGACGCCTCCAAGCTCGAGACCGAGCTGGGCTGGAAGGCGCTTCAGACCTTCGACACCGGTATCGTCCATACGGTCGAATGGTATCTGGCCAATGACTGGTGGTGGCGCCCGCTGCGCGAACGCTATGACGGGCAGCGGCTGGGCCAGTTGGCGCCCCGGCAGGCGGCGCGATGATGCGGATCGCCGTCACGGGCAGGAATGGCCAGGTGGTTTCCGCCCTGATCGAGCGCGGGAATGCCGCCGGGGCCGAGATCCTGCCCATCGGCCGGCCCGAATTCGATCTCGAAGACGCCGCTGCCGGTCTCGAGGCGATCGCGGCCCTCGCCCCCGACATCCTGATTTCGGCCGCCGCCTATACCGGTGTCGACAAGGCGGAAAGCGAGCCCGAACGCGCCTTCGCCGCCAACCGGGACGGGCCGGCCGCGTTGGCGGGGCTGACCGCCAGGCTCGGCATTCCGATCGTCCATATCTCCACCGACTACGTCTTCGATGGGAGCAAGGCCAACCCCTATCTCGAAACCGACGCAACCGGGCCGCTGGGGGTCTATGGCCGCTCCAAGCTCGAGGGCGAGCAGGCGGTAGAAGCAGCGAACCCGGACCATGCCATTCTGCGCACGGCCTGGGTCTATTCGCCCTTCGGCGCCAATTTCCTGCGCACCATGCTGCGGCTGGGCGAAGACCGGAACACGGTGCGGGTGGTGGACGATCAGGTCGGCGCTCCCACCTCAGCGCTCGACATGGCCGATGCCATTTTGCGGGTCGCCGGCAATTTGCTCGCCCATCCGGGGGACGGCCGGCTGCGGGGCGTCTTTCACCTGACCGGGTCGGGCTGGGGCAGCTGGGCGGATTTCGCCACCCATATCTTCGGCGCCGCGACCGCTTTTGGGCGGCCTCCGGTCGTCGTGGAACGCATCCCCTCGAGCCAATACTCGACGCCAGCCCAAAGACCGGCGAATTCGCGGCTCGACACCAGCCGCATTCAGGCCGCTCACGGGATAAGGATGCCCGATTGGCGGCTATCCTCGGCCCAGGTGGTGGAACGATTGCTCACGGGCGGGAAAACGGAATCCAATCAGGGGGACACACCGTGAAGGGCATCATTCTGGCCGGCGGCAGCGGCACACGGCTGCATCCGATGACGATTGCGGCATCCAAGCAATTGATGCCCGTCTTCGACAAGCCGCTGATCTATTACCCCCTCTCAACGCTGATGATGGCCGGGATAAGGGATATTCTCATCATCACCACCCCTCAGGACGCGGAAAGCTTCAAGCGGCTTCTGGGCGATGGCCGTCAATGGGGCCTGTCGATCAGCTTTGCCGAGCAGCCCAATCCCAACGGGCTGGCGGAAGCCTTCATCATCGGCGCCGATTTCGTCAGCGGCGGCCCCTCCGCGCTCGTTCTGGGCGACAACATCTTTTTCGGCCATGGCCTGCCCGACCTGATGCGCTCGGCTTCCGCACGGCAGGCCGGAGCAACGGTCTTTGCCTATCATGTCGCCGACCCCGAGCGGTATGGCGTCGTCGATTTCGACGCCGACCAGCGTGCCCGCTCGATCGAGGAAAAGCCCGCACGCCCCAAATCGAACTGGGCCGTGACCGGGCTTTACTTCTACGACGAGCAGGTGGTCGACCTAGCCGCCAATCTCAAGCCATCCGCCCGGGGCGAGCTCGAAATCACCGACCTCAACATGCGCTATCTCGAACGGGGGCAGCTTCACGTCGACCTGATGGGACGCGGCTATGCCTGGCTCGACACCGGCACGCCGGACAGCCTTCTCGAGGCTGCCCAGTTCGTCGCAACCATCGAGCGCCGGCAGGGCATCAAGGTCAATTGCCCCGAAGAAGTGGCCTATCGCATGGGCTTCATCTCCGCCCAGGAGCTCGAACAACTGGCCATGTCACTGCAAAAGAGCACATATGGCCGCTATCTGCGTGCCCTTCTCGATGAATGAGCGGCCTATCTTTCCCTGATGCCTGATCGGATCCGGCTGGCCAGCCAGCCCAGGGTTAGGCCGAGGGCGGCGCCGGCCAGCTTGACCAGGGCATCTTCCATCCTGCCATGGCGGTCGGGGCGAAATGTCTGGAGCCATTCCATGCCGATTATGGCCAGGGGCAAGAGCGTCAGAAGCCACCAGATGCGGCGCGGATAGGCCAGGGCGAGAAGCAGGCCGGCCAGCAGGAAAGCGCCGCTGCGCTCCAGATCGACAGCCATGGGCAGGCGCGGCCTCTCGCCCAGCGGCGAGAGCGTCGCAAAGACGATGACGGCCAGGGTTGCCCAGGCCAGGATGGGTAGCGCATATCGCATCATGAAAGCCGCATGGGGCCGGGTCGCCGGGTGGCGCGACCTCGGCATGCTTTCGATTCTTGCCCGATCGGATGCAACGCTATTCACCTTGACCGCGTTTTCGTATTGCCGAAAGAATCGCGGCAAATTAAAGACGCCGTTGACTATACGTTAACCCAGTACTAAACCAGTGCTGCGGCACGGACGCGAGGATTTAAAATGCGTAAGCTGATCACGGTCATCGGAACGGCTGCCATATTCAGCCTTTCAACATTCACCGTTTCGAACGCTGCGCCGGTTCCAGGCTTCGAGACCCTGTATGCCGCCGCCTTCGCGGCCTGCACGCCATCGCAGGGCGTTCCTCCCAATCCAGCGGCATGCGAAGCGGCGATCAATGCGCTCTCGCAGGCCATGGTTGCTGCAGGCGTGGCTCCCGCCGCCGCCCTGGCCTCCTTCACCCAGTTGCGCGCGGAAGTCCGCAATGCCGGTGGTGGCGCGGCCATCGAGGCTCTGTTCGAAGAACTCCTGCCCGATTCCGGTTCGGTGGGCGATCAGGTCAGCCCGGTCTGATTTCTGCCAGGTCTGCATTCAGGCTTGAAGGATTGAAGGCCCGGTCATGCGATCGGGCCTTGTCGTGTCGCGCATAGACCGATCTGACGCCAACCCCATAGCCTATGCCGTTCCAGGCAGGCCGAGCCGGGCGTTTGGGGGCCAGCCCTTCAATAGGGGCGGCCCTGTTGCCTGCATAGTTTTGTCGTGGAGTATCCGCAATTCCCGAGCCGATCTCGAGGGTAAAAGAAATATATTCTCTCCCGAGAGAGAGCAGGAAAAGAATATCGCCAATTCATGATCTTGCCGTGACTGGAGAATATCTCCGAACCAAAGCGGTTCCGGAGATAAAGATGGAAAGCGCCGCCATTAACACTACCGTCGGGAATCTCAAATCGGGCATTGCCAGCACGCGCGTCTCTGTTATTGTCGGTTTCCGGTATTAGTAATTTGTTAACCGTCTGGGCGAGGTTCAAGTGAGTATCGTCAGCAATGGTTTTGACCATGCGAGCCAGACCGCTGCGCTGCACGCCTTCGGGGAAGGCGCCCTCGCCTCGCCGTCAGTTGGTAACGCCGAGCCCTATTCCGACAGCCAGATAAGCCATCATTCCGGCCTGCCCCTCGTCATGGCGGCGCGGTTTCCGCAGCGCGTGGCGATGACGCCGGCGCGCCGGGTGCGCCTTGCCGTCAAGCGGGCGCTCGATATCCTGCTTTCCGGGCTGGCCCTGCTGGGCCTGCTGCCGCTTTTCATGCTGGTCGCCCTGGCGATCCTGTGCGAATCCCGCGGTCCGGTAATCTTCCGGCAATATCGGGAGGGGGTGCACGGGCGCCTGTTTCCCGCCTTCAAGTTCCGCTCCATGCGCGTCGAAAGCTGCGACGCGAGCGGATTGGCCCACACCAGGGCCGATGACGACCGGATCACGCGGGTGGGCCGGTTCCTGCGCCGCACCAGCATCGACGAGCTGCCGCAATTGCTGAACGTCTTCCTGGGCCACATGTCGCTGGTCGGGCCCCGCCCCCATGTGCCCAACATGCAGGCCGGCGGGCAGACCTATAAGGACCTGGTGCCCTATTACGACGAACGGCTGGCCATGCTGCCCGGCCTCACCGGCTGGGCCCAGGCCAATGGCTATCGCGGCGACGCCAGCGATCCCGGCCTGGCCAAGGCGCGTGTGGACCATGACATGGCCTATATCCAGAATTTTTCGCTGCTGCTCGATCTCAGGATCGTCCTCATCACCCTGCAGCGGGAATTCCTCAGCGGCAACGGCAACTGACCGCCAGGGGCAGGCGGGAGAAGAGCTGCTTTTCCAGGCGAAGAAATGCCCGGGCCCTTACAGTATATTCCCTTGCCATTTTTAGGCGCTTTCCAACGAATTTTGGGGAGCTTTCCAGGCCTGTATCGCTGATCGATACCTGAGAGTAAGACGCGTTTGAGAGGACTAGATGACCAGGATTATCGATCAACTGCTCGACATAGCGATAAAGGCCGGCTCGGAAATCCTGCAGATTTACGCGACCGAATTTTCCGTGACCATCAAGGCGGATAATTCGCCGGTGACGCTGGCCGACACCACGGCCGAAGCCATCATCGTGTCGGCGCTAAGGGCAATTGCGCCGGACGTGGCGGTCATCGCCGAAGAAGCCGTCTCCGCCGGGCAGATCCCCGAGGTGGTGGAACGATTTTTCCTCGTCGATCCCCTCGACGGCAGCAAGGAATTCATTTCCCACAATGGCGAGTTCACCGTCAATATCGGTCTGATCGAGCACGGCGCGCCTGTGGCCGGGGTGGTCTATGCCCCGGCATTGGGACGCATCTGGTGGGGCACGTGCGATGGCGGAGCTTTCCAGGCACGCGTGGTCGAGGGTGCCCTTGAGCAGAAGGAGAGCATCCGCGTGCGTGGGGCGGCGCCGGATGGGCTCGATGTGGTGGGCAGCCGCTCACACGGTAATGGGGTTGAACACTGGCTGGAGCATTTTGCCGTGGCGCGGTTCGTGCCGGCGGGCTCCTCGCTCAAATTCTGCCTTGTGGCCGCGGGAGAGGCCGATCTTTATCCCCGGCTGGGCCGGACCATGGAATGGGATACGGCAGCGGGCGACGCTATACTGCGCGCGGCCGGCGGACGGGTGGAAACGCTTTTCGGCGAGACGCTGCGTTATGGCAAGCGCGATGTGCCGGGAGACTGCGATTTCGCCAATCCGCATTTCGTTGCATTCGGCGATCCCGCCCTGAAAGCCGGAGGAGCCGCCCATGACCACTGAGCGCCTATCGCATTTACGATTGCTTGAGAGCGAGAGCATTGAGGTTTTGCGGGAGGTCGCGGGGAGCTTCGAGCGCCCGGTGATGCTGTATTCGATCGGCAAGGATTCGAGCGTTTTGCTGCATCTGGCGCGCAAGGCGTTTTTTCCCTCCAGGATCCCGTTTCCGCTCCTGCATGTGAACACGACGTGGAAGTTTCGGGAGATGA